>Ga0193740_1000281_pt1 | contig 14737 bp, 12 predicted proteins | sample L2s1metaG_FD_145072 | JGI IMG/M metagenome (GOLD analysis project Ga0193740, IMG submission 145072) | Soil microbial communities from a riparian zone of the East river system, Colorado, United States - L2s1 | ecosystem: Environmental > Terrestrial > Soil > Riparian zone | place: USA: East River... | reverse complement strand
CTAAGTAAGAATAAAGGAATTAACCTCCTAAAAAGAACCCAACCTAGCAAAAAGCAATTCGTATTTATCAAGTAATCATGGGAGCAGTTGAATTAAAATTTAGTGGATCATTTGAAAGATCTCAGTATTTAAAAAGATTTTCAATGTTCTTATTGTGATAAGTTTATCACTGATAAAGACATTAGCGAAAGCAATTATCGCTTATGAGTTAGTGATTATGCGAATGAAATCACTAAAAGCGAAAGTTCGGTTTATGGAGTGGACTTTTGATTAAAAAGTGTTGAGCATGAATACTGTCCCACTGATTAGGGGGGATAATTTTCTTATTTCTCAGTTAGGGAAAATTTTTCTAACTTTATGTATTGCTTATTCTTTATATTATCAGAATCTAAATCGCGGTTAGTTTTGATAATATATTCTTTACTAGCAACAACATTTAAGGAATGTTTTTTCTTGTCGATCCAAATCTTTCTCCCTCTTCCTTTGCCCTCGGTTTGGATAAAGCGATATCCTCGGTTAGTGGGAACTCCTCCGATTACTTGGTAAGAAAAATTATAATCCATATTTAGTTTAGTTTTTGTTAATATTTAGCAAGAACCTGAATTTGCGCGACTAATTGCTGATGAAGTTCATGGTTATTGTCTTGCTTATTATTATCTAATTGAGTTAAAGTTTGTTGTTGTTTTAGATTAACAGTAAGCAGTTTTAATAAGGTTGCTTTTTCTTGTTGAGTTTGAATCAATTGTTTTTCTAATCTTTGCTTATCATTTTTTAAGTTAATAATAATTTGCTCTTGTTCTCTTTTTTCCTGCTCTAATTGCTTAACTTTTTCCTGTAAAAGTTTATTTTCAGTTGTTAAAAATTCTTGCTGGGAATTTCTTGTTTTACTCTCAATGAAAAGGTTAATTTCTCAGTGAATATTAAGGAAAATTTTTCTCGTTTCGAGAAAATTTCTTTGATAGGCAAAGAAAATTTTTCAGTTGGTTTCTTTTTCCAGCAGGTTTGGTAATTCTCGGGGTTTGTTTTCAATAGGTTTGGTTGGTTCTTTTGGTACTTTTCCACTTAATCACTTATCACTAATAACTTTTTCTTTCGGATCTTGGCTAGTTCTTCAATATAAAGCAGTAGTTCTAATACTAGAATGATCGAGAACTTTTTGCAATACTGGTAAAGGCATTCCTGAATTAGCCTGATAAGTAGCAAAACATCTTCTTAAAGTATGCGGAGTTAGTTCAATTTCTTTACCAATATTCAGTTCTTTTTTAGTTTTTTGTAAGAAATGAGCGAAAGAAAAGCGGTTAGTTTGCTGAGGTTTTCAGTGCTTTTGCTTTAAGGTTGCTATTACTGATGGATCAATAAAAACCAATCTCTTTTTATGTTTTTTACCTTGAATTAAGTAAAGATTTGATCTCTTTTTTAAGTTTAAATCAAAATTTATTGCTTCACTAACTCTTAATCCTGCTTCTTTTCCTAATAAGAATAAGCAATAAAAAGTTGATTTTTCCCTTACTTGGATAAAATTTTCTACTTGATTAAGAAGTTGGGGAGAGGGGAGCATGATTCGAAAGTTATTTTGAATTTTTAATTGATAAAGAAATTCGAGAAGTTGGTTTGGAAAGAGAACTTTCTTTGACTGGTAAATCAAATACAATTCGATCATATAGAGCAATCGGTCTAGTTTCTTTACCCTCCTTCTTTAACTTAATTATAGTTAATCCTTCTAAGGACTTAATATCTTTTCAAACATTCGCATAATCTTTATTTACTAAACTGGCTAATTCAGTAATATTATTAGGTTTTTTTTCTGCTAAGCAAGTAAAGATTTCTCAGCGACTAGGAGTGATACAACGATAAATAGCTTCTAGGCTGTTACTCATGATGACATTTTTGGGCTGAATACTAGGCTTTCCTGTGTCAACTGCTTTTCACATGTTAGTAAACATTTGGTGAGGAGTAGACCCTGGATCATATTTAAAAGTAAAAGTTTTTTTTGCCATAAATTGATAATTCTTATTCTAGTTCAAAATAACCAAACCGGTGGCGAACTTTTTGTCAAAATAATGCTTCAACTCGTTCCCGTGAAGTTCAGGTAAAAGGAACGCCTAGTTTATCTTTATCAATGTGAGAGATTTACCATGATGATTGTCAAATAAAACTCTTTCATTTGGTTCATCTTCATTGTAAGCGATCCAATTGATTTTCAAACCTTCGGGGTATTCTAATTTTTTGGAAAATTTCCTTAATTTCATTATTACTGTGATTCTTTTACCAGTTTTCGTGATAAATGTTCATCGTTGAGAGTAAATTACTTCTGGTTTGGTTTTCATCTATTATATATGTAATTTTTTTACCTATATTATTGTTTTTATATAAGTTCTTTTCCACACCTAAAATAAATAAACCAAAAAAAACCAGAAATTTTTTATTTCCCACCTTTTCTCTGATTTATTCCTGTCCTTTATGTCGTATGCTTATGTTTATTTGGAGAGAAATAAGTTGGTTTTTGCCCTTATTTTGAATTTAATCCATACATAATAGTCATTTAGGGGAGGAATAAGATGTTAGGAATTAAAAAATAACTTTCTATTTGAAAAAATGTATAAAACTTAAATATAGATTAAAAATTCCTATTAATAAGAATATTAAAAGTTCTATATAAAGTAATAAAAATATTGAAGTGCCTATGAATAGAACAGAAGAAAATAGCAAATTAGAATAACCCCAAAAATCATTCGCTACTTAGTTTGCTATAAAGGACTTAATTGCTAAAGTAGTGGTTGTAAAAAAAACAAAAAAGAAAATGAATATTAAAAAACATGGTAGCATTACAAGAACTTTTAAACAATAAATATTTAAGTAATAAAGGGACTAATATTATTGAAATTGAGAATCAAGGAAGTCCGACAGGAACATTAAACTTAAAAGATTACACTAATTTAGAAACTTTAAAGCTTTATGGCAATAATATAAATGATGAAACTTATTTCTCTATTATTCAAAGCATACCTAATAAAGATAAGATAAAGGCATTAGGATTTGGCAATAATCCGATAAGAAATCCTAGATTTGATTATATTGGGGCTAATTTTCCTAATTTAGAATGGTTTAGCCTTTCAGGAGATCCAATTGACCTAAATATTTCTTTAAAAGGATTAGAAAAATGTAGAAAATTGAGGGATTTGTGAATAGGAGAAGGAGAGAAAAAGTTTAAAGATATGGAATATTTGCCTGTTTCTTTAGTTTCTTATAATGGGAATGGAGATAGCCAGTTTTTTAAAGACTTAAAAAGTAAATCTAAATCGTATGAAAGAGAGAAAGTTCAGAGTTTGTTTGAAGCAATCAGAAATAATGACTTAAGTTTAGTCAAAAAAATAATTAGTGAGGGAACAAATGTTAATGCTAGAGACAGTGGAGAAATGACTCCTCTGCACTTAGCTACTATTTTTGAAAATAAGGAAATAGTTAGTGAACTTCTTGATCATCAGGCTATTCCTAATGCTAAAAATGAAACAGGAAATACTCCTTTGCATTTTGCTGCTGAAGTCGGTAACTTAGAAATATTGAAGTTACTAGTTGACAAGGTCGGCAATGTTAATGTTGTAAATGAACATGGTTGATCAGTTCTTCATAGTGCTGCTTCAGGAATAGTTAATGAAAAAGAGAACTGAAAAGTAATTAATTTTCTAGTTAGTAAAGGGGCAAATGTGGAAGTCAAAACCACTAGAGGTCTTTCAGTCTACGATGTATTTGAAAAAAAAGATTGATCTTATGCTGAGCGCTATGCACAAATAGTTGATGCTTCTCGTTCCAAAAAATAGTTAACAATTATTTATATTTATATGGCAATAGAAGATATTATTAGGAAACTTAATCTAAAAGGGAAAGGGGGAGAACCGGAGGGAAATCTCTTGTATGCTTCTGTCGATCCACGTATAACTGAGAGTGGCAGAAAAGAACAGAATAAAAATCTTGATGCCTTAGCTCGATTGATTACGAATAAAGAAACTTGCTTAGCTATTGCTTATGATTACGATAAGGAGCGACTTCTGATAGCGAGTAATGACAGTTTTGATAAAAAACCGTGAAAAGATGAAACAAAAGTTACAGATCATATAAATGCGTTAAGAGATTTCATAAAAAATCCTTTTAAAAAAGAATACGAGGAACTGGTAAAAATAGCTATTGGGCAAGCAAAAGAAAAAATTGAAGAAAAAACTGGAAACTCGTCAAAAGATTGGCATAAGTTGAAACAGGAGGGCAAGATGCAGAAGGATTTGGAAGTTAAATGAGATACTTATAAAGGGGAAATTCTTGCTGGAACGGTTGATGTGAAAAGAATTCAGGAATCAGCAAAAGAACTTTTTGAAGCCATAAAAGGCGATATAAACGCAAATGTCAAAAAATTTTTTCGTGATTTATTGCTACCTTTAGAAGACACAAACATCGTTTCTAATGCTCTTGTTAGTGGGGGAATAGACAAAGAAGTATATCGAGCTCTTAGAGACAACAAAATAGACTATTGTGGAGTAGCATCTTCAAATAGTCGTCTTCACGCTGAAATGAAGATAGTGGAAAAAGCTCGCTCGGCTGGAATTAGACCTAAGTATATTGGTATTAGCAAGTTGTGTTGTGGACCTTGTTGAACTAGTTTAGGAATTTTGCAATGAAAAGATTGTGTTGCCGGCACTCATGGTGGCACTTACCCGAATTGAGAGGCACCAACTGATAGTCAAAATTCAAATTTTTCAAGCGACTTAAAAAAAAAGTTAGACAACCAATTAGAACGAGAGAAAAAATCCTTAAAAAGTGCAGATACTAGTGCTATACCTGTTGATGAAGTCGACTTTACTGAAAGTCCTGCTTCAACTGTTTATGAAAATGAGGGAGAAATGAGGGAGAAAATGAGAGAAAGCGATAGTCAAGAAGAAAAAGAGAAACTTGAAAAAGTATTAACTCGTGGCAAAGAAAGATGAGATAAACAAATAATTATACAAATTGGAGAAATTGGAGAAACTGATGCTGTCTTGAAGGCTGCTGATTCATTGTTTAAGAAGCATAAAGATGACTCTCTTTTAGTCAAGTTCCGGATTGAAAATAAGCGTCTTACTCTCATTGATGAATCAAGTGAACCTGAATTTAAACTATCTGAGTACAGTCGAATTCAAGTGGTTTTCCATAATAATGATTTGGGTAGTAATTTTGAGAGTAAAGAACTGACAGAAAAAGTTAGTGAGTTAGCTTGAAAATATCACGAGAATGAAGATAAAACGAAAGGAAGGAAAAAAATAAGATCTATTTCTCTTGTTTGTTGCGGAGATAGAAAGAATTCAGAAAAGAGGAAAATAGAGGGTTATGCTGAGGAATTGATTAAAAGTCTTTATGAAAAAGGTAGAGGCAAGGGTCAAGGTATTAATGTCACTAGGGGTGTCCAATTTCCTACTGCTGAGGAGGTGCAAATTGAAACTAATAAAGGACGCACACAGTATGGCGATATTTCGCGAGAGAAACTGCACTATCGTCAAGTGGGGGATAAGAAAGTAGTTGCTTGAGTTAACGAGGATAAACCTGGATTGGATAAACCTGGATTGGGGATTAAGGTTGAACTAGTTCCAATCACTGATACTCAGAAGCAATCTAGAACAATCGGAAATGTGTTAAGTGGTTCTCTTGAATCCTCCGCGGAAATCAGTGAAAGTGGGAGAAACAATACTAGAATTCAGATACAAGAAGCCTTTATTAGAACCGAAGCTAAAGAACAAGCTAAAATTTATGAGAACTCAATAAACAGAATCAAGCAAGCCAATGGTCTAGGAGAACAATGAATACCTATAATCCAAAATATCAAAACTTCGGAGGCAAATGAACACCAAATTCAATTTATTGACCCATCTGATAAGAATAACCAAGAAGGCAAATGAGTAAAGATGAGTGAAGAGGACTTTAAAACTTGTTCTTCATTCAAGGAATATACCAATAGTCATTTACAGAATTTAGAAAATCATGTTTCTTCTTACCAAGAAGGCATGAATCTAATTGAAGGAACTGAAGCTCCTACTGGTCTAAGTGCTGGTTTTGCCTTACAGGCTTTATTTAATTATTTTCAAGAAGGTCGGCATACAGAAGCTGACAATAGCACTTTAGGTACTGCATTACAAATCCAAACCTATTTAAATTTTGCTCAAATAGGTAAAGATGTAGTTACTGATTTATACCAAGTTGGTGAAATAGTCAAAGTTCTTAATGACGGGGGTTTGAAAGAAGGTTCCAACCTATTTAAATCAACTGCAATTTCTTCGTGAGGTGGAAAATTAATTACTGGTCTTGATTTAGCGGTTGGTGGTGCTAATGTGGTTTTGGACATAATAGAACTGAAAAATGCTCAATCAGCCGAGCAAAAAGCTATTTTTGGCACTCAATTAGGCTTTGATGCTACTGGATTAGCCCTTTCAGCCGGAAGCATAGGTCTAGAAATGGCTGGAGCAACTACTGCAGCAGCTTTTGGTGCCTTTGGCTGGATTAGGAATTGGTTTTACTGCTCTTGCTGAACAGTCCGCACGGCAGCAAAAAGAAGCTATAGAAAGACTGAGGTATTTCTTGCAATGCGAGTACGATTATAATAATTTAGAAAATTGCTATCTTCCTGCAAAGAATACATTGGCACTTGCTTTCCGTGAACCAGTTTTTGAAAATGGCCAGATAATAAGCAAAGGGCAAAAAAACTTAATTACTAATCAAGCGGTTATTAAAGGAATTGATTTAAGTGAGAGAGGTAAAGTTGAATTAAAACTAGGTTCACAATATATATACAAGACTAGTCGCCAAACAAATGATATTTATTGGCTCTCTCCTTTTGGACTAAGACCAGAACCGGTTATAAATAAAGAAACAGCCGCTAATATCAGAGAGTGTTTGGGAATAAATGAAAAAAAACACTTACCTTATGATAGTAGCAAGTCTGCCCAAGTTATTCTGCCGATTACTCCTGAAAGTTATATTAGTTACTCTTATAGTAGTGCTGCTTGAATTACACATCGTTCTGATGCTGAGTTAAAGTTAGTAAACAAAATAAGAAAAAAAGGAGGTGTGACATTTATATGAACATCTGTTCATGGTGCCGGAGATGAAGCTATGAGTAATTTACAGTTTGAATATGTAAATACTCCTATAAATATACGTTTAGGCGATAAATCAGTTGCTTTCATTACTCCTTCTATTCCTCCAGAATGACAAGGTAAGTTAAACTATGAATTCATTGGCGGAAGTAGCCAATTCACCTTATTGGTAAAAGAGGGAGCAAAATACAAAATTAGTTATTCAAAAGATGCCCAGTGAGTAATTGTCACAGAAAACACTGAAGAAAAGATAGATGTTACAGAAAAAGTTCTTACAATAGGAAATGTACCCATTGAATTTGCTGGAGGGATCCCAAAGTTATTGCTGGTAAAAAATGGAGCAATCAGTTACTTAATTGACATTTCTAGTGGTAAGAAAAAATTAATTGACATAAATATTAGTGAATTGGAGAAAGAAAAAAAAAGAAGTTTCAGTGATAAAGATATCATTGATGAGGTTAATAAGTCTTCAGATAAAGCAGATTACATAACTGTTTATGGTTATCATGATTCTGTAAAAAAAGTTTGATATGACACAAAAAATGAAACTTTCCTTACTCCTGACTTCCGAAATTTCGGCACAACTTATGAAAATTCTGAAGTAGAATTGGTCGAAAGAACGGAAGACAAGATTATCTACTTCATACCCAAGCAGCAGGTTGTTTTATATCAAGATAAAACTGATCCTTATGTCAAAATACTGGCAACTGGCATAATCAAGCCTTTCATTAATCAAAATCAAGTATTTGGAGAGCATAAAGAAGGAGTAATCCTCTTGTTAGAAAAAACTAATGATCAAACGTTGCTAGAAGTAAAAGAAGCAAAGGCTGATAATTTAAATACTTTGAAAAATTTGGTCAAAACTAATCATTGAAAAGTAAGCGAAATTGTTCCATCTCTTGTTTCTCATAATTGATATATTGACAATCTAGAAACAACAGTCAGCAGTTCAAACCTTGCACCTGATTTGCAATTAGCCTTCCGAGAAAAAGGCATGCCTAATACTTACTTTTTTTATAGTAAAAAAGAAGGTAAGGTCTATTGTCAACAAGGAGAAACAAGTGAGACTCGTTTAGTTTCTTTTCCTAGATCTACTTCTATTATTGAAATGAAAACATTAAATTCCAAACTAGTGGCAATAACAGATGAAGGATATTGTTATAGTGTTGATAATGAAGGGAAACCTATTTTGATGGGAGTAACTGACCAGTGGTTAGCAAAAAATAAGAAATCAGCAAATATGGAAGAGACAATAAATCATTTATTTGCTGACTACTCGCAACACTTGGAAACTATATTGTTTTTAGGCAAAGATGGAAAGGTAGCTTGTTATGATATTAAGAGGAAAATGTTAATTGAGAATGCAAGAGATTCCCAAGCTAAGGAGCAAGACTTTGTTGGGTATGATGCTAGGTCAAATCGCGTGTATTCGATTAACAAATATGAAGACTCTACTTTTAACAAGGATGAAGAATTGTTGGAAGAAAATAGTAAATTAACTTACATAGAAGCAGAAAACATCAAAAATTTTGTGATAGAAAATGATTCTTCTGATTCTGCTTGAATGGTTAATAAATCTAAAACATCATCCTCAACTCAAATAAATCTTCCTCTTTCTCCCCAAAGTGCTTATCTCAATAAAGATGGTTCTTTGACAGTAACTGATGAGTGAGGAAAAGTCTTCCTAGTCTCAGAGAATGAAGAGAAGACTAGTTGAAATGCCAAGTTACTAGCAGTTAATCAGCAATGAGTAGGAAAAAATATTGAGAAACTAGGAGAAGAATTTGCAAAGATTATTCTTGATCCTGCTTATTCATACACTAGTGGTGATTTAGTTGATGTTTTTGGTCCGAAAGAAAGCCGAGGCTGATATGACAAGAAGAATAAAAAACTTGTCTATGTGAATGATGAGGGGCATGAAGATCTAGTCTACATTGGTGTTCATGCTAATGGAGGAAGTTACATCTTTTTTAATTCCAAACGAAAGGAATTAAAATGAGTAGGAACAGAAGTTCAAACTTTTTTTATTGACAAGTTCAATGATTGTCAACGAATAGGAGAGATGATTTACTTGCAAGGACTGCCAGGAGAGAGTAAATTTAGAAGTAAAGATATTCCATTATTTCGAGATTTCGGTAAATTAATGATAAGTAATAATGGAAGTAAAGAACTGCATCTTAGCAAAAAAATTCTTGACCATTATAACCTAATTATAGTAGACTACTTTTCTAATACAGACAATTTGAGTAAATTAGAATTAGAATTGCCTTACTTATATGATGATGTTGGGATTTCTACTTATGGATCAGATTGAGTTGTTGATTATCGTAACTCAGTTGGAAAGGAAGCAAAAGTGATAATTACGGGTTATGAAGATAAGAAAGTAACATTATCTTTCGTTAACAAGGAAGTGAGAAATTTACCCTACAGTTCAATTACTTCCCCTTGAGAAAAGAAATACAAGTTGGAAGAAATTGGTCAATCGATAGAAGATGAAAAAAACCTACAATTACAAACTAGGATAGAAATCCTGCCTAAATAGACAATGTTATAACCTTCCCACTTTCTTGTTTTCAACAAGAAGTTAAAGTCTTTTAACTTTCCGATACCGATTAAATTCAGCCTTTCGTAAGGATGGCATGTTCTCTTTTTTACTCTCTAAACAATTACCGCATAATACTCTTTCTTTAACATTCAGTCCTCAGAATTTCGGGTCATTGCGGTTCTTAATTACTCTTTTTTTACTGGCTACGTTAATACTTCTCTCGCACTTCTCACACCAAGCATAATAATCATTATCTACCCTTACTTTTTCACTCTTTACACATTTGCACTCCTTTAACTTTTCCCAACTTCTTTTTAAGTTGTCATTAATTAATGAATAATGTTTTTGGACTTCTATTTCTAAACATTGGCAACTACCAAGGTGATTACTATCTTTTAGCCACTTTATCGCACATTCGGCATTAACTGGTAATCGCAGAAAATTTTCCAAACATTCTTTAAGGTTAATTCCTCACCTTTTCTGATATCATTTACTCTGTTCCAAAAAACTAATGGCGCCACTAGCACTACCCTCTTTTCTCATTAGACAAGGCTGGCAAACTAATTTGTTCTCCTCATACAAACTATAAGCATCAACGGCTAAACTTCCACACTGTTTACAACCCTGATAATTCTTTAATAATTCGTATTGCTTATATTCGGCTTTGCTTACCAACAACTTTCGCTGATAAACTTGCTGGTAATCGCTATATTCCTCGGCTTTTGCTTGCTCGCTTTGGTAAGCACAAGAACAGCAATAATTCTTTGTGAAATCTCAGTCAGTCAGTTTCCCACAAGGCTTTCTCTGTTTACAACCAGCACAATAATAACTTCTAAATAGGGTCTTTTCTTGGTTAAGTTTCTTTCAACTTTGACTCATATTCTTTAATTCCTATATTTCTAGGTTATTAAGTTAAACATAGAATTTATATAGTAATTTTATATGATTTACCACCGCCTATATCCATAGAATAAAAAAAAGAACCAAAAAAAATTTTTTTCTGAGAAATCTTATTTTTAGAAAAGAGGTTAAAACCCCTTTCTAATGTTCAAAACCAGTTCTAAACCTTTGTTTACCTGCTCCATTATCTCCTCACTAGCCACTCCACAATAATCCCGTAAACGAAGTTTTTTGTCAATAGCTCGCACTCGGTTAAGCAAAACTTTGCTATCTTTATTTAAGCCATTAGTAGAATTAGCCTTGATTAACACTTCAAAATGTTGAATTTCAGCCAAGTTTTCTCAATCCTCATCAGATAAAGGCACTATGATAATATGGTGATCATATTCGTTTTGAATATCATTGCTGATTACCAAGGCAGGACGAAGTTTCCCAACTTCTCTGCCCTTTCTCGGATTAAAGTAAACCAAATAAATCTCACCATAATGGGGAAATGGATAAGGGGGCTTCTTATTTTGTGGTTTACTCATACTAATTTAATCCATCCTTGGTTGTCTTGTCTCACATTTCATCCTCAGTTTGTCTTTTTTGACTTTTAGCCACGGTTTGATAACCTTTAATGAGTTGTTGTCTTAACTTTTCTTTTTGGTTTTGTTCCTCAGTGATTAACTTTTCTTCTAACACCTGCTTAATAAAAGTGTTAATTTTACCTTTACCGGCTTTATGGACTAGTTTTTGATATAAAGAAGTTGGTAAGTAAATACTGAATGAATGTCTTGGTTCAGCTGGTCTTATTCGCATAATAGTTATTTTATAGTTTGTTTAACTGATATATGAAATTTTATTCTAATGAGAAATTTCGGTAGTTAGTAAAAAAAGAGTAATTAAGAATAGAAATGATCCAAGGTTTTGAGGTTTAGCAGTAAAAGAAAAAGTGCTTTGCTTAGAGTGTTTAAGTAAATATTGAGAGAAAATGCCTATTAATAAGAAATATGTTTTTAATAAGTATTTAGGGAGATATGAGAAATAATAGTTTAAGGCATGTCTCGTCTCGTCATAGGAAAAAACGGTCTTATTTTTGCATTACAGAATAGTACAATCATCATCGTCTATATCATTAACTACGGTTCTATTAATATTCCTATCATTTACAACATGTTCAACAACCGCATTGTTAATTCTATTAACTAGTGATCTTCTTTCTCGTGAACTAAAACTTGAATCACCATTACTCCAAAAACCTTCTCCCCTCGCAATTTTAAATGTTGCTTCACGAGCACTAACTACACTATATACCGTGGTTTTCTTTCATCCACCACGAGAGTTTTTAAGAACAATTTCAAGTTCAAAAGTAAGATCATCATCACCGCAACTATAACAAGGTCCGTAGCCTCTTACTTGGGCTTCTTTTTCAACCCAATAACTATCCTTAACTCTTTCATCCATTTTATAATTTCTTAAAAATTCCTCATAAGTAGGTGTTTCGTTTCCCATTTCTCTAACCTCTTCTATTTTAGGGAAATTTTCTTGCAGAATTATATTTTTTGGCATAATATTATAAGTAAGGAATTCAACATGGAATTCCTAACTAAAAAGTTATTTATTTTTCTTGTACTTTCTGATAACTAAGAATGAAACTAAACCTATTACTGTTAACAGGGTTCCGCCAATAGCTAAACTAGGGAAAGTGTTAGAGTTAGAGTTAGAGTTAGAAAACTGAGTAGAATAGAGACTACTTAATTTTTGTTGGTTTTGCTGTATTTTAGTGGCTTTTTCGGAGCTAGTTAAAGTTTGGTTATTTTTTAACTCTTCATTTTCGGCTTTTAACCTTTCAGTCTCTGCAATAAATTGTTCACGGGTTAAATTATCGTAGTTTTTAACTTGTGAAATATTTAAGGCTTGGTTAATTTCAGTTATTTCCGCTTGGTTAAATCTTCCGGCTAGGTATACTGGTTGCTGGGCATCAGATACTGCTCCATCAAAACCAATTTCAGCTGAATTATGAATAAGAGCTATTTCATTTTTTATTGCTTTGCCAAAGCTATCATACTCCGTAATAACTTCGTCAAATCTTCAATTTTGAGGATAATTTTTGACATCTTGGATTATTTCAGAATTGGAGCGTCGTTGAGGATCATCCTCTTGATCTTTTTGAGGTAAAAAATTAAATCCTTTATAATCATGCTGTCCCGCTATTTTTTCAAATGCTTCCTTTGATCTTTTTCCACTATCATTAAAATTATTTTCAAACTTTACATCTGTGTGGTTTTTTCCTTTGAGATTTTCATACTCTTCCCTTTCTTTACTTAGCGGACTCTGTATTTTAGTAAATACTTTGTTAACTGCTTCCTCATACTCTCGAGAATTAGGGTCAATTTCTCATTTCCTATTTTCTATGTCCTTCTCTAATTTATCCCCTCTTCCTTCCAATACTTCATTAATTTCGAACAAGAAATGTTTTAATCTCGGTGGACAATTATTAACATCAATTCCTGCTGCACCCAATCATTTATAATATTCTTCTTTCACTTCATCATAAAGAAACTCTGGTTTGCCCGCTAATTCTATTACTGACTTAAATCCGAACAATGATGTTGTAAAAAAACTTTCAACTCTGTTCGGATCATTAGCATCTAGTCTCGTAACATTACTATCATGAATTTGCTTCTTGATTTTATAGTCAGGATAAACTACTTCAATATATTTTTCCAATCATTCCAAGGAAATGCGGAACATTTTGTGAACCGTTTTTTTATCATAAGCGGACACTTGCTTCTGTGTTTGCATTAATTCTTTTTGTCTTTGCATAATTACAATAATTTTGATTTCGATATTAGTTTTTTGTTTTTATTTTTTTTATTTAATTTTTATTAATCATTACTCTTGTGCTGCCCACTGGTTTTTTGTTTCTCTCAAATCGGTAAGCATTTGAATGTACACATCATTAGGAATTTCTGAATTGCCGTGAACCATAGCAAAAGCGGCTGCAAAAGATATGGAACTAGTTCACCAATAAGTATCCTTATGCCTTTCTGCTTGATGTGCGGGACATTTAAATTTATGATATTTTATATGACTGGTATTAAAACAATCAGGACACCTTATACGAAACTTATTTGATATTTTATCTCTGCTATATCCACACCCAGAATTATTATGAACTCAATAAGTTGCTTTACCTGGATTTTGTTGATCCGGGCATCCTGCCGCTGGACATGGTGTATATAAATCAAAAAATCTCTCACCTGACTGACAAGCATTAGAACCATGACACCTACTATCGCTACAAGGTCCATAACCTTTACTAATTCCAATATCACCACCCCTTAAATCATCATAATTAAGATTACCATCACTCTCATAAGTTTTCATAAACTCCTCAAAACTAGGAACTTCATATTTATCTTTTATTTCATAAACCGTTTCGGTTTTTGGTATTTGATTTTCTATTACCATAAGATTTTTACATATTTATTTACTTTTATTTTTAAAATTATTATTTTCGTTAGATTACAGTTCTAACTAACTGAACCAATTCTTTTTTCAAAGAAGTATTATTATATCTACTTTCTTTAGTCAGAAAGTTTTATGCATAACTTTTCTTTTACTTTAATTTAATCCTAATAAACCTAATTAGAATACTACTTTGCCCATTTTTATCCTTCTGGGAAAGTCGCTGGTCTAGACTCTTGCTTTTTAGTAAAAGCCTTGGCTAGTGCGAAAGGGAGAAGCTTTTTTACCAATCAACAAGCATTTAAGCAATTTATATTTAAGAAGTGATTGGTTTTAGTTAGAATAATTATTCAGTTCATTCAGCAAAATAAACTAGATAAATTTGTTATTCTTACTGAATACTTAATTCAGCAAAGATAATATTCTATTTATTATTCTTCTTAAATATCTTTCTCGGTTTCTCCATAGGCAATTACTAAATATTTAATATATCTTATTAAGGAAACTTTCCTTAACTTTATTTTATTATATAAAGTAAAACAAATTGCTAGTTATTCAATAAAAATATCTAATATGCCAACTCTTAATCTCACTAATATCACCATTAAAAAATTAGAAGACAGAAATCTTAATACTTATTATTTGATTGTCAATCAGGACAATCCAGATGAAGCTTTTTTCTGTTTTGAGAAAACAGTTAAGGAGGGTTGAGATAATTTAGTTAATA
>Ga0193740_1000280_pt1 | contig 14748 bp, 7 predicted proteins | sample L2s1metaG_FD_145072 | JGI IMG/M metagenome (GOLD analysis project Ga0193740, IMG submission 145072) | Soil microbial communities from a riparian zone of the East river system, Colorado, United States - L2s1 | ecosystem: Environmental > Terrestrial > Soil > Riparian zone | place: USA: East River... | reverse complement strand
ACTGCACGTAGACACTCTTCGCCAAAAGGCATGGCTATGTGCAGGTTTGTTAATAGCTGCAAAGATTTACAAATTGGATGTGTATGAAATGGACATAAAATCCAGGAAATGCAAACGAATAATTTTCAGGGACGGAACAAAACAGTTCGATTCCTTATCGTTTGATCCCGCACTCGTCAAACCATATAAAAACGGCATCCTGGTTGGTACTGATGTATATGGTGTCTTTGAAATTAAAGAAGGAAGCCTGTTTGCAGACCTGGTTGTTCCAATGTATACAATGTATGCAAAGGAAAAGCTCCAATTCAGTAGAATGGAACTTGAAGAAGAGCGATCATTATTTTTAAAACCCTATAACGTCTTGCCAAATTTCAATTTTGAAATAAAAAATGGAAAATGGGAAAAGACCTCACACCCACTTGATAGTGTGCATTGGAGTTTCATGATCTATAATGAAAAAGATAAGACACACTGGACCAGTTTCAAAAACAAGTTGGTGCACTACGATAATAACTTTAGAGAAATTAAAACTTACACCAGGGAAGACGGATATACAGATTTAGCTTATAGAATGATCTTGGATAATGCAGATAATCTTTGGTTTGTAAATAACCTGCAACAGGTTGGTCGCCTCAATATTCCCACAGGCATCATTACTATGCTTTCGGAAACAGATGGGTATCATAAAAAGGATTTTGACTGGGGAACCCCTCTCACAAAAGATGCAAACGGTAATATATATTTTGGAACCGGTTACAGCAAAGGAGGCGAGGGTCTTGATTGTATTCTTCTGGAAAAACTTGCAACTGCAAACCCTTCTTCTGTTTATTTTCGTTCTCTTGTTATTAATCAAAAACCATTTCCACTTTCCACCGGAGTAAATAACCTGGAAGAATTATCTCTACGTTATAATCAGAATACCATCAGCATAGAAACCGGTATAATCGATTTTTATACAAAGGAGAAAAGTAATTTAAGATACAAACTTGTAAAGGAAGGTAAGGATGAGGATTGGCAATATGGTCCTGCTTATAATACTATCCGGTATGATGGATTGGTACCGGGTAATTATAAACTTGTAATGCAGGCTTCAAATGCCAATAAAGAATTTAATGGTCCGGAAAAAATATTAATGATAAGCATTGACCTTCCGTTCTGGCAAACATGGTGGTTCAGAGTCTTTGCTTTGATATTACTGGTTGACGTGATCTATAATATAGTCCGTTGGCAACTACGTAAGAAATTCAAATTGCAAATGGAGCGTTCCGAAAAAGAAACTCAGATGGCAGAGATGCGGCAGAGAACAGCAGAATTGCTACAGCAAAAAACCGAACTTGAAATGCAAGCTCTGCGAGCACAGATGAATCCGCATTTTATTTTTAATTCTCTTAATTCCATCAATCGTTTCATTCTCCAAAACAACAGGACACAAGCTTCAGAATATCTTACTAAATTTTCAAAACTGGTTCGTTTGATCTTACAAAATTCACAAGCATCATTAATTACTCTTGAAAGTGAATTACAGGCATTGGAGCTTTATCTTGATCTTGAGGCGTTACGCTTTGATCATCGCTTTGGTTATAAAATTTCTGTTCCAAAGGATCTTGATATCGAAGCACTGAAAGTCCCTCCGCTTATCATACAACCTTATACTGAAAATGCAATATGGCATGGATTGATGCACAAAGAAGACAAGGGGCAATTGGATATAGAAGTGAGTGAAGAAGGTGATCATCTTTATTTCAAAATAGCTGATAATGGAGTTGGAAGAAAACAAGCTGCAGCAATGGCCAGTAAATCGGCAACAAAACATAAATCGATGGGGTTGAGAATTACAGAGAACCGGATAGCCATGTTGCAAAAAGTAAATGGCGAATCACCTGTAAAAATCATTGATCTTGAAAATGCTGATGGAAGCGCTGCAGGTACGGAAGTGATCATAAAAATGCCGGTGATATTTGGTGATTAAATTTTCTATTGAATGGAGTATATACAAAAGATATTATTGTTCATGATTTTCTGGTTTGCAGTATTTTTTTCTACTGCTCAAAAAACAGGAATCAAAAATAATGTTGATACATACCGTGCAGTGCATTGGGGCATTGATGAAGGTTTGGGAAAGGAACGCTGGTACACCGCTATTCTCAAAGATGTTAATGGGTTTTTATGGATCGGAAGCATGTATGGGGAATTGAGCCGTTTTGACGGAAGCAGATTTAAACAATATTATCCGGATAAAAATAAACCCGGAGCCATAGCATCAAATAATTGCCAGGCTTTTGTTGAGGACAGCTTACACAATATCTGGATTGGTACAAACAAAGGCCTGTCCCGCTATGACATCAAAGCAGATACTTTTTCCAATTTCACTCCCGCTACTTCAGATAAACATATCATTCCTTTCTATGCAACCCGCAATGAAATATTTTGCATTGAGGGTGGCTTATGGATAATCACATATAACATACATTCTTTCGCAAAAAAAAACAAGTTGAAAATTGCAGAGGCCGATAGTGCAAATATTGGTTTTACGGCTGCTAATGCAATTTTTGATTCTGCATCAAACAGTGTGTGGATGCTAAAATATGGTGAAGAAGGTTTGGTACAGTTTTCTCTTTCCAACGGAAAGGTCACAACACATACTCGTGCCGTACAAACTAATAAATTTCATTCTTACGTGCATAAAGACGCCGAAGCCATGTGCTATGATCGCAAGAGAAATAGTATTTGGATCAACAGTCATGATGGATTGATCCAGTTTACCTTAAACGATCAACTGTTTCATCATATTAGTGCGTTGAATACGCTGGAAAGCCTGAGGCAATATGAGCGTTTTGTTGGTATTGATATTGATCCGCAAGGAAGGATATGGTTTGCGACAATACCAAAAGGTATCATCATTTACGACCCATCATCAAAAACCGTTACTCAACCTTTCTTTGATTCTACACTCCAGTATGAAGTCACTGATGGCAATCTGAAAATATACTGCGACCGTGATGGGCTAGTCTGGACAAGCTATTGGAGTGTAAAGGGGATTTATCAATTGATTCCTTATTCACCATCGGTTCATCGTTATACCGCAAATGCTCTTAAGGATGATTCACTGAGCTCCTTAGTTATTTATAACATGATGAGTGGCGGGCACGGCAGCTTGTGGATAGGCACACCCGATGAAGGTCTTAATATTTTTAACCCGGAAACTGAATCTTTTAAAGTATTGAGGGAAAAAGATCTGCCCGGCATTATAGGGAAGGGAATCGTTCCCATAGTGATTGATACTTTAAGAAAAAAAGCATGGCTGAATGCGTTTCCTCCGGATAGACTATATGAAATGGATATGCAAACCAAAAAATGCAAACCCATTATTTTTAAAGACAGTGCCAACAAAGTCGTGTCTCCAATCAATATCATTAATAATATTGCAACCCCCTTTATAAATGGATTTATATTTCTTGATGCAGGTTATGGAATTTTTGAAGTGAACCAGGACAGTGCAGTGGCCCGGCTAGTGATCACGGAATATCAAACAATTTTCAGAATGGTAGTGGGAGAAGGCAGGAAATTATTTTTAAGAACGTTTGGAAGTGAGATTAATAGTGCTACGTATTATTATTTCAATAGCAAATGGATCAAAACACCACACCTGTTGGATAGCATGGATTGGAGTGATATTTTTTATGACAAAACGGATGAAACATACTGGGTTGGAATTTCTAAGGCGCTGATACATTATGATAAAGAATTTCACAAAATTCGGATTTATAATGATGAAGAAGGATTAATAGACGACCCCTTAACTATCCTTCCTGATGGCAGAGGAAACATCTGGTTTAATAATGACCGTAAGATCGTTGCCATTCTCAATATAAAAACAGGAGTTACCACTACTCTATCGGAACAGGATGGATACAAGAAACAATCATATGATTGGACGAGTCCGAAGGCAAAAGAGGCAGGTGGAAATTTATACTTTGCTGGAAATTTTTTGGCTGGTGGAAAAATAGGTCTTGACAGGGTAAGTCCTGATAAATTTGTTCAGTCTCCCCCTTCACTGGTTTATTTAAACTCCCTGAAAATAAATCAACATGATTTTCCTCTCTCTACAAGTGTCAATAACCTTCAGGAAATATCACTCCGCTATTTTGAAAATAAAATAAGCCTCGAAACCGGCATTATAAACTATTATTCCGGGGGCAAAAGCCATATCCGTTACAAGCTCGAAGCCGAAGGTAAAAATGAAGAATGGGAATATGCACCTGCATATTACACCATACGCTACGAAGAACTGCCACCGGCAAAGTACAAGTTAATAATACAATCTTCCAATGCGGCCAATGAATTTAATGGGCCTATAAAAACTTTGCTTATCAATATCAGTCCCGCATTCTGGAACACCTGGTGGTTCAGAATAATTGCATTGTTATTTCTTATTGACCTGATCTACTCACTAGTAAGATGGAGAATACGTAAAAAATTCCAGCTTCAACTTGAACGCACTGAAAAAGAAAAACAAATTGCAGAACTGAAACAAAAAACTGTTGAAATGGAGATGCAGGCACTGCGTGCCCAAATGAATCCGCATTTTATTTTTAATTCTCTCAACTCTATCAATCGCTTTATTCTTCAAAACAACCGGACACAAGCTTCCGAATACCTTACTAAATTTTCAAAACTTGTTCGTTTGATATTACAAAATTCACAAGCATCATTGATACCTCTTGAAAGTGAATTACAGGCATTGGAACTTTATCTTGATCTTGAAGCGTTACGTTTTGATCATCGTTTCGGTTATAAGATCTCCGTGCCAAAAGACCTGGATATTGAAGTATTGAAAGTGCCGCCACTTATTATTCAACCCTATACTGAAAATGCCATCTGGCATGGATTGATGCACAAAGAAGATAAAGGTCAATTGGATATTGAAGTAACTGAAGTTGGCGAGCACCTCTATTTTAAAATTGCCGATAATGGAGTTGGAAGAAAACAATCTGCAGCAATGGCCAGCAAATCGGCAACCAAACATAAATCGATGGGATTGAAAATTACACAGGACCGGATAGCCATGCTGCAAAAAGTAAATGGTGAATCACCGGTAAAAATTATTGACCTGGAAAACGCCGATGGTACCGCGGCTGGAACCGAAGTAATCATTAAAATGCCTTTGATATATGATTAAAGCCATCATTATAGACGACGAAATTCATTGCATTGATACGCTCAGCATTTTGCTGGCGGATTATTGCCCTGAAGTAACAGTGCTAGAAAAATGTAATTCAGCAAAAAAAGGGTTGGAAGCAATTGAAAGACATCAGCCCGAACTGGTATTTCTGGATATTGAAATGCCGATCATGAATGGTTTTGAATTATTGGAATCGTTCAAACAAATTCCGTTTTCTGTTGTATTCACTACCAGCTACGATCAATATGCCATCAAGGCCATTCGTTTCAGTGCTTTGGATTATTTATTAAAACCGATAGACCCGAAAGAACTTATTGCTGCTGTGCATAAAGTGCAATTGCAAAAAACCCCTCCTTCTGCTGATCAGTTTCAAATACTGCTTGATCAAATAAAAAAGAAAGACAACGAACTGGAAAAAATAAGTGCTATCCTGGATAAAAATATCTCGCTGGCTGGTAATTCTCATTCTAATTCACAACAACGACGCCTGGCCGCCATACTCTTTACTGATATAGTGGGATATACTTCCATGATGCAGCAAAATGAAACGAAAGCATTAGCCATCATTAAACAACATGTTGCTGTGTTACGAAGCACTGTTCAGCTTCATGCAGGTGAAGTACTCAATGATTATGGCGATAGCAGCTTGTGTATTTTTTCAAGCGCCACCGAAGCTGTTCAATGCGCAATGGAAATACAACAACAGTTGCAAATTGAACCAGTCGTACCCCTGCGGATCGGCCTGCATATAGGAGAAATATTCTTTGAGGACGGAAAGCTTTTAGGTGATGGTGTAAATCTTGCATCCCGTATTCAATCTCTTGGGCAAGCTAATACAGTACTTTTTTCCGAGGAGATCAAAGACAAGATCAAAAATTCTTCAAAATTTAAAACTGTTTCGCTAGGTTTATTTGAATTTAAAAATGTTGAGAAACCTGTAGAAGTGTTTGCGTTGGCAAATGAAGGGCTGCATATCCCGGCAAGGCAAACAATGGATGGAAAATTAAAAAAGAAAAAAAGCAATTGGTTAAGTTTCTTTATGGGCAGCAATGAAAAAAACTGATCTTAGAGAAATAAAAATAAGATGAAACTATGATCAAAGCGATCTTAATAGATGATGAGGCTCACTGCCTCGATACACTCAGTATGCTCATCACTGATTTTTGTCCCGACGTGCAGGTGATGGAACAATGTCATTCGGCAAAACAGGGATTAGAAGCTGTAGCAAAGTATCAGCCGGCAATTATCTTTTTGGATATTGAAATGCCCGTGATGAATGGCTTTGAATTTTTAGAACAATTCAAAGAAATTTCATTTGCTATAATTTTTACAACCAGTTATGATCAATATGCTATAAAAGCTATCCGGTTCAGCGCATTGGATTATTTATTAAAACCGATCGACCCAAAAGAACTGGTTGCTGCTGTGCGGAAAGTACAAACACAAAAACACTTGCCGGTGGCTGAACAATTCCAGATGCTGATGAACCAAATAAATCATAAGGAAGTTGGTTTCAGTAAAATTGCAATTCCCACATCGGAAGGTTTTGAATTAATTCCGGCGGACCAGGTGATACGCTGTGAAGCAGACGATAATTATACCTATATCTACATGAAAAATAAAACTAAAATAGTTGCCTGCCGCACATTGAAAGAGATGGAAGAGCAATTACAGGATTATTCTTCTTTTATCCGTGTGCATCATTCTTATGTTGTTAATCTGAATGAAGTAAATAAATATATCCGCGGTGAAGGTGGTTACCTTGTAATGAGCGATGGTTCTACTGTAAATGTTTCCCGTAGCCGCAAGGAAGCATTACTTAAATTATTCTGAAGTTAATTTTTACAGCATAAGTTCCACTTATATACTTATCGCCAATCGTTATTGTTTGTCCGGCATTTGCGCCGTTTGATTCGTTGTGGGTAGTAAAATAGGTATCCCATTATTTTTGTAAATTACTCAGTAATAATTTCCAATCATCCTTTTAAATCGTTACGTACTCATTTAATTAAAAAAAAGAAATGATTACTAATGAGTTTTGATCAACCGGTTGTAGATAATCCTACAATAAAAAACCAATAAACACAAATAGGATATTTAAGGCTTTATTGGAAACAATGTGTTAATAAACAAGATTGATACATGATGCTTTCAAAGAAAATAAGATCCTTGCTTTTAGTTTGTTTAACCCCGGGCATTTTTTTTGCCCAACAACCAAAAAAAAATGGTCCGGATAATCATTACCGTGTTTTTCATTGGAATGCAAAAGATGGATTGCCTTCGGACATACACAATGTGATGATAAAGGATGAAAGAGGGTTTTTGTGGATTGGAAGCGCAGAAGGCGAACTCAGTCGTTTTGATGGGACACGTTTTAAAAAATGTATCCCCAATCCAAATAAACGGGGCGCTATAAATTCCGGTAGCATACTAGCATTAAAAGAAGACAGTCTCCGTAATATTTGGATCGGAACCGCGATTGGTTTGTCGAGGTATGATATGAAGGCCGATACCTTCACTAATTTTATCACAGCTATTGATTCTATTAACCCCAACAGATCCGTCATCCCATTCTGGTCTACCAGTAAACTTGTATATTGTTTAGAATCCGGAACCCGGATTGTTTCCTATGATATTTATTCTCTTAAAAGAAACTCCATATTACTTCTTACAGAAGCAGACAAAATACAAAGAAATTTTCCGGCAATGGTCTATGCCATAGTTGATACATTCTCAAATTGTTTATGGATGCTGGAAGGAAAGTCAACACAAAATGGAGTTGGGGGGTTATTGCAAATTTCACTTGGTAATGGTGAACGCAAGTCTTACGTCTGGCCTTGTCACAAAAAAGATCCTAATCACAGGCATTATGCCGAAGCCATGCAATTAGACCGCAAAAGAAATTCGATTTGGATCAATAGCGGTGATGGGCTTATGGAATTTTCTCTTCAGGATAAAAAATTTCAACAAATCAAAGCATTGAATGAATTCGTCAAATTAAAAGATTACCGTGACTTTGTGGGAATCGACATCGATACAAAAGGAAAGATCTTATTAGCCACTTATCCGAAAGGGATTTTCATTTATGATCCAAAAACTGAACGGGTTCAACAGCTTTTTTCAGATCCTGATTTGCAAGAGGAAATTGGACATAGCAATCTTCATATCTATTGCGACCGTGATGGAATCATATGGACATCGTATTACCGTCATCGGGGAGTTTATCAGTTATTGCCTTTTGATCCATTTATTAAACGTTATACCGTTAACCCCAAAAAGAGAGATTCGTTAAGCAACAGTTTTATACATACCATCATTCCGTCTGTTGATGGCAAAATATGGGTAGGAACAGATGACGGACTAAATATTCTTGATCCCGCTACTGATAAATTCGAAGTGTTGCGTGAAAAAGGCCTGGCTCAATGTGGGTGATATGCGGCAGGTTTACGAAACAATTATATATGAAATGGATATTAAAACCAGGAGATGCCGACCCATTGTATTCCGTGACGGATCTAAACAACTTGACTCAATTAGGATTAACTCATATCTTACTCTCCCGTATAAAAACGGCCTGCTTGTATTTAATGCAAAATATGGCCTTTTTGAAATTAAGAATGGTAGCCTTTTTGCAGACCTGGTGCTCCCCATCAAAAAGAATTTTAGCAGAATAGTGCTCAAAGAAGACCGTTTTCTATTTCTAAGAAATTTTGATAGAAATGGAAGTCTTCCACCCAACTTCACTTTTGAAAATATAAATGGAAAATGGATTAAAATACCACACCCACTTGACAGCCTGGAATGGAAAGTAATGTTATATAATAAAAAGGACCAAACGCACTGGGTCGGGCTTAGATATGAATTGATTCATTTTGACAAAAATTTCCGGATAATTAAAACTTATAATCTTGAGGATTGGTATAATGGTTCAATAATAAACATGCAGATAGATAATGGCGGAAATCTTTGGTTCATCAACGATTTGCAACAGATCGTACGGCTTGATATCACTACCGGCATTTTCACCGCTATGTCGGAAATAGATGGCTATCAAAAGCAATACTTTGATTGGGTTAGCCCGGGAGCGATTGACATTAGTGGAAATTTATATTTTGGAGGACGAGATTTAATTAAGGAAAGTGGGGGATTGGATCGTATTGATCCGGAAAGGTATTCTTCAGATATTACTTCTTTTGTTTACCTCCATTCTTTGTCCATTAACAAAAAACCATTCCCTCTTGCCATCGGAGTAAATTTTCTGGAAGACTTATCGTTGCGATATAATCAAAACAACGTCAGTATTGAAACAGGAATCATTGACTATTATTCAATGGGCAAAGGTTATATAAGATACAAACTGGAAGGAACTGCCAAAAATGAAGATTGGCAATTCGCCACGGCTTATAATACTATAAGGTATGAAGGTTTGCCGCAGGGTTCATACCGATTAATAATGCAGGCTTCAAACTCAAGCAATGAATTCAATAGCCCTCAAAAAATATTAACGTTTACCATCAGCCCGGCATTCTGGAGTACCTGGTGGTTCCGGATACCAGTAGGTATTTGTCTTGTTGTACTGTTTTATGGATTGATAAGGTGGCGGCTCCATCAAAAATTCCGTCGACAGTTGGAACATTGGGAAAATGACAAACAATTGGCTGAATTACAACAGCAGAAAACCAAACTTGAAATGCAGGCCCTTCGTGCCCAAATGAATCCGCATTTTATTTTTAATTCCCTTAACTCCATCAATATGTTCATCCTAGAAAACAACCGGCTGGCAGCGTCGGAATATCTTTCAAAGTTTTCAAAGCTGATAAGATTGATTCTTCAAAATTCCGAGGAGGTGCTAATTCCATTGGGAAGAGAACTGGAAGCACTTCAGCTATACCTTGAACTGGAATCGTTGCGCTTTGATAATAAATTCGAATACAAAATTACACTCGCTGATGAACTTGATACCACTATTTTAAAAGTACCTCCTCTTATCATCCAGCCTTATGCAGAAAACTCCATCTGGCATGGTTTGATGCATAAAAAAGAAAAGGGTCATTTAGAGATCGAAGTATATGCAGATAACCAAACATTGTTCTACAAAATAACTGATGATGGTATCGGGAGAAAAAAAACTGCAGAATTAAAAGCCGGATCTACATCAATTCACAAATCAATGGGTATGCGTATTACAACAGACCGCCTTGCCATGTTGAATCAACAAAATAAAACTTCAATAACCATAACCGATCTTGTATTACCTGATGGAAGTCCCGGAGGAACTGAGGTACTGATCAAAATACCCGAACATCATGATTAAAGCAATCATAATAGATGATGAAGTTCATTGCATTAAAACACTGCAAATATTATTAACTGAATATTGCCCTAATGTGCAGGTGATAGAACAATGTGATAATGGAGAAGCCGGCATTGAAGCCATCAAAAAACTTAACCCCGATCTTGTTTTTTTAGATATTGAAATGCCTCACATGAATGGCTTTGAAATGCTGGAGCAGCTTGCAGCTATTTCATTTGCGGTGATTTTTACCACCGGCTATGACCAGTATGCCATTAAAGCTTTTCGCTTCAGCGCTCTTGATTATTTGCTTAAGCCAGTAAGTCATGAAGAATTAAAAAAAGCCGTAGAGAAAGTCAGCAGGCATACAACTTCTCCCTTGCCTCAGCAATTGGAAATCTTATTCAAAAAACTAGATCACCGGTCTTCTGCTATTAATAAAATTGCATTGCCTACAATGGAAGGGCTGCAAATGATCTCTGTTGATTCCATTATCAGCTGTGCATCCGATCGCAACTATACTGTGCTGCTGCTTAAGGATAATCAAAAGATCATTGTTTCAAGATTACTAAAAGATATAGAGGAAATGCTTGAGGAATATTCTTTTCTCCGTGTACATCACTCTTATATTGTCAACCTGGATGAAATAAGCAAGTATATAAGGGGAGAAGGTGGTTACCTGGTAATGAGTGATGGCACTTCAGTAGATGTATCCCGGACCAAAAAAGACATCCTTCTTCAAAAATTACAACCGGGTAGATGATAGTAGTTCCACCTTTTAAAAGCATTTGTTCGGCATAATTCCCCGATGGTTTTCCATTTTCCGCAATTGGTACAATCGTACTGGTATTGACCTTTTTCATATTCTAATTTAGTATTGAAATCTATTATATACCCGCTAATACCAAAAATCATGAAAATTATTTTATCAACACTTATAATTATTGCAGCTACACAATCTGTTTTTTCGCAAAATATTCAGCCCAGCTCACGATCTGAAAACCAGGCAATCATTGTTGCCATTCATCCGCGTAATGAAAATCCACAGCCTGAGCGGCAAACATTCTTAAACGCTATTAACATAAGAGCAGTCAGGGATTTTGTGAAAAGACATGAAGACATTACAAATGTAAAGTGGTATGAAACGGGTAGTGAGTTCCTTGCCAGTTTTACAAAGGATAGCATTAAGACCCATGTATTCTACACTAAAAAAGGAGATTTCCTCGCCACCATTAAATACTATTATGAGAACAGGTTACCCGTGTCTATCCGTCATATTATCCGTTCAAATTATTACGACTACAGCATATTTCATATCACTGAAGTTCATGTCAATAACCAGGTTGCTTATGTTGTCAAAATTCAGGACGATAAGTACTGGAAAGTAATTAAAGTAGTGAATGATGAAATGGAAATGATAGAAATAATTGAAAAAAGCTAGTTAGATCTTTGCAGGACGTCTAGCAAATAAGAAGCCGTGGCAATTGCTGCGGCTTTCTCATTTCTTTCGCCAATTTATAGGGTAAGCTTTCCTACATTTTCGGGATCGATATTTTATGATCTTAACCTGGAAATTTTTTTAATAATAATTCAACTGCCAATGGTAAAAAAAACTGCCCCGAAAATCGGGGCAGTTTAATCAAAGCCTGTACCTGGTTAATCAGAAAGTTTTATTAATGAAAGTTGTTTAGCCTTACGACCCTGCATTATTCTTACAGCATAGGTTCCACTTATATACTTATCGCCAATCGTTATTGTTTGCCCGGCATTTGTTATTCTTGTTTCGATCACTCTTCCTAACATATCAGTTACAAGTAATTTCACAGGCGACTTCAGATCATTGCTGTTTACAACAATTCTGAAATTTGTGCTACTTGGGTTTGGCATTAGAGTCACTTTCAGATCTTCAGTAGCTGGAATAATTTCTGTTCCTTTATCAATTTCACCTGTCTTTGCTGTTATGGCGGAACCAGAACAATTTGTACATGGTATTTCTGCTGATGGATTACGGACCCGCATCTTACCACCGCCTATTTGCTGCCATTGAGTTGCTCCGCTTAACCAATTGCTTGAGAAGACCAAACCCTGGCTGCCTGAACCAACCAATTGTATACTTATCCTGTCCTGAGAACCATCAGTTACAGTAATAGATTCCCATGCTGTAATGGTCAGTGTTAAATTACCAAACAATGTAATTGGAAAATCCGGATCGGTAAGGTCCCTGAAGTTTGCCTTTGTAACAATTTGAGCCATTCTATAAGTAGCACCTGTTGTTACTGCAGTTCCCGCATCATTCACATTGTTTACAATCATTGATGTGATGCTGTTACTCTTGATCTGGTAAACTTTCTGAACACCATTAACTACACGTTTATAAACAATTGTTGCATTACCCTGCAGATTCTTATTACTCTTGTTCCACTTGAATACAAGTGCTGCGTGCATTTTTTTATCATCAGTACCAGCATATGATCCTTCAGAGTTTAGCATTTTTATCCAACTTCCACCAGTTACAAAATCACCGCCTGGTAACGATATACATACCGGCACTACTTCAGCAACCTCACCACAGTAGTAGTTATTAACGCCTGCCCAAACGTCAACGATCTTACCACCATAGCTGATCTCCTGTGTTGTCAGTGTGTATGTTTTATTCGTTGTTACAATTCCTTCCTGGAAATTAGTTGGATTCACTAAGCCAACCGGAATATTTGTTGCTCCAATTACTGCACCGCCGCTGGTTCCTTCTTTGAAAGTAACTGTTGCATTTCTTATATCACCTCTCGCTTGTGCAGGAACATCATTTATATCGTTTGTATCCAAAACAAATGCAGACACCGTAATCGTCCCCTGTTTGGTAATTGGATTTGCACCGAAATAATTCAATCCATTGTAAGTGATATCCGCATCTTCACAAGTAACAACAAGTGGTGCGGTTGGATTAGTTACAATATAATCCGGATCAGTTTCACTGTAAACTGCCGTTACTGTCTTATTACCTGGTTTTAAAGGACCATTGCCAGAGTAAAATTGATTCTCCACCAATGTATCCGTTAATGTAGCTGATCCATCCGATGCTACAGGTGCTGTACCTAAAACAACTGTTCCCTGGGCATTTATGATCTTGAATGTAACTGTTCCGCCTATTGATCCTGCATTTGTACAATTAGCAGGAGTAACAGTAGCAACACAAGTGATCTTATCGCTGTATTGTTGTGTTACAGGATCTGAAGCAGGTGTTGTAGAAACGACAAGTGATGTTGTAGTTGTTACTTTATTTACATTAACAATGAAAGAGCATGTTGATGTATTACCACAAGCATCAGTTGCTGTCCAACTAATAGTATTATTACCAAAATTCAATAACACTCCAGCCATTGTTGTGCTTCCACTTGCAGTCGTTTCACCACTTACACTCCATGCAAGCAATGGTATTGAACAAACATCCGATGCAGTTGGATTGAATTCGAGTCCATCAACTGTATAAGTACATAAGCCTGCATTAGTACTTTTTGTAACTGTGCCTGTTTTAGCACAGATAAGTGTTGGTGGAGTTATATCATATATCCATCTTACAGTACGAGATGTTGTCGAAGTATTAAGACCTCCATCAGTTGCAGTGAATGTTCTGGTTCTTGAGCGGTTACATCCATCGCTTTGAACGGCACCATCAGATGACGTTATCGTTACGTCACCACAAACATCAGTTGCAGCAGCAGTACCGAGTGAAGCATCAGGATCAGCCGGGTTACAATTAAGATTTACATCGCTATAATGGCCAGTGAATGATGGGGGGATTATATCTGCGATGTTGGTGACAGATACTGTTTCATTAGAAGTACAAACACCAGTATTATAGATCGTCCAACGAAGAACTGCAGTGGTACCGCTCGGCACTCCTGTTACAGTTGTAGTTTGAGATGCTGGTGTTGTAATGGTTGCAGTACCGCTTACCAGCGTCCATAGACCTGAACCAGGTGATGGACTGTTGGCTGCCATGGTGAATGAGCTACTATTACAATTAGTCTGATCTGGACCAGCATGAGCTACTATCAACTCATCATTTCTAAATGATGCTGTTGCAGATGACACGCATCCATCAGTGACTGTCCATCGAAGAACCGCAGTAGTACCGGGAGGAACACCAGTAACGGTTGTTGTCGGTGATGTAGGCGTAGTTATCAATGCAGTTCCGCTTTCCAAAGTCCACAATCCTGTGCCAGGAGCAGGATTGCTTCCAGCCATAGTGAACGAACTTGTGTTACACAAAGTC
>Ga0193740_1000279_pt1 | contig 14788 bp, 22 predicted proteins | sample L2s1metaG_FD_145072 | JGI IMG/M metagenome (GOLD analysis project Ga0193740, IMG submission 145072) | Soil microbial communities from a riparian zone of the East river system, Colorado, United States - L2s1 | ecosystem: Environmental > Terrestrial > Soil > Riparian zone | place: USA: East River... | reverse complement strand
AACATCAGTTGATTATACTTTGCAGTATCAAGAGTGGTTGAAGGAGCAGGGACCTTTGGATCTTTGCCTGTTGAGTCATGATTTGTTCCTGTATCTGAAGCAGCTTTACTGCTGTTGTTACAGGAAATGACAACAAAAGCCATAAGGATGGGAAGAAATGGAATGTAGTTTTTCATAAAAATATTCTGTAGGGCTCGAAGATATTCGAAAATTCCATCCTCTAATACTATACCGTCAAAATTTTATGTGAATAGTCGTTTTTTAATTAACGCACCCTGGAGGACTGCCGCTATGATTTTTAAGCTGTGTGACGAAGAAGCAAGTCACAGGTTTGATTTTGATCAACTATAAAAAAGTATTCTCAAAGTAGAGGATATTATTTCGCCTTCCGGGCACCACATTTATCCGTTCATTCGTAAATGATTTTATGTCTCAGGATCACACCACAATGAGCCTGCCTGCCAAAAAAGGTAGAGATAACGATCCCAATCCCAGGAATGAATCTACTTTCCAACCTGGAAAAAACTGGAAGCTCCAGTAATTATTATGACGGTAATGAAGGGCTGACTGAAACGGGTGTCGACGATTTCAGGGAAGAAAATGATTTGGATCACAACTCCGATCCTTCTTATGATGAAGTTGATAAAAATGATTGTCATTAAAAAAACGTCCCGCTGTGCGGGACGCCATCAACACAAGATCATTCTTCGCTGGTATTTTCTGTATTATTTCTTTGCTGTTTGCTTCTTCGACCTCCCGAGCTTTGACCACCTCTTCTTCCGATCTCACTCATGTGTTCACGGTTTTGACTAACGATCTGGCCGCCTTTTTTACCCGCCTTCCTGGCTTCTTCACTATTCCATTCATGTGCTACGCCCAATTTGTGCGCAGCCCTTCCGCCTTCGCTTGCAATTTGTTTTTGACGTTCTGCACTCATGGCGGCAAATCCACGGTTTGACCTCCTTCCATTGTTTGACCTGGATTGGGAACCATCCTGCTGCTGATTATTCGTACCATCAAAGTCACGGTTCATTTCCTCTTGTCTTTCACTGTTTTGATTTTCTATTTGTCCGGCTAATGACATACCACTACATTTAAAAGGTTAACAATTGCTGGTTTAAATGGGTGCCAACAAAATAATGCCTGAGGTTTTAAAGGCGGAGCGGTTGAGTTTGTGTGTAAATTTTGCTATAGAAATCAACAATTTGTGCAATTAGTGGGTAAGCGAACCCATCAATATATCCTATTTAGAGTCCCCCATTTAAATTTTATATTCAATTCTAAACTATTATAATTTGGTGGTTTAAAGGTATGTTTGGGAGGTCAGGCAATCAAAAAAAGCGGTGAGAATAAGCAACAATGTACTGGTTGAACACTTTAATATTGAATCAGCATCAAATCGCATTTTCCCGGTAAATTTTAAATCACCTTCGCAAAACTTCAAAGCCTTTAAAACTTTCTTCGTTTTGATCCGTTACGACAATCTCCGTAACGATTGCATTTCCTGGTCCAACCTTACACCATTCAATTAATTTTTCCAATTGGTCTTTACTTCCAGTGGCCATTAACTCTACATTTCCCTCCACTGTGTTTTTTACCCATCCGGTTATACCAATTTTATTAGCCACATCTTTAGCAGTGGTCCTGTAAAACACACCTTGTACTCTTCCTTTAATAATCAAATGAATGGTTGGCATACAATTTTCGAAAATAAATAAAACAAAGAGTATGAAAGACCAAAAGAATGCAGATAACAAATCAAGGCGTGAACCTTATGTAACCCCCCCTGACAAACTGGTAAAAAATCCCAATCCAAGGGCAAATGAAAATATACATGCGAATACAGATCAAGCCACACCTCAAACCAAAGAACCGGAACACGGTGTAGGAAGTGAAATAACGGATGGTGAAGACGCTTAACACAAACTTCTCATAACGAGACAAAGGCAGAAGAGAGCATCGAGTTGAAAGGTCTGATTAAAAAACCATTACTGCGAGGTCATTTTTTTCATTGCACGCAGCATTTGGCCAAAATCCCAATGTTTACTTAGTGCATCCAGGGTTGCAGCAATTCTTTTTGCTTTTGTTGGATCTGTCTTTGCACTATTGATCCAATTAGTGAAATAGTTTTGATGACCTTTTGTTAGCCCATTAAAGTATTCTAAAGCCTCAGGTTCATCCTGCAAACATTCCAGCAATTCAGCAGGAGGCTTGATCTCATTTGTGTCAACCCCAATCCTGACGTGCACGGTGGCGCCTTTTTGCTTTTTTATTGCTTTGCGCATGCCTGCATTCAGAGCCATGATAAAATCTCCCCCTCCCATCGGCAATAAAGCAATCATGGAAAATGTATGTTCATCAAGTCTGCCTTTTACTCTATATCCTTTTTTATTGTTTGGATTTAGTTTTTGTGCAATTGCTGCAGGAATTTCAATATAGGTCCAACCGCTTTTTTCACCCTGGTTTTCAAATTTTTTTATAACAGCATTGAAGTGGATCATCAATATTCAATTTTATTATCCATATTCTGCCACTCTCTGAATACTTCTATTGCTTTTTGATGGGGGTGATGGATAAATGCAATCGCCTTTTCGCCCTCAGGTTTTTCTAACTCGTCATAAATAAACTGATCATCGAAGTTTATGGCCGCAGCATCCTGTTTAGTGTTGGCATAAATCACCCGTTTTGGCCGTGCCCAATAAATTGCCCCTAAGCACATAGGGCAAGGCTCGCAGCTCGCATAAACATCGCAGCCGGTTAATTGAAAACTGTTCAGGTATTGACAGGCATTTCGTATGGCTACAACTTCGGCGTGTGCAGTGGGATCGTTAGTAGTGGCAACCTGGTTACAACCTTCACCAATTATTTCTCCATCCTTTACAATCACGCATCCAAATGGTCCTCCTTTTCCTGTTCGCATTCCTTCGCTTGATAATTCAATAGCTCTTTCCAGAAACTGGTATTCGACGGGGGTCATGCCGCAATTTACGGAGTTTCATTTTTTAGCATTAACGTTTGAGAAATCTTCCTTTTAACAAGCGTTCCATGACGTCATCCTTACTCGTCCTGCTTATAGGAATGTGAAACTCTCCAATACGAATATCATTACCATCAATATTGTCAATTTTTGATGCAGAAATTATAAACGATTTATGAGTTTTTATAAAGCGGTCAGAAGGTAGGTATTCTTCTATCGATTTAAATGTAAGATAAGTGATGTATTTTTTGGATTTAGTATGAATGCAAACATAGTTCTGCAAAGCCTCCACAAATAAAATCTCATCGTAAAAAATTTTTACAAGCTTATTATCGGCCTTTATAAAAAAGAAATCTTCTTTACCCCTTGATGGCTCCTCAGAGGTATTTTTGATCCTCACCTCGTAGTATTCCTTCGCTCTCATGGCCGCTTTTAGAAACCTTTCGAATGAAATAGGCTTGACCAGGTAATCCAGTGCATTCAACTCAAATCCATCCAATGCATATTGCGGAAAGGCGGTTGTAAAAATTACCGGCGGTGCGTGCAATAATGTTTTGAAAAATTCAAGACCAGTAACCTTTGGCATTTGAATATCCAGGAAAATCAGTTGAATGTTTCCTTCACTCAAAACCTTCATTGCTTTTATTGGATTATCAAACTCAGAATCCAATTGAAGAAAATCAACATCATTAATGTACTCTTTCAGACCTTTTCTTGCTAATGGCTCATCATCTATTATAATACACCGAATGTGCTGCATTTAATTCAATTTGATTTTTAATTGCACATCATACCAACCTTGTTCCTCCGCCATGTTTAGCTCATGCTTTTGCGGGTATAATAATTCCAACCTCCTTTTTACATTATTTAGTCCAATTCCGCCGGCATCTGAAAATTCGTGAACCTGCCTTCCTTCCGTAGTGTTACGGATTTGAAAACGGACTTCACCGTTTTGCTTTGAAAGATCAATTTGAATTTCGTTTTTCTTTCCATTTATATAATGCGAAAGATGTTTAAAAGAATTCTCAACAAATGGTATAAGTAACAGCGGTTCAATGAAAAAACTTTTCATGCCTTCGTCAACATTAAATTGGACAGAACAATTTTCAATTCTTAATTTTTGTAAGCCGATATAGTCTTTCAAATAACCAATTTCTTTTTCAATAGGAATCTTCTCCCCTTTTACTTCGTAGAGCTGGTATCGAAGCATGTCTGAAAATGTATGCAAAGCCTGCCTCGCTTCCATGTTATTTTTATCAATAAGAAAATAAACCGAATTAAGAGAGTTAAACAAAAAATGTGGATTGATCTGAGATTTTAAAAAATTCAATTCCGTTTCAGCTTTTTCCTTTGCGATTTCCACTAATCGCTTCTGCATACGGAAGTAATCAGTTACCAGCTTAATGGCAAGTCCGGCAATTACCAAAAAGAAATGTGGGATAATATTGTCGTATATACGAGTCTTAAAGTTACTTGTCCAGTCGATCAGTTGAGGGGTGTTGGTAACCCTTCCCAACACCTGCATTTTCAAAATGCTGCTGATGGTAATCATAGAAATGAAGACTATGCAGAACAAAACGTACTTGCGTCTATATAAAAGTTTTGGAACGAGCAGGTAATTGACGATGTAAATGAGCAAGGCAAGATCGAAGATCTTTATTGCGGTAACTTTCAATGCGGTATTGGGAGAATGATAATCCTGGTAACGCAAAAAAAACCAAAGCGCACCAAAAATAAGCCACAGCGGAAGATGATGCAATTTGTATCGAAATATCGTGTCCCTCAAGACCATACCTAAAATAAATCTACTAATTCCTTTGCGTAAAACCGCTTACACGAGCTGCCTTGTTTGGTTGACGAAAAGCCTTTTTTTCATTTCATCAAGGTTTAATTGCCAGATATGTAAAGCATTTGCAATGAGGAAAACAATTAGAAACCTTTGACATCTTAAAGATTACGGCATGAAACTTCCACTTCTCTTGATGATGGCAGCTACTATATTGAGCTGCGCCCAAACCAGTTCACAAAAACAAGTTTCCAGATCCTCCGGTTCCAAACATGTTGGAGGAAGTTGTGAAGGTTGCGAAGCAATTTACGAATCACCAATTCCATTTGAAAAATTATCTGCTGTTGATACGCTCCCGGATTTCCAGGACCCGGGACCCAAACTGGAGATCAGTGGAATTATTTATAAAGCAGATGGCAAAACGCCTGCAAAGGATGTTGTGATTTATATCTATCACACCGATCAAAAGGGAGTTTACCCCAAAAAGGGAGATGAAGCGGGTTGGAGCAAGCGTCACGGATATATTCGTGGTTGGACAAAGTCTGATAAGAATGGAGCTTACCGGTTTTATACACTAAGACCCGCCGCTTATCCTGGAGGGAATATTCCAGCCCATATTCATGTTACACTTAAGGAGCCGGATAAAAATGAATACTGGATTGACGATTTTCTATTCGATGATGATCCTTTGTTGACCACCGGTGAAAAGCAAAAACAGGAAAAGCGTGGCGGCAACGGAATTATAAAATTAGTGCCTGCAAAAGGTTATCTACAAGGAAGTAGGAATATCATTCTTGGAAAAAATATTCAGGGTTACCCTGCTTAACTTTTTGACTGTTCAAAAACTTCAAGTAGACTGTATTTATTGATACGCTTTTGATTTTTGAAAGAAACATTAATCATGGCCTGGGCTACTATGGAAACATGAATGGGCTTTTGTTCTTTGGCGATACCCAGTTTGTTCAAAAACTGTAACACCCGTGTTCCGATTTTTTCAAAGGGGCGATTTTCTTTTCTGTCACCAACAAGCATTCCTGGTTGAATAATATGAATGTATTCAAATGGCAATTCCATGATATCTCTTTCCAACTCACCTTTCATACGTGTGTAAAAAATTTTTGAATGTTCATTAGCCATTGCAGCTGAAATCAATACATAAACAGGAACATTATTTTCCGCGGCTACTTTGGCCACAGTGAATTGATAGGTATGATCGATTTTATATTGTGCTTCCTTACTGCCTGCCGTTTTAAGTGTCGTTCCCAATGCAGAAAATAAGACGTCACCCTTTACCAGGTGTTCCCATTGTTCAGGGCGATCAAAATTGATGATGTGTTCCTGCAATTTTGGATGAACTATTTCCGTGCTTCTCCTTGCCAGGATTTTAACTGCTAAAAACCTTTCATCCTCTATGAGCAACTGAACCAAAGACGATCCAACAAGTCCGGTTGCTCCAATTACGATAGCTGTTTTTTGGTTCATTAGTTTCTTAAAGTTATTCAGGAAATTTGTTTTCCCATTCAAATCATGAATAACAGAATTGAAGTTATAAAAGGTGATATAACGAAAATAACAGTAGATGCCATAGTAAACGCGGCTAATTCCTCGTTGATGGGTGGCGGAGGCGTTGATGGAGCAATTCACCGTGCAGGAGGACCCGGTATTTTGGAAGACTGTAAAAAAATTGTAGCTAAACAAGGTGGATGCAATACCGGCGAAGCAGTTATTACTGGTGCGGGTAATCTACCGGCAAAACATGTTATTCATACTGTAGGACCTATCTGGAACGGTGGTAACAATGATGAAATAGTAAAATTGACAAATTGTTACCTGAATTCTCTTCGCCTGGCTGTTGAACACGGGCTTAAAAGCATTGCCTTCCCAAATATCAGTACTGGTGTTTACCGGTTTCCGAAAGAAGAAGCTGCTGCAATTGCAGTCAATAGCATTCAGAAATTTCTTTCCACTAATGGTTTAATTGAAAAAGTAATTATCGTCTGTTTTGATGAGGAGAATTATCAATGCGTGATGAATCAAATTAAGAGACGTAAATAGAATTTAAAATTGACTGAAAAAGTACAAACCCAATTAATGTTGCTACAATGCATTAGTTCTGCCGGCCAACGGGAATTAGTATCTGGCATCAGTTTTAAATAAAAAGCCCCGCAAATAGCGGGGCCCCTGGCGTTTGGCATAGACCGTAATCAGGAAAGCTTTTTACGCAAAACAAAAATTCCTGCAGCTGCTATTAATGCAGTAGAGAATTGTAAATATTTTTTTGATTTCCTTTCCTCGGGTTTATATGGTTTATAACTCGAAACATCTCCTTTGAGTGCCGCCGCAATGGCTGATTGAAAATCATGAAGAGCAATTGCCATTTCAGAATCATTTTCAAATGCCTGGCCATTGCTATGTTCTCCATGCAAACTGATCCTGGTATATTGAAAATCAAGTGGAAGTATGGTTACGTCCACATGGTACTCCAGATTTTTTAAAGGAATCTGGTAACGAAATTTAAAAGATTGCAAGTGTTCATTTTCTGCGATCAACTTAATGTTGGGAACGAAAACCGGAACTGACAAAATACTTTCTTTTGCCTGCACTTCTGTGGCTTCAACAAAAGATTCGCGGGAAAGGAAATTTTGACGAGGCATGGCTTTTCATTTATTGGGTTTACGGATCAGTTTGCATTGCTAAAATTAGAGGGCCAGTTTTAAAAAAACAATCGGTAAATTCTTTAAAAACTGCAGGTAAAAACACGTTTGGCCTTAAGTATAATCAGCCAAAAACGATGCGTTTCTATAACCGGTTACGGTACAGGCGGCCGTTTTATGGCACTTCATTTGTCTAAGGTGTTCTATGGCAACTATACATTTATCAGCACAGGATTTCAAGGACAAAATTTTCAACTACGAAACAGAGCAGGAGTGGAAATACAAAGGTGATAAAGCGGCTATAATTGATTTTTATGCTGACTGGTGTGGCCCCTGCAAATCCATTGCTCCCGTATTAGAAGAGTTATCCGAACAATATAAGGAGGACCTGGTAGTCTACAAGATTGACACTGATAAAGAAAGCGAATTATCCTCCCTTTTTGGCATACAAAGCATTCCCACACTGCTGTTTATTCCATTGAATGCGAATCCAATGGTTCAAAAAGGGGCATTACCGAAAAACGTTCTTCAACAAATTATTGAAGAACGCTTATTGCAAAACGCGGAAATAAAGAAATAACACAATCAAATATTATTCGAACCCTTTTTGGTTGTGTTTCTTTCAGCTCCTCCTGAAGAATCATCTCTTTCATTTCTTTTGCTTCCACCTGTATTCCTATTACTGCTGGCCGGAGATCCCGGAAGGTGTTCCCTTCTCTTATCACCAGTATTTTCATTCTTACCACTCCTGTTGGATTGACTTCCGCTTCGGTTCTTTTTTTCTTTATCCATGACTAAGGCTTTTTATTTTAAACGAGAGATTATTGTTTTATTAAAGGAGTAAATCGTACAAAGGAATCCTTTTGCATAACGGGCAAATTCATTGCGGTGCCCCACATGTTACTGCCTCCATATGGACTTTTACCATTAACATTCATAGGGCCTCCAATACTTCCAAATGTTGCCAAACTGGTTCCTGTGCCAACAGTGCCGGTTCCGGTTTGTGTTCCCGATGTAACAGCACCGGTTGAATTCAATACAATGTGACCATTGGCAAATCCATAAGCTCTTTTCGGCATACCAACAATACCGGAATTATTGAATTGAATGTTAGCTCCATTGGCCCTGGCACCAAGCGTGGTCAAAAGCGGATCAGACACTGTATAGTTACTCTTCCACGTCGATAAAATATTTGTACTCGCTTTTGCAGAATAACTGGCATTTGAATTCAATGTTATATTGGAATTGCCAGCTGTCTCATTATTTGTTGAAACTGTTTTTGCCTGTTGCTTTGTACGTTCCTTTTTCGGTTTTGTTTGTGAGTGTGCAGTTGCACTTATAAGAAGTAAAATTCCTGCACACCAGATCATTCTTTTCATAACTTCTTTTTCTCAAGTACTGCAAACAGGCTGCCATTATCTTCTAATTAAATAACACACGAAAAAATATTTTCTTAAACGCACTCTTCACACAATGGGATGCCCAGGTTGCTTGTCAGCAATTATTATATTTGACTATGCAAAATCCTGCTACTGAATTATTGGCCACAATTGATGAGTACTTACCTAAACTAAAACTGTTAATTGAAGAGGATTCGTCCCTTAAGCCCTTGCCGAACAAATGGAGTAAAAAAGAAATAATCGGACACCTGATAGATTCAGCACAAAACAACGTCAGGAGGTTTATAGTTGCTCAATATGAGCAGAACCCTGTAATTACGTATAGGCAGGATGACTGGGTTAGTATTAATAATTATCAAACCTGGTTAGTGGAAGATCTTATTCAGTTATGGTATTTACTCAATAAACAGATCTCTTCAATACTAAATAATTCACCAGGCGAAGTGCTTCAGAGAACCTGTCAGACTGAATCATTGCATTCGATTGAGTGGCTTGCAAATGATTATATCAAACATTTGAAACATCACCTGCATCAGGCATTAAACCTCACTCCAATTGCCTATCCGTAAAACGACGATAGTCATTATGGTATGCCTAAAGTATCATCCTGGCCCATCGGCATGGTGGAACTGTTTCGCTGATCAGAATTTTGCTTTTCCTTTTCGCCTTGCTCAATCTCCTCCTGCCATTGCTTTTGACGATCAGAAGTATTTTTATTGATCACAAAATTATTTGAACTATCCTGCTCAACTTCAGGAAAATTAATATGCTTGTCACGGTTCGCTTCCGACGGTGTATCCAAATGCCGATCGACCTGGGATTGATTTTTTTGTTTCATGGCGATTTTTCAAATGGCAAAAATCAAATTCGTGTCGTAGAATTAACAAGTTTGACCTAAAAGCCAGTAAAGCACAATGAAAATAAGTATTGTGCTTAAACAACCGCCTCCCAGTTTTTTAGCGCCGTATCCTGCAATTAAAGCTCTTAACCAGTTCTGCATAATGATTTTTCACACATAGTTTAAAAAATCATACCAACTGATCTGGAAACAACAAAATAGTTGTCAGTAAAAGTGCTGGCTCAATATTTTAATATAGATGAGTAAGAAGCTCAAGTTAAAATGAAGATAGGTACGTCAAGAGTTGAAACCTTTAGCGATGGTGTGATTTCAATTATTATCACCATTATGGTGTTGACGATAAAAATTCCAGACATTACTCCTGATCTCAATAAATCAGCCTCTCTATTCCTATTTAAAAAGAACTTGCAACATCTTTGGCCTTATTTAATTAGCTATGCTTTTAGTTTTATGATGATCGGAATTTTCTGGCTGAACCATCATCACATGTTTCATCTTTTAGAAAAAACAGATGAGGTACTCCTTATTCAAAACCTATTTTTCCTTTTTTGGATGAGCCTAATACCACTGGGAACTGCTATGGTAAGTGCTAATCCTAAAATGCCGGAATCCGTGGCTTTATATGGTGTAATAATGTTACTTACGACGATATCGTTTGCAATTATGCGTGTTCACACATTAAGGAAAAATCTGGTTCACAAAGCCGCTGATAATGAAATTACAGACACCATCAGGTTGATTTCTATAAAAGCAAGATCAAAAACTATTATTGGATCACTGGCCTATTTATGTGCAATCCCGCTTGCCTATGTCAATGTGTATGTAGCCTATATTATTTTCCTGGTACCACCAATCATTTTTTTTATTCCCGATGGTATTGATGATGAGAAGTTGGCGCAGAAAATAGAAGATAAGAATACATGACGATTGCCTCATCTCGCTTTGAACGACCAGGTGATCCAAAACTCTGCTATTAACTCATTTTCTGCATTGTAACCCGAAGACAAAACTTTAATAGATTGGGGTCCGGCCGCCACAACATTTTCAACGGTTTGCTGGATTGCATCTCCTTCTTTACAGATGAACCGGGTCAGGCCTGCTGCTTTTTTATAAAACTTACCCTCAATTCCTGTAACTAACATTGAAATTCCCGGAGAACGTTGGTACGTATTTGCCATCGCTAAAATGCCCGTGCTCATTTCTGCTGCCATACTCAAACAAGCAAAATAAGTACACCGAAAAGGATTTCGTGTAAACCATTTGTAAGGTACAAAAACCACAGCTTCATCTTCAGTGACAGAACTAAGTCTTACACCCGAGAAATAAGCTGCCGGTAAATTTTTCAAAAGAAACAAACGGAATTTGACAGGATTTTTTACTAAAGCAAAAAATGCAGCTGGAAGAGGTTTTGCTGCATTCAAATTAACACTATTCATAATTAAATTTATTCATTCTGATGGATTCCTCACTACCCGCAGGAGACTCACGAACTAAAATGAAAACTGCAGCACAATATGATCCTAAGCAAAACATAGATATCGACAACAAAAATTTTTACGTGGTAAGTGAAAAAAACGGGAACAAAAAATTACCCTGGTTTGACCGGAACTATGATGAACCAGATTACGTTGTAATAAAATTGCAGTGTAGGATTGCAATCCAGCATCTATAAAACCTGGACCTGTTTTCTCAACAGGTCTTCAAAATCTTCTCTTTCTCTAATCAGTTTGGTCTGTTCATCTTTTACTAAAACTTCAGCAGGTTTATAACGTGAATTGTAATTGGAAGCCATTTCAAACCCGTAAGCACCTGCATTATAAAAAACAAGATAATCGCCTTCGCGAACTTCATGGAGTAACCGATCACTTGCAAAAGTATCGGTCTCACAGATGTATCCTGTTACATTGTACACTTTTTCCTCTGAAGAGGGGTTTGATATATTGACAATGTGATGATACGCATCGTACATCATTGGCCGTATCAAATGATTCAATCCGGTGTCGACGCCGGCAAAAGTTTGAACCCCATTGTCTTTAATTACATTCACCGTTGTAACCAGGTAGCCACACTCGCTTACTAGATATTTCCCCGGTTCAAACCACAGCTGAAATTTTCTTCCATTAAAGATGTGCGAATCCAGGAATTTTTTCAACTTGCCCGCAATCCATGGAATATCGGTTTCCTCATCATCAGGTTCATATGGCACTTTAAATCCACCGCCAAGGTCAATGATTTCCAACTCAGGAAAATGAGGAACCAATTCACTTAACACTTTAATACCATGCACAAATACGTCTGCATCCTTAATGTCACTGCCGGTATGAATGTGCAGGGCTTTGATCCGCATTTTGTTGTTGTGGACAATTGATTTCAAAAGATCAACCTGCTCGATTGGAATTCCAAATTTGCTCTTTTCGTGACCCGTTGAAATCTTAAGATTACCACCTGCAAGAATATTTGGTCTTAATCGAATACCGACAGGGTAACTATTACCATATTTCTTTCCAAACTTTTCAAGGTTTGACAGGCTATCGATATTGATATGAACCCCGCTTTCAACAGCCTCCCTGATCTCAGCGAAAGAAATTCCGTTGGAAGTGTAAAGAATTTCATTTGAAGGCACTCCTGCGTGTAAGGCCAATTTCACTTCATTGATGCTGCTGCAATCAATGCCACAACCCAGGGAGTTAATATATTTAAGAATGTTGATGTTAGTTAATGCCTTACAGGCAAAAAAGAATTTTGTATCGATAACGGAGAAGCCTGAGGTTAGTTTTTCGTATTGTTCTTTTATTTTTTCGGCATGATAAACATAAAGAGGAGTTCCGAAATGCTTTGCTAAATCATTTAACTGGTTGTGCGATAAATTTTGCGGCATGTCTGAACCTTGTTTGAAGAAATTATTGAATCAATCAGGCTATTTATCTTTCCCTGGTTCTTCATCGTCAATTGACTCCTCTGAAGAATCGCCATTCTTTTGTTCACCAGGAACATCTTCCTCAATTTCGCCCTGTATCTCCTTTTCCTCATCACCTGCTTTTTCAACCTCATCTCCTTCCACGAAGGTTGCATCAGCGATGTATTCCTCCTTTGCTTCTTCAGAAGGCAGATCTTCAGTAACCTCCATAGGATTTTCAGACGCATCATCCACCTGCATATCAAAACTATGACCGTTTACCTGCTCTTCTTCATTAGGAGCTTCGGTTGGCGTCTTAACATCTACCAGCTCACCTTCGTCAGTAACCAATAGATTTTCGCTTTGTTCAAACTCAGTATGATGCACACGGGTTGGCTCTACAACCTGGTCGGCCAAAACCTCCTTAATTTTCGGAAGCTCTTCTGCGGAATTGATTCCGAAATAATCCATGAAGTTTTTAGAAGTTGCATATACAAGGGGATGGCCGGGTAATTTTTCATTTCGACCCGTAATTATGATCAGCTCCTTTTCCAATAACTTCTGAACAGCGTAGTCACTACTTACACCGCGGATTGCTTCGATCTCACCTTTCGTTACCGGCTGCTTGTATGCAATAATCGCCAGAGTTTCCAATGCTGCTGCTGACAGGCGCTTTAAGAATTTTTCGCCGTTTAACTGCGCTACCGTTTTATGAAAATCTTTTTTGGTGAGAAATTGCCACCCCCCACCACTTTGACGAACCTCGAAAGGATAAAACTCGGAGTTATATTTTTCAACAATACCTTCTAAAGCAGTAGTGATCTGATCAACCACAATTTTATCTTCCATAAAACCAAAAGCCTGGTTAACAAGATCAGTAATTTCCAAAGAAGTCAATGGCTTATCACTGGCAAAAATCAACGCTTCTATATGCGGGATTAAATTTGAAATTTCCATTGTAATTAGTTGGTAGCTGACAGGTGACGGATGATAGTCGCTGAACTGTCAACTGTCATCACCCCTGGAGTGCGGCTGCACCACTTACGATCTCGGTCAATTCGGTTGTAATTGCAGCCTGCCTTGCACGGTTATAAGAGATTTTCAGGCTACGCAATAACTCATTGGCGTTTTCCGTCGCCTTATCCATGGCAGTCATTCGGGCACCATGCTCCGATGCGTGTGCATCTAAAACAGCCTTAAACAACTGCGTGTTTAAAATCTTTGGCATTAGTTCAGCAATCAGTTCCTCTTTATTAGGATCGAAAATAAAATCAGCTTTTACACCGCCTCCGGCACCTGTTTTTTGAATTGGCAGAAACTGTTCAATGACGTAACGTTGGGTAGCTGCATTTTTAAATTCGCTGTATACAATGTCCACTCTGTCAAATTCTTTATTCTGAAATGCCTGGATAGCCGCCTGTGATGCCTTCTGAACACTTTCGAAATTCAGGTTCAGGAAAATATCCTTGTGCGTATCTGTTACTTTAAAATTATTCTTAACAAAATGCTCGTAACCTTTTTTGCCAATGCTCCAGATAGTCACATTTCTTTTTGCAGCCTGGGCCGAAAATTTTTCGCGGATGGTTTGCTTTGCAAGCTTGATCACACTGGAGTTATACGCCCCGGCCAGTCCCCGGTCGGATGTAATTACAATTAAAAGAACCCTGTCAGCCGAACGTTCCACAGCCAAAGCATTGCTGCCCTCCACCTGTGTATTGCTTACAATATTGCTAAGCATTTCCTGCAATTTTTTGGCATACGGACGCATTTGCACGATAGCATCCTGTGCACGACGCAATTTGGCGGCGCTTACCATCTTCATTGCCTTTGTAATTTGCTGGGTGCTTTGAACGGATTTGATTCGGTTACGTACTTCTTTTAATTGACCGGCCATAGATTTTCGTTTAAGGGTTTAAGCTATGGATCGTTTAAAGGTGGTCAACCCTGTAACCTTTAAACCATTCAACTTTTAAACCGCTGTAAATTCGGCCGCAAAAGTACGGGAACGGGGGCTAAATTCCATATTTAAGGCTTTGCCAATTTTCGATTTAATTTGTCGCCATGGAAATTAAACAGGCAACGGAAAAAGAGGATTTTTTAAAGTGCTGGGAAGTAGTACATCATTTACGTCCGAACCTTGACAAGGATCGTTATTTAGTCTTAATGCTTTACATGATAGACGAGGGTTATAAATTGATTTACATTGAAGAAAACGG
>Ga0193740_1000278_pt1 | contig 14795 bp, 16 predicted proteins | sample L2s1metaG_FD_145072 | JGI IMG/M metagenome (GOLD analysis project Ga0193740, IMG submission 145072) | Soil microbial communities from a riparian zone of the East river system, Colorado, United States - L2s1 | ecosystem: Environmental > Terrestrial > Soil > Riparian zone | place: USA: East River... | reverse complement strand
ACTAAAAATATCGATGCTAAAAATGACCTAGCATCAACAATGGCAGAAGCGGTTTTGAGTAAAAACACCGAGACTGAAGCCTTTACTAAATTAAGCGGAACCTATCCATCTTTAACTATTTCTAAAAATTCAAAAGGAGAAGAAGTAAAAAACCTAGAACTATTACAAAGTGCGGTTGCTTTGCCTTTTGAAGATGGTCAATGGAGATACCCCGAAGAGATATTAGTCGGATTAACTCAAGGAACTCCTAATTATCCCCAATTTGACACTTCAAAGCAATTAGCGACTGCTGATAATGATTTATGGGCTAAGTTTAAAGGGACTTATAAACCCAAAGAAATTGATAAGGAACAGGCCAAGCAATTATTATTTTTAATGATTGGTAATTTAGTTGCTAGCGATACAAATTTTCCTAAACAGATTAATTTAAAGTTTGATAGTTCATTATTTAACACAGTTGGATTTGTTGCCAAAAATGATAAGGAAACTAAACAAAGTGAAGAATATGAGAAAAATATTTTAGAAATTAAAAAAGTTGTAATGGGAGCTGTTGCGAGCCAAATTAAAGAGCCAAATAAAATTGAATACAACCATGAAAAAGAGTTCACTAAAGTGGTTGAACTGCTAAAATTACCGCTAAATGAAAATAATTTAAAAATAGAGATAGTTCAAGAACTAACAAGTAAATTAAAGAACCCTAGAAAATCTGCGGAAGGATATGTTCCCAAAGATAAATTAACTTTATTAATAAATTACAAGTAAAAATTAACATATGAACAATTTAGGTTATAGTGAGTGTGACAAGTGTAAAAAACAGTGTCGAGAAGAGCAATTAATCATTTCTGAAAAAGGGTCAGGAATGTTATGTGAAAGTTGTTATAATCAAGAAAAAGAAAAGAAATAAAACTTATGACATCAGAAAATTGCGACAAATGATTTTATGCTTTACTTTTTGCTTTATTCATAATCTTAGCAGGATTAGTCATGATTTTTAGATACTTTTTACAATTAAGCAGAGATGGAGTGAGTTTAAGGAAAAATGATGAATTGCACGAGCAAAAACACAAACATAACGAATTAAGAATTAAGGAACTAGAAAAGAATAATGGAAGTGAGCAAAGACAAATCAACGAATTAAAAGAAGAAATAGAGAAAGTAAAGAAAATTAAACAAAATGACAAAAGCCGAAGAAATTAAACAAGAATGAGAGACTTTAAAAAATCTTGCTAATTCTTATAAAGGAAAAATATCAGATGGTGAATTATCCGACCTTACTCATTTAGTTGAACATTACCAAAAAAAAGCCGATATACCCGCCCAAAATTGAGATAGTCAAGAACGGAGCAAAAAAGAAGCCATCCGCAAAAATCAACCAGCCAAAGTCCAAGAATACGAAAGAAAACAAGTTGAATATTCAGAACAATTAAAAACTTTTACTGAAATCAAGGAAAGATTGGCCCAAAAATTAACTTATATGGATAAGATATTAACCGAGTTATCTGCTTTAAAAAATAGTGTTGAGAGTTTAAAGGAAACTTCCCAAAGTATTAAACAACAATCAACCGCTACCACTTCTAATAATTGTGCTTGTGATAATTCTAAATTAGAAAAAACAGTTGAAGAATTAAAAGAAAAAGTTAATAATATTTTTCCGATTGATTTTAACCCTATTTACAATAAAATAGATGGGATTAAGTTGCCAAGTGTTTCAACCGATTTAACTCCAATTAATAACAAAGTTGACACTATCACCGAATTAATAAAGGCACAGGAAATTAAAAAAGAGTTAGATAAAGTAGATATTAATAAATTAACTGGCGGAGAAAGGGAATTAGTAAGCAAAGCCAAAGAAAAGAGAGAAACGGAATTATTACAAGATTTAATTAAATCAACCTTAAAAGCAGATAGAGAAGTATTTTTTAGAACTCTTAAATCTAATGAAAAAATAAATAGACGAATTAGGTTGAACAATTTTTATTTAGACCCCGAAGAGTTTAAAAAGAACTTTGAAACTAAACATAAAGATAGACAAATTAGTGGTTGACGCGGTAATTGTGCTATCCCTTGGCAATTAAAAAACGGAACATGAATAATTTTATTTAATCAACCAACTGATAAAGATGGTGAATATTTTAGATTTATAAGTAGTAATGGATTAGGAGTAGAAAGAGAAGAAGGAGATGAAATATTGTCGTTTTGTCAACAATTTTACCCTAACTTTCAATTTAATTATGAAAATAGCGGACATACAAATATGACCTGAAATAATATTGCTTGACAACCTAATATTTTTAATTCTAAACTTTTTGTTTTTCGATACATCGAGTATACAGTTTCATCATGAGATAAGGAACTTCCTAATAATAATGTATGAGTTTGAAATGATTTACAAAACCACAATAATTTCAAAGACCGATTAGAAACCGAACTAAAAAAACATGGTAATTAATAACTTATGAACCTTTTATTATCCAATTATTACAAGCCTAAAAAAACAGTCTTAATTTATTTAGAAACTGATGAAGATATACAAAGATTAGCGACTGAATTAAAAAGTGAAAACAAAGCCCTTTTTATTACTGAAGGAAGAGAAGCAATTAAAATCGCTTGAAGTAAAGAAAACTATCTTTATGTTATCTGAACTTATTTAACTAACCAGGATGACCGCTGATGTGTTATTGTTTTAGATAAAGCAAACAAAACTGCTAATATTCACACTTCTTCTTTGGCAGAGCAAGCTAAAAAGGAAAAGGCGGAAATAGTAGGATTTTTAACTACTTTATCCGGACTAACTAACGCGACTACTCCCTCACTTGATTTAGATACTAAAGACCGAACAGCAAGAGAAAGCGGATTTAATGCTATTCTTTACATTAGAAAACTATTAGAGAGAATTAAAAAAAGCAAAGAAATTACGAATATTGATGCGGATGGTTTTGGTGATGTTAAAGATAATAAAGGCAAAAGTAAACTTCAAGAAGTAGAAGAAAAGTTTGAAGCACTAGAACGAGAAATTAATAAATTATCAAGTCTTAAAAGTTTAGAAGTTGAATTAAAAACTTTACGAGAACATAAATGCCCTACTACTTCCACCACTCCACCAATTACAACTACCCCTTTTACTTTTCAAAATAAAACAGTAGACCAAATTAAAGGAGAGATTGAAAAGCTTTTGAAAGATACTCAAACTAAATGAAATGATTATTTAAAACAAACTAATTCAACTAATATAAATATTCGCATGTTCCAAAGTTTTAAAGAAACTGCCCAAGAAATATTACCTTTGATTAAAAATGCCCTAGAAAGCAAGAAAGAATTAACTGATTATCAACTTTTAGATAAAGAATGGGGTAAAAAAAAACCCGACTATGATAATTCCCGTGATTATTTAAATGCTTGATATACTTTGCGACTATTTTTACACGAATGAGAAGAATTGAATAAAAAACCTTTACAAAATAGCATGACCGATAAAGAAAAACAAAAATTAAGCGAATTTGATAAGATAAAATTAGAAAAAGAGAAAAAGGATAAAGAATTAACCCAATTAGTAAGACAAAATGAACTTTTAAAAACTCAAACTCAAGAAAAACACGATGAAGTTAAAAAATTAAATTCTCGTTTAGAGCAGTGAAAAAGTTTTAAAACTGAATCAAGAAGTAATTTAACTGAGGAAGTTAGGAAAAAAATAATTGAAGCTTACAATGCTGAAGATTATCTAATTGGAATGTATCGGGAGGTTATGAAAAATCTTTTGATTTGAGAATATTCCGGAACTGAGGAACAAAAAGAAACGATAAAAACTCTTAAAACTGAAATAAATAAATGTATTAACTTTTTAGAAAAGGTTCAAACTCAAATTAATTATTAAAATTAGTATATGACAGTAGCAGATACATTGGCTGAAGCACAAGATATTTACGTTGGCTTATTAAAAATCATAGATGATAAAAAGGCTTGAAAGGATGATGAAGAAAAAAAAAACTTTCACGCCCGAGTAAATCACCTGCTTTCAAAAAAAGAAAAGCATGGACAAATGAACGGGAAAGATAAAATATTGACAGTTGATTTTGCCGACTTAGACAAATTGGCAAATATAGGATTGAAAGCACCTACTCCAATTTCAACAACTATTCCCGCCACTCCCAAAACTATCACTAAAAAAGTTGAACCGCAACCAATTGTTTGATTAGGAAGGGGTTATATGGGAGACGCTAACGATTAATTGCGGCAACGAAATATCCAACATTAAAATAATATGTTAAAAGGTAAAGGAATAAAATTAGTAATTACAAATAGATATTACAAAAAAGATTTTGACAGTGGACTAAATTCATTAAGTGATGAACGGATAAGGGAAACCATCGATAGAGTTGAGGAGTTAAAAGAGGAAAGAACAATTGAAATAAACTTTCAAGGAAAAGAAATAGCCAGCTTCCTTATTTCAGAATTTTTAAAAAAATTGACGAGAGAAGAACTATTAAAGGAGTTAGATAAGAGAACAAGAATAATTAAAACATAATAATATATAATCATGCAACTACAACTAAATTTAAATCCTAGCAATTGACTAGTATTAGAATACTTGGGATTATTATAATATAGAATAAAGCCAGTGTTGTAAATAATAACAACGGCTAAATGTCAAAAACAACTTTAATAAAAACAAGAGAATATCGGGGGAGCAAAAAAACTTTATTTCATTTATTCAAAAGTCCAGCAAATTGATGGGAGGAGTCTGCTAAATACATTAATTTTGCGAGCGAGCAGGACATTAATATTATCAGTGCTTTTTTTTGAGAAACTACTTTATATAATTATTTAGAGCATACTGTTTTGGCTGGCAGAACTGCCTCCACAGTAAAAAAAATACTAGCTGAAAGCGCGCTAGATTTTATCTCCATTAAAAGAAAAGACGATATTTGAAATGCAGTTTATCCACAATTAGAAGAACAATTTGAGTTACTGAATATTCGAACAAGAGAAGAAGATACTTATGCTGGTAAGGAGAATAAAACTGACTATGGGCAAAATAAAGAGGATACCAAAACTAATCCACTTTTAGGATTATCTTCTGATAAAGTTAAAGGAGTAGATTGAGGAGAAGTTAGCAAAACCTTAATCAAAGGATTTTACAATAAAGGAAAATTCAGCCCGAATGTTGACAATCAATATAAGGATGGTTGAAATGTTAAAACTATTGATACCAAACATCAGCGGCAACAACAAATTGGCCGGATTATTCAAGCGATTTTAGCCGTTGATGTTGATTTTTCTCCTTTATTAGAAAAATATCAAGATAAATATGCTTGAAAATTCACTAGTCCGCCTGGTGGAGAATTAAATATTGATTATTCAACTGGCACTTTAAGATTTCAACCTAGCGAAGAAGAATTTGAAGAAGAACTTGATTGAAGAACTGGCAAAGAAATTAAAAAAATTCAATCAGACCCGGATTTAGATGAAATTTCCCAAGACCAATGAAAAGCTAAGAGGGACAGAGGAGAAGCCGTGGAATTAAGTTGAGATTTAGAATGTTGAGCGAGGTATAAAAGAAGATTGGAAAGCACTATTATGGGTAAAACTGATGCTGCTCAAGAAATTGAACGCAAAAGAATTAAGGCTTGTGAAAGATTAATGGATATTTTCAGTTGGGATATTTATATCCCACCACTTGCTCATTTCGATGAAATAATGAATGGGATTGTTGGCTTTCAAAACTTTAAAAAAGAGTTACGAGACCGATTAGAAGTGGCTTATGAATATCGTTCAATTGGTGAAAAACAACCTCAAATTTTTTATTGTCTACTCGGAAGACCAGGAGTGGGTAAATCCGAAATCAGTCAAAGATTATCTAAAGCATTGAACCGTCCTATTCTAATTCTTTCAATGGGAGGCGCTACTGACACTTTCACTTTAGAAGGAGTTGAATCTTCTTACAAAAGTAGTAATTGAAGCGAAATTCTAGAAATTATGGTCGAAGGGAAAAGTCAGCAAACTATTTTTCTAGATCAATTGGAAACTGAATTGAAAATGTATCAAGATATAAAAAATAAGACTGATTTTCAAGTAGAAAAAATAGAGCAATTAGAAAAGTATATCAAAGATATGAAAGATAAAAAAGTTTTGGAAATGAAATTAGATTTAGGTTGTAAAGCTCCAATTATTTTAATCGATGAAGGTGAAAAAGTTAAAGATAAAGCGGTTTTAGATGCGATAGGAAAAATTTTGGATGCTAAATTAAACTGAAATCATAAAGACAAATTTTTTGAATATCGAATTAATTTAAGTAATTGCTTAATTTTCACAACTATGAACGATATTGACCGAGTTCCTGGTTTCATTAAAGACAGGTGTAAAATGGTGGATATTGAACTATTATCTTATAATGATAGAAAGAAAATATTAGAAGATGAGGCCACGAATTTTGTGCGAAGATTTTTCCCGGTAAAAACTAGTGATGGTAAAGTTGACCGAGAAGCTCAAGAAAAATTAGCCAAAGACATAGATAAAGATCATCCAGTTGGTAAATTATCTACTAACCAGCAAAAAGTTCGCAACTTAATTGGTGGAAAAACCATCAAAGCCTGTATTACTGAAAGCTGGGGAATTCGGGGCGGACTGATGAATTTGAATAAAGTGCTAGACCTATTATTATTAATTAAAGTTCAGGAGAGGTTATGAAGTATTAATAGTTTGGATAATTGAAATTGAGACAGTGATGAACAACCCAAAGATAGTGATGATTATAGCGATAAAGTCCGCAAATTACTTTATTATAATTTACCGATTAAGGGAAATACTTTGGTTGGTCTCAAACAAAAATATGAAGGGCTGACTTTGACTAAAAAAGTTGACTTGGATTTTGAAGCCAAGCCGGGGAATAGAAATTGAGCTAAAATTTTGCATCCCAGAAATCAAATTAAAGATTGAGAAGATAAGAACGGAAAACGTGCTTATGATCCCCGAACCGATGATTACCATGATCCGGACGGTTCAAGAATGTTTGGCGAAGAGAGTGATGGAGGAAATGATAGCGAAGTTTTAAAGAAAAAAATTGAAGAACTTAAAGAAGAAAATAGAAAGACAGTTGAGTATTATCGCCAAGAAATTCAAAAACAAACTACTTTGAGTCAAACTCAACAATTCGAATTAACTAAAACACTGTATGAAATTCATCGAGCGGGGTTAAATAAAGAAGAATTGTTAGAAAAAGTAGAAAAATTAGAAACCCAATTGACTCAAGCGGGAGTGGAATTTGAAAAATTGAAGTCTAAAATACCACCGGAAGAACTTAGATTACCAAGTTTCGTAATTAGAACTGTGCCAGAAAGTGGAGTTTATAGTTTGGGAAAAGATGCTTTGGAAAAAAATAGTAGACTAATTTCTTTTGCCGAAGAAGAAAGGGCAAAAGTTAAGAAACTGATTATTAATAATTGTGTTAATATTATTCAATTAGATTTAAAAGGCTGTGTTAATTTAGAAAGATTAAGTTTAAGAAAAAGTAAGTGAGATAGTGTTAAAAATGTTAAAGAGTGTATTAAACTAGAAAAAGTATCAGTTAAAGATTGTGAGGATGTTAGTTTAGCATTTTTCGAAGGAACAAAAGTTAAAGAAGTAAAAATTACTTAATATGGACAAGTATAAGGAATTAGAAGAATATGTTCGACAAAACTATTTTGTTGAAAAACTTCCTCATGCCGAATATTGTTATAGATATGACGGTTTTATTGCTCTTGTTTCCTATGGTGGAAAAATATTTGATGCTCCAACAAGTCGGACAAAATTGGATAATGAATTTCGAGAAAGAGCACCCAAAGTCTTAGCCAATAAAATTGAGTTGTATAATTCGCTTTTGAAAGAAAGAAAGTGCTTATATTGTGACAAGGAAATGAATTATTCAAATGTATTTGGCTATCAATACTCAAGCCAAGGAACAATTGAAGGAGTAATTTGTGAAAATAAGAAATGCCAAGAAGAAGCCGATAGTGACGAAATATTTACTACTTGAGAAGAAACAAAAAAAGATTATTGACCGAGAGAAGATACATTTTGAGGCGGACCAATTGATGAAGTTTCGGATTTAATTCGTCCTTATAAAACCAAAGATGAAATTAGAAAAGAAACAGACATTCAAATTAAAAATCATGAGAAGAAAAGGAAAGTTGAAAAAGAGGAGTTAGAAAAAGAAATTAAAGAAATAGAAAAGATCATAGAAGAATTATTAGCAAGATATGAAAACGCTGAGCAAAAGGATTTGAAACTAAGAATTGCTTGTAGTTTAATAGAATATTTAACTGATAATTGAAAAGATTATTTAGGGTTATTAAAAGAACTTAGAAATTTATAATGGCAAGTAAAATAAAGGAATTTAACTTTTCCAATTGTCAGCATTTACGGAAAATTTTAGTTGGTGGGGGAGTAGAATTTACCGGCACTATTAATTTAAAAGATACCGCAGTTGAGGAAAAAAATGATGTGGCTAAAATTCTTGAATCAGAAGAGTTTAAAAATATTCCTAGCGGACTAACTACTTCTAAAAATAATTTTGGTAGATTTAAGTTAAAATCCAAAACAACGGAAACTCAAACTGAAACTCCGGAAATACTTCCTTTAAAAGATCAATTGTTAAATTTGAAGGATAAAGAAGTCTTAAGCATCATGAAAGAATGCTTGTTTTGATATGATGAATTTGAAGACCCAAAGAGAAAACAATACTTAGTTGAAAAACAGACAGAATTAAAAAATAGTGTTGGCGCTACCACTACTATCCCTTTAAATTCCAGTGTCAAATTATTAGGCGAACATATTCTTTTAATCTTAGAAAAATTGACAGAAAATGCTGATATTTTTGCCGAATTAAAAAAGAAGGAGAAATTAGACTTAGAACCACGTAGTTGAACTGCATTATATCTCTGATTAATTTCCGATATGGTTTGAAAGTATGACGAAAGATTTTGGCAATGACGAACTACCTCTGATTTGGTTTACAAGTTAGTTTATAAGCAAATTGATCGAGTTTTATATCGCAGTCCTTCTGATGATAAGACGGGGAGTGATAGAATGACTTTGCATAAAGAGTTAATTAATTTCATGGACAGTTTGCATGATACTGTTTTTCGAAAAGGAGGCAGCAATATTGTTTTTCCAACTTATGACGAAAATAGAAAAACTTTGGGGGATATTTTTGACAATAATAAAACTTGATGCGGCAAAGATACTAGCGATAACAAAATGAGCGAGCAGGCTTTTTCGGTATTTAGAGGCATTTTTCAAGAATGGAAAAAAATCACTCCAATTCCACCTAAAGAAACTCCAGTTTTAACATTACAAGAATTAACTCTTAAAAATAAGGAATTGCAAACGCAATTAGATAAATTAAGGTTATTATTTAATTCTTCTTATCCTAGTTGGTGAAATTGAATTAAGTTGCGGATAATTAATGAAGATTATTCTTTGAGAGATGATAAAAAGGCTGATTATCCTAATTTAAGTGAAGGAGATTTTAAAGCCATTGAAAAAACTATTCAAAGCGGAGCATTATCTAATGAAGTTAACCCTGATATTACTAAACCTTGAACTGAGAATATTCCCCCAACTACTAAATTTCTTTCAATTCTTTCCGGAAAAGAAGCTTATCCTTTAGAAAAAAAAACTTATGATGATTTAGGGAAAATATTTGATAAGTGAAGAAGTAAGTTGTATATTTTGAATGAATTGGCTGAGGGAAGTGAGATAAATAAACTTAAAACAAAAGTTAAAGAAATGGAAGAAAAACTGCCTCAAGGTTGAGACGATACAACAACTACTTTAGATATTAATAGTTTAAATAAAACCCAATTTTATGATAAGATTAATAATAAATGATTAGATAATAATTGGGGTTTAAAAAGATATCGGAGTTTAACTACTTTGAACTGTTATTCTAATTCTTTAACTTCTCTTCCAACTTTGCCAAGTAATTTAACTACTTTGAACTGTCAAAATAATTCTTTAACTTCTCTTCCAACTTTGCCAAGTAATTTAACTACTTTGTACTGTCAAAATAATTCTTTAACTTCTCTTCCAACTTTGCCAAGTAATTTAACTACTTTGAACTGTCAAAATAATTCTTTAACTTCTCTTCCAACTTTGCCAAGTAATTTAACTACTTTGTACTGTTATTCTATGACTAACAAGGATTTTTCCGCTAATTTTGACATTAGAAAACTTACAAAATTATCGAAAGATAACGGATTAGCGATAGATTGGGATACAGCAATCACAGTATTTTATCACAACAATTACCAAATTTACAGTAATCAATTTGGTAATTGGGATTTGGCAAGTAATATCAAAAATAAAGGAACAGATAAAGGAAAATTGACAATAGTTTAAAAAATCTTTAAATAATTAACTTTTCCTCTGGTATTGGACAATCACAGTCAAATTGAGGTTTATCAGTATCTCAGTCTCCATCTCTCCCATCTCCTAATCTGGGACAGTAAATATTAGCCAAAATTATTCGAGTATTTTTACAAGATTGACAAAAATTAACTCATTTTCGCACCGGAATTCCTTCATCTTGGTAATTTCTAATATGACCGCCTAATTTCTTACCGGTAATTTTTTGTTTACAAACTTCACAAATGAAAGTATCAACATCTTTTTTTTCAAACTTTTTTCAACAAGTTTTACAAACTTGCTCTTGACTATTTTTGATTTGATAAGAGATATTTTCTAATTCTTTATTCTTTTGTTGAATAGTTCTTTCTAATTCAGCTCGTTTACTGTTGTCTGAAGTTAAAAATTGAGCTGAAAACAGTTTAGAAATCTCTTCTTCTCAAATTTTTTTTTGGAGTGATAATTTTTCAACATTTTTCTTAATCTCTCCTCCTAATTCAGAAATATCTTTTTGAAGTAAGCAATAAGCACATTTAAATTGGTTCATTAAGTTATTTTTTTTGTTCTTTTAAAAGTTTTATTAATTTATCTAGCTTTCTTTCTATCTCTTTATTTCGGTTCTGCTCTTTTGGTTGAGTGGGCTTATTTATAAAATAAGTGGCTAAATAAGCAACTAAAGTAATGGGAGTGCTAATTATTCCACCAATTGCAGTAATTTTATTTCACTTTAAATTATCAGCGTGATGTTCTTTTTGAATTTGTTTAATTTCTTTGTGTCTTTTATCATCGTTTTTTTTATTCTCAATTAATTCTTTTTTTAAGATATCTATTTCAGCCTTTAAGAGTTTTATTTCTTCGGTTTGCTCCTTTTCACTCATTCAATTTTTACTGTGCAAAAAAATTAGACTACTTTTTTCTTAAAGGTGGATAAATTCCAAAGGGTTTTCACAAGTTCGCACCGCCAACGTCAGGGTTATCTTCTCTAAATAATTTTTCACCGCTTAAAACATCAATAATTATTTCAGCAGTAATTCAAATTTTAGTCCCTTTATTTAAATGTCCGCCAAATGCTATATGCTTCGGATCGGAGTTATCGGCAAAAATTATATGTCCGTGAACTTTTGGCACTGATGGATTTTTGCTATCCCAAGCAATAGTCCCAGCACATCACAATAATTCTGCTTCTCTCTTTTCATTAACAATTCCCTTTTTTTCGGCACTGTCTTTTTCTATCTCGGAAACTTGATAATTAACTTCATTAACGGCTCCAATCATTCGAAACTCGGCAAATCCTATATCCAATTGATATGCTATTGCTAACTTTTCTAATTGGTCAATTATATCATGCTCGGGCAACAATCGCACTCTGAACTTTGTTCTTGTAATTGGAACTTGTAATATTTCGACATTCGCAGGTAAATTGGTTGACATATACTAATTTTAAAAAAAAACAAATCCTAATCTAACAAAAGTTATACCTTAAATGCTTATAACTAAAAGGTCGGAAATAACCTAACCAACTACTCTTTTTGATTTCTTTTTCCCATATTTTTCCCAAAGTTTCTGATTATAATTCGGATCTTCCAATAATTTCTTTAAATAACGGTATTTACTGTATTTTTTAGCATATTTTTTATTATTTTCCCTATATTTTCTATCTCTTTTTTGTTTTTCAGTTAATAATTCTTCCGGAATTGGTTTTCTTGGCATTCAAAAATAAAGTAATTGATCTTTGGATATTACTTCCTAGCCTCCATTAAAAGTTGGGAAATATTTTTCACTGAATTACGAATATTTTGCCCTTTTTCTAAGGTTTGAGCATTATTTACTAAGTCTTGATATTGCTTTCCGGTAAAAATTATTAGTTCTTCTTCATCTTTTTGATTTATTTTTTTCCAACTTTTAACTTTGGCTTCGACTCTTTTACTAAGTTCTTGATCTAAATGCTTAGTCAAATTTTCCAAACAAATTCCATCACAAACCGCTAAGGTTCTTTTCTTTGGTTTATTAACATGCCAGCCTAAATATTTTTCGCAGAATAAGCATTGTATTAAATGTTTTTCTTGTTGTTTCATATTCTTTTATGTATTTATGTCTTGTCCTTTTTTTTTGAAGGGGGAAAGGATCGACCCAAACCCCCAAGAATATTTTAATCTTCGTAAATTCAATATTCAAACTGTTTACTTTTTATATGTTTTTTCAACTTCTTTCCTCTTTGTTTTATTAATCAAATCTCTCGTTGATTTTCGCAGTCTCAAATGGCTTTCTGTTTTCTAACTTTTCCTCATTTATAGGCAGTCGCGAAATCAGCAAATCAGCGACTTTTTTCAATGTCAACCTTTCCCTCATTATCAGTTCAAATTCCAATATAACCAATTATTCCAGTTATTTTATAGGTTCCATTAAGCAAATTTAATTTAGCAACTATTTCAATTTCTTTCTTAGTTAATCCACCAAAGCCAACAAAATAACCAATTTTCTTATTTATTATTTTTATTTTCATTTCGATCCTTTTTTACTTTACAATTTATTTATTTCAACTACTCTAAATTACTTCATCTGCTACTCCTTAATTTATTTTACAGTTTTTTTAGAGAGACCCCCCCAATTTTGCCCCCCAAAAAAAAGTCAATGTCCGTATTTTTGCGGGGTTCTTGGCATTTTACTCTTAAAAAAAGTAGTTGTTTTTTAGAGTTAAAAAATAGAAAAAAAGCAATTATTTCAGTCCTGCTAATTTATTATTTGGGCTAATATTCAGTCCTTTTTTTCTTAATCACTCTATTTGTTTATTGCTTAACTCTCTGCCCTCCTTTAGTTTCTTTCGTAAACGATAAGCCTGTTTTTTGTCACTTTCACTGTCATAAACAGATGGTCGACCACCTTCTGCTCCTCAATTCACAAAATCAAAGTAATCATATCCACCTGCATCCCGATCATAATCATAAGCCTGTCAATCACTTATTCTTTTTGCCACTGTTGATTTGCTCATACGAGTTTTTATTTCTTCTCCACGAATTGTAATAGTTTCTGCAAACTTCTTTAATTTCCTTGGTCTTTTAAAGATTAAGTTTTTTGACATGATTTTTTAATCAATTTTATTTAATCTTAAAAAAAGTTGATTATTGATATATCGATATTGGCTCGGAATGCCTTTTTCATTATGCTTTGATAGGGGGGGTTTCATGGACATAATAAGAGTATAATAAGTTTTTATCTTTTTGGACAACTATTCAGTAGTTTTCCGCTTACCGATAAAAGTTTCCATGACTTCTTTAGCGAACATATCAGCAAAAAATAATAAGTTGGTTTCGTAATATCTTAAAAGAGATTGTTGAAATTTATTTCCTATTTCTCCGCGATAATCTCTTTTAGCTAATTGCTTACTTTTTCTTCTCTGCTCATCATTCACATAATATTCAGCCAAATTAGGAAATAGTTTACGATCGCGCTCACTAATTTCTTTACTATTTTGCCTAATAAAGTAAAAATAATTTTCTTTGGAAATGTAACAAACACAATTATTAAAGATATATTGCGGAACTGCTCCATTTTTATGCTCCACAATTTTTAAGTCTTCTGGCTTTTGGAAGAAATTGTCTCAATTATCGTCTTCATAGGTCGGAAAGTCTTCTTTTTGTCTAGCTATTTTTTTTAATTGGATAGTTTTATTATCTTTCTTTAATTCTTTGGTTCAAGTTCAATCTAACCAATTATTAAAAGTTTTTGGTCTTTCCCTTCAATACCATTTTTCTAAATCTTTTAGTTCTTTGGTAAAATGTAAAGTTAGCATTCAACAACTTCTTCAACTATCATTAGGATTTCCGGTAAATATTTTCTTTGGTTTAGTTAATCGCCCGACACTTTTAATCAACTCCATATATTTTCCGCTTTCCTCATTTTTCCAACCTTTTCCCGCATTAATTTGATTGCGAGTGGGTATACATTCGTCAAAAATTACGGTTCTAATCGGCTTATTAATTAGGGTTCGGGCAGATTCTGGACTAAATAAATCTAAAAAGTGGCAGCGTAATTCTCCGGATTTGTCAGTAGGGTTTTTTTTATAACTAACTCCTTTGTAAGTTGAAAGTCATAATAATGTTCATTGGTCTTTTTTCTTAATTTTTCTTTCTCCTTGATAAATAGTTTCGCTGAATTCATGAATGATTTTCTTAAAATATTCCTTGGTTTGGCGAGTGGGTTCTTCTCAGTTTCTCATAACAAAACAGCCTTCATATTCGTTGAACATGGCAATATTGTAAAGAATTAAAATAGCATCTTGTTTACTTTTTCCAGTTCCTCGATCGTGAATTAAAAAAACTCATTCACTATCATTATGGAATAATCGTCAAAAGTTTCTAAATTGAATTCTAAATCATTCGGAGTTTTGATTAACATCGGGCGGACAATCAATA
>Ga0193740_1000276_pt1 | contig 14846 bp, 6 predicted proteins | sample L2s1metaG_FD_145072 | JGI IMG/M metagenome (GOLD analysis project Ga0193740, IMG submission 145072) | Soil microbial communities from a riparian zone of the East river system, Colorado, United States - L2s1 | ecosystem: Environmental > Terrestrial > Soil > Riparian zone | place: USA: East River... | reverse complement strand
GCGTTTACCATGTTAGTTTATTTACTTTCTGTAATTGATTGTTATAATTAAGTTTTTAGTAAAAGACAAGAATTTCAGATCTAAAAAAAGCCAAATACTTAGAATATTTTCTTTCACTTCACTAAATTCCATCATGTCCTTTTTTAAGGATTTTATTTGAATTGTTGAGTTAGTTTGTTTCTCTTTCTCTTTTTACCTTTTCTCTCATGCTGATTAGAACTTAAATCCAACTCTAACTCTTAAAAAAAAAAGAAAAAAATAGAGTTATTTCATAACTCTATAAATTAAGATTGGATAATTTGTGCTTTTAGTTCTTCTAATTGAAATTTTCTATTTCCTAACATTTTTATTCTTTCTGAAACTCTGCTGTCAAATGTAATGCCTAGGAGAAAAATTTCTTACATAGGCTAATTGCTTTTTTTCTAATTTAATAAAATATTTCAACCATAACCAAAAATATTCAAGCGGGAATAATAAAAAATTATTCCCACTAAAAAATTTACTATCTATTATTCATCATCATCTTTATCAAGGTCACCATTACCTTCGGCGTTGGCTGGACCTTCTCATCAAGCTACTAACCTTTCTCACCAAACAATAACTGCAACAATTGCAACTGTAACAACACCAATGGCTAATCCTGAAATTATCGCAGCTGGATTATCTCATTTTCAGAAAGATTTTCCATTACCACCATTTTTATCCTTGTCATGTTTTTCAAGAATTCTCGAATGACTTTGACCGGCTAATTTTTCATAATAATATTTAGCAATAGCCTCATCATTAAACTCTCCTTGGTCATCTTTTTTATACTTGGAACTATCTAATACTTTGTCATCTTTTTTTTCTTTCATTTCCTTAACTATTTCGTCTTTTAGGGCACTATCAGCTACCAATTCTTGAGAAGCAATAGTTCCAATCACTATTTCAGGACTCAAAGAAAAGAATCAATCTAATTTCTGTTTTTCGGAAGCACTGTCATCGGGGAAAGCAGCAGGTAAACCTGGTTTAGTAGCTACATTTTCTTTTAAGTATTTGACAAAGTCAGATTTCTTAATTTTAGCACCTGTTCCATTAATCTTATCTGCTATCTTTTTAATCTCATTAGCATCCTTTTTAAAATCAATAGAACTTTTGAAATCTATTCATTGTTTAGTGGTATCACTAAAAATATTAATTCCTGTTCCTAGAGCACCTTTAAGTTGACTAGGAGTAATTCTTTTGTCAGTCGGAGTTGGAACCTTGTTTAGATAATCAGTAATCGCTTCTAACTCATTTTTTTCAACTGGATCTAATCCTCGACTACTCACTGATTCCAAAAGCCTTTTTAGTCGATCAAAAAAATGTTTTTTAGACTCTTCATTATCGTATTTACCATCGGTTTCCTCTCAATTTTTTAATCTTTCAGCAAAATTACTACCAAATGCTATTCAAGCCCGGTATTCAGAAAGTTCACCATCCAATGGTGTTTTAACAGAAGTATCTAATTCTGTTCGTAAAGTAGCCACATTAAAAGAAGCTTCAGGCGGATATAAATCTGGATATTCATTTTGCCATTTTTCTACTAAACCTAAAATGGCTCTTAAAAACATCACTTCTTGGTAACTCTTTGTAGTTTTAGGTTTGATGAGATTAAAGGTATCTTTTAAACCTTTCATCTTTCCTTTTTTAGCAGTTTTTTCTAATTCTTCGGCTACTGCAAGATTTTTTTTAGCTTTTTCTAGTTCAGCTACAACAGCATTTCGTTTAGTCAGTTCAGCACTTAATTTTCTACCCTCTTCCTCTAATTCCAATCGTTTAGCTCCGGCATAAGTGTTTAATTTATCTCACTTATCTCACAATTTCTCGTCAACTTTATCAGTTTCACCTTCTTTATACGTCTCTATTAACCTAACAACATGTTCACTAAAAATAGAAATTTGCTTTTTTATTTCAGAAAAGGGCAAAGCTTTTGCTCTGTTTGCGAGAGTTGCACCGACTTTTCCTGAAAAACTTTTTATCATTTCTAAAGCAATTTTCTTTCACTCACCTCTAAGTGCATCCACATCAATTAAAGGTTTACCATCAGGACCTTTGATATTTTTGATTAAATTTTCAACATATTTTCCATAATTACTAGCTAAATCTTTAAGATTTCCATTAGCAGAGAGATCTAAACCAGTTGCAAAGCGAATTTTCTTCTCAAAAACAGTTATCCGTTCTTGACTAAATCTTTCCATAGTAACTGCATCAGAACCTAATACTTCATGATAGACACTAAAATCAGTAGCCTCATCAGTATTATAAACTTGTCAAAAGAATTCAGGGATTTGACCATTTGCCCAAGTTAAATGTTTTTCTTCACCCGGAAAAGGAGCTCTCAAAATACTTGGACTAGTAAGAGAATAATTTTTTCCAATAATACTTGCATCAGCTCCTCGTCAAAACATAGAATAAGGAGTATCAATACTCTTTCCTGTATCATTAAACTGCAAAGAACTCTTCTCACCTTTTTTTAAGAAAGGACTATCTTTGTAATTGCTATCTTTGGGAAAAAGAGTATGCATGATATAAAGAATGTCACTAACACGTCAGTAAGTTTCTGGATCTCCTTCTTTGTATCCTTCCGCATTACTTGAACGAATCATTACATCTTTTTTTCCAGCGTTATAAATTTTAACTTTCAAATTTAAAACTTTTTTAAACACTTTTTTAAATTTTTCCTTTTTATTAGCATCCCACTTACAATCAGCAGAAGAAATATATTCAAAAAGTCTATCTTTATTAAATTCTTTAATAAGTAATAAAATTTGAGCTGGCAAATCATTGCACACATAAAGCGGATGAGTATAAGGTTTACTATTACCATTATAACCAGTTTTGATAATTGATCCATAACTCTCAGGATCAGTGGAAGGTGGTGTATCAGATTTATATTTTACTGCTGAAGCAACTCTTTCATATTTAATTATTAAATCAAAGAACCTTCTACCTCCTACTCCCGGAGTTTCAAGGTCATTTTTTAAAGCAGTGACAACAGTAGCAATATTAGTTTCTAAATTAGTTTGGTCTTCCAATAATTTTTGATTATATTTTTTTTCTAGATTTTCAATTTCGTTATCCATTCTTTGTCCTTTATTTTCTAAATCTTGGATTTTAACCCTTATTTCTCCTTCTTCTCTATCAAATTCAGGTTCATATTCAGCAAATAAAACATCTTCAAACTGACTAATAACTTTGTCAATTGGTTTATCACTGCCCAGTCCATTAACTAATTGATAAGGAATACTTTTACTTTTTTGTTCTACTAATAAAGTTTTTAATAAATCAGTTCCATCAGCACTTAAACCCATTTTTTCGGTTTTTACTTTCTCCTTTCCTGCTTTATAATTAATTAAAAATACCAGAGTTCCTCAAAGTTCATTTAAATCAGGATCAGTATCAAGAGTGCCATCAGGCTTCTTTTTCTTTAAAAGATTATTATCAAAAATATCCTTTTCGCTATCTTCTAGCGACTTACCATTTATTTGATAATCTTTTGCTTTTTGTATAGTGTCAACCGCCCTTATGTCGGCCTCAGTTACATTTTTTATTACCATGATTTTGTGTGTGTTTAAATTTTAATGATTGTAAATGTAGAGAGAGAGAGAGAGAGAGAGCAAACTCACCTTCTAACTTTCTTTTAGTTTATTAATTATAATACTTGTTTTATCATATTTTTTTAAAAGATTTATTTTTTAACTTCTACTTTTGCTTCTAAATTTTGTGATGAATGTTCTTCTTTTAGTTGCCTTAAATTTTCTAAGGCTTGCTTAGCAGTAAGTTTTTTTTTATCTTTTAGTCAAAGAAAAAAATCATAATCCTCAGATGAACTTAAAGAAGGTATTGTCTCAAATCATTCTTTTACCTCTCCTGCCAAATTTAATAATTTATCCTTTTCCTTGTTTATTTTTTCTTTAACCTTACCGCGGAAACTAAATTTCCAACTCTCTCCCAAAATCCGTTCAGATAATCCATAATTTCTCAATCCTTCTTCTACTTCTTTAATAGCATCTAATTGAAACTGAATGTCATATTTATTGTCGATAGTCAGTTCTTCCTTTTCTACCTTCAAATCTTCTAGTTTTTTTACCTCAGATTTCCCGTCAAACCCTACTATCCCTTGTCGGCAATAAACTTCATCATTACTATCGTAAGTTTTTGTTGCCAAGATGGCAAAAGGACTCTCGCTTTCTCATTTATCTTTGTCTAATATTATCAATAAATCATCTTTTTTTATAGAGTTAAGGGTCTCTTTAGAACCTGTTAATATTATCTCACCAGTATCTTCCACTTCAACTTCTCGCTTGTATAAACCACCCTCAATTAGAAATCCCTTGCTTTCTTCTATTCCTACTATTTCGCCAACCACAGATTTTATAACATGCTTTGAACCCCTCACCTCAACATTACCATAACTAACAGAACCATTTTCTTTTGTAGTAACATCTTTAATCTTAGCACAGCCAAAGTCATGGTCATGTTTTTTTTGGGATCCCTGCCTGCACTCACTACAACTAAATTCTCCATGGGATTTTTCACACTTACATACCAGTATTAATCCTCCTCGCATATCTGTTGAACCTTTTTCATTAATTACCTCTGGCATTAATCCATTTGATTCTCCGTGCCAAGCAAATGGTTCACCATAACCATTTTTAATGGCGGCTTTCATTACTTCGTATAATGCTTCTGCAATGTCTTTTTTACTATAAGTAGGTCATTGCTTATTTTTGTCTTCATGTTTACAATCCTTAGTTTCTCTTTCTTCTGGACATCCTAGACACATTCTAGGCTTATAGTTGACCTTTACCTCACTTCCATAAGGCAATAGACCCAGTATTGAATATATTCCATCAATCGGTGCTCCCCGACCTCGATTTTTTATCTCTTTAAGCACTTGTCCGAGACTTAAATCTACTTTATCTTCTGGATCGTATTCATTCTTATAATAAGCCCAACCCAAGGGCGTAGCAATTTTTTTCACTGCTTTGGATGCTTCTTCTAAACTATTATAGCGGGCAAATTTAGTATAAACTGGCTGATTAAGGATTCAGGCTTGAGCCACTGCTCTGCCGTCTACTAACTCATCATCGAACATAAATACCGTTTGCTTGCTTAGTCAGCCCTCCTGGAAAGTTCAGGAGCGAGTGAATCATTTGGAACTAATTATCTTTTTTAGTGTATCCGGCAAGGAGGGTAATAAGTTATCGTTACTCCGAAGATTTCCATCTATGGACATCAAGGTCATTGAACTATTGCTATAGTATTGCCTCATTTTAGGAACCTCCCTATTCTTATCCTCATTATCTCCCTGATTAGTACATAATTGATCCATTCAAAGGTAGTTAATACCTAGCAATTTACAAGTTTCAATAGCCTTAATTAAGGCTCTATAACCGGAAGGGTTTAACTGGTTTTCATATTCTACATTATCTCACATCTCATTCAGTTTAAGTTTACTCAACTTTTCCTTATCGCTTTTTGATAAATCGCCAGCACCCCAAACATAGGAAGCAACACCATAATTTTTTACGTCACTCTTTCCTTCGGTTTTTTCTATCTTGCCGGTCTGGATATTATAAAGTCGAGAAGGTAGATCCTCTGCATTCAAACTAATTTTTCATGGAAATCCTTTATTTTGATAAATTATTCCTTTTTCCTTACTATATCCTTTACCACTATAATAATTTTCTTTTATTACTCCCTCCCTACTATTACTGGACTCTTCATGGTGCTGATATTGAATAGTTGGTGCTATGTCCAAAATCTGCCCCAAAACTTCTTCCTTAGCACTCTCTATTTCCTTTCACACTCTGTCAGGACTAAAATAAAAATCATCTGAATCAGCGAGTTTCTTTGCTACATAATCTCCAAAATTTTCATCTTTAACCTTTTTGAATTTTTCATTGAACCTAACGAATTTCGTTCCTAACTCCTCTTTTGTTTTTTCAATGTACTCAGGCAATTCCTTTTTGAGAACATGAGTGTAGAGCATATAAATTTCGGCATTCTTAGAACCATAATAATTTATGTCCTGAAAGCGAAAAAAGGTGGAATTCTTATTTTTTAAATCATTATAAACTTTTTCGGCTTCATCAAACTTATTCTTGTTGTACTCATTTCAAGCTCATCGAGCGTTAGAAATTCTCCTACATTCTTCTTTATTTTTACAAAGATTCTCTATTTCTTCTTTAATTCCAGATAAGTTTATTTCATTCTCTTTTTCTTTTTCAACTAGTTTGTTGACAATAAGTTTAATTTTATCCAAATCTGAAAAATTGTATTCCCATTCACTACCTTTTCAGAGATTATTGAAATCATTTTTAAGTTCATCAAAAGACTTACTTTTTATCTCTTGTTCACTTTGATGAGCCTCTCAGAAAGGATCGCTTAAAGAATTCAAAAACTTTTGTAACCGTTCATGTCTCAAAATAGACTCTAGAGCTGATTTTCCATACAAAACTTGCTTGCGAAGATCTTTCAAACTTTCTAAATTTTCTTTTTCTTCTATTTCTTTTACATTTAAAGTAATTTCATCCTCTGAACTGTCAAACCTAATTTCTTCATTATTAATTTTTTCTTCTTTACTGCCAGAAGATAATTCTACAACAACTTGGTCTGGATCATCAGAGTTGGCAATTATGATGATTGCCTTATTCATAGAACCTAAACTGCTTCTGATTTCTTCCAGTTCATTCAATTTTTTTTCTCACTCATTATCTCTAACTTTACTTTCTTTCAAAGCCTTTTCTAATTCTTTTGCTCTCTGCTTCTCCTTTTCTATTTCTCTCAACAGCATTAATTCTTGACCTTTCTTTTTAGCAAAAGCAACCGCATCTCCAGTGACACCACTCAAAAAATCACCATAAGACTCAGTTCTTTTTTTTTCTTCTTTGTACTTTTCCAAACTAGGAGTGAGTTTAACTAAATTTTTAAAATGCTTTACTTTTTCTTTCATCTCTTCCCTAAAGAAAAACTCATCACAACAATTATCTATATTCAAAAAAAGTAGTTTCTCTGGATAAGATAACTTATTAAGGAATTCGAGATCATCCAGTGAATTATAAGAACAGTTTAACCTCTCTAGGCTAACAAATCCTGAAAGATCTAACTTCCCTTCTAAATTTTGTTTACTGATATCCAAGTTAATTATTTCTTTTCTTTTTTTGCCAAAATTTTCTTTATCATCTTGCCTTTGGCAATTTCCATTTACAGGATAATTTTGATTAATTCATTCTATTGTATTTACCATGATTATTAATACATTGAGTTACTTATTTTTACTTTCGATCTGAGCCACTAATTGTTGCTCTTTAACAGCAATTAACTGTTCAATCTTTCCTTTCCTATCTTTGAGTTCAGTTTTTACTTCTTTTAACTTATTTTCACCTCTCTCTTTTTCACTTTCCTCATCTAATTTTTTTAACTTATTTTCCAGTCTTTTAACTTGTTCTTGAAAATATGTCTTTTCTTCCTGTAGTCTTTCCTGTTCTTTGTCTATTATCCGTTCAAACGTCCCACTGAGACTTTCCGGAGAAAATTTTCCATTTAATTCAGACCTTAATTTCCTCGTTCCTCGTTCCTCTCACGTTTCAGTAATCAAATCTTCCAAATCTCTGTCGATAATTTCTAAAAATTTCTTTTCTTCACTTTCTTTAGCAAGAACTTTTGAAACTTTATTAGTAAACTTCGAAAGATAATCATGACCTCTTTCCTTGTTTTCTTTTCTATGTTCTTTGAACAATCTTTTAACTATTTTTTGAGCTATTTCCTTCTTTTGTTCATAGGTGTACTTTGGCAATTCTACTATATTTAATTCAGCACTCCTATCCTCTAACTCATAGCAAACTTTTTCAAATTCTTCTTCCCACTTCTTCACTATTTTAGTTTCGTATATTAAGGAGTAAGAAAAAGCAGTTCTGATATTAAAAGCTGGTGGAGTGTCTGCATTACCTAATAAGTGCGAATCCCATCGATTGAGAAGATCAATTAAAAGCACAAAACTATTGTTAGTAAGTCATTTGGAAACATTCATAGTTTGACTGGTTTTAGCCAATCCAGAAGCAAAAAATCTTATTGATTCTTTCTTAAAACCTAAAAAATTGAGTGAAGTAAGGTCACTAGCAATCCTGTCAACCAAAATTCGTTCCATTCTGCTTTCATTGATTTTGAATTTGTCTACTCCCCCTTTGATCAATGATCTTCATAAAATATGATAGGTATCTTCATAAAGTTCTTTCTCGCGAGTATACCTTTCTTCTAACTTGAAAAATCTCTTTCTTTGACCACCACTTTCTTCTTTTTTAGTAACTATTATCCCATGAAGAATTTTTCTATCTTTGATAGAATCTGGTTCTATTATTTCTGCTATTTCTACTCTCTGATTAGTGCCATCATAAACCCTAATTGCAGAAAGTTCTTTGTCCGTTGATTGTTCCAAATTTTGTTGCTTTTCTTGAGATTCAGGACTATTATTATTCTCTCTTTTCAGTTCCTCAACTTTAGTTTTTAACTCTTTAAATTCTTTCTCTAATTCCTCAGAAGTCAAGACCTCAGCACGAATTCTCTTGCCGTGAATAGGATGCAACAAATGAGCTAACCAAAGTCGAGCTTCAGGCTTGGTTCGGATTTCATTTATTCTGTATTTCAACTCTATATTCTCCTCTTTACCTAGTTCATGTTGTTTCAATTTTTTCTTAAAGCCTCCTCAAATATCCGACACTTCAAATGTCTCCCCAACTTTAGCAGTTACTCACTCTCTGCTCTCTCCAACTCCGTGAACCAACGAATCTCCTATGCTTTTTTTTTTCACTTGCACTGACTCTCTAAAACTTTTTTTAGTCTCTTTGAAAGAATCTAAAAATGTTTCTGAAGCAGTCTCAAGTTTTTTTTCTTCCTCTTTTATTGCTGTTGGTTCCTCAACTTCTTCCATCACGAGTTGCTTATTAACCTCTTCTACCTCGTCTTTAGATATTTCTTGCGAACCCACTTTTTCTTTACTGTCTTTAGAAAACGTGAAACTCTGCATTTTTTCCTTAAGCCCTCAAGTTTCTCCTGATTTTTTCGTTTTCGATTTTAAACTACTTAGCAGACTAACTGCTTGACCATCAGGGTTTTCCACACCTTTAGTATGATTGTTATAAATTTCCCAAATTACTGACTTATTGTCACGGTACTCTTTTATTTTCCGGATTACCTCTTTCGCTTCATCACTTTTATTTTCCCAGTCACTAAGAACACTTTCTGCTTCTACTGTTAGTTTTTGTAAATCGGCTAATTGCTTTTGTTTTTCTTCATCAGAATATTGTTCTCCCTTAGTTTCACCAAAACTTTCTTGTAATCCTTTTACTGACCCTTTTGCCTTTTCCTTAAGTTCTTTAAATTTTTTCATAATTTTACGGCTAAATTTTTAATATTACTCAATCACTACTCAGAAATTACTTATTCATTGCTTATATTTATAGTTTTAATATAGATAGGAGATAATTCAGATGACTGTTTAGACCAAAGAAATTGAAAAAAAATCAAAGAAAATCAAATTTCACGAGCAAAGAAGAGGGGAAATTTTCGTTTTTTTCACTGTCCTATTTAAAAAAGAAACGAGAAAAATTTCAATGAATAAAAAACAACAACTTTTAACTTCTTTAATTAGTGAAATAAATAAACCCCAACCCAAAAAAGAGGCAATTATCAAGGGTTTATCCGAATTAGAAACGGAAACTAAGCAAGATTGTTCCCATTGTCAGCATAGAAAATATGCCGAACAAATTTCCGCCATTAAGGCGGGAAAATGAGATCAAAAAAGCTAACAATGACACAAAAAATCCATAGTGTGTTAAGGAATAATTCTAAGGAATACCCTACGGAAAAGACAGAAAAAAAATAGTTGAAAAGATTAGGATTATTAAGAAAATAAGGAAAAATTTTAGTTAGTAAATTAAAAAAAATTAAAGATCAGTTAAATTTTTAAAACAAAAATATTAATATATAGTTGAAAAGCATAGCAAATAAAAATATATAGAAATATTGATATCTAAATATTTAGATTTTAAGATAGTAAGAAATAAAAATATTAAGATTGTTTATTGTTCCTAACTAACCAGTCGGTTTAGAGTTAGTGGAATTCCCTAGTTCCGAAATTGGTTGGTTAGAAAGAGTAAATAATCATGGGAATTCCACAAATCTCCCAAGGAAAAAAAGATAGATTTTTACTTAATTTTCCTTGACAAAAGAATAAAAAAAGCACTTTTAAATTAAAAAAAGGAGGGATTTTTTGGGTTTTTTCTTTACTTTTAAACAACAAGAAGGGGGGGAAATTTCACTTTTTTTTACTATTGAAAAAGAATTTTGATAAATTTTCCAGTAAGATCAGAAATTTAATTTTCGAACAAAAGTAAATAACAAAACTTACTTTTCTTGGGAAATTAACTCATTGTTCCCACTACTAGCAGAAACTAGTAGCGAGCCAATACGGAAGCTAAGTCGCTGTTTCGGTTGAAACATCACCAACAACTAACTAACCTAAATTACTAGACTAGGGCGATAATGACGGTCAATAAACCTGAACTAACCAAAAACACTGTAATTGATCTTTTGGAGGAACAGTACCGAACATCACCAAAGATAGTCCAATAAAAACTACCTACTTAACCTGCCGACCTCTTGAAATGAGAACCTTAATAATATAGAGAATATCTTTCTATATATTTATTTTAGTTCTGAAAGGAGGCGGGGGGTTAAGTATGTCGCATTTTTTGCCGAAAAATAGGGGTTTCTAGTTTTTACTTATATGAAATATAAGTATTTATCCTAATTTTATCTATTTTTGCTTTTTTTTGGCTTTCTTTTATTTTTAATTTTCTTTTTGTAAGGTTTATGGCTGGTGTTTGTGCATGTATTAAAAAGTAATCTCTCTATAACTCTCTAATCTCTAAATCTCTTTTCTCTTGGGTCTCTTAATAAAAAGTTTAAAATCTTGATATTATTCAAAAGGTCTTTTTTATGGAAATTTCAAAATTAAAGGAATTTTTGTTAAGTGAACTGGTCCAAAAACAAAAATATTTGCTAAACACTAAACAGAATGGGGAAGCATTGGAGTTGTTAAATAGTTTAGAAAATAACAGCACTAGTCTAGTTTTTTTTGATCCACAATATGAACCAGTGAGGAATGTTCTGCCTACTAATTACCCTCTATCTTTTCAAAGTGATTACCAAGTTTTAAGAATATTGGAGCAAATTCAGCGAATATTAAAACCCAGTTCCTTTTGCTTTTTATGAGTAAATAAAACTTTGCTCGGTAATGACCGCATTCCTTTATGACTTTTAAAAACTCCTGCTTTAAAAATAGTAGACTGCTTGGTCTGACACAAGAAAAACTTTTTAGGGCTGGGAAGTTGGTTGCGTTCTAATGCCGAGTTTTGTTTCTTATTACAAAAATATCCGCAAAGCGGGAAATTAATTGACAGAAAAAGTTTGGAAAAAGTTAAAATTATTCATTATGGTAAATGCTCAGGAGTGATTGGACAAAAATTGTTCTAAGAAAAAGAAAATAAAGGAAATTGATGAATGAAGAGGGGACACAAGAACTGAAGAAGAAATGGCGGGAGAATTGATCGTTGCTAATTGCCCTAATTTAAAGAAAATAAATGTATCAGGAAATAAACTAACTAAACTCCAAGTCAGCAGTTGCCCTAAATTAACTGAATTAATTTGTTATGAAAATCAACTTACTGAACTAACTATTACTAATTGCCCTAATTTACAAGAAATAGTTGCTCGGGATAATCAATTAACCAGTTTAGATTTAAGTAATAATCAGCAATTAGAAGAGCTAAATATTAATAATAATAATTTTTTCTCGGATTTATCTTTTTTAAGTAGTTTAGTGAATTTGAAAGGACTTTATTTAGAAGGCAATCTCTTTGTTGGCTCCCTGGAACCTTTACGGAATTTGAATAAATTAGAAAAATTATATATTTCTGATACTAATATTAGCCATGGTTTAGAATATTTACCGAGGAGTGTAACAAAAATTCTTTGCTTCTTTTCAGAAAAATTCTGTGTTGGTGACATTTGAGAAGAATTACAGGCTTTTGACAATGACATAAACAAATGAAGAGAAGTTAAAATGGATAAAAAACTTCCGTTGCTAACTTCGCCTTTTCTTCCTCCCCAATTAATTGGCGAGATCAATCAGAAAAGCAAATTTGCTAAACTAGTAGTGCAAATTCAAAGGCAAAACCGAGAAAGTAAGTTGCTAGCCAATATTTCAAAAATCAACTATAATAAAATTCACTTTGAAAACTGACCTAGAAACAACAAAAGTGAAATTTCTTCTGATGAACAGTTACCAACTAGACTTTACAATATTAAGGAGGACAGAGTAGAAGAAATCGAAACCAATTCTGACATTAAGAACTATGCTATTCTTTCTTATGTATGGGGTAATTCAAACATAAAAGCTAGTGAGGAAATGGAAAATTATTCGTGATGAAAAAAAGAGTTAACAGTCTCGGGAAATAAATCTTTACGAAAAGCTATTCAAGTTTGTAAACTACTAGGTATTAACCATATTTGAATAGATCAATTATGTGTCATTCAAAATAGTGAAGAAGCCAAAAAAGATAAAGAACAAGAGATTCCTAAAATGAGGCAATATTATAGTAATGCTGAAGTAACTTTAATAGCGATGAATGATGAATTAGGCAACCTGAATATTGATTTAATGGAAATATTGAGTAAAATAGTTAATTCAGAATGGTTCCAACGTTCTTGGACTTTCCAAGAGGGCTGATTATCTAAACACACTATTTTTATGTTTGATGACAAACTAATTGATGGTAGATACATAGCGGGTCTTTGAGCTCTTAATCAAGCATCCTATACTGATGTTGGTAAATATAATAGTAGATATGAGTTTAATAAAGGAACCAAAAAAATAGCTACTCCAGTCGGTTGAGTTTACTATCGAAATGGCTACGGTGAAAATGATAAAGTAGAGATGACTTTAAATCAAGCTCTTAAAGAAGTAAAGAAAAGGGGAAGAAGTGTTCCAATTGACGGCATTTATTCCATATTGGGATTATTGCCTTATGGTGAATATGTAAATGTTGACTACAATTTAACTTCTGAACAAGCTTTGTATAATGTGATGAAAGTAGCGTTTGGATACAGAAACAAAATAGAAGCAGCAAATTATATGTTGACTGAATACCCAAGAGAAACTGTTAAAGAAACTTTGCCTGATGGAAGACTAGTTATTGAGTATAAAGAACAAAATGGCTATGGTGAACCAATAGCGTGGCATGGAGAAAGTAATGAAAATCCTAGTTTCTGTTGGATGCCTAAAATAGATGAAAATGGTTCGACTAGTGTCGAAGGAGGAATAGACATTACTCTCAATGATGTAAGCGATTATTTTGAGGAAGAAAAAGGTCTTGTATTGTTTTCTTCGCAAAATTATGCCATATGTAAAGTAGGTTCTAGTATTCAAAAACTAGAAGGAGGATTCGAAACAGAGACAGGTCTTTACAAAAAAGATGTAGAAGTAAAAACTGAAATAGTTAAAGGAGATTACGAAAGCGAAGAGTCATGAGAAAAGCGCAGGGAAGAGTGAGAACAAGAAAATGAACCCATCGAAGTATCTTTGTTAGGAATTCAGAAAACTTTGGAACTAGTTAAGGAAAATAATTATTTAGTAGTGCCAAGTAGATACATATGAATAAGCAAAAAGCAATTTGCTCTCCTGCTAGAAGACACAGGAGAAAAGTGACTAGTCGAAGAGAGCGATAAAAAAGAAACAACTATTTATCGGCGTTTAGGTTTAGTAGAATTAGGAAATGATAAATTAGAAGGAGGAGATTGAAAGCAAGTAGTGATCGGAGCAAAAAATTATCAAGTAGAATCACAATACCAAGCCCAAATTGAGATTGTGAAGTAAGTTTCTGTTTTTTCTGCAAGAAAGATTGCATTGGAAACATTTTACTTTCATATTTTTACTATACAACTATATCTAGTTAACTATATTTAATTCTTTACTGCTCTGATTACTATAAATGCTTCTTAACTTATTTTTGCCAATTATAAGGTTCTTTTCTTGGCTAACTCTGCCTTATTTTCTTACGCAATTTTTAATAATTTATTTTGTTGACCTACTTTAGGTATGAAAAATTTCATAAGTAAGAATAAAGGAGTTAACCTCCTAAAAAGAACCCAACCTAGCAAAAAGCAATTCGTATTTATCAAGTAGTTATGGGAGCAGTTGAATTAAAATTTAGTGGATCATTTGAAAGATCCAGTTATTTAAAGGAGTTTTCCTGTCCTTACTGCGATAAGCCTATCTCTGATAAAGAACATTTCAGAAAATATTACAATATTAGAATTAAATGTCAGTAATTTAATCAGTTTTTCCTTTTCTGATTAGTTTCATTTTGATGTATCATACTTAACATATAAATCAAAGTCTATTCCAATTTGATTATTTGTTTCATCTTTGAATGAAAGTTTAAAGCTTTCTAATAAGTATTCTTTGTCTATTCATCCTTTTTCTTTACCAATTTTATGTAATCATCAAACAGGCAAAATGATATTCATGTTTTCTTCTAATTGTTCATTAATTAAAGCTAATCTCTTCACTGGATCTGGATCGCTTTTCAAATCATCATTCCATTTTTTTAAAGCCGGATTAGTTTTATTTTCAAGATAATTTTTAATTTCAGTCGATGTAAATAACTTTTCTTCTTCGTCTTCTTGTTTTTGTCAATTTATTCAATCAACTTCACCATCAGATTTACGAGGGATTAGGGATACAAGAAGAAATCTATTTT
>Ga0193740_1000275_pt1 | contig 14923 bp, 10 predicted proteins | sample L2s1metaG_FD_145072 | JGI IMG/M metagenome (GOLD analysis project Ga0193740, IMG submission 145072) | Soil microbial communities from a riparian zone of the East river system, Colorado, United States - L2s1 | ecosystem: Environmental > Terrestrial > Soil > Riparian zone | place: USA: East River... | reverse complement strand
ATTTTCCAGAGGGTTTGAAATCTGCTAACACGGGTACTTTATCGCTGATGGTTTGAAAATCATCAATAGATAAAGGAACGCCAACTGATCTTGCCATTGCGATCAAATGCAATACTGCATTTGTACTGCCACCCAGGATCATGATCACGGTGATCGCATTTTCAAATGCTTTGCGGGTCATAATATCTGATGGGCGAATATTTTTTTCGAGTAATAATCTTAGAGCTTTACCTGCATTCAAACATTCTTTTTTCTTGTCTTCACTTAATGCGGGATTAGAAGAAGAAAAAGGTAAACTCATTCCCAATGCCTCAATTGCAGATGCCATTGTGTTTGCGGTGTACATACCACCACATGCACCTGCTCCAGGGCATGAATGCTGAACGATTTGTTTAAAATCTTCAGGATTTAAAGTGCCTGCAATTTTTTGCCCCAAGGCTTCAAAGGCAGATATTATATTAAGGTCTTGTCCCTTATAATGTCCCGCTGCAATTGTGCCACCATACAACATTATCGAAGGACGATTTAATCTTCCCATTGCAATGATCGAACCGGGCATATTCTTATCACAACCTGGTATCGCAATAAGACCATCATAATAAAATCCGCCCATTACTGATTCAATTGAATCAGCGATGAGGTCACGACTTACCAATGAATACCTCATTCCGTCAGTGCCATTACTGATTCCGTCACTAATGCCAATCGTATTAAAGATCAAACCCACCATGTCATTATCCCACACACCTTGTTTCACTATTTTCGCCAGGTCATTCAGATGCATGTTACATGTATTACCATCATAGCCCATACTGCACACACCGATCTGCGGTTTCTTCAGATCATCTTCTGTCAATCCAATACCATACAACATTGCCTGTGCCGCAGGTTGTGTCGGATCCTGTGTTATTGTTTTCGAATATTTATTTAGTTCGTTCATTTCTATTTTTATGTTATCAGCTTTATTACTACTATCATCTTTTGTTGCGTCGCACTCTTGTACTTCCTATTCTTTATTCACCAATTATACCACGGAGGCACAGAGGCACTGTGGTTACACAGTGGCTTCTCTGTGTTTCTTTGTGTCTCCCTGTCTCTGTGGTTCAGAAAAATCTTCTTTCACAAGTTTCATATATGCCACTTGTATCTTTCGTGAAACACTATCATTCCAATTCAATGGAAACTTATGATCATCCAAACTTTCAAACCCAATGACCTCAGCGCCAGTACCGCAAAAGAACGCAGCATCTGCTTTTTTCAATTCGTCAACAGTGAAGAATTTTTCTTCAACCGATATATTTAGCTCATTACTTAATTCAAGTATAGTTGCCCTTGTAATTCCAGGTAAAATATTTCCTAATGCAGGAGTAAACAGTTTTCCGTCTTTTTCATAAAAGAAATTTGCTCCTGGTGCTTCTGCTACATAATTATTCATGTCAAGTAACAGGGCTTCATCATAACCATTTGCTTTTGCTTCATGACTGGCAAGCAAAGAATTTACATAATGACCAGCAGCCTTTGCATGAATTTTAAATCCTTTTGGATTCGGACGTTGAAATGAGGAAGTCATTACTCTTAATAATTTTTCACCAAGGAAAGGTTGCATTTTCCATGCTTCAATTACGATAAATGATTCTTCATTCACATCAAATTTCATATTTGTAGGTGCATACACAACCGGACGTATATAAGCATCCTGCAGATCATTTCTTTTTAATATTTCATATGTGGCGTCGATCAATTCCTGCGTTGTCCAATGATAAGGCATGTTCAATGCTTCCGCAGATCTTTTTAGCCTGTCATAATGCTCAACTTCCTTGAAGATCTTTGTTTCACCATTCACGGTTTTGTAAGAGCGAATACCTTCAAATACTGAATAGCCATAATGAAGACTCTGGCTATACAGATCCATTTTTGCTTCAGCCGCTTTTACAAATTCACCATTCCAGTAAATGATCGTTTCGTTGTTATAATATGATGCCATATGATTTGTTTTAGGCGATAAAAAAACAACCCGCCTTTTTGGAGGCGGGTTGCTGTATAATTAGTTTTTTAATTTATTATCATGCACCACCTCCTGTAGAAGTAATAATAATGACAACCACAATAATTATAGCGGCTACACTGTTCATGACATTATTTATTATATTCCTTAACATGAGGATGTATGTTTTGTAAATATACACCCGCCGTTTTGAAAAAAGAACTGTGGCAAGCAATTTTATTTTAGTCCGGATGTCGGCAAGTCCGTAAGTCCGGAAGAATGATTCTAATTTAAAAGTCTTTCGGTCTTTCAGGCTTCCGGACTTTCTAACTTCAAATTATCGTTGATTTACGTAATTCGATATTCTCTTTCTTAATTGAACCCGGGATCTTTCCACTTACATAATCAACCAAAAGCTCACCAATAGTGGAAGTGAAATAGAAATTCACGGGATCAATGTCTTTTGTAACGAAATTGTTTTCCAAAGTCCATTCAACGGCATTTCTTACAACGGCAGCCTCTTCTTTCATACCAAAATGCTCAAGCATCATTACAGCACTCAATACAGAACCAGTTGGATTGGCGATGTCTTTTCCGGCAGCTTGTGGATATGAACCATGAATTGGTTCAAACAACGCTGTTTTATTTCCAACAGAAGCTGAAGGCAGCATACCCAACGAACCGCTCAGCACACTTGCTTCATCGCTTATAATATCACCAAACATGTTTTCCGTAAGCACCACATCAAACTGTTTCGGGTTGAGGATGATCTGCATTGCAGCATTATCAACAAACATATAATCAACTTTTACATCTGCATATTCAGTTGCTATCTGTTGAACTGTCTTTCTCCAGAGTCTTGAAGTATCGAGAACATTGGCTTTATCAATGAGGGTTAATTTATTTCTTCTTTTTTGTGCATATTGAAATGCAAGCCGGGAAATTCTTTCGATTTCTTCTTTAGTATAGGAACATTCATCACTTGCAGAACTTCCATCTTCGGCGGTATGTTTTTTACCAAAATAAATTCCACCTGTCAATTCACGGAAGATGATAAAATCAACACCTTCCATATTTTTTGGCTTGATAGGGCAGAGGTGTTGTAAAGTTGGATAAGTAGTAACAGGGCGAATATTTGCAAAGAGTTGTAAAGCTTTTCTTATTCCCAATATTCCCTGTTCAGGTCTCACTTTTGCATTGGGATCATTGTCATATTTTGGATGACCAACAGCGCCAAATAAAACGGCATCGCAATCTAGGCAGGTGTCAATTGTTTCAGAAGGTAATGCTGTTCCTGTTTTATCAATTGCATCTGCACCGATCAACGCTTCATGATAAGTAAATGTGTGTCCAAAGCGTTCAGCTACTGCATCCAGCACACGGATGGATTGTTTGGTCACCTCTGGACCGATACCATCGCCATTTAATACTGCTATTTTCTTTTTCATTTTCGATCGTAGTTTAATGGTTCAAAGTTTATTTTTCAAGGGTTTCAAATTCTTCTATTTCTTTTTTAGAATTCAACAGGTAGTCAATATCGTCATATCCGTTCAGCAAACAAGTTTTTTTATAACTGTTGATCTCAAAAGCCTCCCCAAACCCCTCCGAAGGAGGGTCCTTTGGTGACTCTAATAATTTGATTGTTTGTTCTTGTAAGTTTACTTCTACTTCTGTTGAAGGATCTTTTTCAACTGCTGCAAAAGCTTTTTGAAGAAATAATTCGCTAACTGTTACTGGCAACAAAAAATTATTGAGTGAATTATTTTTAAAAATATCAGCGAAGAAACTGCTTACAACCACATCAAACCCTGCATCTTTAATTGCCCATGCTGCATGTTCTCTTGATGAGCCACAACCAAAATTCTTTCCTGCAAGTAAAATTTTACCACTGTATGTTTTATTATTTAAAACAAAATCTTGTTTCGGTTGGTTTTCATCGTCATTAATATATTTCCAATCCCGGAAAAGATTTTTCCCAAATCCATCCCTGCTTGTTGCTTTTAGAAAGCGGGCTGGAATGATCTGGTCCGTATCCACATTTTCAATTTTAAGTGGTACTGCTGTTGACTTAATTATGTTTATGCTTTTGGTCATGTTTTAATTTGTTGCTTCAGCCATTTCATTTACCAATAATTCTCTCACATCACAAACTTCCCCTGTGATCGCAGCAGCGGCAGCAGTCAAAGGACTTGCCAGCATTGTTCTTGCACCAGGTCCCTGTCTTCCTTCAAAATTTCTGTTGCTGGTACTGATACAATATTTACCCGCAGGAATTTTGTCTTCATTCATACCAAGGCATGCACTACAACCAGGTTGACGCAACATAAATCCTGCTTCTTCAAAAACTTTATCAATGCCTTCTTCGATCGCTTGTTTTTCTACCTGTTTGCTTCCGGGCACAACCCATACTTCTACATCATCAGCTTTCTTTTTTCCTTTTACAAACGATGCGACCATTCTAAGATCTTCGATTCTCGAATTGGTACAACTGCCAATAAACACATAATCTACTTTCTGGCCTTTGATCGGAGTCCCTTCTTTCAATCCCATATAGCAAGGGATTTTGTTAAACCACTCTTATCTGTTTCATTTACTGTTTCAGTGGTTGGAATTTTTTCATTCACACCAATACCCATTCCCGGGTTAGTGCCATAAGTGATCATTGGTTGTATATCATCCGCATCAAGAAATATCTCGTTATCAAATCTTGCATCACCATCACTGAATAAAGTTTTCCAATAGGCAACTACTTTATTCCATGTTTCACCCTGTGGCGCAAACTTTCTTCCCTTAATATAATTGAAAGTTGTTTCGTCAGGTGCGATGAGACCACATCTTGCACCCATTTCAATACTCATATTGCAAATGGTCATCCTTGCTTCCATCGATAAACTGCGGATAGCAGAGCCTGCAAACTCAACTGCATAACCTGTAGCACCACTTGCAGAAATTTTTGAAAGTATATACAGAACAATGTCTTTGCTCACCACGCCTTTATTCAATTCACCATCCACATTTATCCGCATCAGTTTTGGTTTGGTTTGCAATAAACATTGTGTTGCCAAAACCATTTCAACCTCGCTGGTTCCAATTCCAAAAGCAATAGCTCCAAAAGCGCCATGTGTTGATGTGTGACTATCGCCACATACGATCGTCATTCCGGGTTGTGTAATTCCTAACTCAGGACCTATAACATGAACAATGCCCTGGAAGGGATGCCCAAGTCCGTATAATTCTACACCATGTTCGGCGCAATTTTTTATTAAAGCTTCAACCTGTTTTCGGCTGAGTTCTTCTTTGATCGGTAAATGCTGGTTAAGGGTTGGAACGTTGTGGTCGGCAGTTGCAACGGTTTGTTGCGGACGAAAAACTTTGATGCCTCTTTTATTCAAACCATTAAATGCCTGCGGGCTGGTTACTTCATGAATAAAATGTTTGTCAATATATAAAACAGAAGGGCCGTCCTCAATTTGTTTGACAACATGTTTTTGCCAGATCTTATCAAATAATGTTTTGCTCATTTTCGTCTTTTGAAAAAATTGCGTGGCGTAGAAACGCCACGCTTTAAACCAAAACTATCTGCTTTCCCGACTAAGTCGGGAGCTAAGAGAAAAATATTAAGCAATCACTGCTTCAGGCTTATATTGTTTTGCCATTGAAAGCAGGTCATTGTCTTCAACTTCTTTTTTTGAATCAGCAATTTTTACAAACTGCTCATATAATTTGTCGATATCATTCCTCGTAAACTCGTAACCCAGTTTTCTGAATCGATGCGCTAATGCACTTCTGCCGCTCCTTGCTGTTAAAACAATTTTAGAACCTTCCGCGCCCACATCTTCCGGTTTTATAATTTCATAACACAATGCATCTTTCAAAAAACCATCCTGGTGAATGCCTGAAGAATGAGAAAATGCATTGCTACCAACAATGGCTTTATTTGCCTGCACCGGCATACGCATTGTATCGGCTACTAATTGACTAACCGGGTTCAATAATTCTGTTTTAATATTTGTATGATAACCGAGTGTGTAATGTTGTTTTAATATCATCACAACTTCTTCTAAAGAAGTATTGCCGGCTCTTTCGCCAAGACCATTAATTGTACATTCGATTTGCCTTGCACCATTTAAAACACCAGAAATTGAATTAGCAGTTGCCAAGCCAAGATCATTATGGCAATGACAAGAAATTATCGCTTTATCAATATTGGGAACATTATTTTTTAGATAAGCGATCTTTTCGCCGTACTGATGAGGTAAACAATAGCCAGTAGTATCAGGAATATTTACAGTAGTTGCGCCGGCTTTAATAACTGCTTCAACCACTCTTGCGAGATAATCATTATCAGTACGACCGGCATCTTCTGCATAGAACTCAACATTGTCAACAAAATTCCTGGCCCATTTCACACATTGAATAGCTCTTTCCAAAATTTCTTCTCTTGTAGAATTGAATTTTGCTTTGATGTGAAGATCAGAAGTGCCTATACCTGTGTGTATGCGTGGGTTTCTTGCAAGCCTTAATGCTTCAGCCGCAACTTCGATATCTTTTTGCACAGCACGGCTAAGACCACATACCTGTGCTTCTTTAATTATTGCGGAGATCTGTTTTACACTTTCAAAATCTCCTGGACTTGAAATAGGAAACCCGGCTTCTATAATGTCAACACCCAATTCTTCCAGTTGAAGTGCTAATTCGATCTTTTCTTTTGTATTTAGTTTACAGCCTGGAACTTGCTCGCCGTCTCTGAGAGTAGTATCGAATATGTAAACCCTGTTATTTGGCATACAAACGTTTATCAGGTGATAAAATAAACAGGCTGCTTATTTTTGTGTTGCTTGCCGGTAACCAATAAACTTACAGCCTGTTTGTCCGAAATTATTTCTATTTTATTCCCCGGTCAAGTCAAAATTGAATGTATTTTACATCCGGCAGGAGGACCAAATTCTGGTGAAACCTTTGCCTGTAAAGGATCTTAGCTAATTAAAACTACAATGCCCAACCGTTCGGCCGATACGCTTTTTCAATTAATAAAATCGCTTGAGAAGAGTGAGAAAAGGAATTTTAAGCTCTATGTAAAAAGAAACACCTCCGGAGGGGACTTAAAATTCATTCAGCTCTTTGATGCTCTTGATGGGATAAAAGAATATGATGAGGCTGCGTTGCTTAAAAAAAATAAGTCGATCAAAAAACAACAGCTTTCAAATATCAAGGCGCATTTATATAAGCAGATACTTGCAAGTCTTCGGATCATACGTGATGAAAATAATATCGATATTCAATTGCATGAGCAAATGGACCATGCCCGCATTTTATATAATAAAGGCCTTTACCTGCAAAGCCTGAAGCTGCTTGATAAAATGAAAGAGATGGCCAGGGCGCATCAACAGCTCACCTATTTACAGCAAGTTTTATTTTTTGAAAAAAAGATCGAAGCATTGTTCATCACCCGGAGCATGCGCAACAGGGCCGACCAATTGACAAACGAAAGCGAAGATGTAAATGAAAAACTTTCTGTCGTAAATAAACTTTCCAATCTTTCCTTACAATTATATAGCTGGTATATTCAGCATGGTCATGCACGGAATGAAAAAGATTTTGAAGAACTGAAGGAATATTTTGAAAAATATCTACCAGAGGGTATTAAGAAAGATTCTTTTTATGAAAAGCTTTATTTATATCAAAGCTATACATGGTATGCATTTATTCGCCAGGATTTTTTACAATACTATCGTTATACACAGAAATGGGTCGACCTCTTTGATGAGTACCCCATGATGCTCAACGCTGAAACTGCAATGTATATTAAGGGCATGCATAACCTGATGGGTGCACATTTCAATTTATTGAATCATGAAAAATTGAAAGAGTCCATCCGGAAGTTTGACGTGTTTACAAAGCATCCAATTATTACTGGCAATGAAAACAACCGGATACTTACTTATGTTTATTTATATACAGCTAAGTTAAATCTTTGTTTTCTGCAGGGCAATTTCACAAAAGGGTTGAAACTGGTTCCTTTTCTTGAAAAAATGCTAAAGGAATACGGGCTATATCTTGACAAGCATCGGGTGCTGGTTTTTTATTATAAGATCGCCAGTCTCTATTTCGGAAGTGGTGATAATGAAAAAGCCATCGACTACCTCAATAAGATCATAAATGAAAAAGCGGATCTGCGAACAGACTTGCAGTGCTATGCAAGATTATTACACCTGATCGCACATTATGAACTGGGAAATTTCGAATTGCTGGAGTATTTAATTAAATCGGTTTACAGGTACATGGCGAAAATGCAAAACCTAAGTAAAGTGGAGGAAGAAATATTTGCATTCCTTCGCCGCTCATTCCGCGTAGGCGCACATGCGTTGAAACCAGAGTTTGAGAAATTGTTAGATACGCTAAAAAAATATGAACGAAATCCTCTCGAAACAAGGGCTTTTAGTTATCTCGACATTATATCATGGCTGGAAAGCAAGATCAATAATGTGAATGTACAGGATGTGATTCGGGAGAAGTATTTGCAAGGAAAAAAAGATAAAGGCGTGAAAAGTGAAATGTGAGAGGTAAAATACATGTTGGTAACTCCTTAAAAATTCTACCTATAAATCGCTCACAGCTTCTTACTTTTGCGCAATTTATTTTTTTCAAACTATGCCAGATAAACAACAACCCGCAATTCTCTTGCTTGAAGATGGAACTCTTTGTCATGGATCAGCTTTTGGAGCAATTGGTACTGCTACCGGCGAGATCTGTTTTAATACCGGGATGACCGGTTACCAGGAAGTATTTACTGATCCAAGTTATTACGGCCAGATATTGATCATGAACTCAGTTCATATAGGTAATTATGGGGTGAAAGATGAGGATGTTGAATCTGATTCTGTTAAAATTCGCGGCTTGATCGGAAGAAATCTTGAGGAAACCTATTCGAGAAAACAGGCAAAAGGTAATCTGAATGAATATTTAAAAAAGAATAAGATAGTTTGCATTGAAGGTGTTGATACCCGTGCATTGGTAAGTCATGTTCGTCAGAAAGGTGCAATGAATTGCATCATTTCATCTGAAGTGCTTGATGTGGCAGAATTGAAAAAGATGCTGGCAAAAGTTCCTTCAATGGATGGGTTGGAATTGGCATCCTATGTAAGTACAGAGAAAGAGTATGAAATGGGTGATCCATCATCTCCTGTTAGAATTGCAGTGATGGATTATGGATGCAAAAAGCATATTTTGGAATGTATGACTGAGCGTGGGGCTTTTGTAAAAGTATTTCCTGCTAAAACTTCTCCTGCAAAATTGAAAGAGTTTAACCCAAGTGGTTACTTTATTTCCAACGGTCCCGGCGATCCGGCTGCAATGGATTATGCAATTGAAAACCTGAAAGAGATATTGAAAGAGAATAAACCAACATTCGGAATTTGCCTGGGTCACCAGTTGCTTGCTTTGGCTAATGGTGTAGAAACTTATAAACTTCATCATGGTCATCGTGGGTTAAATCATCCTGTAAAAAATTTAGTAACGGGAAAATCTGAGATCACCACGCAGAATCACGGGTTTGGCGTAGATCCGGAATCAATAAAGAAAGCAGCACATATCGAGGTAACACACGTCAACCTGAATGATAAATCAATTGAAGGTTTCCGGGTAAAAGGGAAACCAGCATTTTCCGTACAGTACCATCCAGAAAGTACTCCAGGCCCACATGATAGCCGTTATCTTTTCGATCAGTTTATGGATATGATAAAGAAGGGTTGATCTGTTTTGAAATTGCCAACTCGAAAACAATTACTCCAGGAATAAAAAGGGTATCAACAATTTTGCATTCGCTTTTTTTATACTTCATCAGGATGGGGCTAAAGCCCCTTTCAGAATCTTAGAGTCATTAACCCCAGCCTTAAGGCTGGGGTTATAAAAGCCAATATTCTTTTGTATGGGGGCTTTAGCCCTGCCAATAATCCAATAATATTTTTTGATATTTGTTTACATTCGTTAAATGAAGATCGCAATTATCAATGGCCCGAATCTTAACCTGCTTGGTAAAAGAGAAACAGATATTTATGGTAACAAGCCATTCGATGTTTTTTTTAGTGAACTACAACATAAGTACCCACACATTCATCTACACTACTTTCAAAGTAATGTAGAGGGGGAATTGATCAATGAATTACAAGCGATCGGTTTTGAATTTGACGGAATTATTTTTAACCCGGGGGGATACACGCATACTTCTGTTGCTATTGGCGATGCAATTGCTGCAATAAAAACTCCTGTTATTGAAGTGCATATTTCCAATGTACATGCACGGGAAGATTTTAGAAAGCTTTCTTATGTTTCAGGAAAATCAACAGGAAGTATTTTTGGCCTGGGATTAAAAGGATATGAATTAGCCCTGGAGTGGTTTGTCGCTACTTCTTCGAAATAAAATAAGTCCTTGCATTTATTCAGTCTTTTGCTAACGTTTAGTAGCATGATTTATATCAATTGATATAAATACTAATGTCATTTCTTAAGTTGTCCACTCTTGTAGATTTGCATTAATATGAAAATTCCCATCGTTTATCAAACGCCAGAAGAAGCACTATCGATCATTGAATCAAATAACCGTGTTTACCTGCATGGAAGTGCTCAAACGCCAACCTGTTTATTAAGGGCTTTGACTAAACATGCTTATCGTTTAAAAAATGTTGAGTTGGTTTCTATTACAGTGTATGGTGATCTGCATGTTGACAAACCAGCATATGCGGGTATATTTCATTTTAATTCTCTTTTTGTTTCTGCAAGTGTTCGCAAGGCAGTAAATGAAGGACTGGCTGATTATGTGCCGATTTTTTTAAGTGAAATTCCAGAGTTATTTAAACAAAATATTTTACCACTTGATGTTGCATTGATACAAGTGTCACCACCTGATGAACATGGTTATTGTTCGATGGGAGTTTCGGTTGATATTGCCCGTTCGGCAGTAAATAATGCGAAACATATTGTTGCATCGGTAAATCCAAATGTACCAAGAACACATGGTGATGGATTGATACACAGTAGCCGGTTTGACTGTATGGTGTACTGCGATGAACCTTTATATGAAGTGGATTTTAGTACAAAGACAACTCCTGCTGATACTAAAATAGGTCAATATGTAGCTGAGCTGATCGAAGATCGCAGCACCATACAAATGGGAATTGGTTCAATACCTGATGCGGTTCTGAAATCACTTACGAATCATAAAGATCTTGGTGTACACACTGAAATGTGTTCTGATGGTATTATTGATCTTTTTGAAAAAGATATTATCAATAATAAGTACAAACAGATACATCCTAATAAAGTAGTCACTGCTTTTGCACTCGGTACAAAACGATTGTATGATTATGTAAATGATAACCCTGCCTTTCAATTTCTCGATATTGATTACGTGAATGATCCGCATGTTATTCGCCGTAATCATAAAATGGTCGCGATCAATAGTGCTATTGAAATCGATGTTACCGGACAGGTCTGTGCTGATTCGATTGGTACTTATCAATATTCCGGAGTGGGAGGGCAGATGGATTTTATACGCGGTTCGTCATTGAGTGAAGGTGGAAAACCGATCATTGCGTTACCATCACGTACGGCAAAAGGCATTTCAAGAATTGTATCTACTCTAAAGCCTGGCGCCGGTGTAGTTACTACCCGTGCTCATCTGCATTATGTGGTTACTGAATATGGAGTTGCCTATTTGTTTGGTAAAAATTTAAGACAAAGAGCAAAGGCACTGATCAATATTGCACATCCTGATGATCGTGAAACTTTGGAAAGAAGCTGTCACGAACGGTTCAAGATTTTTTAGATAAATCAACCTTGCATAAAAAAGCCCCGATTTATCGGGGCCTTAAATTATTGAACAATTCTATTATTCTTAGATTAATCTACATCCCAGAAAAGGCGTGTAGCAAAGACATCAATAGTTCCTTGAGCTTTAACATTTTCTCCATTTGAAGCAAGTTCTGCCGATGGATAAAACAACCTCACCGGACGTGGTGCATTTACAGCAGTAGAAGCTGAAGGAGGAGTAACCGGGAAATTATTTTTCCTGTATTCACTCCAAGCTTCGAAACCACTATAATTTGTAAGAGCTAGCCACTTTTGCATCCAAATAGCCTTCAATTTATCCGGAGAAGCTGCCCAGTCGGACAAATCGATCCCGCTCGTGAGCAGGGTTGTTGCTGCAGCAGCGCTAGTACCGGTAATACGGAAAGCTTCTTTTACGCCTTGCTCATAATATACTTGAGCTGTCGATGGCAGAGTAACTCCCGCATAACGCTGCTTAGCTTCTGCAAGTAAGAATTGTAACTCAGCATTTGTCATCAGTATCATTGGTCTGTTGAATTCTCCTTTTTTAATTTGAGAAGGCCCTATATATGATGTGTTTTGCGACAAATAACCTGATGGAATACCAAATGGTACTCCTAGATAATTTGTGATTATTTCAGGCGAAGCATCTTGCCCACCATTAGGGTAAGCAAGGCGTTTCATTCTGAATGTATCATTAGCTGCTTTTAATGTATTAAATAAAAATTCAGTTGGGCGTGGATAGCGTGCCAAAGCCTGTGCTCCGCCTGATGCATTATATCCCCAATTCTCATAGAAAGGATTCAGTTTTCCTGTGCTTGCAACATAACCAGGATTTGAGGTTACATCCAAACCAGCTGGCAAAAAGCCTTCAGTTGTAGCCGCTGCCTTGTTGATCTCTGCAGTGATATAGGCATCACGACCTGTCATTCTGCTTTGACGAATCAGAATTCTCAATTTCAAACTATTTGCAAATTGAATCCATTTAGTGGCTGCTGTACCCGCTCCGCCAGAACCAAACACAATATCAGATCCTGTGGCATTTGGGGGAAGCGGGTTTGCTTTTAAAACAGTGATAGCTGTGTCCAGCACTTTTATCAGGTCCTCGTAGATCGCCTTTTGATCGTCAAATTTTGGAGCAAGTGAGCTACCGCCTTTCAGCGCATCTGAATAAGGAATGTTTCCGTACATATCTACCATTATTTGATAGACATAAGCTTTCAATATCCTGGCCGTGCCTCCAAAATAAGCTAGTGTTCCGGTTGCGCCTTTGGCAGCATAATCAAGGTCTTCCAGGATATCGTAATACCCATTAGCACCACTCCAAAAATCAAAGTTGGTATTATTAAACTCGTATTTAAAATACGTGGCACTAAGAATATAAGTGCTGGACTGAGTCCACTGGCCTGACCAATATTCACCTAACTCATTAGGTCCTAAATTAGCTGCAATGCGATTTGCCGCTGCTGCAAAAGTATAATCAGGCGTGGAGCTTGGAAGTGCGTTGGGATTAGTATTTACATCCAGCCAGTCTTTTTGACAACTGAACAGCGCAAATAATAAACACGCCGGCACAATTAAAAATTTTCTAAGTTTCATATCTGTAATTTTTTTGTATTTACTATTTAAAATTCAGGTTCAGGTTAATACCCAATTGTCTTACAGGAGGTGTTTGATCTGTGTTGTTGATACCGATACCATTACCTGTTGTAAAGCTAAATTCAGGGTCTGCAAACTGGTTTTTTTCATCTACAATTGCAATTAGGTTACGACCATAGATCGCTATAGATGCTCCAGAGAATATTTTAGTTTTTGCAACCAGGTTATTAGAAAAACTGTATGAAAGATTTACATCCCTCATTTTTATGAACCATGCTGGTGCAACAAAGTTTTCGTTGACATTCCTATATGCATCAACCCACAATCCATATTCAGCTTCTCTTGTCATGATCGTGGTGTTTGCCACATATTTTCCTGAACCCGCATCTAAGTATGCAGAATTAGGGAAAATATGAGGCTCCCTGTTCTCTGTCCATGCACCCGAACCAGTAAATGTCATTTGTTTTGCCAGATCGCTAAACATTACATTTCCGCCCCTATATTCCCAGTTAGTTGTCAAAGTAAAATTGGCAAAACTTACAGAAGTACCAGCACCTAACATATACTTAGGGGTAACACGTCCAAATTCTTTCAACGGTCCTGTTGTAACAGGGTGTCCCTGTGATGCGCTATTGGCTGTATTAATAATAACCCGTCCTTGATCATCCCTGGTATAGGATGTAGCTTTCAGCATCGGGTATACCTGGTTCTCCATAACATAAGTACCGCCATAAGTGTATCCGCTTACAAAAAACTCTTTTACGCCGGGATATAGCTTGATAACTTTATTTTCATTGATAGATCCACGCAGATTCAGGTCCCACATTACTTTTGCCGTACGTAATAATTGAATTTTTACATCAGCTTCATAACCCCAGTTTTTAGTTTGGCCAACATTTAATATAAGGTTACTAAAACCAGTTGAGGATGGAATAGCTACTGTCAACACCTGTCCTTCACTTTTTTGAGTGTAGTAAGAGAAATCAACATTTATCTTATTATTTAAAAATTGAAGTTCACCACCAAACTCAAGTGTTCTTACGAATTCAGGCATTAGATCAGCATCCGGTAAGGTATTGCCTACACTGATACCAACCGTATTGCCGAATGGGAAGTTGGCAGCATTACTAAAAGAAGGATCAAGGCCATAAAGTGGAAGGTTATCATTACCATTTTTGTTATAACCTGCCCTAACTTTTATATATGACAGCAAATTAGTTTTTAAAATCGGGAGCAATTCTGTTATAACTGCAGATGCATCCACGCCTGCATATGTATAGGCATATTGTGAATAGTCTCTCTCTGACTTATAAAACCTTGAAGATGCATCGTGTCTTACAGTACCATGAAGAAATAACTTGTCTCTCCATCCAACTTGCGCATCAGCATAATAGCCGAACTTTCTTTCTTCGGTATTGAGTTCACTACCACCCAACTCACCCCGGCGGTTGCTTACGTTGTAAATATCGGGAACTACAATGGAACTTGAGTTTACATTCACTTCTTTTACTTTGC
>Ga0193740_1000274_pt1 | contig 14950 bp, 14 predicted proteins | sample L2s1metaG_FD_145072 | JGI IMG/M metagenome (GOLD analysis project Ga0193740, IMG submission 145072) | Soil microbial communities from a riparian zone of the East river system, Colorado, United States - L2s1 | ecosystem: Environmental > Terrestrial > Soil > Riparian zone | place: USA: East River... | reverse complement strand
AAACTGTGCATTCTGACAGGCATTCGAAAATTAATGTTTGTTTAACTTCCCAGCCGAGACTCACTCATTGCCTTGTGCGTTAGCCGTGGTCTCGGCGGAGTTGTTGAGTAGCATCAAGATTTCATCTATATCGGTCACGGCAAATGCCGCATGTTTAGCTGTGATATAAAATCTTGCGGAACTGTGGTCACAATCGATTGGGGAATTGGCAAGTTTCCATTTGCCAGCACATGGTTGACATGCATGTAAGCCAGTTTTTGATTTATAAACTTTTCTGTACGGCATATTTTTGAGTCGAAAGAATCTTCCCACACTTCATGCTTTTTTCCTCTTTGAGCGTCTTTGGTTCTACAGCATTTTGCAATCTTACGAGAAGTTCACTTTGTCCAGTTTCTTTCAATCGTTTTACAATTTCATAAGCCATAAATCTTTTTCCGTCTCCTATGATTTTATTAATGGGTTTATTTGTTTTTAAAAAATAAATGAGGGCATGTACATGGTTGGGCATCATCCCGATAGCTATCGGGATAGCCTGTCACTAAATGTTCTTGTGACTTTAAGAAATCAAACCATTTATAAACAAGATCATAACCGTTGGTCAGTCTAATTAGTGGAAGCCATTTAAAACACGTAAACGTAATGAATAAAGTATCTTCACTTCCATGTATAGTGGATCTAACTGGCATCTTCTGGAAAGTTAGTAAACTGTATTTAATTTTCCCGAGTCCGCTCTGCTCAAGCTAACGCACAGTGAGACTCGGGAAGAAAAGGAGGCATTCGAAAATTAATGTTTGTTTGTTTTTCCGAGTCCACTGAGCATAAGGCTTGGCAGTGCGACTCGGGAAGGAAAGGGAGGGCGGAAGAAATCCGATAAAAAATATCACTTTATTATAAAAATTTAAATTAAATAGTTTTTAATATTGTGTGCAATCAGAACTAATTTGGTTTAAAAACAATGCGTTTCAAAATTTTCTTTCTTCTATATTTAATCTTTCCCTTTGTTAATGGTTTTACGCAGGCAAGGCCCTTCTTACAAAAAGCCTTGGGTGGTTACGGAAGTGAAACAGCTGTGGCATTTACTCAAACTTTTGATAAAGGTTATGCAATCGTTAGTAACAACTACAATCTTTCGTTTGGTAATAATTCTACTGTAGATGGCGACATTGTTCATGATTATTTTTCGACCCAATCCAGTACTAATTATGCATGGGTTGTTAAAATAGATTCTGCGCAAAATGTACTCTGGCGGAATAATATTCATAGCGGAACTTTTCCTGAACTTCCTAACCCGGTTCCAAAAGATATTATTCAAACCAGAGACAGTGGAATTATAGTTATTGGAGAAACAGCCGCCACATACTGGGATTCAACCACGGCCTGGGTGATCAAGTACAGCAAAACCGGAAAATTGTTATGGAAATATTCTCTTCCTATAAGCTACATCTATTATAGTTTTTCGGAAATAAAAGAAGCACCGGACGGCTCGTTAGTAATAGCAGGTAGTAAAAATCCGAACAGATCAAGCGTTGCACCAACAACTGTTGGATGGATAGTGGTATTGAATAGCAATGGAACAAAAAAATGGGAACGTACTTATATCCATGAAAGGCCTTATCATAGCATGACGTTTAAAACAGTTGATATAACTGATAACGGATTTTTAATCGGTGGCGATAAAGATGATTCCTGGGGTATGATTCGTCGTGATTTCTATTTATTTAGAACAAATTTTAATGGAGATTCTTTATGGTCAAAAACCTATGGGGGATATGGGGAGGAAAAACTTCAGGACGTTCTTCCCTTACCGGATGGTTATCTGCTTACCGGAACTGCTAACCATAATGACCGCGATGTTATGGACATTCACTGTGTTAATGGTGCAAGTTCTTGTCTTGAGGATGCCTGGCTGCTCAAACTTGATAAAGCCGGAGCAATTCTCTGGCGAAAAACAATTGGTGACGTAAATAGGGATATTCCGGCAAAATTGGCAATGTCTAATGCGGGTTATTACATAATTGGAAGTTCAACTTCCGACCAGTATACACTCACACAAACAAAAGGTGGATATGATATATGGATAATGGAATTTGACAAAAATGGCAGTGTTATTACAAACCGTGTTTTCTATGGTGGCCCAAAAGATGATTACGGAGTAAGTATATTAATTGATTCTTCAGTAGCTAAATCTTATCCGGTTATTCTTTCTACTACAAGTTCAGAATCTGACGTCGAAGGCTTTCATAATAATACCAGCATTTTAAACGAATCAGATGTTTGGATTTTTAAACTGGGTTATTTTAACACGATCAAGGGAACTGTTTTCTATGACATGAATAAGAATAGTGTAAAGGAAGCTAACGAGCCACTTTTCAAAAGAGGTATATTAAGTTTTGTCACACCAGCAGATAGTATACTGACTTATAACACTACAGGGCAATATTCTATAAGGTTGGAAGGGGCGAATTACAGAGTTGGATATAGCTTAGGTGATTCCGCTTTTGAGATTGTACCAGTCACAAGGAATATATCATTTCCAGGATTTTTTTCGTCTCAAACTGTAGATTTTGCATTACAATTAAGGCCAGGTATTTCCGACATAAGTGTTTCAGCTATTGGTGTGAGCAGGGCAAGACCGGGCTTCCAGGCTAGTTATGAACTATTGCTTTTTAATAGGAGTGGTGACACTGTCAGAAATCAGGAACTTTATTTTATTAAAGACAGCAGAACCAGCTTTGCCTCTTCATCGCCTGCGTACGCGGCTATCAGGGGTGATACAATGGTTTTGAAATACACTAATTTAAAATTTTCAGACACACTCCGCTATACCATTGTTGTAAATATTCTTCCACCTCCCACTGTAAACTTTAATGATACTCTATCGCATTTTATTTCTGCACCGCTTTCGAAGGATGTTGATACACTTAATAACTACGTCATTCTAAAGCAATTGGTTAGGGGCGCTTTTGATCCGAATGATAAATCTGAAACACATGAAGGTTTAATGACCCCTTCACAGGCCGCAAAAGGCGAGTATATGAATTATCTTATACGTTTTCAAAATACAGGTACTGATACTGCTTTTACAGTAGTTGTGAAAGACACACTGGATAAGTTACTTGATTTATCAAGTCTTGAAATGATCAAAGCCAGTCATCCCTATACAATCAGCATAAAGAGCAGTATTGTACAATGGCGATTTGCTAATATCAATTTACCTGATAGTAATATAAATGAAAAGGCAAGTCATGGATATATTGCGTATAAAATAAAAACACTTAAAAACGTCTCCGTTAATTCTTCCATTAATAATTCTGCAAGTATTTATTTTGATTATAACCTTCCGGTTAAAACCAACACAACGAAAACGCTGATCACCGATGGTAAACTCATTATCAATCCTGGTAATGCAGCAGCCGGGTATGTAAAATTAGTTCCCAATCCTGCCTTCGGCGTGGTCAATATTCGCTTAAAGACCAACCTCAGTACTACCGGCGATCTTATGATTTATAACATGGCGGGCCAGGTTATACGATCAAAGGCTTTAGGGCTTATCACGAAAGATCAGGAACACACTTATGAAATTTCTTTATTTGGCCTGCCACAAGCTGTTTATAATGTAGTAGTTTTTATTGGCAAAGATAAAATTGTCCAAAAGCTGCTGATTCAAAAGCCTTAGTAAGGTTATAATCAGTGCCAATTTCTGCATCGTCCCGAGAGTCACTCCGGGCTTTGGATATCCCTGCTGGTCCAACAGAGTTATTTACCAGGTTCTTCGATATTTCATCGACATTGGTTAGTCATTTGTATGCTTTGCGAAGTATGCGACAATTTATTTTGAGCGCAGTCTGAACCTCATATGCGACACTGATGTTCCGCCATAACACACCCCCTTATTTCAGTCCGCCCGGGGTCTTCTCTCCGGGCCCCGTGGGTAGCAGAGACCCCGGGATTAGATTGAGCAGTATCTTTAATTCATGCCTGTTCGCTTTCAGCACGATCAAAAGGAAAACAGCTTTTACTTTATAACCTTCACTTGTTATAAATGGTTGCAACTCTTTGAAATGACTAATGGATATGATGCAGTTTACAAGTGGTTCGGTCATTTATATAAGAACAATATTTATGTAACCGGCTATGTCATCATGCCCAATCATGTTCATGTGCTTTTATATTTTCCGGCAATGCCTACATCATTAAACACTTTAATCGGCAATGCAAAAAGATTTATGGCCTATGATATCATTAAAAGACTGGAAGAAAGGAAAGAGGATAACCTGCTTGATCTTCTTCATGGAGCCGTAAAGAAACGGGAAGCGAAAAAAGGCCAGATACATAAAGTGTTTGAAGAAAGCTTTGATGCTAAGGAAGGTTATAGCAAAGAATTCATTTTTCAAAAACTTGTATACATGCACCATAATCCCGTAAATAAAAAATGGAATCTTATAAATGATTTTACAGAGTATAGTCATTCAAGTGCCTCTTTCTATGAGAAAGGAATTAAAAGGTATGAAAACATAATACATGTAAATGATGCTTTGTCTGGCCAACTCCCAGGGTCTCCCTTAACACAAAAGCTGGCGCAGTGAAGACCCTGGGCGGACATAATATTTCATCTACATTGGTTGGTCATTTGTATGCTTTGCGAAGTATGCGACAATTTATTTTGAGCGCAGTCTGAACCTCACATGCGACACTGATGTTCTGCCATAACACACCCCCTTATTTGTTCACAATACGGAAATAATCGAATGTTACATCGAAAGGGGTATTGGGTTTTGTTGTATCCGAATCAAACCAAAATATATTTTTCATGCTCTGGATAATCACTCCATCGCATGCAATTAACCCTGCTTTGATGTCCTTCAGCATACTATTGGCAACGCCAAGCTTAACAAACTCTCCACCGTTGATTGCATAATAACCAGTGTAGGAATTACCGGTTTTCTCCAGTTTTAGTTGCAAACTGTTGTTGCCTGTAATTTCCTGTGTAAGGTTAAAGGATGCCACAGATTTGGCAATACCATTTTCTTCAACAATAAGATCAATTGTTTCAGCCGCAGGTACGGCACCTCTTCCCTGGCGGGTTGTTTTGGTAACAGCCCTCAGCATCAGTTTCACAAAATTATTCTCGTCCTGGTAAGCCAGGATACCTGCATTTTCAGGTTGTGATGGAACACGTGAGCAAACCAGTTTGGTTTCAGCAACCCAGTCGCTATTGGCGCTTTGTAACAACAGGTTTTTAGCATTGTTACTGGCTTCGGAAATATCGCCTGGTTCTGTGGTGATAGTGAGTGCGGCCCCATTATTCGACAGGCTGTAAGTGGCCTTGTTTTCGCGTATCCATTGCCATTGTTTCCCAACAGAGCCATTGAATTCTTCGCTTACCGAGGGAACATCGAAATTGAGGTAATACGTATTTCTTTCAAATGTGGCGTTATCAGTAAACCTGATGATGGCAGTTCCGGGTATGCCCTTCGCCTGTTCCACTTCTGTAACAATGTTGTTGTTTGATGCAGCCGCTGTTATTACAGGAAGTTTTTCATTGTTCTTGAGAAGGAAGCTGTATGCTTTGGTATCCTTGTTAAATCCTGCAATATCATTTCCGTTAAGCTTTACCGACTTTGGCGAAAGGTCGGGCATTACTTTGATGGACACACTGTTTGATACGGTTCTGCCATCAACGGTAACATTGGCAAATACAGAGGCAACTCCGGGACCAATGGCAGTGACCTGGCCATTCGCATCAACAGTGGCAACGGAAGCCTTATTGCTTTTGTAAGTGAGTGTTGCTTTTTTTGTATCAAAGAAGCTGTCGTCAGACATAGAAGCTGAAACACTTGTTTGCGTTTTATCTCCTGGTCGTAACACTACATCGTTGCAATCTAAAACTACCGTAGTTAATACGCTCTTGAATGTTCCGCTCATGTTGGCTTCCACCGTTCCTTTAATATCTTTCGAAGATGCGCCGATTTCGAAAATGTATTTACCCGCATCGAAGGTGATGCGTTTGTTTTTTGCATCCCAAAACCAAAGATCGGCGCAATCAATATCAATAGAAACGGTTTTCGTTTTTCCTTTAGGAATGGTTATCCTCTTGAAACCTTTCAAACGCTTTATTGGTCTTTGCAGTGATGCAGGGCTTCCCGGTGTTTTTACATAAACCTGGACCACTTCGTCACCATCTACAGCGCCGGTGTTTTTCACATCTGCCGAAACAGTTATTTTATCGTTTGGTGTGATCTTGCTCTTGCTGATTTTGAAATTACTGTATCCGAAAGTTGTATAAGACAAGCCATATCCGAATTCGTACGACACATCCTTATTGAAATACATGTACGTCCTGCCGTTCTTACCATTGCCGCCTCTCAGGTTGTAGTCATTAAAGTCAGGAAGGTCGTTGAGCGATTTGTACCAGGTCACCGACGTTTTTCCACCAGGATTTACTTCGCCAAACAATATTTTAGCCATAGCAGTACCCTGTGCCTGCCCGTTATACCCGGTAAAGATGATACCGGCAATGTTTGGGTTGTTTTTAAATTGCTCCACTTCAACCATGCCCATGCCCTGGACAACAAGAATGGTATTGGGGTTGACACTTGCAATGGATTTGATCAGCTCATTCTGGTTACCGGGCAGTGTAATGCTAAACCTGTCGGATTCTTCGCGACCTGTTGTTTGGTCAGTACCAACAAACACAAGAGCTACATCCGAAGAAGCAGCTAATTCAAGCGTTTCCTTATCGGTTGCAGCAACTTCCGCTTCGCGGTATACAAGTACAATGGTTTGTGGTCCGGAAATACCCAGTGTATTAAGTTTGACCGAAACGTTCTGTGGACGTGCAAAAAATCCTCCTCCCCCTGATTGCTGGGGAGCAGCAACCTTGGTGGAGGAAAGAATATTTCCTGTTGGAGATCCAACGCGAACTTCGATAGTACCGCCATCGCCGGAAACGGTCATATTGAAACGTATGGAATCAACATCAGTTATATCAACGTTGTTGTAGGAAGTCCAGTCGCCATCTTTTATTCCGCGAACTGAAGCCGTACCGAATCGTGCCGAGGTAATTAAACCATTGGCAGAAGCATCGAATTTAGTTGCATCAAATTCTTTAACAGCACCGGCTTTGGTAACTGTTGAAAACTTTATCATGTTAAAGAAATCAGTACGCCTGGCAGTGTTTCCACCAACTTTGGAAACCACTTCAATATTCAGTTTGTTTTGTTCAATATAGTTTTTTATTCCAGCCAGCGGGGTAATTCTATACCTGGCTTCAATTTGGCCAGAGTAATCGCCCAACTCAACCAGGTTGGCCTGGGGACCAAGGATTGCAATCTTCTTAATACCGGAAGCGTTGAGGGGAAGTGCTTTTTTTCCTGTTTTTGAAACGGTGTTATTCTTTAAGAGGACGGGGGTCTTTGTTGCTATCTCCAATGCAAGGTCATTATGCGAAGGATCGTTGATAACGGCAGGCTTGATTCCGGAATACGGAACAAGATTTTGAGGATCGAATTCTCCCAGCCTCATTCTTATGGTGAACATGTTAACCAGTGCTCTATCAATATCGGCTTCTGTAACCAATCCATTCTTTAAAGCTCCCAGTGTGCTTGATTGGTAAACACTACCGCAATCGCAGTCAACGCCCGACTTAAGACCCAGTGATGTTGCTTCCTCCCTGCTTTTTGCAAAGTGATGGCCGTTTAACATATCGGATACGGCATCGCAATCGCCGGTTACGTAGCCATCCATTCCATAGGTCTTGCGTATTACACTGTCCACGTAAAATTTACTGGCTGACACAGGAATACCGTTTACGGCGTTGTAGGCCGTCATAATCGAAGGCAAATTATCTTTTTGAATAAGTGCTTTATAGGGCCGGATATAAAATTCCCTGATATCACGATCGTCCATGTTGGAGCTGCCTGTGTGACGATTGAATTCGGTATTATTGGCAAAATAGTGCTTGCCGCATGGTACCGCCTTCAGGTATTTGGGATCGTCGCCCATTAAACCTCTTATGAAGCCGCTCCCGATTTGTGAAACAAGAAAAGGGTCTTCGCCAAATGTTTCGGCAGTGCGCCCCCAGCGTGGATCTCTTGTTGGTTCAATAACAGGCGACCAGTAAGTTAGCGTAAAGATGTAATTGTGATTGAAACCCCTGGCTTCATCGGAGATTACCTTGGTTTCGCGTTTGATCAGTTCAGGATCCCATGTGCAACCAACCGCAATACTATTGGGAAACGAAGTGGCTGTCATACCGCTGTTGTCATTTCTTCCCATAACACCGTGAAGAGCTTCGCCCCACACATCATATTTTTTTACTCCCAGGCGGGGGATAGGAGGCATGGTATTGCCAAGCTGACTTTGTTTTTCTTCAATTGACATACGCGACACAAGGTCTGACGCACGTTCCCTAAAAGAATAAGATGGATTGAGATAAATAGGAACCTGTGCATTTACAGTGGCGGGCAGAAAAACCACTAAGAAAAGTCCGGGAAATATAAATAACACCATGAAATATCTTTTCAGCCAGGAGGATTTTGATGTCGAATAGTAGAATGATTCCAGCGTGTTATTGATTTCCAACAGCATGTTAGTTCTTTTTATTTTTTTGATTTCAATGAATAGATAATGTTCTATTGTAGCTTCGATCTTCCAAATGTAAAAACAAACTGGTTCCTATTTGCTATTTCCTGTCATTTGTAAATTGAGCTGAATATTGCATGGTCAGCCAATATCAGAAATTGACCAGGGGTGGCGAACATAAATCACCAGTCTTTCGTTTGATGCTTCCGCCGATCGTCAATTCTGCAAGCAGCCGGTGTACTTTTTAAATGATCGGGGCAATTTCCCAAAGAGCGGTTTTTCTTTGAAATTATCCGGGATGTGCCGGAATATTTTGTTAGCTGGCCGGCTTCCGGTTTTTCAATTGCTCTCCCCAAAAGATTGCTTCCTTTGTCAAGCATGAATTTTGCAGACCTCTTTGTGTGGTCATTCTATAACGGTAAGTAAACAGCAATAATGTCAAATAATCTAAGCCTTTTAGTTATTGGTCTCCTGATTGGTGTTATTATTATGTTCCTCATTTCCAAATGGAAAAACGCCAGCCAGCAAAAGGTAGTAAAAGAAAGTTCGCATACGGTGGTGGAAAGCATCCGGAAGGTATTTAAGATTGTTTTGGTGGAAGGTTTTTTTAATGAGTTATACAATTTTGAAGAAACGAAAAAGGTATTGGGATTTATCCCATCAACCAAGAAAGCCCTTGTTATTATCCAGGCAAAAGTGCTGATTGGGTTTGACTTTCAAAAATGCACATGGGAGACAGATGAGACCGCACAAAAGATTAGGTTGATTTCTTTTCCCGAACCTGAGATACTAAGTATTGAATCTGATTACAAGTACTACAATTTTGACGAAGGCTTATTTAACCTGGTGAGTCGCGACGACCTTACCCGTATACAGGCCGATGGGAAAAAGCAAATAGAGGCCGCTGCCATTAAAAGCGATTTGCCCACCATTGCGAAGGAACAAATGCGGATGATGCTTACAGAAGTAGTGCAATCGAAGAACTGGCAGATCGACAATCTATATAAAATCTCTTCCGGGGGTGGTAGTTCTGCTTCAAAGACAAAAGCATAGCAGGCGTTGCCCAGGTTTCTTGCCATCTTTTAAAAAGTCAATAAAAAGTGGTTGTTGTGGTTTGAATGTATGTTGCACTTATGGCCAATGTTGCGAAAAATAATTTTATGGACCGGGCTGGATAGCTACTATGAGACTTCTGTTGCGTCGCACTCTTGTACGTTCAGTAATATTATTCAACAATGTGCGGCAGCTTATCTTAAGCCTGTCGAAAGATCATACTCTTGTACGCTATGCCTACAACTTAGATAGGTAAGCGTCATTGACGCCGGGACAATTGAAAATGCGAACACTAAAAGTCTTAATATCAATGCTGTTTATTCGTAAAAAATAATTCTTACGGCATATATTTACGTGTTAGCGGTCAGCTTAAAAGACGACACAATAGACAGAACAAATGACATTTTTATATACAGCTCGGGGGACATACGACAAGACTTATGACGAGGACGGAATGTCTTGGGTCAAGTATATTGAATGGTCTAAGTTGACACATTTGACGGAACTTGTTTCGCTTGACGGAATGTTAAATGAAATTTTAGTTGAGCCAGACAATGACAATGCGGACGACTGGAATTTCATTCACATTGTTGGCGAATATCAAACAGGTTTTTTCACCACACTTGACTTTGTTTTTAAAAGACTAAAACCTAAAGACAAATTCAATTTATTGACTGTTGTTTTAGAACCAGACCAGGACTGCAAAGACGTAAAAATTGACGACTATGAATTTGTAGGTTATGACTTGTTAGACCAAGACTTTAGCATTAGTGCTTTAACAAATTGCGGTGGTTTTGACGAAACATTTTTGCCGACAGACCTAACCGACAAGGGACTTATTGACGACTTTGCAAAGGCATATGACATAAAAAAACGACTTTTAGAAAATAATCCCGAAGAGCATCACGCAGACACAAACGTAATTGCAATTTGGCGACACAAAACAATTGGACGATGACGCTATCAGACAAATACGAAGAAAGCCGAACCGCTAACAGGGGGTTTGCAATAGCGGGGGTTCCGTGCTTCGAAGACACATTTGTGCAAGGTGGAAGTTCAGTTCTCCGAATGAAGTTTAGTGCTAAAACACCCCGCCATCGCAAACCCCCAAACCGTTATACGCCTCATTCAACGGTCTTTTAATTTATAAGCGTGGAAAAAAGCCTCAAACCGATTCATTATTTGTTTTACTTGCTTGTAGCACCAGTAAGTTTATTGTGCTTGGTTATCTGGGGGTGGAGTTTCTATTCAACCATTACAGATAGAGATGAGATGTATAGGTATTATCATTTGAGCAAAGAACTTTATACGCTTTATTGCTTTTTAATTGCCGCTGTTGCAAGCGTTTTTCTTGTTGCACCGATTGTTTTAATCATAAAAAAGAATGGCGAACTGCTTAACCGATTTTACATTTATTTTTTATGGTTTGCCTTATTCGTAATCCTATCTCTAATAGGGCTTTCATTTCTATTCGAAGGAAAAGGTTAGTGCCTACAGAGGCGTATAACATTGCATTTGCAAAAGCATGGAAGACATACTAACTTTCAGCTGTAAATCATTAATCAACTTCAAAGCAGAAGCCAGGCAGACGAAATTCTAATTCCATGCCTTCGCAAATGCTTTGGCGTTATGCGTTATTATTCAAAGATGCCTTTATTCAAAAACATAAATCGCGGTTTCCTTTGGACAGCTACAGGGGTAATAGGATGTTTATGTGTTACATCATTTTTTGCTGCATGGGGTCGAGATGAAGGGACTTTAGGAGAGGGGATTATAGCAAACTTGCTGGCAGGCGCCTTTATGGTGCTTCGCCTTCCTTCCCATTTATTGCTTTGGCCAGTAATAGAACTAAGCAGTAATCTAAGCGGGCAACTTGCTTTTTTGCTCTTTCTTGTTGGGCTTTTTGGTAACGCTCTTTTTTATGCCCTCATTTTGGAGCGAACCTACTACTTTGTCGTTGGTATAAAACGAGCAAAGATTAATCGACTTGAAAACGACGCATAACACAGGCTTCATGCAATACAGGCGGAAGAATATATGTTCAACGATAAATCTCTATTTTGCTTCCGTAACATATTGAAGCGGCAGCCTTCCGATTTTAATTTAGAGCCAAAAGAATCAAAAATTTACGCTTTAAATGAATTTAAGCACTTAAATGCTTTTCCTGAAATGTATTCATACTTGCTTGGATTGGATGGGACAGAATTCAATAAAAATCTTATCATGTATTTAGAAACAATGGAAATAAATGATCCGATCAGCCCAGCCATCCAAAAATTGCGAGAAATCCGTGATAAATTTTTAGGTCATAATGAAGACATTGAACTCGATACAATCATCCCTTACAAATCAATAGAGATTTTGATAGATCATGCTAAAGAGGTAATTGCTTTTTTCTCCCTCTATTATTCCGGTATCCATCTTACCGCTAATGGAAATTTTTATTTGAGTCATTCCGCATTACGTTGGGCATCAAAATTCAAAGATTTTGTTAGTAATGACAGCGTATAAAAAGGTGGCTGGCGCACAACTTCTCTCAAAAAAAATTTTTCTCAGCCCTTCTTTGATTTTTAAGGTTAGCATTCAGATAAAACATAATTTTCATCTCCCAACGAGTTTTCCTGCACAACATCTCAAACAATAAAATTCTTCGAAGGGAACTCGTCGTACATGAATCAGTGCAAAGCATCATTCAATTCCATGGGTCAACAGCTTTTACACAAATCGAGGATTTTTCTTTCCTTTAATACATGAAATCAACAACACTCGTCTTTATGTTAATGCTTGCTGATTTTACTTCATGCCAGGCACAAACCGCTGTCAATAATACGAACGAAAATATGACCACTGCTGCTGTAAAATTTTTGCAGTCGCTTTCAGCCAGTCAAAAACAAAAGGCACAATTTGCTTTTGATGAAGAGGAGCGCTACAATTGGCACTACGTTCCAAAAGAAAGAAAAGGCATTCCGATAAAGGAGCTAAACACTACACAATATAAAACTGCAATGGAATTGTTGCGCACTGCATTAAGTGATACAGGTTTTAAAAAGACAACTGCGGTTATAAAACTGGAGGCGGTTTTAAGAGAAGTAGAAGGCCGTCCGGAAAATGATGACTACCGGGACCCGGGGAAATATTATTTCTCCATTTTTGGCAAGCCTGCGACAGATAAAATCTGGGGATGGAGATTGGAAGGACATCATATTTCTTTCAATTTTTATTCTGAAAATAATCAATTGGTTTCAGGCACACCCGGATTCATCGGTTCCAATCCCGCGGTTGTGCTTTCTGGTCCTGAAAAAGGGCTTGAAATTTTAAAAGACGAAACAGAGTTGGGATTTAATTTATTGCATTCTTTAAATGCAGATCAAAAGAAAAAAGCTGTTATCAGTACAAAAGCGCCGGGCGAAATCATTACTGCATCCGATCGCAAGGCTATGATTGAAAATCCACAGGGTATTTTATATAGCGGGTTGAATAGCCAACAACAAAAATTGTTCATGCAATTACTCAGTCTTTACATTCACCGGTATAAAGCTGCATTCGCTTCAAAAATGATGAAAGAAGTAGAAGATGCAGGAATGAGCAATCTGCGCTTTGCCTGGGCCGGCGATGAACAACGTGGCCTTGGACATCCGCACTATTATCGCATACAGGGACCAACCCTCATTATTGAATACGACAATACGCAAAACAACGCCAATCATGTACATACCGTAGTGAGAGATTTAAAAAATGATTTTGGCGGTGATGTACTGCTGGAACATTATAAAAACCACAAAAATTAACTAACCTGCATTACTATCTCATTTTGGAGAGAAAGTGACTACAAGGAAAAATAGTCGCGGAACAACTTCCTCTTTTTGATTGATTGGTTACTATGTTTAAAATTTCAAATCCTAGTGTGACTGAATACGATTGTAAATTTCGATTCATTAAATGGAAATTCACGAGGCAATAGATCTCATCCGGTTTACTCCCGCTAAAGAACCAAACCAGGTCTGGGCTGACCTGGGTTGTGGTAATGGTCTTTTCACGAGGGCCCTGGCCAGCTTGTTACCAGGAGGTTCCCGAATACATGCGGTTGATGCTGATGAAAAAGCGATCAGAAAAATTCCTGGCTCATACAACCGAGTTGGTATTGAAAAATCCGTTTTGGATTTTACTTCGGACAGCGTTGTACTTCACCGGATGGATGGTATTATGATGGCGAATTCTTTGCATTACGTGAAAGAGAAAGAGCCTTTTTTGAAACGAATGATTGCGTCATTAAAGATTGGTGGTTATTTTTTGCTGGTGGATTATGATATGGAAAGAGTCAATCGTTGGGTGCCTTATCCATTGCAAATTGCGTCTGCAGAACAATTGTTTTTACATTGTGGAGCACAATCTTTTAAAATACTAAATAGGAGAAAATCCGTCTTTGGTGATCAATGGATGTATGCGGCATTGATTGTAAGATGATTGCATTGTAAGGCTCTATTATATCTTTTGAGTCCGCCCGGGATCTTCTCTCCGGCAGATGCGTGCCAGAGACCCCGGGATTCGATTGAGCAGTATCTTTAATTTGTTACAGCCAAGGCTTGTGTCCCCACAAGCCGCTTCGTTAAACAACGTCATTGTTTATTGTATATGCTTCAAAAGGAAATCTATTTTTATACAGCTACCATCCATCAATGGAAGCCTTTAATACGAGATTTCAATTTTGAAACTGTTATCGTTCAGTCATTATCTTTCCTTCATGAAAAAAATTGCATCAAAGTCTATGGCTTTGTCATCATGCCCAATCACATTCATTTCATTTGGGAATTGTTTGAAAATAATGGCAAGGAAAGCCCGGTATCCAGTTTCATGAAATTTACCGCACATAGGTTCCGGGATATTATAAAACAAAAAGCACCGCATATTTTAAATGACTATAAGGTTGACTGGCATAGCCGCAGTTATAATTTCTGGCATCCAAAACCTGATTGGTTTTTATTAAATCAGTTGCCTGCTATTGAACAAAAGCTCAATTATATACATCTTAATCCTATGAGAGGCAAGTGGAGTTTAGTACCTGATCCTACAGAATATTATTACTCTTCATGTAAATTCTATGAAAAGGGAATTAATGATTTTGATTTCTTGTATGACTACAGAGATTGGACTGAATAAGAGATGCGGCTTGTGGGGACACAAGCCTTGGCTGTAAATAATGAGTACAAGGTTGACTGGCATAGTCGCAATTATAATTTCTGGCATCCAAAACCTGATTGGTTTTTATTAAACCAGTTGCCTGCTATTAAACAAAAGCTCAATTATATTCATCTTA
>Ga0193740_1000273_pt1 | contig 14973 bp, 13 predicted proteins | sample L2s1metaG_FD_145072 | JGI IMG/M metagenome (GOLD analysis project Ga0193740, IMG submission 145072) | Soil microbial communities from a riparian zone of the East river system, Colorado, United States - L2s1 | ecosystem: Environmental > Terrestrial > Soil > Riparian zone | place: USA: East River... | reverse complement strand
ATCGTGAATGATCTCGGGGTCTGTAAAATCCTCAACCATTTCACCGGGTAATGTTGCACTTAAAATTGGATTCCCTAAATCTTTTACAATGAATCTTGCAATTTTATTATCTGGCACACGAATGCCAACCGTATCTCTTTTGGTTTTCAGGATCCGGGGCACTTCTTTGCTCGCATTCAAAATAAAGGTGTAGGGACCAGGTAAATGTTGTTTTAAAGTACGATAGACGGGTGTATCCAATTGCCTTGCATAATGACTCAAATCACTAAGATCGTGGCAAACAAAAGAAAGATTAGCTTTTTCCGGCTGAACATTTTTGATCCTGCAAATGCGCTCAATGGCTTTATACTGAAAAATATCACACCCTAATCCGTAGATAGTATCTGTTGGATAGATGATAATGCCGCCTTTCTTCACAATGTCAATAACCTGACGTATCAACCTGTCTTGCGGATTCAACGGATGAATGCGAATAAGCATGAGATCAATTTACAGCCTTGTCATTTAAGAAACTGTTTTCAGTGAAAATTTGTTCATGCTTAAACGCAAAAATTAAATTTGCAATAAATTATTCACCATGCAATTGCAAGCTATTCCTGTTTTTGAGAGGATTGAGCCTAAGCAGTTTAAGGATGAGTTTTACAATCCGCAGAAACCAGTAGTAATAAAAAATCTCGCAAAACAATGGTCCGCTTATACCAGATGGAACTGGGACTATTTTAAACAAATTGTAGGTGATATACAGGTGGGGCTGTATAATAATATAAAAAGTGATGCCTATACTCCCATTAATACTGCGGATGACTACAAGAGTTTTGGTGAATATATTGACATGATTATTAAAGGTCCTGCAGGATGGAGAATTTTTTTGTTTAACATCTTCGATCATGCTCCGCAATTAACGGAGGATTTCACCTGGCCTCAACATTTAATGAAGGGATTTGTAAAAAAGTACCCTATGCTTTTTGTTGGAGGAGCAACTTCCATTACACATATGCATTTCGATATTGACCTTTCTAATATTTTACATACGCAATTTGTTGGAAGGAAAAGAGTTTTATTGTTCCCATTCAAGGAACAACACAAACTTTATCGTAAGCCATGGGAGGTATTAAGCCTTGCCGATTTTTCGAACTACTATTCTCCCGAAAAAAGCCAGATAGATTATGAGCAGTTCCCGGCTTTGAAATATGCGAATGGTTATGAGGTGGTTCTGGAACATGGCGATACCCTGTTCATGCCTGCAGGGTACTGGCATCATATGGAGTACATAGACAGCGGCTTTGCCATGAGCCTTCGTGCCTTACAACCTTCCCTCACTGGTAAACTAAAAGGCGTTTGGAATTTATTTGGTATGCGCACCATCGACACTATGATGAAAAGGACAGCTCCCAAATGGTGGTATGAAAACAAAAGGAAAAAGATATTTGAGAATGCGGAGAAAGAAATGTCTGAACCTTGAATGTCTGAACCTTGATTTGGGTGGATTATAGGATTTGGGGAAAAGAGAAGAGTCTTCAATTGCTGAAGACTCTTTTGTTATGTTGAGCTTTCCTCTTCAGATCTTTTAAGCTAAATAATGCTCTAGACAATTGTCCAGACTTCATTTCCCTTTAATAATTTATCCAAATCAGGAACTCTTTTTTCTTTTGCCGAATCGATTTGTTGTTTCATCATATCCTCGTATGTTGGGCGTGCAGTTTGATAAAAAACCCCGAACGGCCTCGGTAAGTGAATTTCTTTTTTGGGATCATCAAACATTCTTGTCAGGATCTGTGCTTTGTAGATATCGCTTTCATCATGAATCCAAAGATCATTTGCGCTATTGCCATTATTTAAATTAACAACGACAGGAGTAAACCCATCGAGTTTAATTCCTTTATCCCTGTTTGCACCAAAAATTAAAGGTTGCCCATTCTCCAGGAATAATGCTTCCTCTGCTTTGGATCCTTTTTCTGTAAAAATTTCAAAGGCGCCATCGTTGAAGATGTTACAATTCTGGTAGATCTCAAGGAAAGAAGCTCCGTGATGAGCATGCGCTCTTGTCAACTGGGTTTGTAAATGCTTTGGGTCACGATCCATGCTTCTTGCTACAAAGGTGGCATCCGCGCCTAATGCCAAAGCCAATGGATTGAACGGATGATCAATACTTCCGAAAGGACTTGATTTTGTAACCTTATTCTCTTCGGATGTAGGTGAGTATTGTCCCTTCGTTAACCCATAAATCTGGTTGTTAAACAATAATATATTGACATCAAAATTCCTTCTTAGCAAATGAATTGTATGATTACCTCCTATGCTCAAACTGTCTCCATCTCCAGTAACAATCCATACACTTAAATCGGGCCTGGATGCTTTTAGCCCACTTGCAATTGCTGTTGCCCTACCGTGTATTGAGTGCATTCCATACACATTCATATAATAAGGAAAACGCGATGAGCAGCCAATGCCTGAAATGATCGCGATATTCTCACGGCGAATGCCCAGCGTTGGCATCACCTTTTGTACCTGTGCCAGAATTGAATAGTCTCCACAACCCGGGCACCAACGCACTTCCTGGTCAGTAGCAAAATCCTTTGCGGTTAGTACGGGGGTCGCTGGTGTAATTGTTTCCATCGTTTAGATAATTTTCAAAGTTCAACGCTCAATTTTCAATTCTCAACTTTTTGGAAGAGTTATTATTTTTTTTGAGCACTATCAATGCTCTGAGCATTGTCTAAGATAAACATTCACTGCTCTTTAACCAATTCTTCCCAATATTCTGCGGCTCTGCGTGTATGAGGTATGACGATAGTTCCACCTACAATGTTGGCTACTGCAAAAATTTCATACATCTGTTCCGTAGTTACAGCCATTTCAAAACATTTTCCGAGATGGTATTTAATACAGTCGTCACATCGCAAAACCATACTGGCAACCAATCCCAGCATTTCCTTGGTTCGGCTATCCAGAGCCCCATCCTCGTAGGTATTCGTATCTAAATTCCAGAGACGCTTCATTACAAGATTATTCTTGCCCAGGATAACCTCGTTCATTTTTTGCCTGTACTCGTTGAATTCCTTTACCAATGCTGACATGGGAAAAATTTGACGCCAAATGTAACAATAGAACGGTTGGCTTTTGTTGTAGAAACGTAAGGGCGGGATTTTTGTCTAATTTCAACAGAAATTTTAACGCTTTATGAAACGACCTTTTTTGATCCTCCTAGGTTTTGCTTTTTTGATATTTCTGTCCCTTGCCTTTACCGAACATAAAGATCCCGGTTATAAAAACCTGCAAATCCTGCCTAAGGATATAACGGAAAAACAAATGGATAGTGTAATGCATCATTACAACGAAGCCCTAAGCGTGAAGTGTAATTTTTGCCATGTTAAAAAGGGGACTTCTGACGACCTGGATTTCCCAAGCGACGATAATCCACACAAAAATAAAGCCCGCGAAATGATGAAGCTGACAAACAAGATCAACGATGATTATTTTGATGTAACCGGCGGACAACGAACAATCACAACACAGCTGATGGTTACGTGTTATACCTGTCATCATGGGGTCACGGACCCGGCTGTTCGGGCACCAAAAACATTACAGCAACCATCACCGTTTCGTCCGCTTAACGATACTACAAGACGTTTTCAATAGTTTTTTATGGAAGAAAAATTTGATTTTGGAATGATCGGCATTGGCGTAATGGGAAGCAACCTTTTGCTCAATATGGCCGACCACGGTTTTGCCGTAATTGGATTTGATTTAAAACAGGAGAGGGCAGATCAGCTTGAAGAGGCTGCAAAAAAGGGAACAATTGTAAAGGGAACTACCAAAATTGATGAAATGGTTGTTTCATTAAAAAAGCCGAGAAAGATCATGATGCTGGTGCCTGCCGGGAAACCTGTTGATGCAGTAATAGAAAACCTACTTCCTCATTTAGAAAAAAACGACATTATTATTGACGGAGGCAATTCACATTATAAGGATACTATTAAACGGATCACCTATTTACAGGATAAAGGCATTCATTTTTTCGGAATGGGTGTCTCCGGGGGTGAACTTGGGGCCCGGCTAGGCCCCAGTATGATGCCGGGAGGCGATAAAGAAGCTTACCAGTATTTGAAGCCCCTGCTTGAAGACATTGCAGCAAAAGCTGACGGTGAGCCATGTGTGGCGTACATGGGTAACAACGCAGCAGGTCATTACGTAAAAATGGTACATAATGGCATCGAATATGCCATTATGCAAATGATCAGCGAAGTATATGATCTTTTGCATCGTGGCGGGGGACTCACGAACTCTGCTCTCCATACTATTTTCAAAAAATGGAATGAAGGCCAATTGTATTCTTTTTTAATAGAGATCACAGCAGAAGTTTTTAAAACCCAGGACAACGAAACAGACGATCCAACTGATTTTTTGGTTGATAAAATTTTAGACCAGGCTGGCTCAAAAGGTACTGGTAAATGGACCTCGCAGGAGGCTATGGATCTCCCGGTGCCTATTCCAACCATTGATATGGCAGTTGCCATGCGGGACCTTTCTGTTTATAAACAACAAAGAGTGCAGGCTGCTAAATTGTATAAATCTGCAGTCAATAAAATCGATATCACGCAAAATGATTTAGATAATTTGGAAAACGCACTGGCTTTTTGTTTTACTGTTGCATACGCACAAGGATTAAGTATGCTTACAAAAGCATCCGAGGTGTTGAACATGAGCATTCCTATGCCCGATGTAATCAAGGTTTGGAAAGCAGGTTGCATCATTCGGTCGGCTTTACTCGGGAATTTTACAACCGCCTACAGGAAAGATCCGAAGCTTCCGAATTTACTCCTGGATACTGATATTGCACAAATTTTAGAAAACCGTTCCGGAAGCCTTCGCGAGGTAATTCAAATGGGTGTTAATGCAAAAATCCCTATGAACGGCATGATGAGTGCTTTGGGTTATTACGATGCTTATTTAAGTGATCGTATGCCCACAAATCTGATACAGGCACAACGCGATTATTTTGGTGCGCATACGTACCAGCGCATTGACAGGGAAGGCGTTTTTCATACCGAATGGAATATTGGATCAAACGACTAAATTATGGCAAGGCAAAACCAACCAACCATCATCTTTATTTTTGGCGGCAGCGGCGATCTTACCTATCGTAAACTAATGCCGGCATTATATAATCTTTATCTCGACAAATATCTTCCCGAAAAATTTTTGATTGTTGGTATCGGGCGAACAGATTTTACCAATGTTAGCTTCCGTACGCATTCAAAAAAAGGAGTGGAGGAGCATTCTCGCAGGAAAGAAGAAGTAAAAACCAGTTGGAAAGAATTTGCTGCTTGCGTGGAATACATGCAGGCGGACCTGGCTAACGACAACACTTACAAAGTACTTGTGGCAAGGGTGCATAAAGCAGAAGAAGAATGGAAAGCAAAAGCCACTACAGTTTATTACATGTCGGTGGCTCCGCAATTGGCTCCTACTATTGCCGAAAAATTACACAAGTCAAAACTCACTGCGGATTGCAAACGCTCAAGAATGGTTTTTGAAAAGCCTTTTGGCCATAACCTGCAAAGTGCAAATGAACTAAACATCCGATTGGGTGAAATGTTCAAAGAAGAGCAGATTTATCGCATTGATCACTACCTGGGAAAGGAAACCGTTCAAAATATTCTGGCTTTGCGTTTTGCCAATGCATTATTCGAGCCGATCTGGAATACTCATTACATCGACAACATTCAAATAACGGCAGCTGAAAATATTGGTGTGGAAGACCGTGGTGGTTATTATGAACAGGCAGGTGCATTGCGGGATATGGTGCAAAACCATATTCTTCAACTTCTTTGTATGATTGCCATGGAAGCTCCCGTTTCCTTTGATGCTGACGAAATACGAAATAAAAAACTGGACGTATTAAGAGCCATTCGAAAATGGAGGAAAGATGAAGTGCATGTGAATGCGGTCCGGGGCCAGTACGGAAAAGGATGGATGGAAAGCAAACAGATGAAAGCTTATCGGGAAGAGAAAAATGTGTCACCATCATCGAACGTTGAAACTTTTGCAGCCGTTAAGTTTTTTGTTGACAACTGGCGCTGGAAAGGCGTTCCTTTCTATGTGCGAACAGGCAAAACACTTCATTCGAAAAGTACATTGATCGCAGTTCAATTTAAGGCAGCACCGCAATACGCATTCCCTTCCGAAGCCGGGGAAACCTGGAGATCAAACCGCTTATTGATTTCCATTCAACCACAAATGGATATTCGTTTACGCTTCCAGGCAAAACAACCGGGACCGCAGATGGCCTTACAACCGGTTGATATGATTTTTAGTTACAATGATACTTATGGCGGTAAGGACAAACAACCTGAAGCTTACGAAACCCTGTTAGAAGATGTTATCGAAGGTAACCCCACATTGTTCATGCGTGCCGACCAGGTGGAATCTGCATGGGAAATCATTCAACCGATACTCGAGGTGTGGCAAACAAGACCTGCCGTTGATTATCCTAACTACGCCCCGGGCTCGTGGGGGCCTGAAGATGCAGAAGCATTAATTGCAAAAGATGGCCATCATTGGGTAACCTTGCCCGAGGATAGTAAGTTATCTGCACCAAAAGCCGATAGAAAAAAATAAAATGGTTCCTTTATTAACTGGTAATAGTTGTTTTAGGGATTTTGATTTTTAGAATTTCTGCAGATCCCAGGTTTATAAACTAGCAAACATTTACATATACACTACTAAGCCACCTGATTTATAATTAAAGGAGATGAGGGGTTGTTTTTATGCCTGATGTCCTTCATCAATGAATGAATAGCAATCAGGTGCGAAAAAATAACCAGAGGCACAACAACTCCCGGTAACCACACAAAAGGAAAATAAAGTACGGCGATGGTTGGTTGGTCAAATGCAAATCTTTGAAATGGAGTTGGGGCCGAGAGAATGGCATTGCTTACAGTGAATATGAGTATTGCAAGGCAAACAAAATTCCAGGCAAGGATTGTTCTTGCACCAAGCTTGTTTCTTACAAAACCAAAATAATACACAAGGGGTGCTGTAACGCCGGAAAACAAATCGAAATTTCTTCCCTCAAATGTCATTAATTGCGGCATCAGTTTATTTACAAATAGCCAAAATAAAACCATCTCGATTGCAATACGTATGCTATGCAAAATGGTCAGGGTTTTCACATCAACGCTTTCAATAAAACTTCTTCCTTTGGCTGTCACAAACATGCTGGCAATGCCTATCAAAGGCAAGGCTATTAAGAAAAGCAGTCGGGGAGGAATTGTGTTGGTTACTTTAAAAAAACCTGTGAGCGCCACCACAGATATGATTAACATCCAGGCGGCAATAATCATTAATAATTTCAGGTTATTGTTAGAAGCACTGAAAAAAAGATAAATAGTTAAAACGGTACTTAAAACAAAAATTAAATCGATATAAAATGGGAGCTGGTTCATAAACTAAATTTTACGACACAAAAGAAAAAAGAAGAAATTACTCTTCTCTTGCCATTTGGCAAGAATTGTAAGCGAGCTAAATTTTTAAAAATTATTTCTTCATCATGTCCTTGCGAATGCGACTTAACGAGGTATCAGTAATGCCGAGATAGGAAGCAATCTGTTTTAAGGGAGTATAATGAAAGATTTCCGGATTGGATTGCAATAATGAAGTATAACGTTCTTCAGCTGTTTCAGTAACAAGAGAGAGCATTCTTGTTTTTAGAGAAGCGAACCCTTTTACTAAAATGGACCTTCCAAAATCCCTGAATTCGGGGATAGAATGAAATAATATATCTAACTGCTCATAGGTGATGACCCATCCATTACAATCGGTTAAAGCCTGGATATTTTCCCTTGAAGGTGTGCGGTTAAAAAAAGAAGCTACTTCAAATACAGGATAAGTGATATTATGAAACGCAGTCGTTACTTCATTACCCTCGGGATCAAATGAAAATGCTCTCATAAAACCATTCTCCAGTACCATGTACTCATTACTTACCTGTCCTTCCTTTAAAAAGAACCTGCCTTTTGAAACTTCTTTTTCTTCAAAATATCCAGCTATTTCCTTTGCCTTAATGGCGTTAAACTTGCCGCTGTTCTCAAAAAATCTTTGCAGGTATTCTTTCTCTTCAATCATTGTCCTGGTATTAAATTTCAAAATTACTCAAACAGCATCTCTTTGGTGTCCTACACGAAAAGCCGTATTTTTTCGCCATGAAACATTTGCTTGGACTTATTTTTTTAACCGGACTATTATCCTGCAACAATACCGATGCGCCCCCACCTTCCACGTCCTCTTCATCATCGCCAAGACCGAAATTATTACCTAAAGATTCTTCTTTGGTCAGTGGTGAATTGGCAAATCCATATGTTCCTGTCGATGTATCTCCTATGGATATAGCATGGCTACCCGTGGATTATCCCAAACTTACGGCTAAGAAGCCTGCGCCTTTTGCCAGAGTCATTTACAGCCGCCCTCATAAGCAGGGTAGAAAAATTTTTGGCAACCTTGTGAAGTATGGTGAACGTTGGAGACTGGGCGCAAACGAGGCAACAGAAATAGAATTCTTTATCCCGGTTTCAATTCAGAATAAAAACATTTCCAGGGGTCGCTATATTTTGTACTGTGTACCGGAAGCAGATAAGTGGACCATTGTTTTCAATAGTAATTTATTTAGCTGGGGTCTCACACTTAATCCCTCGAAAGATCTTCATCGTTTTAGCATACCAGCCCAGGTTAAAAAACAGTCTGTAGAATATTTTTCTATGACGTTTCAACAAACAGCCATAGGGGCGGATTTGGTTATGGCCTGGGACAATATTGAAGCCCGCTTACCTATCGAATACAAGTAACACCCATGTGCGGAATTACAGGTATCATAAGCAAAAAATCCCAACTCATTTTTGAAGAAAGAATTCAGCCGGCAATAAAATGCCTGGAACATCGCGGCCCGGAGGGTAACGGTATCTGGATAAATGAAGATCGCTCAGTTGGCCTGGGACATTTACGTTTAAGTATTATCGATCTCAGCAAGGAAGCTGCACAACCCATGCAATATTTACACAGGTATTGTATTATACATAATGGCGAATTATATAATTATATCGAGATCCGGGAGCAACTTCTACGGGAGGGCTATCAATTTTCCACCCAATCCGATACAGAAGTAATTGTAGCTGCGTATGACCACTGGGCTACGGATTGTCTTACACGATTTGATGGCATGTTTGCTTTTGCCATCTGGGACGAAAAGGAAAAAAAACTGTTTGCAGCAAGAGATCGTTTTGGCGAAAAACCTTTTTTCTTTTTTTATGATGAAGAACAATTGTTGTTTGCATCCGAAATGAAATCGTTGTGGAGTATGGGTGTTTCTAAAAAAGTAAACAATGCCATGTTGTATAATTTTTTGACAATTGGGTATACATCAAATCCAGCGGACCCTAACGAGACATTCTACCAGGAAATACAAAAATTACCGGCTGCTTCTTATTTAACTTATTCCCTCGCAGAAAACCAGCTTATCATTGAAAAATACTGGCAGGTTTATCCTGAAATCAAAAACATTTCGGAAGCCGGAGCAATAGAGCAATTCAGGCATCTGTTTGGCCAATCAATAAAAAGAAGATTAAGAAGCGACGTCGATATTGGAACTAGCCTCAGCGGAGGATTGGATAGTTCTTCGGTTGTTGCCTTCTGTCAACCTCATTCCTCCAAACATTATACACAAAAATGCTTCACCGCTTCATTCGATAATTTTGAGAAAGATGAATTGAAATATGCACAACTTGTAGCAAAGCAATTTGGACTGAAACATGTTGTAACGCCTATAAATGGCAATGAAACCGTAGAATTAATGCATGAAGCAATGTATCACCAGGAAGAACCCATTGCTTCTGCCAGCGCATTGGCGCAATACAAAGTTTTCCGGTCAGCCAAACAAAATGGAGTCACAGTTTTATTGGATGGACAGGGCGCAGACGAATTGCTGGCAGGGTATTACAAATACTACAAATGGTATTGGCAGGAATTATATAGAAATAAAAAATTAAAGAAAAGCAAGGAGCTTCCGTTAGCTTACGAACTTGGAGTAAAGGAAGAATTCGGATGGAAAAATAAAATAGCTGCATTGTTTCCTGAGTTTACAGCCGGTATTTTACAAACACAAAAAGCAAAAAAAGCATTTCGCCATCCTGATCTTGACAGGGAATTTGCGTTTTCAAACAAACAAAACTTCTATTACAGCACTCCTTCAGCTTTTGATTTGAACGGCGTATTGTATTACAACAGCTTTGTAAATGGTTTGGAGGAGTTGCTTCGTATGGCAGATCGAAATAGTATGGCCCATGCTGTTGAAGTGCGATTGCCATTTTTAGATCATCAACTGGTTGAGTTTTTATTCACCCTACCTCCGGGATTAAAGATTCATGCAGGCTGGACTAAATGGTTGTTAAGAAAAACCGTAGAAGATATCTTACCCAAAGAGATTGCGTGGAGAAAAGATAAACTGGGCTTTGAACCTCCCCAGAAACAATGGATGGGAGAAAAAAATGTGCAGGATGCCATCCGGGAAGGGAAAAAGAAATTAATAGAACAAAAAATACTGAAGCCTTCAGCGATAACTAAAAAAATACAGCCGCATGATGCTTATGCGGCTGATAATTGGGATTGGAAGTATTGGTCGGCCTCGTACCTTTTCAATTAGGCCTTATTGAATTTCTTATCTACTTTGATACCGCCGTAGCTATCGGCAACAATATTGATCCAATGTTTTTCATCTTCCAATATAATATGGTAAAAAGTTCCTTCTTCGGAAGACTCCTCAGTTACACCATATATTTTTTTATCACTGAACTTGTTTTTGACTTTGGACAGAACCAGTAGTGGTAGGTTTTGCTCATAATAGTAACGAAGAGTTTTCACAATGTTTCCACTCTTATCGTACGTAACTTTTGAAAGGATTTCATTTTGCTTAAACTTTACTTCGTAGGACTGTTCACTTTCCGTCCAGGCAACTTCCTTTACGTGTGGAAATGTTTTATTAAAGGCATCCAAAACTTTTTGGCTTGGATCTTCTGCCATGGCGTTAAAACTAAATGCTAAAACAATCGCTGCTGATAACAAGATCTTTTTCATGGTTGTGGTATTTATGATTAATTAAATTTCTGTAACGAAGCTATTCGTATTTATCACTGTTGTCAATTGATTTTACACTGCTGGTGTTAATGAAAGCAAAACTTATTAATACAATGCTTAATAGTTGTAATCAATGCGAACACATTGGAAAAAATTGATGATGAACGGATTAAAAACTATTTGGAGAGAAAGTGAAATGTTACACTTGCGGTAACAAGTTGTTGTTAATGTGTAAAAGCGGTAAGAGGCTCCCGAAAATCTGTGCTTCTGCCAATTAAATTGTATTTATCATCTTTGTGCCCAAAAAATTTCTATGAAGATTGGAACAAAATTTATTCATGCGGGGGTCGAACCTGATCCATCAACCGGGGCGATCATGACACCTATATATCAAACTTCAACCTTTGTACAGGAAGCGCCTGCCAGTCATAAGGGATATGAATATGCAAGAAGCCAAAACCCTACAAGAACTGCTCTCGAAGCGGCATTTGCAGCCATTGAAAACGCAAAGTATGGATTGGCTTTTAGTAGCGGCGTTGCAGCAACGGATGCTGTGATAAAACTATTACAACCAGGTGATGAAGTAATTGCAGCTGCCGACATGTATGGGGGAACTTACCGCATGTTCACTAAAATCTTTTCGAAATTCAATATCAGGTTTCATTATGTGAACATGCAGAACGCAAACAACATCCAGCAATATATTAACAGCAATACAAAGCTCATTTGGACCGAGACGCCGACAAATCCATTAATGAACATCACTGACATTGCAGCCCTTGCTGTAATTGCAAAACAGCATAAAATTTTGCTTTGCGTTGACAACACGTTTGCATCGCCCTATCTTCAAAATCCTCTTGACCTTGGAGCTGATCTTGTAATGCACTCCGTTACTAAATATATGGGAGGCCACAGTGATGTTATTCAAGGGTGCCTTATGATGAACGACGACCAATTAAGAGAACAATTATATTTTATACAAAAATCCACGGGTGCCGTTCCCGGACCAATGGATTGTTTTTTGGTACTTCGTGGAATAAAAACATTGCATGTGCGAATGCAAAGACATTGTGAGAACGGCGAAAAGATTGCGCACTTTCTTCGTGATCATTCTAAAGTTGGCAAAGTCTACTGGTGTGGGTTTGAAGATCATCCAAACTATGAAATCGCCAAAAAACAAATGCGTGGCTTCGGTGGTATGATGAGCTTTATGTTAAAGGATGACAGTGTTAATGAAGCTAAGAGAGTCTTATCATCTACAAAATTGTTTGCCCTGGCTGAAAGCCTGGGAGGAGTAGAATCCCTGATCAATCACCCGGCAACTATGACACATGCCTCTATTCCGCGGGAAGAGAGAATCAAAAACGGGCTGACAGATTCATTGATCCGCCTGAGTGTAGGAATAGAAGATGTGGAGGACCTGGTAGATGATTTAAAAAAGGCTATTGGATAATGTTGATCCAAAATTTTTTTCAAAAGGTTCCGGTAACGGAACTTTTTTATTGTATTTGGGTAGTGTGCCAATGAGATAGAGCTGAAGAAATGAAATTGAACAGTGCAGTTCCTTCAGAGAAACTCCTCTTGGTTTATTTCAAATTCTCTGTCAAGTATTCTGTCACCTTTTGATACAGGTGTGCCCTGTCCTTTCCCAAAACGTTATGTTCATGTCCGGGATAGATCATGTAATCAATCTGAACATTTTTATCAATAGCAGCACGCACCAATCGAACGGAATGTTGCTGAACTACTACAGGATCCTGTAAGCCGTGAATAAGCAATAATTTCCCTTTCAGGTTTTGAACTTTTTTAGTCAGATCAGTTGCTGCGTAGCCATCGGCATTCTCCTGTGGTGTATCCATATAACGTTCGCCATACATCACCTCATAATAACGCCAGTCAATAACCGGCCCGCCGGCCACAGCGGCTTTAAAAACACCGGGATGGCTCAACATAAAATCAGTGGTTAGAAATCCTCCATAGCTCCAGCCAAATAAACCCATGCGGTTTTTGTCAACATATTTTTGGTTGTGTAAATAACCAACCCCACTCATTAAATCTTCCATTTGCGGATCGCCGGCATGACGAAAGATGGTCTGCTCAAATTCCTTTCCCCGGTTGTCGCTTCCCCTTGGATCTAAACTGAAAACAACATATCCTCTTTCAGCCATGTATTGGAACCAATAATCGCTGGCATTGCCATTCCAAGCATTGCCAATCAACTGTACATGCGGACCGCCATACCAGTAAACAATAACAGGATATTTTTTCATGCTGTCAAAATTTACCGGCTTATACAAACGGCAGTATAACGGTGCGCCATTTTTATTGGGAATTGTGAATACGCTCAATGAACCAAGAACATAATCGGTGAGGGGATTTACTGCATTAAAAACCGTTTTGCTTTTTAATGACTTAACATCAACAATACGAATGGTCCTTGGAATATTGGTGGTACTAAAATTATCAACGACGGTATTTCCGCTGGTACTTACCTGTGTTCCGTGCGATCCGGGACCTTGTGTAATTCTTTTTGAAATACCTGTTTTTAAATTGAGTTGGTACAAATTTCTGCTGACAGGTGAATCTTCTGTGGAAGAATAAAACAGGTTTTCACCCCTGGCATCGAAACCTTTTACATCTACCACTTCCCAATTCCCTTTTGTTAATTGCTTCAGTAATTTTCCATTCACGTTATATAAGTACAAATGATTCCATCCATCTCGGTTGCTTTGCCAGATAAATTGTGAGGGATTGTTCTTTAGAAAAAGCATTGGAACCAGAGGTTCCACATATTTTTCATCTTTTTCTTCGAACAAAGTTTTCAAATGGGAGCCAGTTGAAGCATCATACTGATTCAGCTTCAAATGGTTTTGTTCACGATTCAATACAGCAATGAAAATGTATTTATCGTCCGGGCTCCATGCAATGTTGGTAAGATATTGCTCCGCCAGCTCCCCGGTTTCTAAATAAATTGTTGATTGTGTTTGTGGGTTGTATACACCAACTGTTACGTGATGGCTTTTATCACCGGCCATCGGGTATTTGATCATTTCAACTGTGGCAGGTGTCGTGGTCCATTTAATGATGGGGTAATCGGAAACCATGCTTTGATCCATTCTATAAAAAGCCAGTTGCTTGCCATTGTTACTCCAAAAAGTTCCTTTCATAATTCCAAATTCATCGCGGTGAACAGAGGATGCATACACTATGTCTTTGCTTCCATCGGTTGTAACCTGATTTGTATTTTTCCCGTTTGTTACGAAAAGGTTGTAATTGTCAACATATGCAACATAACCAGCACTGCTTTCTTCTACATTTTCCTTGTTGGCAATGCTTTTATCAATAATTACTCTTAACTGGCTTGTGGTTGAATTTAAGGCAAACCTGCTCCCATTTACTGAAAATATCCATTCAGGAGACTTATTGAATTGAATCATCGGCATCCCGGTTAAACCATCGGCACCTGCAGATTTTAGTTTTTGGTTCAGATCATCAAGAGAAAGAAATTTTTGTTCAACAGAGGATTTAAAATTCCCCTTCATCCATACGTCATTGTTATCTACTCTTTTCAGGTAAACATAATCTTCAGTTCCATATACAAATTGCAATTGCCGGAGGTTTTCGGGAGCCAGTGTTGTACGGTTTTTTACCAGTGCATCCTCAATGGTAAGCAATTTGGTTTGACAGAAAACAGAAAAGGTAAAAGCAAGGGACGGAATAATAAATAAATACTTCCTCATTGTGCCATAAAATTGAGAATCAAATGTAGAGATTATGAGAATAGATGGGACTGACAAGTAAATACCCTTATACCAAATATTTGGTAAGTTATTTTATCAACTCCAATTC
>Ga0193740_1000272_pt1 | contig 14974 bp, 15 predicted proteins | sample L2s1metaG_FD_145072 | JGI IMG/M metagenome (GOLD analysis project Ga0193740, IMG submission 145072) | Soil microbial communities from a riparian zone of the East river system, Colorado, United States - L2s1 | ecosystem: Environmental > Terrestrial > Soil > Riparian zone | place: USA: East River... | reverse complement strand
TTTTCATAGGATATTGGATTTTACACGAGGCTGGATTTCTATCCGGCCTTTTTCTTTTTACATACTTCACTCTACAATTTCCAACTTACTATTTCGTTTCTTTGCCAACTTATAATTCCATTTTGACATGCCCAATATTTTGATAATAGATGATGAAAAGGCCATTCGCAAAACACTTTCTGAAATCCTTTCCTTTGAAGGCTATAAAATAGATGAAGCTGTAGATGGTGAAGAAGGGTTAAAAAAGTTCAAGGACAAAGCTTATGATGTTGTGTTAAGTGATATAAAAATGCCAAAGATCGATGGTATTGATTTCCTTCAAAAAGCACTTGAAAGCAATCCCGATGTTCCGATTATTATGATCTCCGGTCACGGTAATATAGAAACAGCCGTCGAGGCAGTGAAAAAAGGTGCGTACGATTTCATACAAAAACCGCCTGACCTTAACCGTTTGCTCATTACCATTCGTAACGCAATGGAACGAAACAGCCTGGTCACCGAAACAAAAACTTTGAAACGCAAGGCTTTCAAGGCACAGGAGATGATCGGCGAATCTGACCCAATTAAAAAAATAAAAGAGACAATAGAAAAGGTTGCCCCGACAGAAGCAAGAGTTTTAATCACAGGTGAAAACGGTGTAGGTAAAGAATTGGTTGCACGATGGCTTCATGAAAAAAGTAACCGTTCAGATGGAGCATTGGTGGAGGTGAATTGTGCAGCTATTCCGAGTGAATTAATAGAGAGTGAGTTATTCGGCCACGAAAAAGGGTCATTTACTTCTGCCATCAAACAACGTATTGGAAAATTTGAACAGGCAAACGGCGGTACCTTATTTCTGGATGAAATTGGCGACATGAGTTTAAGTGCCCAGGCCAAAGTGCTAAGGGCCTTACAGGAGGGAAAGATAACCCGCGTTGGTGCTGATAAAGATATTAATGTCGATGTTCGTGTGATTGCTGCTACCAACAAGGATTTAATGAAAGAGGTGGAGAATAAAACGTTTCGACTCGATCTATACCATCGTCTTAGTGTAATTCTTATTCATGTGCCCTCACTTAATGAACGAAAAGATGACATTCCGCTTTTAGTAGAAAAGTTCCTCGAAGATATCTGCGAGGATTATGGGATAGCTAAAAAACTTATTTCAGATGATGCGTTAAAAGCGTTACAGGAGTATAACTGGACGGGTAACATCCGTGAGTTGAGAAATGTGGTTGAAAGACTTGTCATTCTTTCGGGTAAAACGGTTTCGAAGGAAGATATCAAAAACTATGTACAGTCAAAGTAACCAACTTAAATACATCAATATGTTAGTAAAAGCTTATGGCCTGGTGTACTTTAGCAAAACTTTGTTTTGATTTTCAGGGACTGGATTTTTAAAATGATAAATTTGTTCGCTTTAAAAACAAACTAATGCCGCTTTCACACGTATTGATCGTTTATCTTATTTCTTTTCTTTTGGTTTTTCTTCCCTCGTTTGGTTTAGCTAAAATGTTTCAGAAGGCGGGAGTCCAGCAGTGGAAAGCATTCGTTCCTTTTTATAATACCTGGATAATGCAGGGCCTTGCCAAACGGCCTAAACATTGGGTGTTCTGGCAGTTTATTCCTGTGGTTGGCTGGTTCATCACACCGGGTATATTTATCGAGTTTGTAAAACTATTTGGTCGCTTCACATTTGGTGAACATACCCTGGCCGCATTATTTGCTCCATTCTATTTTCCTTATCTCGGTTATTCACCAAAGATTCATTATGTAGGCCCGGAAGGAGCAAGGAGTTACAAAAAATCAGCGTGGAGAGAATGGGTAGACGCAGCAATATTCGCCATTGTGGCAGCAACACTTATCCGCACATTTATTTTTGAAGCATACACCATTCCTTCAGGCTCAATGGAAAAAACTTTGTTGATTAATGATTTTTTATTTGTAAGCAAATTTGCCTACGGTCCCCGTATTCCCAATACTCCGCTTTCTATTCCCTTTATTCATAATTATATTCCCGGTACAAAGGCAAAATCCTACAGTACTCTAGTCCAATTGCCTTATATCCGTTGGTTTGCTTCTCCGGTTAAGAGAGGTGATGTGGTTGTATTTAATTTTCCTGCTGGTGACACTGTAATCAATGATCCGGATTTTCAGTCAAAGACACCATACTATGATGTAAAGCGAATTGCAGGTAATCCGAATTACCCGGATGCAGAGAAATACAAATTTTATAACTACGTTCTTTCCAACCCTGGTGAATATCCGGTGGTAAAGCATCCATCTGATAAGTCGGATAACTATATCAAACGTTGTGTTGGTATTGCTGGTGATTGGATCCAGGTAATCAATAACCAGGTAAAGGCAAACGGTCAAATGGAGCCTGATCCTACGCGATCAAGAATGAATTATAAAGTAAGTACAACGGTTCCAAGCCTCGATGCGGAGGTTTTGAAAGAGGAGTATGATGTGGATTTTGATAAGGACGTTTACCCAACAGGTCAGCCAGGAACGTATTATTTATGGCTTACAGCGGAAGCAAGAGACAAAATGTCAAAGAATGGTTTGGCCAAACAAATTCTCCCGAATACTGATATCGACGATTCACAGGTGTTTCCATATGACAGTATTCACAAATGGTCAAGAAATAATTTTGGCCCGATATGGATCCCAAAGAAAGGAGCTTCCCTGACACTTACCCCGGAAAATTATCCTTTGTACGAAAGGGCTATTCGTGTATACGAGAACAATCAACTCGAAATAACGAATGGAAAATTTATTTTGAATGGAAACGAGGTAACTTCCTATACTTTTAAAATGAATTATTACTGGATGATGGGAGATAACCGTTTGGAATCCCAGGATTCCCGATACTGGGGATTTGTTCCTGAAGACCGCATAGTAGGAAGGGCTTCCATTATCTGGTTCAGTTGGGATGGGGGTCCGCGATGGAACAGGTTGTTACGAAGCGTAAAATAATTACCTTTAAAAGTCCCGCCATCAGCGGGACTTTTTATCCTAATTATAAAGTATGAAAGAAAATAAATTCGAATTCAATTACAAAGTCTTTGACAGTATCGATGAATTACCTGAAGACCTGCGTTGGTTGTTGAATGAAGCAAGGCAGGTAACTGAAAATGCTTACGCACCTTATTCCAACTTCCAGGTGGGCGCCGTTGCTCGTTTAATGAATGGTGAGGTGGTGTCGGGAAGTAACCAGGAAAATGCTTCCTTTCCTGCAGGACTTTGTGCGGAGAGAGTTTTACTTGCATCCGCGTCATCGCAATTTCCAAAAATTCCTATTCAAACAATGGCCGTCAGTTACAAAAGCGAGAATGTAAAAAGCGACCATCCTATTTCTCCTTGTGGAATTTGCCGTCAAACATTGCAGGAGTACGAAGGACGAGTGGATCACCCAGTGCAGTTAATACTTGGTGGAATGACAGGACATGTATATGTAATTGACACTGCGAGCCGGTTATTGCCATTGGCATTTACAAGAGAGGAATTGAGATAAAGACGATTTGATGATAATTAACTTAAGAGTGAGGTCTCAAAATTAAATTCCTGGACACCAAGATGGTGTTTTGCTTCGTGACCCAATAACCATTTCTTTCTCCACAAACCGCCGCCATATCCCACCAACGAATTATCGCTACCAATTACACGGTGGCAGGGAACAATGATTGCCATATTATTTTTTCCACTTGCCGAAGCAACAGCACGAACGGCCTTTACATCACCATATTGCCGGGCAAGCTCGTTATAACTGATGGTTTTGCCATAAGGAATTTTATAAAGCAGATCCCAAACCTTTATTTGAAAATCTGTACCGTCATGGTTTAGTGGTAAAGTAAATTGCTTGCGTTTGCCTGTAAAATACTCTTCCAGCTGTTTTGCACATACCTGTAACAATTTGTGGTCATCATTTTGAATATCGCCCTCTGCATCGGAAAAGCCAACAGTCTTAATGTGTTTGTCGGAACATTGAAGTTTTAGAAGTCCTACTGGCGAAGAATAGTATGCTGTGTAAAGGTTCATTATCCAATTTTTGATCCATTGGATACGGAGTTTTTCGGTTGTATTAAAACTACATCATTATTTCCATCATAAATACCAAGCACAAGACATTCACTGAGGAAATCAGCGATGTGTTTGGGCGGAAAGTTAACAACAGCAATTACCTGTTGTCCTTCCAGTTCTTTAAGTGAGTAAAATTTGGTGATCTGCGCGGAGCTTTGTTTGATACCCAATTCTCCAAAATCGATTGTTAGTTTATAAGCAGGCTTTTTTGCTTTCGGGAATTCTTGTGCTCCGATTATGGTTCCTACCCGAATATCAATCTTTTCAAAATCCTTCCAGGAAATGGGTTCCATTGGTTTTATTTAATCCAGCAACTTAGCCAATTCAAGAAGTTCTTCCTTCTTATAACCATCTTTTTCGTTATCAAAACATTTTGATGTTTCTTCCAACAAATACTGAATTACTTTTTTATTAGAGAGTGGCTTAAAATATGAAGGTACCGGCGGAACGGAAATCCTTTTAAAGTAGCTATCTACGTCCTTATGAGTGAAAACCATTCCGTTTGAAGGATCAATAAAGAACTCGATTTTATCCCGATAATCTTCAGTTGCTTCGTTGCTGTATCCGGGTTTGAAATAGGCCAGTACAAATTGTTTTGGAACGCCGATTGCCTTTACGGGAATGTCAAGCAAATCGCAAATGATCAAATAAAGAATACCATTGCTCAATTGATTTCCTCTCTTTGTTTCAAGCAATTTGTGGATTAAAAATTCGTTGACGTCCGAATAGGCAACTTCGTTTCCCTTAAGATTATAATAACTGTATAGAATCCCGGTAACAATTCGTATCTGTTCAAGAGGAGTGAGGTATTGGTTTAACTCGAGCCAGATGTTTCTGCGGATTTTTTCTACTTCTAACAGTGTGGTACTTGAAGTCAAATCAGGATATTGAAACTTGGAAACAAGCAAGGTTCCAACCAAAAGGTCGTGATGGCCGGCTAAACTCCATTGATTAAAGTCCTCGGTCAGGTCTTTGTAATGAAGGCGGTGAATGATCATTTCGATCCGTTCCTGGATATGTTCATTAGGGGTTGTTTCCCACAAATGCTCAAGATTAGGAATAATAGTTTTCCCGAGGTCGACAATCTTTGTCGATACGGCACCAAACACCTCTTCATCAGGATCATCGATTAGTTTAAATAATGCGGATATCTCTTTTGTTTCTTCCATGGGATAAATTCACTCTAAATATCGAAGTACTGCGTTTTATATAGCAGATAAACTTTTCCACACTGTTCAGTGTTAATTCAATTAACTGACCGAAAAAATAAACAGAAAAATTTATTTTTTCTTTTTTACAGCGGTTTTCTTTTTTGGTGCAGCCCTTTTTGTGGCAGTTTTCTTTGCGGCCTGTTTTTTAGTAAACGCTCCAGGAACCTGGGTTTCGACTATGTTCTTTATTTCATCAATTGATATTGTGGCCAAATCTTCAGCACTATATTTTTCACCACTTTCTTTTCTGCCCAGCTTTAACATCTTTTTTCCAAACCTGATAAATGGTCCCCAGCGTCCATTCTCAATTGATATCTTTTCAGCGGGCCACTGTTGAATATAACGGTTTGCCTCTTTGTCTAATTTCCTGGAAATTAATTCTTCAATATCGCTTTGTGAGAGGTTATCAAAATTGTATGCCCGCGGAACATTGATGTACAGATCCCCGAATTTCAAAAATGGGCCAAACCTTCCTTTCCCTTTTGTTACCGGTTGACCCTGGTAGTTGGCAATAGGAGCATCCACTTTCTTTTTCTCTTCTATTAATGCAATTGCCCGGTCCAAGTCCAGTTCAAGCGGCTCTTCACCTTTTGGAATGGAAATAAATTGCTCTCCAAATTTTACATATGGACCAAATCTGCCCACATTGACAGAAACTTCCTGGCCTTCATATTCACCCAGGCTTAGTGGCAGTTTAAAAAGTTCCAAGGCCTCGTCCAGATTGATGGTTTCTATACTTTGATTTTGTTTTAGTCTTGCAAATTTTGGTTTCTCTTCTTCCTCCGCAGCGCCTATTTGTACCATAGGGCCGTATCGTCCCATCCTGGCAATTACAGGTTTGCCCGATTGAGGATCCTTTCCTAATTCTCTTTCACCTTTTATTCTTTCCGCGGTTTCAATTGTTTTTTCTACGTCTTTTTTGAAGGGATTGTAAAAATCATTCAACATTTTATTCCACTTCATTTTTCCCTGCGCTACTTCATCAAATTCTTCCTCAATTCTTGCCGTGAACCCATAATCCATAATATCATCAAAATACTGCTTCAAAAAATCGGTAACTACCAGCCCCAGGTCAGTAGGAAACAATTTTGATTTTTCAGCACCTGTATTTTCGGTTTCTGTTCTCTTTTGAATTTTATCATTACTTAAAACAAAAACACTATAATTTCTTTGTATGCCTTCCTTATCTCTTTTTTCAACATACCCTCTTTTCAAAATAGTAGAAATGGTAGGTGCGTATGTGGAAGGACGCCCAATACCCAGTTCTTCTAATTTTTTTACTAATGAAGCCTCAGTGTATCTTGGAAGTGGACGGGTGAAGCGTTCAATCGCCTTCATTTCCCCGAAGGAGAGTTTTTGGCCACTCCTTAATGGCGGCAACATTCCTTCCTGGTGTTCCTCGCCATCTAAATCTTCTTCATCAACATCTTCGCGGTATACTTTTATAAAGCCGTCAAATTTCAACACTTCACCTTCGGCAGTTAATTCTGCATTATTAGTAGATACAGTAATCTTTGCAATCGTCCTTTCAAGTTCTGCATCGGCCATCTGACATGCCATTGTTCTTTTCCAGATCAACTCATACAATCTTCTTGTATCGGCATCACCAATAGTGGTCTTAGACATATATGTTGGACGTATTGCTTCGTGAGCCTCCTGTGCAGATTCATTTTTATTTTTATACCGGCGTGACTGAAAATATTTTTCACCAAACATGCCCGAAATATTTTTATGAATATCCGTCATAGCTGTCTCACTCAAAGCAACACTATCTGTACGCATGTAGGTAATATGCCCGTTTTCATAAAGTTTTTGTGCCAGTAACATGGTTCTTGCAACACCATATCCTAATTTCCGGCTCGCTTCCTGTTGTAAGGTAGAAGTTGTGAATGGGGCAGAAGGAGAACGTTTTGTAGGCTTGACCTGTATATCTTTTACAGTGTAATTTGCTCCAATACACTCCGATAAAAACTTTTCAGCCGAATCTGCATTTTTAAATTTTGTTCCTTCAGCTTTGAAAGTAATTGGACGTCCGGAACTATCATCTGCAGTTAATGTAGCCTCAATCTTAAAATTACTCTGCGGTGTAAATGCATTGATTTCTCTTTCCCTTTCGGCAATTAATCTTACTGCCACACTCTGCACACGACCAGCACTTAAATTGTTCTTCATACTGATCTTGCGCCAAAGCACAGGACTTAATTCAAATCCTACAATTCTATCAAGTATCCTTCGTGCCTGCTGCGCATTCACCAGGTTCATATCAACTGTTCGGGGTTGCTTTACAGCACGCTGAATGGCTGGTTTTGTGATCTCATGAAAGACAATTCTTTTTGTTTTACTTGGATCGAGTCCCAAAACTTCGCATAAGTGCCAGCTTATAGCTTCACCTTCCCGGTCCTCATCCGTTGCTAACCAAACTTCCTGACTTTTTTTTGCTAGTTGTTTCAGATCATTTACCACTTTTTTCTTCTCATCGGGAACTATATAACGTGGCTTGAAATTGTTTTTGATATCAATACCCATATCGCCCTTTTCCAGGTCACGAATATGGCCAAAGCAGCTTTTAACTTCAAAATCAGGACCTAGTATTTTTTCAATGGTCTTTGCCTTCGCCGGCGACTCAACTATCAACAAATTCTTGGGCATAATTTAAAATCTCATCTGTTTTCAACGGTAAAATGTTGCTTTCAAAGATGCAAGTATAAGGCAAGATGAGGATTTTATCTATAAGAACGGTTTTTTTGCTGTAAGGTTGTATATAAATTATTTGAGTTGGGATATGATTACACCAACAATTTTTTTGGCCCATTTCGAGTATTCTTTCTCCGACGGATGAAGGCCATCCTGTGCAATCAAAGAGATATCGTTTTTTGCGGCTTTTGAACCGGTGGTAATGTCAACATACTGCACTTTATACTGAATTGATAAAGCCTTATTAATACCGTTAAACACTTCGATCTCTCTTGAAATTTTTCCAGCATCCATCGATTTAGCATATGAGGTAACGCTGTAATCAGGAATGGAAACTATAATAACATGTTCTTTCTTTCCATTGACCAATTCGATTGCTTTTTTTAAAATTTCCTCAAACTGTTGTTTGTATTCAATGGCATCTCCGCCACGGTATTGGTTATTAACGCCAATTAACAACGTAACAAAGTCATATTTGGATAACAGTATCGTGTTGTTAATATCGTTTTGTAGTTCGTCAGTTGTCCAACCGGTTTTGGCGATGATTTCCGGAGCATTAAAACTATACTCTTCGTTCCTCAGTAATTGTACAACCTGGTAAGGAAAACTTTTATTTAGGGGAATTGCTTCTCCGATCGTGTATGAGTCTCCCAGTGCTAAATAATTGTAAACGTGCATATCATTACTACTTTGTGAATTTTTTTAAGGCTCTATAGAAAAACTATCCAGGCAACACTATTTATAAAAACTCCATAATTTCTTTTAAGGATTGCTCATCCCTGTAAATTTTACTATGTCCCAATCCTTCCGAAATTATAAAACGAAAGTTTGGATAGTTTTTCTCCATGATTGGTTTTACGTCGGATAAAGGAGTCAGGTGATCATCCTTGTCCTGCAAGAATAATACCTGCCCGTTTATTTTTGGAGCTATTCTGGAAACTGAATACCATTCAGGTGGTTTTCCGCCTTGTTCCTCAATAATCTTGTCAAACTCTATACGAACAGCATTATCTAATTTGAGCAGTTTAAAAAAATTATCAATGGCAGTTTTCGTCTCAGCAGCGGGAGCTATCAAGACAATCCTTGTGGAATGTGAATAAACAATTTCTTCAAGCACCAGGCTGAGTGTTAAGCCCCCAAAGGAATGGGTAATAAAAGAATCAATTGGACCATAATGGTTGTAGATATGACGGACAAGATTTTTATAGGTGATCACAGTAATAGTATTTCCTGTACTTGTTCCGTGTGCCGGAGCGTCAAAAGCTAAAACCTCATAACCTTTCCGGATCAATGGTTCAATATATTTTTCGAAGTTGATTACGCTTGACTCAAATCCATGTAGGATTAAAGCCTTTTTTTGGGAAGGGTAATTCCACTGGTAACCACGCACGATATTTCCTTCGAATGGGAATTCAATTTTGTCTGACTTTTTAAAAACGGTTGGTAACTCCTTCCTGGTTCGGAATTGCGGTGTGCAGAATAATTCAAATGCCTTCTCTGCCGCTTTTCTTTTGGAGATGGAAGAAAGAAGTTTAAATTTTGCCCTTATATATTTTAAAACCAATCGCTTTGACAGGCCCATAAAAACGCTTAAAGATTCAACAGTTTAAAGGTTTAAAGATATGCGGTAAACAGATTGCCGGCCAGTAACCATTAAACTTTGAACCTTTGGGCCATTAAACTTTTTAAATGGAAATTGTTATCATCGGCACCGGGAATACAGCGAGTGTTCTTGGAAGAAAATTAAGGAATGCAGGTCATAGGATTGTTCAGGTATTTGGACGAGACACTTCAGAAGCCAGCCAACTTGCTTATGAACTGGACACAGAATCAACGAATTATTGGAATGTAGTTTATCGTGATGCGGATCTTTATATATTGGCTGTATCGGACATCGCGATAAGGGAAATTTTGGAAGAATTACAATTACCCGATAAAACAATAGTTCATACTGCGGCATCTGTTTCTAAAGACGTGTTGAGAAATTCGGCAAAGCATTTTGGAGTTTTCTATCCCCTGCAAAGTTTGAGAAAGGACCTGGGCCATTTGCCGAATATTCCTATCATTATCGACGCAAGTGATGAATCTACATTTAAAGAATTGGAAGCATTGGCTCATAGCATTTCTGATAAGGTTGTGGAAGCAGGGGATGAAGAGAGGAAGAAACTCCATTTAGCTGCCGTTGTTGTTAATAATTTTGTGAATCATCTTTATGCCCTTGCCGAATCTTATTGCAACAATGAGGGGATTGACTTTAATCTTTTGCTTCCTCTTATAAAGGAAACGGCTGAAAGACTTAATTATATTAGTCCTTCACAATCACAAACGGGCCCTGCTTTAAGAAACGATAAGGAGACCATTAAAGCCCATCTTGAGCTTTTAAAAAAATATCCGCATTTGAAAAAGATATACGAAACATTTACGGACAGTATTTATACAACCAGGTAGATTAATTGATTGAAACATGCCAAGTTTGCAAAGGCTGAACTACATTAGCGCAAATCAACGGACATCTCATGAATGTACTTGAACATTTCCAGGACATAAACACTTTTGTTTTTGATGTTGATGGTGTCTTAACGGATGGCAGTGTTTTGTTATTGGAAAACGGTCTGCAGGCAAGAACCATGAATGTAAAGGATGGATTGGCTTTACAAATGGCTTTAAAAAATGGCTATAATGCAATTATTATCTCGGGGGGCTCCTCGGAGCCAGTCATTAACCGGTTGCGATATCTTGGAATTGAAGAAATTAATTTAGGATTGAAGGACAAGTTGAAATTTATGGAAGCCTACATAGAACAAAATAAACTTAGGTGGAATCAGGTTTTATTTATGGCAGATGATTTGCCGGATATCCCGGTCCTGGAAAAAGTGGGATTGCCCTGTTGCCCTGCCGATGCAGTGATTGAGGTAAGAAAAATTAGCAAGTATATTTCTCCTGTCAATGGTGGATACGGCTGTGTGAGAGATGTCATTGAAAAGGTCTTGAAATTAAATGACCACTGGAAGTATCAACCCGATATTTCCTCACGATAAGAGAGTTGAATGAAATTAGTCACTGCTTTTTTGAGTTTAATTCGCTGGCCTAATCTTGTTTTCATTGTATTGACTCAAGTACTGTTCTACTATTGTATTTATCAACCATTGTTTCAGGAAAATGCAGTTAGAACATTATTTTGGGTTATTGCGGCTTCTGTTTCAATTGCGGCAGCAGGTTACATCATCAATGACTATTTCGATTTAAATATTGACCAGATCAATAAGCCGGAAAAAAATGTTTTTGCCAAAATTATTCATAGACGGTGGGCCATTCTCTGGCATTTTATATTCAGTGTTTTAGGCATTACAGCAACAGCAATCGCAGTGGGTGTGAACAAATGGTATTTAATCCTGGCCAATATTGCCTGCGTGGCATTGCTTTGGCTTTATTCAACTTCATTCAAACGGCAATTACTAATTGGTAATATTGTGATTTCCCTTCTGACGGCATGGACTGTGCTTATTCTTTTTTTTGCTTTTACATCGCCAAGAGATGCTATAATGGGCAATAGTCCGGCTACAATTAAATTTTTCAGAATTTCTTTTTTGTATGCCGGATTTGCCTTTATCAGCTCTCTCATTCGTGAAGCAATTAAAGACATGGAGGATATGGAAGGCGATGAAAAATATGGGTGCAAAACTTTACCAATTATGGCTGGCATCAGAGCTACAAAAATTTATGTTTCGATATGGGCAGTTGTTTTGTTAGCCGCCCTGGTAATTCTTCAATTTTATGTGTTACAGTTTCAATGGTGGTATGCAATAGTTTACAGTGTTATTTTGGTAATTGCGCCCCTGGCTTTTTTACTTTATAAACTTCCCAAAGCAACTTCCGTCAGCGAGTTTTCAGCATTAAGTCGTCTCAGTAAAATAATTATGTTTACCGGAATTATTTCAATGATCTTTTTCCGTATTTACTTTTAATCCATGTCGAAAATCATCCTTGCTTCCCAATCTCCACGAAGAAAACAGTTACTGCAATGGGCCGAACTGGAATTTGATATCATAGTTGCTGATAGTGATGAATCGTTTCCGGGAAGCTTGCAACCTGAGGAGGTAGCAATTCATATTGCCACGCAAAAAGCAAAAACAGTTCAGCAAAAAGCCAACGATAAAATCATTTTAGCTGCGGATACGCTTGTTGTTTTAAATAATGAGATCATTGGAAAACCGGCTGACCGTAAGGATGCCGTTAAAATTCTAAATAAATTAAGTGGTAGCCACCATAGTGTCATTACAGGTGTTGTGATGTTAAAAGGTGACAAAATGGTTTCGTTTGCTGATAAAACGGATGTAGAGTTCCATAAGCTAAACCAGGAACAAATTGAGTTTTATGTAGACAAATACAAGCCTTACGATAAAGCCGGAGCATACGCCATACAGGAATGGATTGGTGTTGTGGGCATTAAATGTATCAAAGGTGATTTTTACAACGTCATGGGCTTGCCAGTCAGTCGGGTGATTAAGGAACTTTCAAATTTCAAATAAAATTAAATTGTAATTTAATAAAAATGTACTAAGTTCATTATAGGTTCCGTTATAATGAAAGTTCAGTCGAAAAAAAAGAATTTTAATCTGACACTTCCTTTTCGTACAGGCGGGGAAAAACTTTTACAATACATCTGGCAGTTCCAATATTTCAATCAATCAGAGCTTCAAACTACAACCGGCGAAAGTTTGCAAATTGTTTTTCCAGGAAAGCTCAATAACAACCAGGGTCCTGATTTTACCAATGCACAAATCAAAGTCGACGACACTACTCTGGTCGGCTCGATCGAACTTCATTTAAAGACTTCGCAATGGGATGAGCATGGACATAGCAGCGACACGAACTATAAAAACGTCGTTTTACATGTGGTTTTGGAAAATGACATTGCCTATTCTAACATTCCCGTTCTGGAACTACAGACTCGCATTTCCAATTTATTATTGGATCGCTATTCAAACCTAATGAACGCATCGGGTTCTATACCATGTGCAAATGCCGTTTCACAGGTAAAAAACATCATATGGCATTCATGGAAGGAAAGGTTGGTTGCTGAACGATTAACAAGGAAATCCTCAATTGTTTTTAAATTTCTTGAGGAAAACAATGTTCACTGGGAAGAAAGTTTTTGGTGGATGCTCGCCCGTAATTTTGGAATGAAAGTAAACAGTGAGGCTTTCGAATCGATGGCAAGATCTATTTCTCTAAAAATTCTTGCGAAACATAAAACCCAGATTCACCAATTGGAAGCTTTACTTTTTGGGCAGGCCGGTTTGCTTTCCAATAATTTCAATGAAGATTATCCGCGGCTTCTGCAAAGGGAATACGTGTTTCTTAAGAAAAAATATCGTCTTAACGCTATATACAATCAGGTTCATTTTTTAAGAATGCGGCCGGGAAATTTTCCAACCATACGTCTGTCGCAACTAGCAGCTTTAATTCAAAACTCTGCGCATGTTTTTTCTAAAGTGTTGGTAATCGATAAACTTTCGGAAGTTAAAGAGCTGTTTGATATTACGGCAAACGATTACTGGCATTACCATTACCAATTTGATGAACCCTCTTCTTTCAAAAAGAAGTCAATGGGAATTGACATGATCGATAATATTATAATTAACACGATAATACCCGTGTTATTTGCTTATGGCCTTTATCGTAAAGAGGAAAAGTATAAAACCAAGGCGGTTTTATGGCTCGACGAATTGCAGGCAGAGGTTAACTCAATAACAAAAGGGTTTGTCAATTTGCACCTTTCCAATAAATCAGCTTTCGACTCCCAGGCCTTCATTGAGTTAAAAACACAATATTGTGATCAAAGGCATTGCCTTCGATGCGCTATTGGAAATGCCATCTTGAAAATTACCTGACGGATCTGCATTTATTATAACTCCTGCTGGCTGCCTGGTCAGGAGTTACACCACGGGCACATGAGGCCAGAATGAAAAGTATTAACAAAAACAGAAGTACTCTGAATAACATTAATCGACTTTTTGACATTGACATAGGGTCAGATTTAGAGAAACAAACCTATTGTATACCAGCCTTAAATCAAACAGATGATTTACTTAGGAAAAACGCTCAGTTCCAGGCATCCCAATTTACAGTTACCTCAATATCCGGGTGGATACTGAGCCATACCGGGCAGGTTCTACCAGTTTGTTTCAAAATTTGTTTTGTCTTTTCGTCCACTGCCTTCAGATCCTCAGGGATATGAAAAAAAAGGTTTATGCCTCCAATTCGTCTTGGATCAGGTTTCATTATCTTTTCCACTTCTATTTTTATTCCTTTCAGGTCAAATCCCATATTTCGTGCTTTAATTCCCATTACGGTTAACATACAGGTAGCCAGCGAGGTCGCCAACAGATCGGTAGGTGAAAAGCGTTCTCCTTTTCCATTGTTGTCCACGGGTGCATCGGTCTCAAAACAGTTTTTGGAACGCAGGTGTGTACAAACTGTCCTCAAATCTCCTTCATATTCAACGATTGACGTCATACTTTTTTGCCTAAATTTACGTTCAGGAACATATTCTTACTACGTGAAAAAAATTATTATTGTCATTTTAGTTCTAGGAGCTGTCACTTCTGGTTTTGGTCAGGATTCAACTGAAGTCAGGCCCGTCAGGAAAACAACCGACCGACAAGATAGAAAAGCTGAAAAACGTCAAAGGATAGATGCAATCGCCAGGCAGGAAGAGGAAGGCAACCTTTCTTATCATAAGCAAAGTGTTTTTGGCATTGAAATAAGAACTACAGGGTACGGAGTATTTTACGAATTAGGTAAACGTAAATCGGTACGGTCAGGAAATATTTATACCATTGAATTGACTGAAGTTAAGCACAGAAAGGAAGAAAAGCTGGGTGGGGATCAGTTTTTCAGCAATTCATTTGTATATGGCAAGCAAAATAATTTCTACCAGGCAAAACTTGGCTTTGGGCGGCAATATATACTTGGACAAAAAGGAAATAAGAATGGAGTGGCCA
>Ga0193740_1000271_pt1 | contig 14976 bp, 28 predicted proteins | sample L2s1metaG_FD_145072 | JGI IMG/M metagenome (GOLD analysis project Ga0193740, IMG submission 145072) | Soil microbial communities from a riparian zone of the East river system, Colorado, United States - L2s1 | ecosystem: Environmental > Terrestrial > Soil > Riparian zone | place: USA: East River... | reverse complement strand
GGTTTTCATTTCTGGCCCCAGGTGCAAACCTCATATTCAACGTCGCGGCGATTCATCAGGCCTTTCCACTTCTTGCCGCCCGCGTATATCCATTTCTTGAGTCCGTCACACGCCGCCTGGTAATTACCGGCGTTGAGGTTACGTAGCAAGGAAGAGCGTTCAAATGCCGATGCACCAACGTTGAAACTAAAACTGATAAGAGCCGCTTTCTGGTATTCACTGGCTGGTACCTTTACGGAACGCTCAACGGATTTGGCGAATGGCTGAAGGTCTTTGTCGAGAATGGCCTTGCACTCTTTCTCGGTGTACTTCTTGCCGATGATGATGTCTTTGCCTGTGTGCCCGTAACAGACGGTGAGCACTCCAGCGACATCGTAATAAGGCTCGTATCGCACACCCTCAAGGTCAGGTATCAGCACTGCGGCGATAGCAATAGCGCCAGAGCCTGAAACCGCGATCATCTTATTTCGCAGAGACGAATTCATTCAAATCTCCCGGGGCGCTTTCTGACTCAGGTCAGCGATAACTTGAGCTGTGGCTGAAGGGTTTTTAACGTCTGTCTTGCTCAGGATGTCTTGCAGTATCTTCGTGCGCTTCATCTGCTCACGCTTGTTGAGCCGGTATGTGAGGACGCCGAGGATAATGCTAAAGGCGACACCAATTATGAAGCCCCAATCCTGTAGGGACAGGCTGGCAAAGAAAGCCGCAAGACCAGCACTACCGTATGAGGCGTTACTGTATCTTTCGTCCATCTTCATAGTCTCTCTCCTCGCGTTGTTGGCGGGAGCTGTGTGAGTTCGGGGAAAGCGCCATCCATGCCACGGCAAGTTATCTATGAGTGATATTGGTTGCTGGATGGTTGGCGCTAAATATGAGAAAAGGCCGCCGATTGGCAGCCTAATTGTATATTTTTCAACTACTGCATTTTTTGCAGGAGTTCGATTTAGAAGGCCGCAGCATAACAATCACAGGTGAAAGCTGAATTGCCAGTTAGGGCTACGGCTCAGTTGAAATTGTGGCGGCTGGCGTCGATAGTGCCAGCTAGGAGGATTTCGGCCAGGTCGCAATGCCCCGCACCTCCGACCCTTATACAGTCTCGCGATCGACCTGCGAATTCACCACAACGAAAAGCGCCATCTCCATGCTATGCAAGGGTGGGCGTTACCACCAAATGACGCTTATCTGTTGTGCAGAAACAAGAAAACCCCGCATCAGCGAGGCCTCTTTTAAATCCACCGTAACAATCAGACGGATTTGTAGTGTTAGGATGAAGATTAGTCTTTTTTTCCGCGACATACAATGGTTAATTTCTACCAAAATCCATTTCAGTAGAAATAAATTATCAGTTTGTGACTTTTGACAGCATCAAGTCAGCAATAGCCTCTTCTTTGTGGCATTCGCTAACCAGCATCTCAAAGAATGGCTGCACATGGTCATAGGCAAATGTTTTCTTCACGTCCCATGCCGTTTGGATTGCCTCCAGAACGGTTGAAAACTTAAGCCGGCGGTAACCACGACCGGAGCACTTGTCGCAATCTTCCCAGACTGGAATGCCACCGAGTGCTTCAGTCTTATCCTTGTTCACCACCTTCCCCTTGCCGTGGCACCGGCATGAGTTGCTGACTACCTTCCTACCCTTGCACGATTTGCAGACAGCACGCACTACATCGCGCACTTCTCTTTTGTGCTCCCAGTCACCAACACAAACAGCGCGAGACATTTTCGCCCACTCAGGAGCCTTTCCCCATGGGTGGGTTACTTTCATGGTGAAAACTTCGGCCTCTATGAATCCTTCCCCAGAGCAGCATTCGCATTGACGAACACTAGCCGCGCTGCGTGAATAATCCTGATAAGCGAAAGTTGCGAGTATTTGCAGAACTCTTTGCTTAATATCTTCATCAAGTTCTGAGATTGCCCGACATTGCCCTGCAAGGCGTTGTGCGATTTCATAAAGTCCCTCTACTGCTTTATCTGGTGCGCTGATGCCAATCTTCGCCAGATATAAATCCAGACCGATGCCGCTTTTAAGTCCCGCAAGACCTAATGCGGCCATCACTTCACTGATACTCAACGAATCAGAAGCCGTTGCCCTGGGTGAATCGGTGATGTGTGGTGATTTCGGTGCGAAGTATTTCCCGATCGCTTCAAGTCTCATGCGTCACCTTCTTTGATGTGCATTCTCGGCTCGCCGTCTTTTGGCTCAGGCCACTTCCGCGCCATATTCACTTTCAGCTTTTCTTCCATGGCGGCAATGATTTCACCGTCACTAATTCCAGCCCGGCGCTGCGCATCCCAAAGCAGGAATTGCATGTCAGCCCATTCGCTTAAGTCGTCTGGTTCCGCTGCCGCTTCAAGAGCCTCTTTGCTCAGGTGTTTGAGGGGGCCAATTGGACCAACGTCACCAAATGTTTCCTGCGACCACTGCGCGTGCTTATCTCGAATGATGTCGCGTAACTGCGCCAGTGAACCGCTTGCGTAAGTTGCTTTGCTCATGCTTCCTCCAGCTCTGTAATGATTACTTCCAGCCTTCCACCCTTAACCACTTCGCAGCGAACCATGTGCACGTCATCAATCAGGCTGTCGTCAGTAATGACTCCTGCACTGGTCAGTGAGTCGAGAGGTGCTTTGAATAGGTTGTCGAGGTCACGCCGGGCGCGTGTAGGTGGATATGCGAGAATTTTTACTTTGAGTTTGCCAGCCAGGTGGTACTGCTGATTTGCTTCGGTGATTTGCTGAGTTACTGCGGTGGTGTATTCCCTTCCCTTCTTGCTCTTTATCTTTCGGCCCCGGAAAACTGAGAAGAGGTGATTATTGCCGGGCGGCCAGGGTAGCGTTATTCGATACTCGTTCATGCCTTCACCAATCCCTCTTTCAGCCAGATAACCTGAGTTCGTGCCATTCCTTCCAGTGCACACTCTTTCGCGTATTCGGCATCTACAACGTGCGTACGGCGATCAATCTCATCGTGGCATGCAGAACAAGCAACGGTGGCGATAAGGTCAGGTGGCTTGATTCCGGTGCCGCATAAGCCGGGTAATCGGATATGGGCTAAGACTGAGGTCTCTGCGTTGCCATTACACACTCCAGGAATTCTGACCTGGCATTCACGGCCTCGGGCTGCATTGCGTAGATTCGCCATCGTGCATTACTCCGTGTGGGTCTGTTTCTACATACGCCTCATGAGCGCATTCGTTACATGCGTAAACTTCGCCAGGCTGCAAAGGCTTTGTACACGCTGCGCAATATCCTGCTGCTGCGTTGCTGTTGCGCTGGTAGGTGGTGATGTCAGATGGCTGGAGCATCGTTAGCCTCTACCATCTTGAGAAAGACAATCATTGCGGAACGGAGTGGTTTTTCACTTACGTGGTAAATGGAACCATATCTCGCAACCCACTCCCCATCATTCACAAGGCTTATTTCGTTTGATTCGATAATCGGCCATGCGTCTGCCGGGTTTGTTGTGTATTTAAAGCCACCACGTAACCAGGCGCGCATGATGTCTTTATCGCTCGCTTGGTTTCCGTAAATCTTCTGCAATACCAGGGCATCAATATCTCTGTCGCTTAACTGTGAATAGTCTGTCATGCTCTTGTCCTTCTCATGCGATCCCATTTAGCGCGCAGCAGAACGTAAACGTAGTCATACGTTTTTACCTGGCTTTCAGTTGGGATTGGTTTGGGTTTGTTGCGGGAACGTTTGGTGGGCTTGAATATGGACGCATCCATTACTGCGACTATGCTGCTCTTTCGCTGGCGCATTCCCCTCTCCCTGATTGCTGCAATAACTCATATTCGCGGCGGGAATCGTCGCTCCACCTGACACTTCGCTCGGAGCCGAACCAGAACATGATTTCGATTAGCTCGGTCATGCTGGCCTTTCGCATCTTGCTGGTACGCACTCCGAGAAGCACAACGCCGCCGTCGATACCGGGAACACTTCGCTGCTCAAGCTGTTTTGTTTTCAGCCATAGCGCGGTGAATATGTCCTTCCAGTCTTCAGGCTGCAATCGCTGACCATGCCAAAGCACCTGCCGTGAAACGTCCTGTAGCATTGGCCACATACGGTCGTTCTGCGCCTTTGAGCGCTTGGGTTCTTTAACGTGGATTTCGTGCGGTGACTTGTCGTCGATGGGTAGTGCGAGAATGGAGTCTATTGCGTTGTTGCGGATTGCTTCATTTCGAAGCAGGTATGTTTGCTTCATGTCTCACCATCCAGGTATTCCAGCCTTGTTTCTGAAACCGGCACACCACGCACGATAGCGCTTATGAATCTCTTCGTGGTCGTAGTAGATGCCGCCGACTGCGTTCTGCTTGCGGCGCTGCTGGATGTAAGTTGTGGTGCGCCCCATTTCATCGGCTACCCACTTCTCGAAGTTCGCAATATTTTCATTTTCCATCGCTATCTCCTTTAACGGTTATGCCAGCGGCGCGGATTGCCTTTACAGCGTGTTCGCGCATTACATTCCAGTCCGTACCATCCCATTTCGTTTGAGCCCCTCCCATGGCTGGCGGAAGTTCTACGACGATTGCGGCGCGTGACGATTGCCACATAGACCATGAAATATTAAGTCGATCACCTTCCGTTTCCCGATACTCATCGCTATCACGCAAGTTTTTTAGCACTGATACTGGCGTACCCGTTAAATTGCTATACGCCAATTCAAACTGCGCCCTGCTGTCTTCAACCTTCAGTGGTGATGTGGTCATGCGGACTTCCCCTCTGTTTCTTCCTCGACATCCTCGGATATTGCAATCACATCAGACAACCTGACACCAAGCCCGTCAGCGATGCGCTGGAGATTTGATAGTCGTGGGTTGCCATGCAGTGCTGAATAAAGCGTCTTACGATTAACCCCAAGCTTGTCGGCCAATGCCGTTATGCTCATGCCGCGCTCCTTTGCCAGCGCCTGAATTGTTGCCGCCAGTGAGCTACTCATGCCGCACTCTCCGCCAGTTCTTTCAGGTTATCCTCCGTCAGAATCACGTCGCGAACTTCCCGGGTTAACGCTGCTTCCATCTTGCCAAGGCAGCCACGAATGCGGGTGATTTCAGACTCGGGAAAGAGGCTGAGACTCATCGTGCGCAATGTCCCTTGCAGGTTCCGGTTGTTCACCTTGCCCGATAATGCTTTGGCACACTTACGCAGAGACTCACCAACCTTTCGGCCTTCAAGTCGTGCAAAGGATCGGCATAGTTCGAGAGTGAGGAGAGTGTCTGGAAATTCTTTATACTTGCTGGCATGGATGATTTGTAATGCGGTGTTCATGGTTATCTCCATTCTTTGCTCGGTTCCTGCTTGCGCTCGTTCTCTGAAAACTGGCGCGCAGCATCTGCCTGGTCAATGTTCGTGAAGTGCCCGTTACGCCAGCCCATGTAAAACGTCTTTGGTTGGCCTGACCGATATTTACCAACGATGATTTCAGCGATGCCCTTCATGCTGCTGTGGTCGTCGTAAACCTCATCGCGGTACGGGAAAATAATCACGTCTGCATCTTGCTCAATTGAGCTTGAGTCTTTCAGGTCGCCGAGGGTTGGGCGCTTGTCCGGTCGGCCTTCCACGCCGCGGTTAAGCTGCGACAGGAGGATTACCGGGACTTTATTGCGGAGGGTGAAGCGCTTTAGCTTGCGGGTGATTTCTGCAATGGCGATGTCGTTACGCTCTGCCTTTGGCTTTGCGATCAGGCCGAGATAGTCAATTGCCAGAAAGCTCAGGCCGCCGTCCATGTTCATGCGCTCTGCGTGGGCGATACATTCGTCAACGGTAAACGAGCCGTCGATAACGTAGTTATGCTCATCAAGTAGCGTTCCGGTTGCCGCAGTCAGTCGCGTGTATTGCTCCTGAATCATGTCCAGTGGGTTGCGCAGTGCTCCGATTGATAGCCCGGCGCGGTCTGCAACATGACGCTCGACAACCTGCATGTCTGACATTTCCATCGACACGATCAGCCCCTTCCCCTTCTGGCGGCCTATTGAGTTGGCGATGTTGATTGCCAGCTCGGTTTTACCCATACCAGGACGACCAGCGATGATAATCAGGTCTGTTCTGTCAAAGCCGCCATACTCGTCATCCATCGCCTGAATACCGGTTTTCAGGTACAGGCCGGACTCTTCACCCTTCATGCGGTTTTCCAGCACGACCATGTAATCATCGAGCAAGTCACCAATGCGGCGCGGTAGTTTGTCGTTGGTTTCAAACTGAAGCTTTCCAACGATGCCGCTGACTTCTGCGATTCGTTCGTTGATGTCATGCGTACCAGCTGCGCGTAGTAGCGATGCGGCGTGAATCAGATCGGACTCACCCTTTCGCAGCATCCAGCACTGGCGAACTCGCTTAGCCCAGCCACGAATATTTGCGGCTGACTTGCAGCGCCCGGCGACTTCCAGCACATAGTGCTTTGTATCCTCTGGTACGCTGGCCTGAACAGTAAAGATGTCCAGTGGCTCCGCTTTGTTCAGTAGCGCGGTGATTGCCTGGTACATGGTGCGGAGGTGATAGTTATCAAAGGACTCAACAGGAAGTTTACCAATGACGTCACGGCACTCGATGTGATCGCCCTGAATCATCATTGCCCCGACCAACTGCTCTTCAAAATCGTAGCTATCCATCAGACGCTTTCCCCCAGAATCTGGTCAATCTTCTCCTGGCGAAGCGCAGTATCAATCCCGAACTTCTTGCCATCAGGGTTTGAACCACACGCCCACTGAGTAGGCTTGTAGCCAAACTCGATGTAGCCATTCAGGAATGAGTCGATGTCTTTTGGAGTGGTGCCCAGCTCTTTGCACTGCTTCAGGTAGGATTTCCAGAGACGCTTCAGGCCGTTTTCCGTAGTGGTGGTGACGCTGCGGATTTTTGGTAGACCGAATGTTTCGGCTTTGCAGTTCCAGGTGTTTTTCAGTCGTTCGCGATCGAACGCTGGCATTGCAGAACGTGGATTGGTTCCGGTTGCTCTCGGGTTTGTTCCTGCCTGACGGGGTGTTAATTTTTCATCACCCTGCATTCCCACATCGTGGGTTAGGGTATGTTTTATATTGTCTAGGGTAAGACTGTTTAGGGTGTCGGGTGGTTTTACCCAACTTGAAACCTTTTTTTGCCCAACTTGTTGGGTGGTTTCGCCCAACATTTTTGGTGGTGTTTTCTTGGTCTTATTTAGCTGCCATTCGTCTATGTTTACATTGACGCTTACCAGCTTAAAACCGCCCACTTTTCTGAGATTTATGATTCTTCTCTCAGCCAGAACATTCAACGCTGCTGCCACATCCGAATCATCCAGATCAGTCATATCTGCCAGGTATGTATTTGTTACCTTGTCTTCTGATTTATTCCAGCCAAAGGTGCAGAAAATGACAGCGTCAAATACCTGGTGCTCACGCCCCGCCATTTTAAGCTTTGGCTTTAGCTTACCTATGGTTGTTGCTATCCGAAGATAGCCATCATCAAGACTCGCCACCCTCGTCTCCAGTTGCTCTTTGCGAGCGCCGAATGTTGCGTATGCGACGTTACTCATGGGGCTTCTCCTGTTTCCGCTTGTTCTCCTCCAGCATCGCCCGGAGAGCCTCACACCCTTTCTGACTTACCGAGCGAAGACACTTGTCACGCTCGATATTTTTATGAACTCCAGCCTGGTAAAACCGCTGCTTTTTCATGTATGATTACTCCTGTGAATTGATCCAGTCTTTTCGCATCAGGCCTCAAAGAATTCCACGTTCTTTGGGGCCGTTTCTTTTGTCAGTAGCTTCTCTATCCGCAGCAAACTTTTCGCCACTTCTGATTCGGGCGACACCACATCCAGATAAGCCATTGCAAGACTCATCATCTGAAAGAAGCTGTGCCGCTGCTTTCCAGATGGTCGTTTCATCCTGCTAACGGCTGCATCGTCCAGCTCAAGCACTTTTGCCAATGCTCCCTGCCCACGCTCAGCTAGCTTGTTCAGTAACTGGCTTTCAATCTCTCTCGCTTTTTTGCGATAGCTTGCAATTTCCATGGTTTAAAATTTCCTTATTGAATTAGTTAATTGCGTGACATTGCGGTGAGCAAGTCACTTTGGGTTTCCCTGGTGTTCCGAGGGAGATCAAATTGGTAAAGAGCGGTACTGCTTAGTGGCTAAAGATTTCCGGGAACAATTCTTCTTTGCTTAAACCGGTAATCGTTAACAGGTCTTTCATGCGGCCTTTAGGGAGCGTCCCGCCTCGCTTTTTAAGTTGGGTGATAGCTTGTGTGGTAACTCCGAGCTTCTCGGCCAAGGTCTTTTGCTTGCCGCCCACGGCAAATACAGCCTTTTCCAGTGGAGTTACCGAAGCATGTTCCTTGTTGATCATGGCTTACTCCAGTTAACAATAATCCACTTAATGTTAATCGCTTCTCGTGGATAAATCAACACAATGAAGATTGAAAATAACAACAAGATGTTTACTCTGGGCGCGCCGGAGGATGAAATGAACAACATTGCAGAACGCCTACAATTTTTGATGGGTTCGGAGGGGTTAAAGCAGAAGACGCTTGCCGCCGAGCTTAACGTTTCGCCTCAAACAGTTAACAACTGGATTAAGAGAGACGCGATCAGCCGTGAAGCTGCTCAACAGATAAGCGAAAAATATGGTTATTCTCTTGATTGGTTGCTTAACGGAATTGGCAACCCTAAGATTAACCACCGCTCAGACTCAACAATCCCGCATGAAGCACGCTGGCAGAAGGTTGAGTCATGGGATAGCGAAACTCCTCTTATGGACGATGAGGTAGAGGTTCCTTTTCTTCGCGATATAGAGCTTGCTGCGGGAGATGGCAGCTTTTGCGAGGAAGACTATAACGGATTCAAGTTGCGGTTCTCTAAATCAACCCTGCGCCGTGTGGGGGCCAACTCTGACGGTTCAAGCGTTCTTTGCTTCCCTGCACATGGAAACAGCATGGAGCCGGTGATCCCAGATGGAACAACCATCGCCGTGGATTGCGCAAACAAGAAAATTATTGATGGAAAGACATACGCAATAAACCAGGACGGATGGAAGCGAGTGAAAATGCTTTACCGCACTGGCCCTAACAAGTTGACTATTCGAAGCTATAACAGCTCTGAATACCCAGACGAAGAGGCAGAACTCGACAAGGTCGAGATCATTGGCAAGGTGTTCTGGACATCAACTCTCTGGGATTAACCCCGCCAAATTCCTAAAGCCGGCCATGAGCCGGTTTTTTTTCGTCCAAAATCCACGAATCGCACAATCAGCAAAAATTAAATACACACCAAAATCATCAACTTGTGTATTTATCATCAAATTAAATCCACATTACGTTGACACAAAAATCCACATGATGTTTAATTAGCCCATCAGCAGGACGCTGAAACGCAACAAGGAACTGAGTTGCTGGCTCTTTAATAATTTAGCCCTGTGAATACACAGGAAAGAATGTTTAACCAAACAGGAGGTGCCGAAATGGTGCACTAACGCGGTTAGACCGCAGCCGAAAGGCAATGCAGCAGTAATGATGCTGCCCTGAGTCACCAATGAGTGAGCCTGCTTAGCATCGGGTCAAGGTTCTTATATCAAAAGTAGCTCCGGTAAAGCAGTTCGCCAGCCAGACGAACACCGGTTATTAGCGGCCATCGTGCGACAGAACCTCAAGGGCATGAGCGTGGCCACTCCGGGTAGTGGTGCAGTTGATTTACCCTGCCTCTGCAAATGGGGGTAGGCATAAATTCACTGAGGAATACCCATGAACAGAAATCAACGCCGTATGGCTGAGTACAACGCCAGAAAAGCAGCTCAGCAGATTGATGCAGGAAATTACGCAGGAAAGATTAACCGGGCATTCGCAAAACTGTCAGGCGCTTCATTGCCAAGAGTTGAGCAAGCTCTTCGCGCTCCAAACTGGCGTGAGCCTAAAGAGACGGCATTCGTAACGCTTGAGTGCCAGGAATATCGCAAGGTGCGCAATCCAGACGGTCAGCAGGTCAACGCGCGACAGAAGATGCGCGGCAAGAGCATTCCACTCATTTAACAGCGAGGTAGTTATGGAAGTTATCTGGAAAAAGCCATCCGATGCTCCGGCACTTGAGCGCGGAAAGGATTTGAAAGTGTGGGGATTAGTTGATTTTCACAAATACAGCTGCAAATGGGGCGGCTTAGGCGAAGACGGTAAGGCTACACGGACAGTCATCTTGGAAGGTGTGACACGCCGAGTGGTTGAACTTCGTTACTCAAATACGTTGGCTACTCAGGATGAGCTGACCTACTTCGAAGAGCACAGTGAGTTTCCATCGTCCGCGCCTGGCTGGTTGGATGACTGGCTTAATGAGGATGGTGACCACTGTGGTGTGCACGGTTTTTACCAGCAGTATTACGAAGAAGGCGGTATGTATCACTATGAGTTCAACCCGACTGAAAGCGGAGTGTTGCAGACTTCCAATAACTGGACAGGTGGCGAACCTGAAATGATTCTGCTGGCATGGGCTGAATTTGAAAAGCCTCAAGTGCCTGATTGCTTACCGGAATAGGTCGCCCAGCGCGGCCTTTTTTATGCAGATTGGAGTGAATGATGAGTGAGAAGTTTGTCATTTATACGATTGATGACGGTATCAAAATGTATTTCACCGGCACTCACTGGGGCGGCCCCGGGTACTTCAATCAGCTATGGGATGCGTACAGATTTGATACGCAGAAAGAGGCTGATGATGCGAGGTTGTGGCTTGGTGAGGAGCTTGTTGTGCCCCGTAGCCATGTCATTGAACAGATTAACGATAGTGCCGCTATCAGCAAGGCTACAGGAGAATAGATATGGCTGATTACAGCAAAGTGTCAGTTGACTGGCTTATCAGGATGTTTGCTGACGGTTATATCGCGCTTTGCGATGCCGACAAGCACGAAATCCTTGATGTAGTTTTCGAGGACTAACCAGCTTCCGTATCTGCTTTCAGCTTTCCCTGAGAACAGATACTGAACCCTCGTTGTCCTTATTGCCCGCCACCGTGCGGGCTTCTTTTTGCCTGGAGAAAATTAAATGCGTGTAGATAACGAAGTGCTGAACGTGCTCAGCGCTGCCGAATGTATTGGCAATAACCTCAAATTAACAGGCCAGCTTGACCGCAATCTCTATACCAGAACAAACAAAGTTCTTGAGGCTGCTGGAGGTAAATGGAATCGCAAAGCTGGCGCTCACATTTTTGAAGCGGACGCATCAGATCGTGTTGAGCAAATCATCCTTACCGGTGACGTTGTTGTGCCTAAAGATGATTTTGAGTTTTACCCGACCCCGCCTGGCGTTGTCAGACATGTAATACAGCTGGCAGATATTCGGGATGGAATGCGAGTTCTAGAGCCTAGCGCGGGTCAAGGTGCAATTGCTAAAGCGGCTCATGATGCGGCAGCAGATGTGATGATTGATATGTATGAGCTGATGCCAGCCAACAATGATGCGTTGCACTCACTTAATCTGCGACTGTCCGGCATTGGCAAGCCAGTCGATTTTCTCACGGTTGAGCCAGAGCCAGTCTATGACCGCGTGGTCATGAATCCTCCATTCGGTCGTCAGGCTGATATTAAACATGTTAATCACGCACTGGAATTCCTGAAATCAGGCGGCATGCTGGTATCGGTTATGTCTTCATCAGTCACGTTCCGTAGCAATAAGCTTGCAGTTGACTTCCGCCAGATGGTTGAAGGCCGTGGCGGTCATATCGAAGAGTTGCCAGAAGGTTCCTTTAAGTCATCCGGAACGATGGTTAACACCGTGATTGTCGTCATCCCAAATTAACTACTAGCCACCTTCGGGTGGTTTTTTATTGCGTCCATTCCTGAGCGCTATCCGCTGATGAATGAACACAAACCTAACAGGAGAGAGCATGAGCGAAGTAACGGATTTAACAGTCATCGAGATTAAGCCGGAACAAGCTCCGGTTCTGTACGCGCCGAATGGCCTTGACGCATTCCTTGAGCAGATTAAGCAGGAAGTGAACGAAGTCCCCGACTTGTCCACGGCGAAAGGTCGTGCACGGGTGGCATCGCTGGCGGCGCAGGTATCACGCAGCAAGACTGCAATCGAAAAGCCGGGTCGTGAGTACCTTAAGCGACTGAAAGAAGCCGTGAAGCCAGCAGAAGCGGAAATTAAGCGTTTCGTTGATGCTTGTGACGAACTGCGTGACCTTACCCGCCGCCCGCTGACTGAGTGGGAAGCGGAACAGGAACGCATCAAGCAGGAAGAGGAAGCCAAGCGCAAGGCCGAAGAGGAAAGGAAGCAATTCGAAGCCGATCATGAAATCGCCCTACTCCTGAATGACAAATTCGACCGTGACGCAGCAGAAGCTAAGGCTGAAGCTGAACGCCAGCGCATTGCCCATGAAGAAGAGTTAAAGCGTCAGGCGGCAGAGCAAGCCAAACGTGAAGCAGCAGAAGCGGCACAGCGTGAAATCGACGCAGCAGCAGCCCGTGAACGTGAGGCGCTGTTAGCGAAGGAGCGAGCTGAGCGTGAAGCCAAGGAAGCCGCAGAGCTTGCAGAGCGCAACCGTATCGCCGCAGAACAACAGGCCGAAGCCGACAGGAAGGCAGCATCCGAGAAAGCCGAACGCGATAAGCAGGAAGCCATCGCCGAAGAGAAACGCAAAGCACAGGCCGAAGCTGATCGCATTAAGCGTGAAGCAGACGAAAAGGAACGGGTTCGCCTGGCAGAAGAAAAGCGTATCGCTGATGAAGCCTCTAAACGCGCAGCAGATAAGGCTCATCAGGCCGAGGTAAACAACGCAGCCATTGCAGTGCTTACCGCAGCCGGTATCGACCCTGAGTGCGCTAAAAGCTGCGTAATCGCAATCATCAAGAATCAAGCCGCTCTATCTGCTACCGGCGAACGCCCTGCACTTCAAATCAACTACTAATTCAAATCAAATTTAAGGAACAGCCCATGATGTACGCCATCGCCGGGCAGTCCGCTTCGGGCTGCTCTACCAACTATTTGCTCAAAATGCAGCATCACGTATCCAACCGCCTGACATCTGCCAGCTTCACCCCGCCACCAAAGAAGAGCTGGCTGGATAAGTTGGTCGACATTCTTCGCCAGGAGGCGCGTCCATGAGCCAGCAAGCCCCATCCAAACAATGGTCAGACGAACAGTTTGCACGACTCATGAAAGACATGGGCGTACCGGTTAATTTGCCGGAGCCGCAGAAGGAGGAAGCATGAACGCTTATCGCGCTTATGACCGTGAAGAGTATCGCCGTGAAGACGCTGAGGCGCTCAAGGTTCTTGATGAGGAAGAAGAGGCTGAGCTTGCTGACCAGTTCGATAACGAGCTGCCACTCAGCAAGCTTGAAGCAATGATCACCTCTTCCCTGAGCGCCGACAAGAAAGCCGTATCTCAGGCATTCATGGATAACGTTGAATTTCAGGATGCGGCGGCTGAGTTCCTTCGCTACACCGCAGAAGTCATCTCAAAGAATCAGGCGAAAATTAACAGGAGCTTCCAGTGAGCAATCAGTTAGTTGATCGGGTTTTCGACATCGTAAGCCCACTTAAAGCAGATTTTGAGCAGGTTTGCTCAGAACCTTCGCTTAACTTCAAGCGTGAATCTGAGTTCGCAATGCAGATATTCGCAAATAACGATTATCTGGCTGGCGTGGCGGCAAACAACACAGTATCAACCCGTAGCGCCATCATGAACGTTGCGGCAATCGGCGTAACGCTGAACCCAGCACAAAAGCTCGCTTACCTGGTGCCACGGAAAGGCGCTATCTGCCTCGACATAAGCTATATGGGCCTGATGCACATCGCCCAGCAGTCAGGCGCGATCAAGTGGTGTCAGTCGGATATCGTCAGGAAGAACGATAAATTCAAGCTGGTTGGAATCGACAAAGCACCGGCACATGAATACAGCGTGTTTGACACCATCGAGCAGCGCGGGGAAATCGTCGGGGCATACACAGTAATCAAGACCGATGAAGGCGACTACCTGACCCACACCATGCGGGCAGAAGACATCTTTGCTATTCGTGACCGCTCGGAAGCATGGAAGGCATATAAGACCAAGGGGAAATCCTGCCCGTGGTTAACTGATGAGGAGCAGATGATCCTCAAGACCGTAGTCAAACAGGCTGCCAAGTATTGGCCCCGCCGTGAGCGACTGGATGCGGCTATCGATTACGTCAACACGGAAGGTGGAGAAGGAATCAACTTCAATCAGGATCGGACGCCTGAACGCGATATCTCCCCCGCTACAGCCGAAACCCTGCAAACCATCACCGACCTGCTTATCCAATTGAACAAGACATGGGAAGAAGACCTGCTTCCGCTTTGCTCCAACCTGTTCCGGCGCAAGATAACTGAGCCGTCAGTATTAACGGAAATTGAAGCCGTGAAAGCACTCGACTTCTTAAGGAAAAAGGCCGCGGCATGACACCTGAAATCATTCTGGAGCGCACTGGAATCGACATCCTTAATGTCGAGCAAGGTAGCAGCGACTGGCTGCGTTTGAGGCTGGGCGTTATCACTGCGTCGGAAGTATCAAACGTTATTGCAAGGCCCCGTAGTGGCACCAAATGGACTTCCACACACTGCTCGCTGAGGTCTGCACCGGCGTATCGCCCGAGGTTAACGCCAAGGCGCTGGCATGGGGTAAGCAAAACGAGGACTCGGCACGGACGCTGTTTGAGTTCACTACAGACGTACAGGTAACGGAAGCACCAATTCTTTTCAAGGATGAGACTCTGCGAACAGCATGCTCCCCTGACGGCCTTTGCAGTAACGGATTTGGCCTGGAGCTTAAGTGCCCTTTCACTTCCCGCGACTTTATGAAGTTCAGGCTTGGCGGCTTCGATGCCATTAAATCTGCATACATGGCACAGGTTCAATACAGCATGTGGGTTACCGGAAAGGATGCCTGGTACTTTGCGAACTACGACCCACGCATGAAGCGCGAAGGGATTCACCATGTTGTTGTTGAGCGTGACGAAAAGTACATGAGTGACTTTAACGAAATGGTGCCGGAGTTCATCGAAAAGAT
>Ga0193740_1000270_pt1 | contig 15057 bp, 9 predicted proteins | sample L2s1metaG_FD_145072 | JGI IMG/M metagenome (GOLD analysis project Ga0193740, IMG submission 145072) | Soil microbial communities from a riparian zone of the East river system, Colorado, United States - L2s1 | ecosystem: Environmental > Terrestrial > Soil > Riparian zone | place: USA: East River... | reverse complement strand
TGCAAGCGAATCGGGATAATGAAATAAGGATTCGAAAAGCCATAGCAGAAAAATATGATCGTATTTCTGACCCTACAAATAACTATCAGCTAAGTATTGCCATTACCTACCTGGATAACAGGTTTCTTTCAAATAATTTTCGACGCTTTAAGGATCCTGGTCAAAACCGGTTTTTACGGGATAGCATTTTAAAAGAGAATTTTGCAGAGTACAATATAAAATACGATACCAAGATTTATGTTTATGACTCCGCCAACCAGGCGCTGAATAACGATGATAACAAAACCTATGCGGAATTAAATACAATTTTCTCTGTACAAAGCAAACAAAGCGGCGTTCCCGACCTTCATTACCTTGAAACCTCATTCGATAAGCTCACCTATATAACAAGAAGGATTGTACGGGATAGTGTTAAATCCATTGGCACTTTGTTTATTGTTTTCAACCCACGGCAATATGGAAGCGACGCCTTATACCCTGAGTTATTCCGGCAGGTAAATAAAAGGGATGATGAAAACTCGCCGATTTATTCATATGGTATTTATGAGAACAGGCTATTATCTAAATCATCAAATAAATATCCTTTCCAGATCAGTATTTCAAAGGAACAAATTCCAAAATCAGAAACAGAGCAAAGAACCTACGATGATTATGATGAATTATGGTACAGGGCCAGTAATGATAAAGTGGTGGTGATAGCAAGAAAAAAGGATTCTTTGATAGAAAGTATCACCTTATTCTCCTGGTTATTCTGTGCCTTTCTTTTTATGGTAGGGATTCTGCAACTCATCGCCATTATCCTGCGTTTGTTCAGAGACAGAACTTCGTTCAATTTATTTTCCCAGTTTAGTATCAGGTCACAAATACAGGGAACAGTAATTTTTATTAGTATTTTGTCGTTCCTGATTATCGGGGTTGCTACGATTTCCTTTTTTATTGAAAGATACAATCGCAACAATGTTGACAGGTTGAGCCGTACTGCAGGCATCATGGTAAAGGAGCTGGAAAAAAGGTTAAATGCTACAACAGCTTTGAATACGCAGCTATCTGATACATCCTCTTTTTTAAACCTGCAAAAATTGGTGAACGAGGTTGCTGATATTCACAATGCCGATATGAATGTGTACGATCTTGATGGCAAACTACAGGTATCATCAGAAGATGAAGTGTATGAGAAAGGCATTTTGAGTAAGCAAATGCATCCGCTGGCTTATTATCATTTAAGCCGCATGCGACAGGTACAACACGTTCAAAAAGAAACTTTAAGTTCCCTGAATTACTGGAGTATTTATGCAAGCGTCAGAAAACCGAACCGGGAAGTGGTTCAGTATCTCAATATTCCATACTTCTCTTCGCAGATTGATTTAAAACAGGAGATTTCCAATTTTCTCATTACAATCATTAATTTAAATGCATTTATCTTTTTGATTGCAGGCGTAATTGCTTTATTCATTACCAATAAAATCACACAATCACTTTCGGTAATTGGAGATAAGATGAGAGAAATTACGCTTGGTAAAACCAATGAAGAAATTGCGTGGAACAGGAGAGATGAGATAGGAGAGCTGGTGAAGCAGTACAATAAAATGGTTCATCAACTGGAAGAAAGCGCAGAGGCATTAGCGAAAAGCGAAAGAGAAGGAGCCTGGCGGGAAATGGCGAGGCAGGTGGCTCATGAAATTAAGAACCCACTGACACCTATGAAACTGAGTATTCAGTATCTACAAAAAGCCATCGACTCCAATTCACCAAATGTAAAAGAGCTTACCGCAGGTGTTGCTAACACGTTGATAGAACAGATTGATCATTTATCAAAAATTGCTGCCGATTTTTCGCAGTTCGCCAATATTGGAAATAAAAAAATTGAATTGGTAGACCTTCACCAGGTAATTGGAATATTGGTTGATTTGTACAATTCAAATCCAAAAGTTCGTATTCAATGGAATAAAGTTTTTGGAAGCGTTGTGATGAAGGCAGACAAGACACACATGAACCGAGTATTCACAAACTTATTGGCAAATGCAGTTGATGCCTGCCAGGATAAGCAGATATGTAGCATCAGGATAGACGAAGTTCAAAATGACGGAGTGATCACTATTAGTGTGAAAGATAACGGAGAAGGCATACCTGCTGAAATGCATTCGAAAATTTTCATGCCTAATTTCACTACAAAAACTTCTGGTACCGGGTTGGGCCTTGCAATGACAAAAAGTATTATTGAACAGTCGAAAGGAAATATTTGGTTTGAAACCGAGGTAGGGAAGGGCACCACATTCTTTGTTCAGCTGCCGGTTATCAGTTAATGCCTTTTAATTTTTTTATGCGTTGTAAATATTCTTCAAACTCATGTAAAGAATAACTGCTTAAATTTTTGCTTTTCAGAAGGCCACCTTTTTGAGCAACCAGCACACCGTATTTCACATTATGAAATTCTTCTGTTGTATGTGCATCGGGATTAATGGAAAGTGTTAACCCTTTTTCCATAGCATACTCTATCCATCTCCAATCCATATCTAACCTGCTTGGATTTGCATTTATCTCGATAACCACGTTGTGATCCACACAGGCATCAATAACTGTCTTGTGATCGACAGGGTAGCCCTTCCTTCTCAACAATAATCTTCCCGTCATATGACCCAGGATGGTTGTATAGGGATTAGTAATGGCGCCAATCAATCGCTTCATGGCCTTTTCCTCCTCCATATCAAGGTTGCTGTGTACGGAAGTGATGACAAGGTCAAAAGAAGAGAGAATTTTGTTTTCGTAATCGAGCGAGCCATCAGTCAGGATATCACACTCAATGCTTTTAAATATTTTGAATGGTGCCAGTTTTTTATTCAGATCATCAATATACCGATGCTGCTCACGAATGCGTTGTTCGGTGAGGCCGTTAGCATAATAAGCGGCTTTCGAGTGATCGGAAATAACAAGGTACTCAAATCCAAGATTAATTAATTCATTGGCCATTTCTTCAATTGTATAACTTCCGTCGCTCCAGTTACTGTGCGAATGGATCAGGCCTTTAATATCACTTGTTTGTACAATCTGATCGAAATAATTTTGCCGGCTTTTTGAAAGAATTGTTTTTGATTCACGCAAAAACGGAGGGATATAATTGAACTGTGAAGCGGAGAATATTTTTTCTTCTGATGTGCTATCGAATTCTTTGTTATTAGTACTCCATTCATTCAAAAATTCCTCGCTACAGCTAGTTTCGAAAAGTTTTTTATAAAACTCTTTTTCGGTAACAATATGAAACCTGAGAAATATTGTTTCCTCTGCACTTAGTACCAACATTCCATCCCTGTCGGCTACCAGGCGAACCTGGTCATTCACTAGATAATTTTTCAAATCTTCGGTGGAGACAGTCGTCACCCATTCAAGCGATTCGATAATTTCCAATTGTCTTCTAAATTCACCCGTGATTTCTATTTTTTCACCCTGAAATTTATCCTTCAGTTTTGCCGTGAATGCGTCGGCAAAGGCTTCCACTTTTTTATATAGGTACTTTCCTGCACTTTGTTGCTGGAACTGAATGGAGAGTAATATGTTCTGTTGGGTCTTTTCTCCAAAGCCCTTTTTGCCGGCCACCCTGTTTTCTTCGCAGGCTTTTTGCAATTCCTCAATGCTGTCAATTTTCATTTCTTTCCAAAGGACATTAATCTTTTTGGGGCCAAGTCCTTTTATATTCATCATTTCCAAAACACCGGATGGGGTGTTAGCAATGAATTCTTTTAATACTTTCAGTTCACCATCCTCTAAAATCTCGACTACCTTTTTGCCCACACTTTCGCCAATACCCCTGACCTGGAAAATTTTTTCATGAGGGAGTAGGGCAATTTGTTGCGGAAGTTTTTCAATGGCAAACGCTGCTGAAGAATATGATTTGGATTTGAAAGAATTCTCTCCATGTATGTCCATCAACTTCGACAGTAGTGACAACCGTTCCGCTATATCATAATTATCCATAAAAACCTGCCCTTAGATTGAATTTATTATTGTAATGCAAATGAACAAATTATTTACCATTACTGGTTTGTGATCATTGTTATGATTACGGATTAAAAAAGCCTCCTGCAAAATGCAGAAGGCTTTTTACAATTACTAATTACTTATTCAATAGTCATTACTATTTTCTTTGTTCTTATCTTTTTTGCCAAATACTTTTTTCAAAAAGCCTCCTTTCTTGTCTTTCTTCGGATCCTCAGGTAATCCCATTTCACCAATCCTTGGCGATTTGGTATTCGTATCTCTCCTTGTATTATCCTTTCTGGGAGGAGGATTGCCTTCATCGTCAACCGGTTGCGATTCAGGTGGAATATTGGTTATTGTATCCAGGTAGTCATATTCGTTGGTGCCATCACTCATTGGATCTTCAACACTATCACCATAGTTGATAGAGTTGGCATCATTCATTTCATTATATAGATCAGCAGGTTTAGAAAATTCTGCGTCTCGTCTTATCCCCAACGACTGATCAGCATATACTTTTTTGAAGAACGCTTCCCAAACCGGGCGTGCTGCAGTACCACCCATATAAGCACCACTCTGAATCTGGATAAAACGGTCATCACAGCCCACCCAAACACCTGCTAACAGTTGAGGGGTATAACCCATGAACCAGAAGTCGGCGTTGTCGTTGGTTGTTCCCGTTTTTCCTGCCATTTCCTTTGCACCAAGCCTGTCTTTTAATCCTGCTGCAGTACCCATCGTTACAGGACCTTCCATCATCTGCACCATTTGATATGCAGTGGCTTCACTCACCGTTTCTTTTCGATTGGCACCAATATCAAAGCGCTTGATCACATTGCCATTGCGGTCTTCGATTCGGGAAATAAAAGACGGTTTGGTTTCAAAACCGCCACCTGCAAAAATGCTGTAAGCCCACATCATTTCGTAAAGGGAAAGATCGCATGCGCCTAGTGCTATCGATGGATAGGCCTCCACTTTTGTAGGGATATTAAGTTTTTCATTTAAGAAGTTAGCGAATTGCGCGGGCCCTACCTGTTTCATTACAAATGCTGTAGCACAGTTACGCGACCATGTTAGGGCGTTGGCCATAGTTACCGTTCTTCCTGTACAGGTTTTGCCTGTGGCCGGCACGAGTTGCTTGTTGCCGAAATTCTGCTGTATGTCTTCTACCATTGAGTTTGGATTCATTCCTCTTTCTTCAATAGCCTGGCAATAGAGTAAGGGTTTAATGGCAGATCCAACTTGTCGCTGTGTTTTTATATTAACGTGATCAAGCTTATATGTTTTGAAATCGATACCGCCAACCCATGCTCTTACTTCGCCTGTAAGAGGATCCATTACCATAAAGCCACTCTGCATCATCTGTCGGTGGTACTTGATCGAATCCATGGGCGTCATAACAGTATCGGTTGAGCGCTTGGAATTCCATGCAAAAACTTTCATCCGCACTTTTACGTTAAACGATTTCCTGATTTCCTCATCGCTCAAACCATCTTCTTTGGAAATCTTCCAGCGGTCGCTGTTTTTCATGGCTGCCCTTAATACTTCAGGATGCTGCTTCCAGATCGTCCCTTTTTTAATATTTGCTTGTGCATTCAACTGTTTTTGAAGCATGGGCATTTGTTGTGCCATGGCTTCCTCTGCGTATTGCTGCATTTTAGGATTAATGGTTGTATAAATTTTCAAACCATCTTTATAAATGTCGTAAGGATCGCCATCTGAGTTAGTAAGATCTTTCAATACTGTCCTCACCTCGTCCTTCAATACAGCTTCGCAGAAATAGGGTGCGTAACCACTGTTTTCATCGGCCTTTTTATAATTAAGCGGGATTGGCATGGCTTTAAACCTTGCCGCATCTACTGAACTTATATAATCGTTCTTTTCCATTTGGCCAAGTACAACGTTTTTTCTATTGAAAGCCTGCACGGGACGAATTCTGGGATTATAGATACTATTTCCTTTCAACATTCCCACCAAGGTAGCTGCCTCAACCGGGTTCAGACGGTCGGGTTCCTTTTGAAAAAATGTTTTTGAAGCGTTCCTTATTCCATATACGTTGTCACCAAAAGGAACAGCATTCAAATACAGGGCGATAATTTCCTGCTTGGTAAAATTTCTTTCTAGACGTATAGCAATGATGTATTCTTTTAGTTTTTGAATTGCTCTTAAGATAGGATTATCTGATCTCTGTCCATTAAACAAGTTTAGCGCCAACTGTTGCGTGATAGTGGAACCACCACCCCTGGTTCCCAGGAAAAAGACAGCACTAAGGGTTCTTTTAAAATCAATTCCGGAATGATCGTAAAAACGTTCATCTTCTGTTGCAACCAAAGCATTGATAACATTCGGAGAAATGTCTTTGTAATTAACCATGCTGCGATTGCCTTTTTCGCTGTAGAACCTCCTCATCAGCGTGCCATCCGACGCAATTACCTCAGAAGCCTGCAGGATGCTTGGATTTTCCAGTTCTTTCAATTTTGGAAGACGACCGAAAGCGCCAAACATGATCAGCATAATCAATAAAAGGAAAGCGCCGATAGCGCTAAGAACGACCTGCCAAAAGATGCGAATGCTCTTTTTCATGTGATTTGGTTTGTGCTGTGAGATAAGTTTGAGGTGCGAATAAAATGATAAGTTTAGCCTCTATTTGTTTACCTGTTAGCATGTCAAAACTATAAAATAGGGTGCAACAGAAGGTTAAAATTAAATGTGCAGAGAAAGAGGATTAAAAGAGAAAATCTACGATGCGTCTATTCGTGTTGTCACTACTCTTTCAACTCCCGGCCCCACCTAGAATTTACCCGGCAAGTTTTGAACCAAAAATTTTCTGTATTGCTCCAGGTCTTTCTTTTCTAACAAAAGCGGAAGGTTCTCGTCGGTAATGATAGAAAAAGAATATTTGTCCGGTTTTAGCCAGGGCATTACCTGCGAAGCGGCTGACTGCTTCGCAAATTCCATATAGCTAACGGCATCATTTGCTTTTGCAAAATCTCCGATTAACACAATTTTTCTTGTAGCATCAAGGTCAACAACATTCATTGTGAAGGTTCGGCTGCTGTAATGTTCACGATTGAAACGGAAATAAGCATTTTTTACTTCGGTAACAAATAAAGGATCCACCTTGTCCAGGATAATTGCTGTGTAATGTTTTGTTGATGGGTCGAAATAATATTCCCCGGGTTTACGAACTGATTTTTTGGCCACCACCGTATCTTTTTTAGGTGGTGGAATCAGTACAACGCCTTTGTTTATTTCCGGTGCTTTTTCTATAGGAGGTTTTTGAACAGGCGGCGGAGTTGAAACAATATTGGGTTTTATAGCGACGGTGTCTTTTTTTCTTGGCGAATTGTCAACCAACGGTTTTATTTCGGCTGTATCCTTTTTAACCGGCGGGTTGTCAGCCAATGGTTTTACCGCAACCGTGTCTGCTTTTATTGGTGGATTCTGAGCCACCGGTTTTTTACTGGTTGTATCAATTATAACTTTTGCATTGTTTGCCAGTGCCTTTTTAGCAAGCGAATCGTTTTTAATTGTATTTACCAGGGTATTTGGTTTATAGGCTACCGTATCTTTTTTTCTGGCAGGCCCCTGTACAATGGCCTCGATTATTGGATTTGCAGCTGTTGTATCCTCTACACGCTGAATTTCATATTTCGATAATTCGTCTTCAATTTGTGCACGACGGCTTAATACGTCTATCATTGTTTGCGCTTTCCTGGCCATAGGCGAATTAGGGTCCTGTGCAATCAGGGTTTGCAAATTATTTTTCGCAAGGCTGTCCTCCCGTTGGCGAATGTGATATACGGCCTCGATATACAGCAATTGAGGTTGCCAGTAATTTGTTTTGTATAAGCTGTCAGCCTGTATTTTGGCGGCTTCGGCTTCTTCAAATCTTCCTTCTATAAAAAGATTATAAATATCATCGTATGCTTTAGTAATCTCTTCAGATTTGTTGTTTCCCACGGGATCTTTGCCAGTGGTAAGTATACTTGCAAAACGTGATGACGGATACCGTGTTAATAACAATTGTTTGATTTCATTGGCTTTTGCCATGTTGCCTGCCTTCAAATATGCATAATAAAGATTGAACAATAATTCGCTCATGTTAGGAAAGGATGGATAGTAGCTTCTCAGTTTTTCATAAGCATCAATAGCCGATAAATAATCCTCTGCTTCGTTCAAAAGAACAGTACCTAAACCAAATAATGCATTACTGACTGAGTCATTTGACGCTTGTAATTGCTCAGGAGTGAGTGGAAGCCCTTTGATTAAATTCTCATAACTCGGTGTATTGTCTACAACAGGCTGACTCGTGTTGCTTACCTGGGTTGGTAAATTGTTATTATTTCCAGGAACTTTTGCCGTGAGTTGTTGTGATACACTTGCAAATCGTCGCCAGTTATCTGTATTTGGACGGTTCCCCCACACCTGCTTAAACTGGGCGGCTCCCTGTGTTTTTGAAGTGTTATTATAAAAATACCATTCACCTTGCGATTGAGATTGGGCAAAGAGGTCAATAGGGCTTTTATTGCTGACTGGTAGGTTGCCGGATGTGAGAACTGCGTCGCTAAGTCCCTGTTCTTTCAACATGCGTCTAAGCAATTTGTTGATATAGGCAGTTCTTTCCTCTTCAGGCAATGCAGCAATTCTTTGCAAACTATCCTGTCTTTTTATAGTAGCATTATAGTTGACAATCTTTGAAAGGGTGGATTTCCTTTGCTGAACCCTATCAAAATCTTCGGGTTTCAATTCTGATACGTTGATGCTGTCGTAAAAAGCGGCAGCTTCTATATATTTTTTCTGATCATAGGCCAGGTCAGCAATCATTAAAAACGATTTGCTGCGGGAGTTAAGGTTTCCACTATTGTATTTTGACGCCTTGATTAACAACTCCTGTGCAGCCGGTAAATTATTTCTGTCCAGTTCCATTTGGGCAGCCATGTAGTAAATCACATCCCGGTATTCAGAATACTTATCCTTCTTTGCCATTTTAAGTAATTCTTCTACATTCCTGCCAATATAGTTTTCACTGGTGTCCTTAGTGACGCGAACTACATTTAGTCTTGAATAGATATCCATTACAGGGTCGGTAGTATGACCAATGGCTTTGCTATAATACATTTTTGCGGCATCCAGGTTGCCGGACATTTCAAACATCTGGGCAATCAAATATTCCCATCTTGCTCTTTCCTGTTTGGTTTGGGCATTGTCCAGTGCATTAATTAAATGAACGGCGGAACTGTCCCAAACCTTTCGGTTATAGAACCAATATGCCTGTACTTCCTCCAGATCAGCATTTAGTCTTTTTGGAAAAAAGCGATCTTCTTTTAATGTAGTAATTAAGGTTGCCGCTTCGGTTAATCGCCCCGATTCTATGAAATTTCTAATCTGCCAGATAAAAGCATTGTTACGGCTGCCATAATGTTCAGTTGCCTTCTTTTTTTCATCGGTGGCAATGGTCAGGGCATTATTGCCATCGAGGCGGCTTCCAATATATTTATAATATCCATCCGGTTCTTTTTCGGCAAATGAATAATTGATGAACTGGAACATTAACGCCGCCGAATCGAATTTCTTTTGAAAAAACCAGGCTGCTCCCCAAAGCAGGTACATATTATCGGCCCAATCACTTCGCAGGTCATGCATGATAAGCCCGGTTCTGGATTTATAGATCACCGAGTCCAACTGGATAGAGTCCTGGGCGGTAGCGTCCAAAGTGTAATTGTAAAAGGAGAGAAGTTCGGTATAATCATCCCTGTATGCTTGTTTGGCACCATCAATTACTTCATTAAGCTTGGTATTGGCATTAAAAAAATAATTGTAATGTGTGGTGAGGTTTTGAAAGAATTTTTTAGTGCCTTTTAGAGCCTTATTTCCCGTTTTTTCCGCTTTTAGCGTACGATTTTCATACGGCTCTGGCTTATCAATCTTCAGGTCAAATCCTAATTGAGCAAAAACCGGCTGAAAAGGAACACTTAACAGGAGGATGATCAGGCTAAAAAAAAATTGGTAGAAAGCTCTCATTTTACCGGCGCAAACTAAACCCTTATAAACTGAAATTCAAAGATTTTATTATGAAGGAGGTGTAATTTTTTTAGCATGACTACCTTAAGCCCTTTCCCTGAGGGAAACTTTGATAGCGCAGACCTTGCTATGTTAGTGGTCATCCGGGTTAAAAGGAGCATCTGCTAGCGCTGATGAATTTTTAGAACTTTGGATTTCTAACAGAGTAGAAGCTGTTTAATGGTGGTCGTGCGTACGCTTAAGCGGAAGGGATGGGCCGTTCTTTTTCTTACTTTAGCGCCCAAACTACCACTATGGCTAAACTTGAGGCCGGGGATACCCTGAAGCGGTTGCGAAATCGGTACCGGCTGGTCGTGATGAATGACGATACCTATGAAGAAGTCACCAATTTCAGGCTTTCACGAATGAGTGTATACGTGGTCCTTTGCACCATTTTCGTTCTTCTTGTAGGACTTACTGTCGCTCTTATTATGTTTACCCCGCTCAAATACTATATTCCAGGCTATGGCAATGCAAAGGTGGACCGGGAATATCGGCAATTAAAATATGTTACCGATTCTTTAGAAAAACAAGTAACTTACCAGTCGCAATACATAGAGGGATTGCGAAAAATGCTGACAGGAAACGCAACTGTAAAGCTCGATACGGCCCAGTTAAAGGTTCCCAATGCAGAAGAATCCAACGATTAAAAACCAATAGTTAATAAAAACCAATCCTATGTTCAACAAAGAAAAAAACTCTGCTCATCCAGAGAAATCCCATTCAAACAGCGCTACGCTGATCAGCTCCGGAACAACTTTAAAGGGTGATTTAAAAAGCGAAAACGACCTTCGCATTGATGGAACTATTCATGGCAACGTGTACAGTTCTTCAAAGATCAGTGTAGGTCCTTCTGGTTTTGTAGAAGGAAATATTGAAGGTGCTAATGCCGACATAACAGGTAAAATAACAGGTAATATAAGCGTAAAGGAACTGTTGCAGCTGAGGGCTGACAGTAATGTTAACGGAAATATTTCTGCTACCAAATTACAGATTGATCCTACAGCGATGTTCAATGGCAAATGCCAGATGGGTGCACAACCGGCCAGCGTTGTAATCATGAACAATGAAGAGGAAACAACCGCAGCAAAAGTCAACTCCTACAAGTGATTTAATGCGCTATGCAGGACTGGGCTCACAAATTTTAGTGTCGCTCGGGATCGCCGTTTTTGCAGGTTATAAAATTGACAGGTGGTTAAAAATACCCTTGCCGCTTTTGGTTTGGCTATTACCTTTGATCGTGCTGGTTGGAATGATCTATAAGATGATAAAAGAAACCTCCGGTACGAAAAATGAGTAAGAACCACCTGAAAGGTTTTATACCTGTGATCCTTGTCTTCCAACCGTGCAACATATTTTTTATCGCCGCAAAAAATATGTTGCACGGTTGGAATGTAGACCAGGAAGTAGCCATCATTGGCAACACGTTGTTGTTTATTATTACACTCATTTCATTCCTGTTGGCAGTACGCGGTTTAAAAAATCCAAACCCACACGCCTTTGTGCGATCGGTTTATATGAGTGTGATGTTGAAATTGTTTGTATGCATCATCGCAGCTTTTATATATATCGCCATGTATAAATCCAATTTGAACAAACCTGCGTTGTTTTTGTGTATGGCTTTGTATTTGGTATATACGTTCCTCGAAGTGGCCAGTTTAACGAAGTTGTTGAAGCAAAGGAAAAATGCCTAAGAAAGAAGCACCCATTTCTGCCTTACAGGATTTTCTTCCGCCAAATACTTACAACCCTGTGCTGGCTTATTTACATCAGTATCATGTTCATTTAACTATTGCAAGGGAACGCAAAAGCATTTTAGGCGACTACCGGCATCGTACGCATGGAAAAAATCACCGCATCAGTGTCAATGGCAATTTGAATCAATATGCCTTTCTTATTACGCTGCTTCATGAACTGGCACATTTACTTGCTTTTGAAAATTTTGGTAACGGTATCGCTCCACATGGCAGGGAATGGAAACATGTTTTCGGGAAGTTACTGGCACAGTTTATTGAGCACAATATATTTCCGGATGATATCAAAAAATCATTGGCGGATACACTTCACAACCCTGCAGCATCCAGTTGTTCCGATGAGGACTTGTTGAGGGTACTGAAACGATATGACCGGAAAGAAACGTCACTTGTTTTTATCGAAGCTATACCTGAAGGATCGCTTTTTAAAACACATGATGGAAAAGTTTTCCGTAAAGGAGAGAAGATCCGCAAACGTTACAAGTGCGAGGAAGTAAAGACAAAAAAGATTTATTTGTTTAGCCCGATTTATGAGGCTGAGCGGGTTTAAGTTAAATTTCTTTTCAGCATCCATAACTCGCACCCAAAATGTCCGGAGTTACCAATGGCATGATCAATATATTCAAACCCGAATTTCTCATAGGTTTTCAAAGCTTGTTTAAGTTCCGGCATGGTTTCGAGGTAAATATTTTTATAACCTGCTCCTGTTGCATACTCAATACATTTTTTGATGAGCAGCTTACCAAGACCAATTCCTCTAACCTGAGGATACAAGTACATCTTTACCAGCTCGCAGGTATCTCTTGGTAAACCATCTGTTGCAAAAATTCCACCCCCTCCAACAATTTCATTATTTAATTCAGCAACGTAATATATAGAGCCAGGTGTTTGAAATGTTGTAAACAGATGATCTGTGGCCTCGTCATAATAAACTGTTCCGGGATGATTCGCTCCAAACTCTTTCAATGTTCTTCGAATAAGTTCAGCAAGTGCACCATTATCTTTCTCTTCAATCGTTCGGATTTTAATTTCTTGAAGCCTTAGCTGCATTTCAGAAAATTTGGAATGATTCAAATCAATAACGGCAACAAAATAAATGATATTCGAAATTGTGGATTGAAATTTGATTGGAGTGCATGTTTTGTTTTTATAGAGAACAATTCAAAATTCACATAACTCTCCTTTGAAAAGCCGACAATTCCTTTGAAGACCAGTTGTCATATGAAAAGCCGGTAAGTACAAGCCAGGTCCTCGATGCCTGAACTTTTTAAATCCCTCTCTTTTATTGAGAGGGATTTTTTTGTTGATTGCATTCAACGTTACAATCACAAAACAAAAGCTACCTATTTGTTTCTTCCAGGCTAAGCTCAGGGGATTTTTGTCCGGTTTCAGCCTTTTCATTTTTTAATACGGAGTAAGCAATGAATGCACTTGCCAGTAAAAGGATCGATCCCAGTAAAAAAGGTGCCCCGGAAAAATGTACATGCGCTCCTGGTTTTGTAAACCAGGCAAATAAATTCGTCATCAGTAAAGGACCAAGTATGGAGGTAAGACTTATTGTACTGGTTAATGCGCCCTGTAGTTCTCCTTGTTCATTACGAGGCACATGTCCGGAGAGTATGGCCTGCAATGCAGGGCCTGCAATGCCACCCAGGCAGTAAGGAATCATAAATACAAACATCATCCAGCTTTGATTGGCAAACGCAAACGCAAGCATACCCAAAGAGTAAATGGACAGACCGATATAAACACTTTTTTCGTTCCCAAGTTTAGGATTGACAAAACGGATGAGTACTCCCTGGACAAGAGCAGTCATGGCACCTACAACCGTAAGTGAGTAACCCAATTTTTCAGGAGACCATTTGAATCTTTCGATATTGATATAGGTCCACGTGCTTTGCAGTGCATGTGCTGCAGTATACACCAAAAAAATGGATCCCATCAAACCAAGAACTGAAGGATATTTTTTCAAATGTTTGACTGAGCCCAATGGGTTAGCCCTTTTCCATTCAAAATTTCTTCTGTTTTCTTTTGATAAAGATTCCGGTAAAACAAAATATCCATACAATGCATTCAATAAACAAAATGCTGCGGCTACAAAAAAGGGTACACGAAGCCCGAAATGTGCCAACATCCCACCCAACGAAGGGCCAATAATAAAACCTAATCCAAAAGCGGCTCCTATTAATCCAAAATTTTTTGCACGGGTTTCATGGGTACTAACATCGGCAATGTAAGCGGAAGCTGTAGTAAGGCTTGCACCTGTTACGCCTGCGATCACGCGACTGAGAAATAACCACCAGATGGTAGGTGCGAACGCCATGAATAAATAGTCAATGCCAAAGCCAAGTAAGGAAATTAGCAATACTGGCCTTCTTCCATATTTATCACTCAGGCTGCCGATAATGGGTGCACAAAAAAATTGCATCACTGCATAGATCACAGTAAGAACTCCGCCCCATTGAGAAACCTGGCTAATGTTACCTCCCGTTAACTGGCCGATCAATTCCGGAAAAACAGGAATAATAATGCCTAGCCCCGTCACATCAATCAACAACGTGATGAAGATAAAACCCATAGCGGCTTTGCGGGAGTGAAGCATAATTTATTTTTGGTGGGCAAAGGTTAGATAAAAAACTAAAAGTGCAAAAGTCAAAACCAATGTTGTGATTTACCTTCGTCGCCGATAGTTTATCGGATTTACTTAAATTGATTCATGGTTCCCAAACTGCGAAAGAAATATAATCAACAATTTAGTAAGACCAAGTATGAAGGGTTTGTAAACGATCTTGAAAATGTTTATCCTGGTCAGCTTGATTTCCGTTTGGCAGAAACGCCGGTGTTTGTACCAAAAGAGTTTTTGAATAAGATTTACTCCGCTTGTGACAGTATAATTGATGTTATTAAAACACCCGAATATCACCAGCTTTCAGAAAAAGCCATTCCGCCGCATTTGAGAGTACCTAACGAGGACGCACACCCTCACTGTATTGCTTTTGATTTTGGTGTTTGCCAAAATGAAGCCGGCAATTTAGAGCCGCAATTAATAGAAATGCAAGGCTTCCCAAGCCTCTTTGCCTGGCAGATTATTTTACCGGAAATACATGCAAAACATTTCTGGACACCGGAAAATTATAGTGAGTATTTGAATGGATACAGTAAGTCATCCTATATTGAATTGCTTAAAAAAATCATCATCGCCGATGCTGACCCGGAAAATGTAGTTCTGCTTGAAGTCTTGCCGCATCAACAAAAAACCAGGGTGGAT
>Ga0193740_1000268_pt1 | contig 15079 bp, 9 predicted proteins | sample L2s1metaG_FD_145072 | JGI IMG/M metagenome (GOLD analysis project Ga0193740, IMG submission 145072) | Soil microbial communities from a riparian zone of the East river system, Colorado, United States - L2s1 | ecosystem: Environmental > Terrestrial > Soil > Riparian zone | place: USA: East River... | reverse complement strand
ACGAAGGCGGGCAACAAATGGGGCAGCATTCATTTAACTATGCCGTCATCAAAGAAAAAACCAACAAACTCGGATTTGACCTTTACCTGGTTGATATCAATGGCTTGCTTGATCGTGAAAAGATTTATGGTTACGATGACGATACTGATCGCTTCATGGCTTTTCAAATTGCAGTTTGCGACTGGCTTAGTAAGTGGCAACACAAACCACATATTATTCACTGCCACGATCATCAGGCAGCACTGATTCCGTTTTTCATCAAACATTCCTACCAGTTTAATCACCTCGCAGATATACCTACTGTATTTACCATCCATAACGCACAATACCAGGGGTGGATTGGATGGGACAGATATTATTTACTTCCTCCGTATGACACCTATAAATGGGGTTTGCTTGACTGGAATAATACGATCAATCCACTGGCTTGTGCTGTTCGCTGCGCATGGAAAGTAACAACAGTAAGTCCCAGCTATCTTGATGAACTGCGCTATTCGGCCAACGGTTTGGAAAACCTAATGCAATACGAACAGGGAAAGAGCATTGGTATATTAAATGGTATTGATTCGGATGTTTGGGACCCCGCGAAAGATAACCTCATCATCAAAAATTACGATGATCATTTAGTACGGGAAGGAAAGAAAAAAAATAAAAAAGAACTCTGTGGCATGTTTGGCCTTGATGCTGACAAGCCATTGTTCACTTTTATTGGACGACTGGTAGGAGAGAAAGCAGCGGATGTTTTGCCTGAGGCTATCCGCAATTCCATATATCAACATCGTGGCAATGCCAACTTTTTAGTACTTGGTTCCGGCGAATCTGCTGTTGAAAATCGATTGCTGGAAGTACAAAGCCAATTGAGTGGTTATGTCAATACCTATATTGGTTATAATGAAGCACTCAGCCACCTAATGTATGCGGGTGCCGATTTTCTTTTGATGCCAAGCAGGGTTGAACCTTGCGGCCTTAACCAGATGTATGCTTTGAGATATGGTACCGTACCAATTGTTCGAAGCACTGGCGGATTAAAAGATACGGTGAAAGATTTTGGCGACTGGCAGGGATATGGTATTCGGTTCAATCATGCTGATGTAACTGATATCACTTTTTCTGTTGGACGTGCAATCGATTTATATACTAACAAGCGTGATCTTTACAACTGGATGCGAACTTATATGATGCATATCGACCATTCATGGGATGCATCAGCGAAAGATTATATCAGGTTGTATGAATCGCTGAGATAGTAATCCGGCCAAGAAAAGCTCTTTGAGTTAAATAAATTCAAACTCATGCTTATTAAAATTATTTAGTGCAACTAAAATCAGGGAATAAAAATTGATTACATTATAACCAATCCATAAATTAATTAATCAACTGTATGAGTAAACAAATTCTATCGGTGATTTTAGGAGGAGGAGCAGGAACCAGATTATTTCCCTTAACCGCCAACCGATCCAAACCAGCCGTACCAATTGCTGGCAAGTACCGGCTGGTGGATATTCCTATTTCCAACTGCCTTAACTCAGGCATTACACGGATGTTTGTTTTAACAATGTATAATTCAGCATCGTTGAACAGGCATATTAAGAATACATATTCTTTTAGCGCATTTAGTTCGGCGTTTGTTGATATACTTGCCGCCGAGCAAACTCCGGATAACCCTGCATGGTTCCAGGGAACTGCGGATGCCGTTCGGCAGGGACTTCGACATATTGCACCCTTTGACAGTGAGTACGTTTTAATTCTTTCCGGCGATCAATTATATCAAATCGATTTCCAGGAAATGATGGAAAATCATAAAGAGCAAAACGCCGACATTACCATTGCAACGATCCCGGTTACGGCAAAGGAAGCTTCTGAATTTGGAATACTGAAAACAGAGAATGGGATGATTACTTCCTTCGTTGAAAAGCCAAAATCGGGGTTGGAGGACTGGGTAAGTGATACGGGTGACGAAATGCGCAGGAAGGGAAAAACATACCTTGCTTCGATGGGGATTTATATTTTTAATCGCCAGCTGCTTTTTGAACTTCTTCAAAACGAGTACAAGGATGCTACGGATTTTGGTAAGGAAATTATTCCGCAATCCATAAATAAATATCGCGTAGCATCTTATCAATACGAAGGCTACTGGGAAGACATAGGAAACATTCCCGCATTTTTTCACGCAAATCTTGGTCTCACAAAAGACCTGCCCGAGTTCAATTTATTTGATAATACCAAAACAATTTATACACGTGCCCGTATGTTGCCTCCCGGAAAGATCAGTGGCACAAAATGCATTCATGCCGTGATAGGAGATGGTTGTATCATTACTGCTGCACACATCGAGAATTCAGTGATTGGTATTCGTTCGCGAATAGGTCATGATTCCACACTTATCGATACTTATATGATGGGTAGTGATTATTATGAAACGCTTGCAGATATCGAGGCTGATCATCAACATGGGCTACCGCAATTAGGTGTGGGTAATCGTTGCCAGATTCAAAATGTGATAATTGATAAAAATTGCCGGATTGGCGATGATGTAAGAGTAATTGGGGGAAATCACCTGGAAGATGGTGATACTCCATTGTATACAGTAAGAGAAGGAATCATTGTTCTGAAAAAAGGAGCAATTGTTCCAAATGGTTTTACAATAGGAGTGTGATCGTTTAAATTTAAATCAGACCTAGTATGCCCCATTCAGTTTGGGGCATTTTTATTTGAGCCTAAATTTTGTGTAGTAAATACACGTTTCCTTTTTATCTTTCCATTTTCAAATTCCAATGATTGCTTATGGCTATTCAGTCTTCAACTGCTATTTCACGGGGACCCCTATCGAAACCCAGATTAAGTATAGCGCAGATTGTAACAATGAGTTTTGGTTTTCTTGGAATTCAATTTGGATTTGCACTTCAAAACGGAAATACAAGCAGAATATTAAGATCTTTCGGTGCCGATGTTGACCAGCTTCCAATGTTCTGGATTGTAGCGCCTCTGGTAGGAATGATTGTGCAACCAATCATTGGCCATTATAGTGACAGAACGTGGAACAGATTTGGACGAAGGAAACCTTATTTTCTCGCCGGCGCAATTCTTTCCTCACTTGCTTTAGTATTTCTGCCTAATTCCGGTTCTCTTTCTTCAATTGTTCCGGCATTATGGATTGGTGCCGGTATGGTAATGGTCATGGACGCTTCGTTTAATGTGGCTATGGAACCTTTTCGTGCATTGGTTGCCGATAATTTGCCAGACAGCCAACGAACATCTGGCTTTAGTATTCAAACTTTTTTAATTGGTGCCGGTGCTGTTGCAGGATCATATCTTCCGGAGTGGTTAGCAGATCTTGGCTACAGCAAGGAAGCCGGAGTGGATGCAGTAGCCGACAATATCAAATATTCATTTTACATTGGGGCGGCTGTATTTATCGCTGCAATCCTGGTTACTGTTTTTTTTAGTAAAGAGTATCCACCAAAAGAATATGAACAGTATCACGGTAAGGCGTCGCCCAACGAAAAAAAAGGAATATCACAAATTTTTACTGACTTTGGCAAGATGCCAACGACGATGAAGCAATTGGGTCTTGTCCAATTTTTTAGCTGGTTCGCCCTGTTTAGTATGTGGGTTTTTACAACAGATGCAGTAGCCACTCACGTTTATGGCTTAAAAGGCGATTATGTAAAAACCATAGCGTATAATGAAGCCGGGAATAAGGTAGGCGCAGCATTTGGTGTGTACAATTTTATAGCTATGGTTTATGCCTTGTGTTTGCCCTTCATTGCAAAATACATCGGAAGAAAACTAACGCATTCGGTTTCATTAATTGCCGGCGGAATTGGACTGATTTCAATTTACTTTATCTCCGATCCTGCACTTTTAAAATATTCCATGATAGGGGTAGGTTTATCCTGGGCAAGCATCCTTGCTATGCCCTATGTTATTCTTTCAGGCGCTATACCGGCCGGCAAACTTGGAATCTATATGGGGATCTTCAACTTCTTCATTACGCTTCCACAGATTGTAAATGGATTATTTGGCGGTTGGATTGTAAAACATATTTATGGCGGCCAGCCAATTTATGCAATTGTATTGGCTGGAATTTTTATGCTTTGTGCCGCTATCAGTGTGATATATGTTTACGACCCGGGTTCCAAATCAACCAAAAAGAATATTGCTTTACCGGATGAAGCAGCCGAATTTATTTGATCTAACTTTTATCAATTTCATTATGAGGAGATTTTTATTAATTGCTTTAAGCCTTCTAACTTTCAATTTTTCATTTGCACAGGATTCACTTGAAGTTTATCCCAGCCATTGGTGGGTTGGAATGAAGAATAATAAACTTCAGGTAATGATTCACGGTAAAAATATTGCTGAACTGATCCCTGAATTTAGAATTACAAAAAATACTCCTAAGCTTCCGATGGGTAAAGAGTATATTGAAAAAGCTGGTGGGCTTATACCAAAAGCTGTTCATCATGTTGAAAACCCTAACTATGTTTTTATTGATTTTGAAATTGAAAAGACTGCAAAGCCGGGAATAAAGCAAATAGATTTTGTACACCCGGGTGTACATTTTGAGTTTAACTACGAACTAAAACCACGCCGTAAAGGCAATGGGACTGAATTTGCCCAGGGAGTGAGATCGGAGGATTTCATGTACCTCATTATGCCGGATCGCTTTGCCAACAGTGATTACAACAATGATAAATTACCTGGTTATAAAGATCAATCACTCAATCGCGATTCGATGTATCATCGTCATGGCGGAGATCTGCAGGGTGTGATCAATCATTTGGATTATTTAAAGGATCTTGGTGTAACAACCGTTTGGCTTACACCTGTTCTCGAAAATAATATGCCTAATCGTACAGAACATGGTTATGCAATTACAAACCATTACAATGTAGATGAACGACATGGAGGTAATGCAGCATACAAAAAATTGGGCGATGAATTACATAAAAGAGGAATGAAACTTATCCAGGATGCGGTTTATAATCACGTAGGACTGTATAATTTTCTTGTACAGGATCCCCCAATGAAAGATTGGCTGCATCAATGGCCCAAATACACCCAAACCAATTATAAGGACCAAACAATTTTTGATCCATATGGTTCAAAGAACCAAAAAAAGATCATGCAGGATGGATGGTTCACCCGGCAAATGCCCGACCTAAATCAAAACAATCCATACGTTTCTAATTTTTTAATTCAACATGCAATTTGGTCTATTGAAGAATTCGGCGTTGATGGATGGAGGATAGATACCTATATCTACAACGATCTCGACTTCATGAACAAATGCAATAAAGCCCTGATAGATGAATATCCTAAAATGACGATGTTTGGAGAAACCTGGGTACACGGCACTGCCAACCAGGCGTACTTTGCTCAAAATAATATGAATGTTCCTTTCAAAAGTAATTTGATCGGCGTTACAGACTTTCAAACTTTGTATTATGGTATCACTCCTGCACTTACTCAAAACTTTGGCTGGACCGATGGAGTAAACAAACTCTATCAAACATTATCAAACGATTTTTTATACAAGGATGCATCCAACAATGTAATTTTTCTTGACAACCATGACATGACACGGTTTTTTTCAACTATAAATGAAGATATCGACAAACTGAAAATGGCAATTGGCTGGTTGCTCACTTCAAGGGGGGTGCCCGAAATGTATTACGGAACGGAAATATTATTGAAGGGTGTTTCAGATCCTGATGGCAAAGTAAGACAGGATTTTCCGGGGGGTTGGAAGGAAGACCAACAAAATAAGTTTACAGAACAGGGTAGGAGTGACAGCGAAAATGTAGTATTCAATTGGACAAGAACCATTGCCAACTTCCGAAAAAATTCTTCTGCAATAAAAACAGGCAAACTGGCACAATTCTATCCGGAAGACTGGACGTATACCTATTTCCGTTATAATGATAAGCAAACAGTGATGGTTGTAATGAACACAAGCAATGACGAAAAAACAGTTGATCCAACAAAGTACTCAGAAAGAACTGCTGGTTTCACCAAAGCCAGGAATATCATCAATTCATCAACAAACGATCTTTCGGGTGCGTGGAAAATTCCCGGGAAAACGCTCTGGATTTTAGAACTCGTTAAATAACAAAATTAAAGACCAGGTTCTTACCATAATCGCCCCACTGTTTTAAAACTTTATCAATAGAACCAATCATGGTTTTCCGGTCTACTTTTTTGCCCTTTGTAGCAGGAGTTACTTTCCTGAGGTCAACACCATTTACCTCAACCCTGGTTGCAAACCAGGTAGTGTGAATTCTTGGAACACCCATACCTAATATCATTCCCGGAAGTCCGTTTGCACTTTCTGGTCCTGCATTGATCAAAATTTCATCCGTGTAAAAAGCAAATACCGCGATGGAATCATCGATAAATCCGATTGCTTTTCGGCAATCAAATCCTGCGATTGTCCTGGTGTCTGGCGTTAACTTCCATTTGATTTTTACGAGACTATCCTGAACCATGAACGTTTCTTCAAAAACAGGTTTTTGAGTGATGGTTGAATGCGTCCTATAATCATTATACACTACATTTTTGTCGGCAATTCCCTGGAGAAATGCTCTCGGATCATAAGCTACTTCTTTTCCCGGTTTATAAATTGAATGAGTAGTATCACCAATAAAGTCGAAATAGGAAATGTTGGTTTCGGGCAAACGATCCTTAATTCTCTCATACCATTCCGGTTCGATAGCCTTAAACAATTGCCGCATATATACCGTCTTCTCGAATTCAATTTTTACTGTACCAATAAAATTTGTTTGGGCACATAAACTTTTATCCAGGCAAATCAATATGAATACAAAAAATATATTTTTCATCTTACTTGGTGTTTTGTGTTTGTCCCGGCATTTTATTAAAACTCCATTCAAACTTCAAAAGAAAATACCGGCTTAATCTTGAATACCTTTCCTCCGAAACGAAATTGGTTGTGATGTTGCGATTAAAACCTTTTCTCTGGTCGAGTAGATCATTGGCAATAAAATAAATCTTGCCGGATTTATCCTTCAGTACTTTCTTTGCAATGCTGGCATTCCATACGGTTTGATTAGGGTTGCCCTGGAATGCATCAAGTTGTTGTCGTAGATCAATATTGCAATCGGTATTCAATTCAAGTTTCCATGGTAGCATTATCATTCCATTAATATTGCCTCCATAGTTCCAGTAGTTGTTATTGTAATCGGGTTGTAGTGAGGATTTTGAAATATTATAACCTACCCGGGGACCAAAATCAATATTGAACTTTTCAGGTATGTTATACCGTAAAGTGAACCGCAGGTCTGTATTCATATAGGTTGTCCTGTTTTTGGCAGTACTGGAAACCCCATTCGAAACCTGGTAGATGTAATTATGGTTTCTCCCGCCATTTCCGTTAAAACCGATTCCATAGCCCCATTTTTTTTCCCCGCCATCTTTAAAATAATCCGTCCAGAAATTCCAGTTCCTGTTTCCATTGATATTAACGGGTGTATACACCTGCTGACCAGTTGTCAAGTCAACCGCGTTCAAAAAAGTAATGGTATTGACAGGAATGTTATAACTGACATTCATGAAAATTCCCTTTTGGGTTAACACTTTATAGGTGTTGAAGCCTAAATTAAAACTATGATTGAATCCAACATTAAGGTCTGGATTTCCAACGAAAATGTTCAGCCTGTCCTGGTTATCTCTTATGGGTTGCAATTGATCAATAGTAGGTTGTCTTGTTGTGCCCTTGTAATTAAATGAAAGACGTGTCTGTGGTTTGAAAGTATAACCAATACTTGCTTGCGGTGTGAGGTTCAGGAAATAATATTTGTCACGTTTGTTACTATCAATATTAAAAAGATTCAATCTTACACTTGATAACCCGGAGCCAAAAGCAGCCCTGAGTTTTTGGGTAGTGTATTTAAAAATAAGTGAACCACTGTGTGAAAATGCATCCATGTCGAAATTGTTGCTGAAAACATTATCGCGAACCACATATTTGCCATCATTGTCCTTGTTGTAGGTATTACGGTGAGAGCTGGAATTGTTTTTATTGTACGCATATTCAGCAACAAGTGACCATTTTAAATTTAAGGGTTCAAGAAAACTGATTTTGCCCCCAAATGTTTCCGAGTTTCCCTCGAGAATTTTCTCCTGGTCGGCTTTGTCTACAGAATCTATAGCACCATTCTTATAAAAATCTGTGTGTGTTTGAAATATGCCATCCTGATGGTCTTTAATATAACTGTAGCGGAAAGTTGCCAAAAGTAATCGGTTGGTCTTTTTAAATAATTGTTTGTATTGAAGCTGGTTATCAATTTGGCTTCTCTCTGTTTCGTTATCAATGAACTGTATATTCTTGTTGATGTGTTGACGAGAGCTGTCAAGAAATTCAGTATAGATATCACTGATTATGTGGTTGGTTTTATAAATACCTGACACTGTATACTTGATGCTGGCCATCGAGTCGATCTTCCATTCATATTTCCCGTTCCCTGCATGCTGTTGCAATAGCCCATTTGACGTTTGATATTTGTTTCGATAGGTGATTGAATTTTCCAGGATGTTTTGAGTGAGGGTAGAAGCAACATTATCTGTGGCCAGGCGATTATACCTGTAAGATCCGTTAATGCTATTTTTTTCACTGTTCCACTTATTGCTATACAATGCACCTGCTGTATACGAATGAGGAAGTCCTTTTAAGCTCCAGTCATTAAATTCATCGCTGGAACCAAAACTGTAGTAATAACCGGAGATCTCATCATATTCAAAGTCGTTTTCCATTCCCAGTTTCTGCCTTTCATCCCAATTCAGGCTTCCTGTAGAAACATCACTCTTTGTTCCATAAAAAGATATTTTCTTTTTACCAACAAATTTGTTGTACAAGGCTTTTGCATCCATGAGGTTTGAAAAATCGCTGCCGGCGTAAACCTTTCCAAACGATCCTTTTTTTGAATCTTCTTTCAACTTTATATTAACTGTTTTCCCTTCTGTTCCGGAGGAAATACCGGTAAGATTTTGTTGGTCGCTTTTGGTGTCGTACACCTGGACTTTATCCACAGCTTTTGCGGTGATATTTTGTGTGGCCATGGTAGGATCATCACCAAAAAACTCTTCACCATCAACTAAAACCTTATCCACTTTTTTGCCTTGTGCGGTAATTTCGCCTTTGCTATTTACCTGGAAGCCGGGAAACCGTTTCAAAAGATCTTCAACTGTTGCTCCTTCTTTTAATTTAAAACTGTCCGCAACAAATTCAGTGGTATCGCCTTTTATTCGAATGGCACCTGCACTTTTAATAATAACGGCATCCAGCAATTTTGCTTTTAAGGTTAATGGAATAGAACCAAGGTCAGTTTCATGCTCGCTTTTTACTTCGATAACATCAGCAAAGTCAGCAAATTTTGGATAGGTGACAAGAAGCACATAGCTACCCGGCAACACGTTGCTTATGGTAAATTCCCCATTCTTCGATGTCCTTGCAAAATTTACTAAAGTAGAGTCTGATTTTTTTAAAATGGATACTACAGCATTTTGTAGTGATTTCTTTTCGAGAGTGTCTGAAACCCGTCCTTTTACAAGAGACTGTGCCAATGAAACCTGAGCAAATCCTAAGAGTAAGAGAGCGAAAACAGTTTTTCTCATGAACTGCATGTTGGTCTGGTTAAAAGAAACAATTTACTGTGTAAAAGCTATAGCGAGTTGTTAACTTTACTTGAACGGTCAAAAAAATATAATATTGGATCAATACGTCGGTTAAACTTACGAACATCGTTTTTGCCAGCTACGCAAACGAGTGAACGGATGTAAAATGAATTAAGGTGCGTCAAAACGAATAATGACTAACTTGGAATATAATAAATGAAACCTATGGCCAATAAAGGAACTGCCGCCATAAACGAATCTCTTAGCCCAACAACTACCGAACGATACGAAGACAGAAATTTTGTAGATACTTCCGGTCCGGTCTGGAATTATTCCATTTTATTCGACGATGATATTTTTACTTTTCAGCAGGGCACTAATTACTCCATGTATCAAAAGTTTGGTTCAAAGCCAATGACTGTTCTGGATAAACAGGGTTATCATTTTACAGTTTGGGCACCTAATGCAACCAAAATTTCAGTTATCGGTGAATTTAATAAATGGGACCTCGACTCGCATCAGTTGTTACCACGGTGGGACAACAGCGGCATATGGGAAGGTTTTATACCGGGCATAGAAAAGGGTACTCCATATAAATACCGCATTCATGGTTATAAGGGAGCTATCACAGAAAAAGGGGACCCTTTTGGGAGCTATTGGACGAAGAGGCCAGACACGGCCACTATTACCTGGGATTTTAAATATAAATGGCAGGATAAAGAATGGATGCAGCAACGAAAAAAATCCAATGCATTGGATGCACCATGGAGCGTTTACGAAGTTCATTTGGCAAGCTGGATGCGTCCCGACAGGAATAACGAAACATGGTACAACGATTATTTCCAGATTGCTGAGAGGTTGGTTCCGTACGTAAAGGAAATGGGATTCACCCATGTGGAACTTATGCCCGTGATGGAACATCCTTTCGATGGAAGCTGGGGTTATCAATGCACCGGTTATTTTGCGCCAACGGCACGATTTGGAGAGCCAGAGGGGTTAATGTATTTGATCGATCAGTTGCATCAAAATGACATTGGTGTTATTCTGGACTGGGTGCCTTCACATTTTCCACATGACGACCATGGACTATTCATGTTTGATGGAACACATACTTATGAATACGCCGACATGCGAAAAGGATTTCATCCCGACTGGAACAGCTATATTTTCAATTACAAACGAGGAGAGGTTAAATCATTTTTAATTAGCAGCGCCCGATTCTGGTTTGATCTTTTTCATATAGACGGTATTCGCGTTGATGCGGTATCATCAATTATCAAACTGGATTATTCCAGGAGTCATGGTCAATGGGAACCCAACGAATTTGGAGGAAACGGTAACCTGGAGGCTATCGCATTCATCAAAGACCTCAATGAAACCATATTCAGGGATTTTCCCGATACACAATCTATTGCTGAAGAAGCCACCGATTGGCCTGGTGTTTCCAAACCCACTTTTATGGGTGGACTGGGTTTTGGTATGAAATGGATGATGGGCTGGATGCACGATACGCTGGATTATTTCAAGATCGACCCGTTCTTTCGTCCGCATCATCAAAATAAGTTTTCCTTCAGCATGATGTATTTCTATGACGAAAACTTTATGCTTCCAATAAGTCATGATGAGGTAGTACATGGTAAATCACCAATGATCTATAAAATGCCCGGTGATGAATGGCAGAAGTTTGCCAACCTGCGTACTTTATATACCTATATGTGGACACATCCTGGTGCGCGGCTGTTATTTATGGGAAGTGAATTCGGTCAAACCAGCGAATGAGTGGGATCTTTTGCAGTTCGATCCACACAAAAAATTACAGGAATGTGTTAAGGATTTGAACCGGTTACTAAAAAATGAGCCTGCTTTGTACGAAAACCAATTCAATATTTATGGATTTGAGTGGATCGATCTCAATCACCGGGAGGAAAATGTATTGGTTTACCGGAGAAAAGGGAAACTGGAGACTGATGATGTTCTCATTGTTTTAAATCTTGCCCCTGTGCCAAGATGGAACTGGGAAATTGACCAACTGGAACATCGTTATGAAAAAGAGATATTTAACAGCGACATTAAAAAATATTGGGGATCCGGCGACGTTACAAATCCCGATATTCGTATCCAGGAAATAGCCTCAAATGAAAATGTGCCATCGGAGAATTCAAAGAAGTACAGGCTTATCATTAATTTGCCTCCTTTGGCAGCAATTGTTTTAAAGTAGTTTCAGTTGGTAAATTTAGCAATTTCCTGACCTTATTTGTTTGCCAGGCCGGGGACAAACTTTATTTTCGAACACGTGAAAACACCAATTCCCATGAAAAAGTTTCTGATTATTGCGACATCCTTAACTACCTCAGTTACAATTTTTGCACAGGCTGATAGTTCTGCATTTTATTATAAAAAAGGGTTAGACGAAAAAGCCAAAGGGCATTCGTTAATTGCCATCCAGCATTTCGAAAAAGCATACAACCTTAATAAAACAAACAAGAATATTGTTAGCGAATTAGCGGCTGATTATCTGAGCCTTCGTCGTTATGCACAGGCCAGAGATAAATATATGCAGTTGGAAAGCATGGGCGATAAAAGCGATAGCACCTATCGCCAGTTAACTCTGCTTTCGTTCAATGCCCGTAAGTGGGATGATGCCATTAGGTACGCTTTGATTCTGAAGAAGCAAAATGTAAATGAAAAACTGGCCTGGTATATTGGGAAATCGTATTACGAAAAAGAAGACCTCGGGAATGCAATAAAATATTTTGGTTTTGCAGCGAAGGAGGATCCAACGAACCCGGAAATTCCTTACAATATTGCACGGGCTTATGCTGATATGATGAATTTCAAAGAAGCCATCCCATACTTCTTAAAAGCAATTGAATTAAATCCGACTAATGCCCGTTGGATCTATGAAACTGCTTTGATCTATTATGCTCTTCCCGATGAACAGAATTCATTAAAATATATGCTGTTGGCAGCGGAGAAGGGATACAAACAGGACTACGAATATTTACAAAACCTTGCAATCGCCTATACCAATGCCGGACAACCTGGTGAAGCCATTAATTTATTGAAAGGAATTCTTGAAAAACGGCCATCTGATGTTAACATCATCAATATGCTTGCTGAAGCTTACTACGACAGTAAGAAGTATGACGAAGCCATTTCTTACTATGACAAGCTTTTGCAAATGAATGCCAGCAACGCGGAAGCGATGTATATGATGGGAATGTGTTTTCAAAAGAAAGGCGAGAAACAAAAAGGAATGGCATTGTGTGATAAGGCCATCCAGATTGACCCAAGCCTTCAAAATTTGAAGCAGGAAAAGAAGTTGCCTGGTGGGTTTTGAAACAGCCGGCCCATCCCGACCTTCCCGGTGGGAAGGCCACCAATGCACAGCCCTTGCTTATTTGACAACACTCACAGCTTTTACAATCTTCCACGCTCAGACTTTTCGAATTTTGCAATGAAAAATGAACTGTCAGGGTCTGTGCTTCTGCGAAGTCCCTCCACCGGAGGGATTTAGGGAGGCCGGGCCCGGCCTCTACATTCTCTCCGGTACGTTAATACCCAACAAACCCATCGCATGTTTAATAACATTTGATGTCAGCTGGCAGAGTTGTAAACGCAATTGTTTCTTCTCTTCTGTTTCAGCTTTTAACACACTATGAACCGTATAAAAAGTATTGTAAGCCTGGGCTATGCTGTAAATATAATTTGCAATTACTGCGGGACTATATTCCATTGCTGCCTGTTGAACAATAACACGGTATTGATCCAATAAAAGAAGCAACTCTTTTTCTAATTTTTCCAATTTAGTTTCATTCAAAAATGTTGATTGCGCAGGCTCTTTTCTTAGTATCGATTTTATTCTCGCATGTGTGTATTGAATAAAAGGCCCTGTAAAACCATGAAACTCTATTGACTCTTCGGGGTTAAAAACCATCCTTTTTTTAGGATCTACTTTTAACAGGTAAAACTTTAGCGCACCTAATGCAAGTGTTTCGTACAACTCTTTTAGCTCGCTTGCGTTGAACTCTTCGATCTTGCTTTTTTCTTTCGTTTTCTTTTCGGCCTCCAGTACCATTTCATCAACAAGGTCGTCTGCATCTACAACGGTTCCTTCACGACTTTTCATTCTGCCTGTTGGCAGATCCACCATTCCGTAACTTAAATGGAAAATGCCATCAGCATAAGGCTTGCCTAATTTCTTTAAAATGAGTTCCAGAACTTTCATATGATAGTTCTGTTCATCTGCGATGATGTAAATGCTTTGGTCGTATTGAAAGTCTTTGTATTTCTCTTCGGCTAGTCCAAGATCCTGCGTGATATAAACCGAAGTGCCATCTTTTCTTAAAACCAGTTTCTCATCTAAGCCTTCACTGGTAAGATCGATCCAGACGCTGCCATCCTCCTTTTTATAAAATACCTCTTGTTTCAATCCGTCTTCAACAAACTGTTTTCCTAACAAATACGTTTCACTTTCATAATAAGTTTTTTCAAAATCGCTACCTATTCTTTTATACGTTTCGTCAAAACCTTTGTACACCCAGCCATTCATTTTTTTCCATAGACTTATTACATCCGGCTTACCCTTCTCCCAATCAAACAGCATTTGTTGCGTTTTCTGCATAATGGGAGCCTTGCGCTCTGCATCCTCTTTGGTTTGTCCGGAAGCAATTAATTGTTCAGTTTCTTTTTTAAGTTCATTGCTAAACTTCACATAATAATCACCAACAAAATGATCACCTTTAGTGCCTGTACTCTCTGGCGTAGCTCCATTGGCGAACATTTCCCAACCAATCATGCTTTTGCAAATATGTACGCCACGATCATTCACAACGCAGGTTTTGGCAACTTCATTTCCATTGGCTTTTAAAATTTCAGCTACACTCCACCCTAAAAAATTATTTCTTAAGTGACCAAGGTGTAAAGGTTTGTTGGTGTTTGGCGAGGAGTATTCAACAACGATTTTCTTATTTGTGTTGGCGAAGCTGACAAATTCTGCAGTTGCAAAATTTTTTGCTAATAAATCGCTGAAGTAATTATCTGCAACCGTTACGTTCAGAAAACCTTTGATAACATTATAAGATGTAAAAAGATCTTTATTGTGGGCAATCAGGTATTCACCGATGTCTTTTCCTAATTGTTCAGGAGATTTTTTTAATTGCTTAACCAGGGCAAATAAAACCACAGTGTAATCGCCTTCAAATTCCGGTTTGGTTAGATTGACAGGGACACTGTCCGCAGTGACAGATACTTTAAAAACATCTTCAATGGCTTTGGCGCTGACTTCTTTTATCTTTTGAACTAAACTCATTCCTGAAACCTGTTTGCGGCGCAATTTACATAAATAAGTTCCAGGGTTCAGGAGGTTCAAAAAGTTCGAAAAGTTATGAGCCCGATAGAGATGCTATTTGACCCTCTTGAACCTCTTAAACCTCTTGAACTT
>Ga0193740_1000267_pt1 | contig 15151 bp, 16 predicted proteins | sample L2s1metaG_FD_145072 | JGI IMG/M metagenome (GOLD analysis project Ga0193740, IMG submission 145072) | Soil microbial communities from a riparian zone of the East river system, Colorado, United States - L2s1 | ecosystem: Environmental > Terrestrial > Soil > Riparian zone | place: USA: East River... | reverse complement strand
AGCGTTATGATAAAATTGCAGACAACCTCGTTAATATTAATAACAGTTTTTCATCAAGAGAAGAAGCCATCAGTATTTTAAAACAGCGTACAGCAAAATTCTACAATCGCCGGGCTGCCTGATTTTTTTTATTTTCGCTTCATGGTTATTATCAGAGATCTTCAGAAAGAAGATAATCCTGCACTTGCAAAAGTCGTAAGAGATACCCTGGCGGAATTTGGCGCCAATCATCCTAATACTGTTTATTACGATCCAACAACCGATACATTGTTTGAGGTATTTCAAACTCCCCGGTCAAAATATTTCCTTGCAGAGTTAAATAACAAAATTGTGGGTGGTGGAGGTATTTACCCTACTGATGGGTTACCAGGAGATACTTGTGAGCTTGTAAAAATGTATTTGCTGCCTGAAGCCCGTGGCTATGGGTTAGGAAGAACATTAATTGAAAAATGTATTGAGGCAGCAGCTGAAAATGGTTTTAAAAAGGTCTACCTCGAAACAATGCCTGAGCTAAAACAAGCTTTAACTGTATATGAAAAATTCGGATTTGAATATTTGAAAGGCCCGATGGGAAATAGCGGGCATACCGGCTGCAGTTTGTGGATGTTCAAGAGTCTGTAATCAATACTGTTAGTCTGGAGTCAATACTCCCGACTCTGAACTCACGACTGACGACTCACGATTTGTACCTCATACACCGGACTGAATAAATAAACCTTACCTGTTCTTACTTCTTCGCATTTGAATCTTTTCCTTTGCTTCTCTCCCTTTTTAAAAATTTTTCCATCGTCAATTTTAAATAATGCATTCAAAGGAATTTCTTCAACCAATTTAAATCCATTTTTATGTTCATCATATTTACGAAGAACCCGTATAAGATCATCCTCGGCACAGCTGCTTGCCGCCGGGTTTTTAAGTGAAGCCAACAATTCTTTTTCAATATCAGTAGGAAAAACTTTGTTCTCGACAAACTGTTTCAACAAATAACCATAAATAGTCTTCCATTCATTGCCATGGGCCATTACGCTATTGCCATGCTTTTCAAATGTCAATAAATGAGCTATCTCATGTAAAAGGGTGATGAGGAAAGAAAATTTATTCAAACTTCCATTTACACTAATGCGATGATTGCTAAAATGCGTACGATGCCTGTAATCTCCTAAAATGCTTTTGCGATGTTGTGTAACTGTAAGATGAATTTTATAACACCGCAGGTATTCTTCTACTGCACTATAGGTTCCGATAGGTAAAAATGAATTTAGATGTGTTAATGGAGCTTCCTGTTTAGGCATTGGTTTTTTGTTTGTTCACTTTCATCAGCCCTGACACCTCAATAAAAGTGTAAACTATATATAATCCCATGCAGAAAAAAAGCCCTGGTTTGTTTACATCTTTTTTATTCATCATAATATAAACAAAAGCCACTCCTGCCAATAAAAAAAGTTTTAGCATAATACTCCCATATACCCACCGAAAAAAAGCATGATTATTCTTCGTCGTAAGGCCCCTCACTGCCATCCAGTAAGAAAGAAAACTGGTACCAAAGACGATGAGATTTCCAAAAACAAGCACAGTGTAGTCAAAGCCCCAACCTTCCAGTCTTTTCATCATGGCAACAAATCCTGAATTAAGAACAAGAAAAAGAATAATGGCCGGAAGAAAATTTTTCGTCGATTGTTTATTCATTTAATTAGGGATTAAAAATAAAAAAACCGTCTAGCCTGGGGCGAGACGGTGCGAAGTTAAAGGACTGAATCAAATAATTCATTTTGCAAGGGAAGCAACTTCATTTGACGCCATATCCACTACATTGGCACCCATATGACATTGGCCATTGAATGTAGCACTTGGTTCCACCTGTAGTTTACCGGCATAAATATTTCCATTTACAACGCATTCGCCACGCAGTTGAAGCAACTCTTTTACTTTTATTGTGCCTGATGTTTTTCCAACTATATCTGCGTTGTTACCAAAAATATCTCCCTCTACTACACCGCTACTTCCAATTACGATCTTAGCACTGCTGTTAATGTTGCCGATGACCGTCCCATCAATTCTCAGGTCGCTGTTGCTACTGAGATCTCCTTTAATAGTCGTTCCGGCGCTGATCAGTGTGGTACCTGTACCTCCACCGTTACCATTCGGTTTTTCTGTAATCATATCTGTTGTAGTTGGTTTTTTAGTATTAAACATAGGTTTAGATATTTAGTTTCCAATGATCTCTTCTTTTGGCACACTGATCTGCGTTGTATCAAGTTTAGTCGTCACATCCCCTTTCAACACTCTTTGTAACCCCTCCCTGTATTGTTCCTGGAATTTTAGTTCCCGTTCTAATGAATCAGTCCTGTATTTCATCTGCCTGAGGTCCCTGTCTACCCGGTAATCGGCTCCCGAACCCGGAATATAGTATCTCAAAGGCGTAAAAACGATCAGGGCGACAGTAAGACCTACCAATACCACAAAAATTGTGCAAAGCACTACATAAACGCTCATCCTTGATAACTTAAACGTAACAACCTCTTCGTAAGTATCATCGTTCATAACTACCAGTCGGTAGCGGTTTCGAAGTCGTTTTAGTGTTGATTCGGGGGATATTTTCAAATCAGTGAATTTAAAAGCCAATAAAATTAAGAAAAGCTTGCCGAAAGGCGGGATTTCGGGATAAAAAACTTGACTAATTTTGAAATAAATAATTTGATTTTCAGTTATTAAGACTTTAGATTGCGCGGCAATGTACCTGAACAGAAAGATTTATTCTAGCCTCTTATTACTGATTCTGTGTTTTACCTTTTTTCAGGCCCATTCACAGCAGGGATTCTCTTTTGATATAAAAAAGCCCGAACAGTTTGATGACCGGGTGTTAGCCTCCGAAAAATCAGAAACAAAGAAGTTCCCGATCACTAAGCGTTTAACTCAAAATACTTTTACACATTACAATTATTTTTTTAACGCTAATAACAAGCTAAACGAAATTTTAGAAATAGCCAAAGCTGCACACATTGATGATTTCACCGAACTTCTGTCTTTTTACAATTATAGCCTCGATGAAACTGCCGCAAACAAAGAACAGTTGGATTCTGTTATCTATAAGTCCACAACTGGAATAGTGTTGCATGACCTGCGTAATGATTGGATCGATAATTTATATTTGCTAACCGGGGCCGCTTATTTTCTGCGCCAGCAATTTGATTCTGCTTATCTTACGTTTCAGTTCATTAACTACGCCTGGGCAAAAAAAGAAAAAGATGGTTATTACCAAACTATCGGAAGCAAGTTTGATGGCAACGATGCATTTACCATTTCTACAAAAGAAAAAAATAGTTTACCAAGAAAAGTATTCTCTGAACCGCCCAGCAGGAATGATGCTTTTATCTGGCAGATAAGAACATTGATCGCAATGGAAGAATATGGAGAGGCTGCCAGCCTGATCATTACACTTAAAAATGATCCTGCGTTTCCAAAACGTTTACAAAGCGACCTGGAAGAAGTACAGGCATTGTGGTTTTATAATGGAAATGTATACGACAGCGCTGCTGTCCATTTGGAAAAAGCATTGGATAATGCAACCAATAAGAAAGAAAGGGCCAGATGGGAATTTTTAATTGCCCAATTATACCAGCTTAGCGGCAGACCAGAATTAGCAAGAAAATTCTATGATAAAGTGATCGGTCATACGATTGATCCTGTAATGGAAATTTATGCCCGGCTTAATTCCATTCGCATTGATACAACTGGAGGTGAAAATTATATTGATAAAAATGTTGCAGAGCTGTTGAAAATGGCAAAACGGGATAGATATATTGATTACCGCGATGTGATCTATTACACCATTGCTCAAATAGAAATGGAAAGAAATAACCTGGACCAGGCAATAACTTATCTTAAAAAAAGCACAGAGAACAATACAGGCGATCTTGCATTAAAAAATAAAGCCTTTTTGCAAATGGCAGAGATGGCTTTTACACTAAAAAAATACAGGCAGGCCCGCAACTTATATGACAGCGTTGATATAAATGATCCAGGTTTAAAAAATCAAAGAGAGATAAATGAGAGAAAACATGTACTTATCAATTTAGTAACTCAACTGGATATAATAGAAAGACAAGATAGTTTGCAAAAGATCGCAGCAATGCCTGAGGAAGAAAGAAAAGATTTTGTAAAAAATCGTGTTCGTCAAATGAGGAAAGAAAAAGGACTGAAAGAAGATGCAGCTGCATCCGCAACTATTTTGGTGCCGATCGGTTCGCAAAAAAACGATGAAGAGGATCTGTTTACTAGCGGTACAAAAGGTGAATGGTATTTTTATAATGCTACATTAAGGTCGAAAGGAGCAAGTGAGTTCAAAGCAAAATGGGGAAACCGGGGAAATGTTGATAATTGGAGACGTGCTGCGGGCATGAGTTTTCAGCCAATAGCCACTAAAACTGTTCCGAACCGTACAGATACTCTAGGTAAAGAAGAAGACGTACAAGCTACTTCTGGCGAAATAACCTTTGATGCATTATATGCTAATCTTCCTCTTACTGAAAAGCAAATGAAATTATCAAATGATTCATTAAGCGAAGCCCTTTATAAGCTTGGTAAATCTTTTGCAAATGACCTGGAAGATTGCGCTTCTTCAATTCCTGCTAATGAAAGAATAGTCAATCGTTTTCCTGCATTTAAAAAAATGGAAGAGGTGTTATTTACACTTTATTATTGTTATAACAAATCCGGTGAAACTGTAAAAGCTCAGCAGGTTAAAAAGCAGATGGAACAAAAATTTGCCGACAGTCGTTTGACTACAATTGTTTCGACCGGTAAAGACCCGGGAAGCAAATTGAATGAAGAGGCGACAAAAGCCTTTCAAAATGTTTATGATCTGTTTATTGAAGGAAATTTTACAAAAGCTATAGCTGATAAAAAAATTGCTGACAGCATTTATGGTTCTAACTATTGGACTCCGCAACTGATGTATATCGAAGCGATCTATTATATCAAACAAAAACAAGATGCGAAAGCAACAGAAATATTGAATGCAATAATTGCACAGGATCCGGGTTCATCAATGGCCGTAAAGGCGGGAACTATGATCGATGTATTGAGCCGCAGGCAAAAAATAGAAGACGAATTGAGCGGATTAAATGTAACGAGAGTTGAAGAAAAACGCATACCTGTTGATACCACAACAAAAATAAAAACAGATACCGTTGCATATACCCCATTACCTCAAAAAGAAAAACCAAAAGAAGTAGTTAAAGCTGCTGATCAAAAACCGGTTGTGAAAACGGCAGACACAGTGGTAAATAAACCAATTATTTCCGCATATGCATTTAAACCCGATGATAAATATTATGCAGCAGTAATACTTACTAAAGTGGATATGGTTTGGGTAAATGAAACAAAGAATGCCTTTAATATGTATAACCGGGGCAAATATTATAACAAACAATTTGAATATACCGTAACCCCCCTCAATACTGAATACAAAGTTTTATTAATTGGAAATTTTGACAATGCACAAGCCGCGGCCGAGTATGTTCAATCGGTAAAACCAGTAAGTAATTCACAAATTGTACCATGGCTGGCTGCGGATAAATACAGTTTTACAATTATATCTGCCGCCAATCTTGAAATACTGAAAACACAACAGGATATTGGTCTTTACAAGCAATTCATCGAAAAAAATCTACCGGGTAAATTTTAAGGATTCCTTTTTATCAAAGCCTTTCTATTTTATTAGCTTTGAAATACATTGTGGTATTTTATTTGAGGTCTTTTCATCTTTCACTGAAATCATACATCATGAAACGGAGTGTAAAAATATTTTGGCAACTCTTCTTCGGCGGGCTTATTGCTTTTATACTATTGGTCTTACTCGCAAGCTGGGGAGCATTCGGCCCAATGCCTTCATTAAAGAAATTGGAAAACCCAAGTATATTACAGGCCACTGAAGTATTTGCCGATGATGGCACCCTGATGGGAAAATATTACCTGGAAAAAGGTAACAGGAGCAATGTGGCATATAGAGAGATTTCAAAATATGTTATAGACGCACTTGTATCGACCGAAGATGAAAGATTTTACAATCACTCCGGTATCGATTTTAAATCTACCCTGCGTGCAGTTATGTTACTCGGTCGTGAAGGTGGTGGTAGCACCCTTACTCAACAATTAGCAAAAGCACTTCTTGATCATGAGAAGAAAAGTAAAGCGATTCGTGTAATTCAAAAATTGAAAGAATGGATCATTGCAGTTAAGCTTGAAAGGAATTTTACCAAGGAAGAGATCATTGCACTTTATCTGAATGCAGTTCCATTTGGAAATAATGTATATGGTATTCGTAACGCAAGTCTTACTTTTTTTCAAAAAGAACCTGATAGATTGAAAGTAGAAGAAGGTGCCGTATTAGTCGGGATGTTAAAAGGTAATAGTCTTTATAATCCACAGCGAAATTATAAAGCAGCTTTTGACAGGAGAAATGTTGTGTTGAAACAAATGGTAAAAAATAATAGGCTCACTGAGATAGAGTTTAATAAATTAAAAACGAAGCCCATTGAAACCAATTTTAAAAAATTGGATGAGAACACCGGTTATGCCCCTTATTTCCGTGAAGTATTGCGTGAGGATCTGAAAGCAATTTTGAAAGGGATAAAAAAACCTGATGGTGATACCTATGATATTTATGACGATGGTTTGAAAATTTATACGACCATCAATCCCCGTATGCAGGTATATGCAGAAGAAGCAATTGCTCAATGGATGCCAACCATGCAAAAATATTTAAATACAACCGGCAACATTAAAAACGGATCTGTTTGGGGCGATTTTGAAAATGTGATACAGGCGGCCATGAAAAACAGCGATCGCTGGTCCAATATGAAAGACGATGGATTCAGTGATGATGAGATCAAACGTGCCTTTAAAAAGAAAGTACCGATGAAAGTGTTTGCATGGAATGCCAAACGTGAAAAAGATACCATAATGAGTCCATATGACTCTATTAGATATCATAAACAAGTGATGCAGGCATCTTTTATGGCAATGGATCCGGTAACGGGGGAAATTAAAGCATGGGTTGGTGGCGTGGATTTCAAAACATTTAAATACGACCATGTTAACATAAAAACGAAAAGACAAGTTGGCTCATCTATAAAACCATTTTTATACGCACAGGCGATGGAAGAACGCGGCTTTTCTCCTGAAACGCCGGTGCAAGATGTGCAGCAAGATTTTGGCAACAAGCGTCTTGTACCAGCCACAACAAAATCTTGTACCGGCAGAACAATGACAATGGCATCTGCATTAGCCTTTTCGAAAAACTGTGCAAGTGCATATATAATGAAGCAAGTAACGCCGAAATCTTTTGAAGAATTTGTTAGTCGAATTGGTATCCCCACAGATATTGGGCCTCACCCTGCAAATGCACTTGGCGCCTGCGATCTATCTTTATATGAAATGCTTTGGGGCTATACAGTCTTTGCTGGTCGCGGATTTTCTACAAGGCCCTGGTATATCAGCCGCATTGAAGACAGGAATGGCAATGTGATAATAAGATTTGATTATAGTGTGAATCGCAAGGAAGCAATAAATGATGTCACTGCTTATAAAATGGTTCGCATGATGCAGGGAACTGTTGATATTGGCACAGCTGCAGGATTAAGAAATCGTTTAGGCGCAGCAGAAATGGGTGGTAAAACAGGAACTACAAATGATAACAGTGATGCCTGGTTCATGGGTTACACTCCCCAGTTATTGGCAGGTGTATGGGTTGGTTGTGATGATCGTTTTGTTCGTTTGAGTAAAAATGATACCCGTGGATATGGTGGCACAGCCGCAAGACCGATCTGGGAAGCTTTTTATAGAAAAGTATACGCTGATAAAAAATTGGGTATTGACAGGGATGCAAGGTTCTCAAAACCGGAAGACCTTGAAATGGAAATGAACAGCGCAGATCCTTTGAATCTTATTGATGTTATACCTCCTGCAGCTGAAGGTGAAGACCAGGGAGTTGGTAATGAATCAGATTTCGAAATAATAAAAACAAGAGAATATATTGGTCCGGAAAGTAAACCAGTGATCGACGATAGTAAGGAAAAGGATCGAAAAAAAGATACTACCAATCAAGCTCAAGCTGTAAAAATTGGCGATCCACAACCAGAAGAAAAAAAGAAGAAAGGTATTTTCAATAAAATTTTCGGAAAGAAGGATAAGAAAGAGAATTGATAGAATTTCCTTAATAATTCACTTCTTTATTTATGAAACATGCTTATTCAGTTTTGAAAGCAATAAGGTGAAAAATTATTTCCAATCCTTTATCCAGTCTTTGATACCGAGATAAACCTGGTTGGCGACCTTATACCTGAACTTTGGATCAAGTATCATTTTCTCATCTTCTTTGTTACTAAGAAACGCAATTTCTACCAGGCAGCTTGGATAATCTGTCGGTTGTATCGGTTGAAAATTAAAGCTACCCACATTCCCAAACTCATCAAGATTTTTTATCTCCAATAATCTTTTCAAAATGCTTTGTGAAAATGAACGGAACCCGATATGCTTATAATAAGTTGAAACGCCTTTCACATAGTCACGACCGGAAGAATTTAAATGAAAAGAAATAAAAATATCGGGGTCATTCTGCTGCGTCCATAATACACGATCTTTATTATCTATAGTAGTGTCAGTCTCTCTTACCATCACTACTTTTATTTTTTGCTTTTTTAATATCTTCTGAAGCTCTTTAGCAAAAAGAAGAGTATAATTTTTTTCAAGAACGCCTGATGTTACACCACTTGCGCCAATATTTGTACCTCCATGCCCTGCATCAATAGCGATCGTCATGTTGCGAATACTCGCAGGCAATCTTCTTATTTTTAACAGCAGCGAGTTTCCATTATAACCTATACTGTATCCATAATGCTGCTGCTTCACTAACTCAATTGTAATTTGCAACACATCGCTTTCTGTTTGTTCATACCAAACATTCTTTACTGCTTTTGCTGATGACAATTGTGTTATCCAGTTAGTATTGCTTTGTACATTATACAATTCAATTTTAATTCTTGAAGGGTTTATATCCATCCAGCTTTTATAAGGAACTCTTCCGCTGAGCGAAAAACTTACCGAATCAAATTCATCTCCTCCTTTCACCCTCCAGCTTTCACATAAAACAGGTGACAGTATAGTATCAGGATATGCCTGTGCATAATATTGTTCAATAAATCCATAATGCTGTGATGAAAGTTGGACCTTATATAAATTCTTTACTGTATCAATAACTTTCATTACAACAGATGTGTCAATATAGCCCATTTTGGCACTACCGAGTCTGTCCTCACCACTGCTGTAAGCAAGCTGCGGTAGTTTACCCTTAGTAATTATATAAGAAGGAATTGAGTCTTGTGCAAAGAATGACGGCCCTTGTAAAAAGAAAAGAAAAAGGCCCACGCAAATAATTCTCTTGAAAATCATGATTGAAGATAACTGAATTTATTTTTTTAAAATTGCTTTCCACAAGGCAGATTCCATATTTAACTACTGTCTCCTTTTCTTATCTTTCTCCTCAAAATTTAAATACAGTCAGTTATCAAAACAATTTATTTAAACCAGATCCCAATCAAGATGTTTGAAATAAAAAAAGCGGAAATAAGTGATATACCATTGATACGTGAGCTTACATTTCGAGTTTGGCCGCAAACCTATGCATCGATCCTTTCGCAGGAACAAATCGATTATATGCTGGAAATGATGTACAGCGAATCTTCATTAAAAAAACAAATGACCCAAGATGGTTGCCGATTTATTATCGTTTATGAAAACGGAAACCCCGTGGGCTTTGCTTCATATAGCGAAGAAGAACCCCATAAATGGAAATTAAATAAGATCTATGTACTCATGAATCAACAAGGAAAGGGAACCGGTAAATATGTGATCAATTATATCATTGAAGAAATAAAAAAGCAAAATGCAAATTCCCTTTATTTACAAGTGAATCGCTATAATAATGCAAAAGCTTTTTATGAAAAACTTGGGTTCGTCGAAATAGATTTTATAAATCTCGATATTGGTTATGGCTATTTTATGAATGATTATGTAATGGAGAAAAAGTTGTAAGTGATGAGCCGTGAGCTATGAGTCTAGAAAGCTGCTTAATATGAAATATCCTATTCACTATTGACCACTCAACATTCACTAATTGCATTTCAAATATTTTCTCGGGTTGACAGGCTCTTCCTGTTGAAACATGAGTAACTCAAGCATATCACCCGGTTTGTAAGTACCAATTATATCTCCTGTTTTTACTTTAGAGCCTTGTCTTACCTTTGGTGCTAGCACGCCAGCATACCAGAAATAATAATTTCTGAATTGAAGTACCACATCATACTTGGTATCCTCTGTTCTTGCCACAATAACCACTGAACCTTCGTGAACTGCCTGAACTGCCGTATCGGTTTTACTTGAGAGCATTACTCCATACTCGGACGATTTTTGGTAATCCTTATCACTGGCTCTTACCACTTTGGATACACCGGTTTTAAGAGGACATGATAATTTCAGGCTATCAGTTTGAGCAAATACAAATGAAACACTAAAAGAACATAATAAAAGAAAGGTGGTTCGTTTTAAATCCATGCTTATTAGTTTTTTTGAAAGCTAAGTTTTTTCATCATTTCATCGCTTAATGGTTCTGAATAGACACCATAGGCATTTACCAATACTCCTTTCAAGCCTGACTGTGATTCTATTGCATATACTATCGCTTCATCACCCGGGTCACTGTTGCCTTCGAAACGATGAAATTCTGTTATTTCAAATTCTTTAGCATTAAATTTTTGTCCTTGGCATTCAAGGGCACTTCCCTTAAGATTAAAATCCAATGTGTATCCTCTCTGTTTTAATTCGTTCACAGCTTGTGATACTGTATCATAGGCTGCCATGTTATTAAATTTTAGGTTTGAGTTCTATTCTTTTTTCTCTTCCGCAGCTTTGCACTCAAGAAATTCACGGGAATCCATCGGTTCTTCATCTTTAAACATTCTGAATTCCATTTCTTGTCCAATAGTATAAAGGCCTAATAACTGTCCTGCTTTTATTTGCTGGTTTACATTTACCAATGCTTTCGAAATTCCATAGTACCAGAAATACCATTCTTTATAATAGATCACCATTTCAAAACGGCCATCTTCTGTAGGGTTAATGCTCAGCACTTTTGCGTCAATACAACTGCGGATCGCTGTATCTGTCTTGCTGATCATTATCACCTTTTTGTCGGGCGGGTCCCAGCTAAATGCTTCCTTTGGTTCACGTCCCATTCCATTTTCAAAAGGGCATACAAGCTTTTTATCGAACTTTAATTCGCCTTTTCCTTTATTTTTTTGTCCAAAAACTGCACCGATAATAAATATCAGCCCAGCAAGCAGTAAAATTTTCCTTTTCATTATTAATTCCGGGTTATAGGGTTACAGACGTCATATCAATTGTATTCGTTGGCCGTTTGTTTAATTATCTGCAAGTTACCTCAATAGGACGAAGCAAATTACAGATTTGCAGCATATAATTATAATTTTCTAGCCCACAAAAAAAGCTCTTGCCTAGTGAAATTACTTGATAGACTAATTTTTATTTGACACAAAGAAAATGGCCTTAGCGTGACTTTCAACAGTTGTAAAACCGAAAATCTAAATTATCACATGTGTGTCCTTCACGGCGCCCATCACAAAAACACTTTGTACATTCCCAATATTTTCCATTTCAGACAGACGATTCACATGAAAATTATAATATGCATCCATGTCCTCTACCACGATCTTTAGCATAAAATCAAACTGCCCGGAAATACTATAGCATTCCAGGACCTCGCTCATCTCCCGGATCGCTTTCACAAATCGTGATCCAGCCGTTTTATTGTGCTGCAACAATGAAACATACACGATCACCATCAAACGCTTATTAAGTTTTGCCGGATCAACAAGCGTTGCATATTGCTTGATCACTCCCGTTTCTTCCATCCACTTGATCCGCTCATAAACAGGTGTTGTACTCAAATTCACTTTGTCAGAAATTTCTTTTACAGTAATTCTTGCGTTGTGTTGCAATAGTCTTAGAATCGCAATGTCTTTTTGATCGAGGTAAACATGAGTAGTAGATTCCTCTTTTTTGATTGCTTTAGCCATATTAAAAAAGGGTTTTATTCTACAAGAAACGAAATTTTATACATTTTATTCCAAATTTTAATAAGAAGTCAGCTGTTTTACCTATTTCTCTACCTTTGTTTTCAGTTAATTCTTTGTGTCGTTGGTTTCTTCTCTTATTTATTAGCTTTATGGAAAACTTGAAGACACGAAGAAAAATTAAAATTTTTTAACTCATAATTCTTAATTAAAAACCATGTCAACAACAATTTCACACATCGACTTTAAGCTACCCAATAAAGTGAAAGACATTTCACTTGCCGAATGGGGAAGAAAAGAAATTCGCCTTGCAGAAGCAGAAATGCCTGGCTTGATGGCGATCCGTAAGGAATACGGAGCGAAACAACCTCTTAAAGGTGCTCGTATTGCCGGTTGTCTTCACATGACCATTCAAACCGCAGTGTTGATCGAAACATTGATAGAATTAGGCGCTGAAGTAAAATGGAGTTCATGCAATATCTTCTCAACCCAGGATCATGCTGCTGCTGCTATTGCCGCTGCAGGTATCGGTGTATTTGCCTGGAAAGGACAAACTTTGGAAGAAGCTGATTGGTGCATTGAACAAACTCTTTTCTTTGGCGGTGCTGATCGTCCTTTGAATATGATCCTTGATGACGGTGGCGATCTTACCAATATAGTTTTGGATAAATATCCTGAATTGATCCAGCATTTGAAAGGTATCAGTGAGGAAACAACTACTGGTGTTCATCGTCTTTATGAAAGAGTGCAGAAAGGTACATTACCTGTTCCTGCTATCAACGTGAATGATTCTGTTACAAAAAGCAAGTTTGATAACAAATACGGTTGTAAAGAAAGCCTGGTTGATGCGATCCGTCGTGCAACTGATGTGATGATGGCAGGCAAGGTGGCTGTTGTTGGAGGTTATGGTGACGTAGGTAAAGGCTCAGCCGCTTCATTGAAAGGCGCAGGTTGCCGTGTTATAGTAACTGAGATCGATCCTATCTGTGCATTGCAGGCTGCAATGGATGGCTTTGAAGTAAAGAAAATGGCTGATGCAGTAAAAGAAGCTGATATAGTGGTGACTGCTTCAGGTTGCCGCGATCTTATTACTGAAAAGCATTTCCGAAGCATGAAGGATAAAGCGATCGTATGCAATATTGGTCACTTTGATATTGAGATCGACGTAGCTTGGTTGAATAATAATTTTGGCCATACAAAAGATACTGTCAAACCACAGGTTGATGTTTATACCGTTGACGGGAAAGACATCATTTTGCTTGCTGAAGGTCGTTTGGTAAATCTTGGTTGTGCTACAGGGCATCCAAGTTTTGTAATGAGTAATTCATTCTCTAATCAAACATTGGCGCAAATAGAACTTTGGACAAACCATAAGAGTTATGAAAACAAAGTGTATGTTCTTCCCAAACATTTGGATGAGAAAGTAGCAAGACTTCATCTTTCAAAGATTGGAGTTGAGTTGGATGAACTCAGTACTGAACAGGCCGATTATCTTGGCATCCCAAAGGCAGGGCCGTTCAAACCAGAACATTACAGGTATTAATTTGTTTCCTGAGCGCAGCGAAGGATCTTAACCGATATTGAAGCCTCGAATTGTTCGGGGCTTTTTTTATTGTATCCAGCAGTATACTACTATTAAACCTGAGTTGCATGGCACTCTTTTGCTTTCTGTTCGCTATTCAGCTTTTTTGCCTCTAATATTTGAAATACTGTACCTTGCTATCACCAAAATTTTTCCATTCAAAAAACTTTTTTATGAAACAACTGCTCACAGTTCTTGTATTTTTTTCGATTACAACTTTATTTATTGCTTGTAATAGCAATACTGCCGAATCAAGTACTAACACAGCCACTGAAGAAAGAGCCAATACTTTTGATCTGGCTGCTGTAAAAAAAATCATTGATTCCACAAATGTTGTTTTTGGTTACATGATAAGCAAAGGCGATTCCGTAGGTCTTGCTTCACTTTATACGTCGGATGCAAAATTTATGGCGCCGAATTCGCCTACAGCTTCCGGAAGAAGTGGTGTCCAATCTGCTTTTGCCGGGCTTTTTGCAGCCATGGGAACACCAGGTCTTACATTAACAGCTAATGAAGTATGGGGAACAGAAGAGCTTATAACTGAAGTAGGAACATATACAATGACTGATAAAACCGGAAAAGAAATTGATAAAGGAAAATACATTGATCTTTGGAAAATGGAAGACGGAAAATGGAAGCTACATCGTGATATCTTTAATTCTGATATGCCGCCAATGCCAATGGCGCCTACGAAAAAATAATTATCCTGAAATTAATTATTAATAAAAAAGTAAAGGCCTTGCGAATGCAGGACTTTTGTATTTGTCAAATTAAAGTCATGAAAAATATCATCCCAATGCTTGAAATCTATTGTGTACAACTAATATCGTCTGTATTCTCCTTTGGAATAGTTGTTGAGTAATTGCAGGGTTACCAATTTCTGATTTTTTTAAAAAGGAGGGCACATGACAAACGTTGCACTATGGGTACAGCTTGAAGCCAAAAAAGGCAAAGAAGCAGAAGTGGAAAGATTTTTAAGGGATGGTCTGACCATAGTCAACAATGAAACAGAAACTATTACCTGGTATGCGTTAAAACTTAGCCCGACTTCGTATGCGATCTTTGACACGTTTTCTGATAATAAAGGAAGGGAGGCTCATCTGGTAGGCCAGGTTGCTATAGCTTTGAAGGAAAAGGTCTCTGATCTTTTCTCTAAACCGCCAACAATTGAAAGAATTGATGTTCTTGCTGCCAAACTGCCTGAATTAGAACAGTACTAACTCATTATTAACTTTTTGACCAAAGCGATCCCGGAGCTTTCAATTCATCGTCGATCCGATGTGAGGGCCCCGGGGTTTCATTTTTATAAGGAGTATGGTTTCGCATTCAATATTGCCCTTAAAAAAAATTCCTGAACGCAAATGAACATTCGCATTTCTAAACATTATATTTTTTTACTGAATCAGTTTCTGTAATTTCA
>Ga0193740_1000266_pt1 | contig 15170 bp, 14 predicted proteins | sample L2s1metaG_FD_145072 | JGI IMG/M metagenome (GOLD analysis project Ga0193740, IMG submission 145072) | Soil microbial communities from a riparian zone of the East river system, Colorado, United States - L2s1 | ecosystem: Environmental > Terrestrial > Soil > Riparian zone | place: USA: East River... | reverse complement strand
AAATAAATGCGCCTTGTTGTTTTGCTTTTTCAATGGCAACAAGTGTATCAGCCGTTTCACCACTTTGTGAAATAGCGAGTATTACATCCCCGGGATGAATAACAGGATTACGATAACGGAATTCCGATGCATATTCAACTTCAACCGGTGTGCGGCAGAGTTCTTCAAAAATATATTCTGCTACAAGTCCTGCGTGCCAGCTAGTGCCGCAAGCGATAATAATTATGCGATTTGCATTGACAAGTTTATCAATATTGTTTTCAACGCCAGCCATTGTGATAGTTCCTTTTTCTGCATCCAATCTTCCACGCAGACAATCAAAAACTGTATCTGCCTGTTCATTTATTTCTTTCAGCATGAAATGATCATAACCACCTTTTTCAATTGCAGCCAATTCTATATCCAGCTTTTGTACAAATGGCGTTAGCTTTTCATTGCCAAGATTTTTTAAAATGAGTTCGCCTGGTTTTACAATCGCCAGCTCATAATCGTTTACATAGACAACTTCTTTTGTGTATTCAAGCATTGGAGATGCATCTGAGCCAAGAAAATGTTCGCCCTTGCCAATACCGATCACTAAAGGGCTTCCTTTTCTTGCCGCAATGATCGTTTCGGGATCGTCTTCATCAATTAATAAAATAACATAAGCACCCGTTACCCGTTTCAATGCTACACGTATAGCTTCTTCAAGATCACATTTGTTATTCTTTCTTATCTCTTCAATAAAATTTAATAGCACTTCAGTATCAGTGTCACTTTTAAACTTGTAACCTTTATTAATGAGTTCCTGTTTTAGTTGTGCATAATTTTCAATGATGCCGTTGTGGATCATTGCCAGTTTACCACTTGCTGAAGTATGAGGATGTGCATTGCGATCGCTTGGTTCACCATGTGTAGCCCACCGGGTATGACCGATGCCAATATGTGCATGAAGATTTTCGCCAACCAATGAATCTGCTAACTCCGCTACTCTTCCTTTTTTCTTGTACACAGTCAGCCCTCCATTCAGTAAAGCAACCCCAGTGCTGTCGTAGCCGCGGTATTCAAGTCGTTGAAGTCCTTTTATAATGATGGGATATGCTTCTCTTGGGCCGGTGTAACCAACTATTCCACACATAAGGTTTTATTAGATTTTGTCATTTACTGGATAAGTGCAAACGATTGAGCGGTTGCAAAACGAAATTGCACAAAAATGGCCAGATGGCAAAAAGCGAAGGCAATCCTGGCTCTGTGTTATCTCGTTTATAAAAGAACTCCTTTAAGCAAAAGAAGTGCCGTACCGAAATAGATCAATAATCCTGTTACATCGACCAACGTTGCAATAAAAGGAGTAGAAGATACTGCGGGGTCAGCACCTAATTTTTTTAATAAGAGCGGAAGCATTGAGCCCATGATTGTTCCCCAAATAACTACGCCAACTACTGCAAAGCCAATTGCAAAACCAATACGGATAAAATGTTCTCCAAATAATCCGAATACCTGGTAACCGCCATAGACAATAAAAAAACCGATCACACCTAATGTCGCTCCCATTAACAAACCGGAAATAATTTCCCTGCTTGCTATCCGCCACCAGTCTTTTATTTCCACTTCACCAAGAGCCATTGCTTGTATTATCAAAGTTGCTGCCTGTGACCCGCTGTTACCACCACTTGAAATGATCAACGGAATAAAAGTAGAAAGCACCAATACCTGCTCAAGTGTTTCCTGGAAATTCGACATGGCAGCTATTGTTAACGTCTCGCCGACAAATAAGATCAATAACCAGATAATTCTTTTTCTATAAAGTTTATGTATTGGTACTTCAAGATAGGGCTGTTCCAATGCTTCTGTACCGCCCATTTTTTGCATATCCTCACTGAACTCTTCTTCTGCCACCCACAACATATCATCAATAGTTACTATTCCAAGCAGTTTGTTACTCTGGCTTACAACCGGCAGCGCCACACGATTTTCTTTTTTAAAAATATCACTGGCTTTTTCCTGGTCATCGTAAGCGTTTAATGAGGTTACCCGGTTATCCATCAGGTCAGCCACTTTTTTATTCGGCTGACTTAAAATAAAATCCCTGATGCGGATATCATCGAGTAATTCACCTTTTTCATTTATTACATAAATAACGTTGATGGTTTCACTGTCTTTGCCATGCTTCCGAATGGTGGCAAAAACTTCCTCTACTGTATTTTGCGGGTATACATAAACATAATCAGGCGTCATCAACCGGCCGATTGTGTCTTCAGGATATCCCAATAATGAAAGCGTAGTTTTTCTTTCTTCGGGATCAAGTAGTTTAATTAATTCACGAACGGCATTGCTTGGCAGCTCTTCCAAAAAATCGGTACGATCATCAGGGGAAAGGACGTTTAATAGCTCTGCGGTTTTGAAAGGAGGTAATTCATGGATTATATGTTTCTGCGCTGACAGATCAAGAATTTTAAACACACTTGCTGCCCGGTGAATGCTCATATGAGTGATGATATAACCTTCTTGCTCAGGATACTCATTAATAAGATCGGCTACATCACTTATATTTTGGTGATCCAAAAACTGGCGGGCAGCAGTTTCATTGCCGCTTTCAAGCAGGTAATTAAAATGTTGTTTGATATTTCCGCTTAAGTAATCTGACATAAAAATCCGGGTGGCAAAATTAAGTTGTGAATCTGAAAACAGGATTTATATTTTTGTTTTCAAATGGTATTCGAAGGCTTATATATTGAGAAAAGTAATGGAAAGGGTAGAGGAGTATTTACAAAACAAACCATTCCTGCCAATACCATCATTGAGATTTCACCGGTTGTTGTTATGTCAGCAGAAGAAAGAACACTGCTCGATCAAACACTTCTTCATGATTATATTTTTGAATGGGGAAAAGATGGCACGCAATGCTGTATGGCTCTTGGCTATGTGCCAGTGTACAATCATTCCTACAAATCGAATTGCGAATATGAAATGGATTTTGAAAATGAGATCATAAAGATCAAAGCTATAAGGCTGATAAAAGAAGGAGAGGAGCTTTTTATAAATTATAATGGTGATTGGAATAATGCAAAAAAGATATGGTTTGATGTAACATAAAAGAGCCTCTCGCCAAAGGCAAGAGGCTCTTTATCTATGGAGAGTTTTGGTTTATTTCTTTGCAAGGATCAACTGGCCTCTTATTTCTCCTCCTGAATATGTCTTTGAATGTATGTTTATATAATATCTGTTGGCAAGCAGATCTGTTTCAGTGATTTTTGTTCCATCAATTAACAAAGATCCAGAATAGCTGCCTTGCTTTCTCCTTGGAAAACTGGCGAATGTTTGCACCACAGGTGCCAATATCCCTGTCTCACCTAGTCCATGTATATGAGCCATAGTCGCACTGTCCGTAAGGCCACTGAAGGCTAAACTATACGAAAGTGTTTTTGTAAGCCTGTTGTAATTTGCCTCAATAGTTCCGGTAGCAGTGGTCGTTACCGGTGGCGTTTCCTGTGCCCCGGTCATTTGAATTGTGCCATAATAGATATTATCTCTTTCAACTTCTTCAGTATCATCTGAACAAGAAATAGTGATGAAAAGTGTAAGGCTTAGTAAAAGGGCAGTTAGTTTTGGAAATCTCATACTTTGGTATTTGCGATAAAAGTAAGAAGTTTTTCGATTTGGCCAATAGGGCCCTAATTAATTTTAGAATAGCAAAGTTGATTGTGGATAAACAGTGGTTAGCCTCTTCATGGAATCAGTAAATTCATATCGTATTGTGGTGGTTAAGCTATATATAAGTCCACTGTCGATGGTCAACGGACCACAGTAGATTTTTATTCGATTTTGTGATTGATTAAATATACGTGGAGCTTGGCTGTGGACGGTCGTCTGTTGTCTGTGGACTATTTCAACTTATTCTTGATCTCCTGCAATTTCAACAAAGCTTCAACTGGAGTAAGACGATTGATATCAATATCGTTAAGAAGTTTTCTTATTTCATCGAAAGTTTCGCTGTGTGCATCAAAAATAGATAGCTGCATTTGTTGCACAGTTAAATTTTTAATTTTCTTACTAAGGTTTTGTGACTCCTGACTCCCTACTCCTGACTCCTGACTTTCTTCACCCACATGTTTTGTTTCCAATTGCTTTAAGATATCATTTGCCCTTTCAATTAGCGAGGGAGGCATGCCCGCCATTTTTGCTACATGAATTCCAAAACTATGCGTGCTGCCTCCTCTTGCCAGCTTTCGCAAGAAAATAATTTTATTACCTACTTCTTTGTTGGTGATATGGTAATTCTTAATTCCTGAAAACTTTTCTTCCAGTTCATTTAGTTCATGATAATGTGTGGCAAAAAGAGTTTTTGGTTTCTGTTGGCAGTTATGCAAATGCTCGGCAATGCTCCAGGCGATGGAAATACCATCATAGGTAGAGGTGCCGCGGCCGATTTCATCAAGCAATATCAGACTTTGGTTCGTTACATTATTAATAATGCTTGCTGTTTCATTCATCTCTACCATGAACGTTGATTCACCGCCACTCAAATTATCTGATGCGCCAACACGGGTAAAAATTTTATCAGTTAACGAGACCAAGGCTTCATCTGCCGGTACAAAACTTCCTATATGAGCCATTAACGTTATCAAAGCGGTTTGTCGAAGCAACGCAGACTTGCCACTCATATTTGGTCCGGTAAGGATAATGATCTGTTGTTCTGTTTTATTCAACTCAAGATCATTGGTGATATATGTTTCACCAATTGGCAAATTTCTTTCAATTACCGGGTGACGGCCATTTTTAATGATCAGTTCGTCACCTTCATGAAGTGTTGGCTTTTTATAATGGAATTGAATGGTATTATGAGCAAAGCAAGTAATACAATCAAGTACCGCAATAATATTTCCGTTTGTTTGAACAGGAGCCAGGTAGTCCATAAGTTCATTCAGCAATGCTTCATATACTTCCAGTTCGATCTTTAAAATTTTTTCTTCGGCACCGGTAATTTTTTCTTCGTATTCTTTTAATTCAGGGGTAATATAACGTTCTGCATTCGTCAGCGTTTGCTTACGTATCCATTCCGCAGGCACTTTATTTTTATGCAAATGAGTTACTTCAAGATAATAGCCGAATACATTAGTAAAACCAATTTTTAGTGAAGAGATGCCGGTTGCCTCAGCTTCTTTTTGCTGTAATTGGGTTAAATAAGATTTACCATCGTAGGAGATACGTCTTAAATCATCCAGCTCGTTATTCACGCCACTGTTTATCATCCCGCCTTTGATCGCAAGTGCAGGAGGATTGTCCACGATCTCTTTGAAAATTTTATCTGCGATATAAACACAAGGGTTCAACGCATCTCCCAATCTTTTTAAATATTCATTGTTAACGGTTGAACAAATTGTTTTTATTTCTGCCACCTGTCTTAATCCACGGGCCATTTGTAAAAGTTCCCGCGGATTGATCTTTTTCAACGGGATCTTGGAAACCAATCTTTCAATATCACCGCAAAGTTTTATTGCGTGAATAATTTTATTTCTTAGATCAGGATTAAGAATAAAAAATTCTACCAGTTCCAGCCGTTCGTTTATTTTCTGAATATCTTTCAAAGGAAAAACTATCCAGCGCTTCAATAATCTTGCTCCCATTGGAGAAACTGTATGATCCAAAACATCGAGCAATGTGTGACCCGCTTCCGAATTCCGAATTACTAACTCCAAATTCCTTATAGTAAACCGATCCATCCACAAAAAATCATCACGATTGATACGTTGCATATTTGTTATGTGCTGCAGGTTGGGATGTTCGGTGTCTTTCAGATAATGCATTACCGCGCCGGCTGCAATTATTCCTTTCCTCAGATCCTCTACTCCAAAACCTTTTAATGAGATGGTTTGAAAATGTTTCAATAATGTTTCTTCGGCATAAGCTTCTGAAAATATCCATTCATCGAGAGTGTAAGAATATATTTTAGCGCCAAAAAATTCTTTGAACCTTTTTTGTTGGTGCCTTTGAAAAACGACTTCGGCAGGTTTAAAACCCTGTAATAATTTGTCCGCATATTCACGATCTCCTTCAGCAATAAAGAACTCACCAGTGCTGATATCAAGAAAGGCAAGACCATATTGATCATTTTCTGCAAAATGAATTCCCGCGAGAAAATTATTTGAATGATGTTCTAAGAGTTTATCATTTACAGTAGTGCCCGGCGTTACCATTTCAGTCACACCTCTTTTAACAATTCCTTTTGCAAGTTTGGGATCTTCCAGTTGATCGCAAATAGCAACACGATAACCAGCTTTTACCAGTTTATGTAAATAGGTATCTAGAGCATGATGGGGAAAACCCGCAAGGTCAGATGATGCGGCTGCGCCATTGTTTCTTTTGGTTAGTGTAATGCCTAACACCTGTGACGCAACAATAGCATCCTGCCCGAAAGTCTCGTAAAAATCCCCTACACGAAAAAGCAGTATTGCATCAGGATATTTTTGTTTAATAGCCTTATGCTGCATCATTAAAGGAGTGTCCTCTGTCTTTGTCTTCGCCATGGGCGACAAAAATAAGGAACAGTTTATGTAACTCTTGTTTCTTCTGCATCATTAAGAAAACTTAAATATGCAGAAGATATTAACCGTATTTATTTTATCAATTTCCGGTAATTTAAATGCGCAGGACACCATAAGAGCGGATGCAGAAATTACGAATGCCACCGTTTATTTTGGTTATGGAGCCGAACTTACTCATCAATCAAAAGTTAAGCTTAGCAGCAATACAAGAACCATTGTTATTGATAAACTCGGGACGAATATCGACCTGGCAAGCCTGCAGATCAGTTGCCCTGAAGATGTGGCGCTGCTTTCGCATCAGTATACTGTTTTTACACCACCACAGCCGTTGTGGGTAAAACCACCAGTGGCATATTTAATGGAAGACTCTATTGAAACAATAAGGGAAGAAATAACCCGAATTGAATCGCTGATCACTATTGAACAGGAAGTGCTGAATAAGACAGGTGTCCTGATCGAAACAACTATCAGCACAAGCGGCAATAAAACCGTAACAAGTGCAGAAGCGTTGAAACTCGTGGATTATTACAATGATAAAATTGAAAAGAACAGGACAAAAATTTATAATCACCAGCAATCAAAAAATAAGCTGGCAAAGAAAATAACAGAGATCCAAAAAAGGGTCGCTGCTTTGAAACCGGTTGAGCAAAAAAACGCAAAACCTTCTGGCCAGTTATACCTGCAGGTATTTACAAAACGCACCGGTGAGATCCCGGTATCTGTTTCTTATTATACACAAAGTGCAGGATGGGTGCCAGTATATGATATCCGGGTAAATTCTAAAACAAATAAAGTAAAGCTTATTTACAAAGCATCACTCACACAAACCAGCGGTGTTGATTGGAAGAAAACAAAACTTACATTAAGTACAGGTACTCCCAACTTTGGAGTTGCTGCACCGGTATTAACTCCCTGGTATTTGCAATTGTATGTTCCGGAATTATATAAGGCTTTGGAAGGGAGAGCGGCCGGAGTGTATGGGATGAGAAATACAATTCAATCAATGAATGATGATAAAAAACTTTCAGAAGTCGTTGTGACAGGTTATGGAACAGAAAGAAAAGAAAGGGAGTTTAATTCTCAATCAATTGATCCGAGTACGATGAACATGTACACAACCCTGAACGAAGGCCAACTCAATACAAATTTCGAGATCGAGTTGCCTTATGATATAGACAGCGATGGAAAGATGAACAGCATTGCGATCAAAGAAGAAGAAATTGTGTGTACTTTGAAAAACTATGCTGTACCAAGGATCGATAAAGAATCTTACCTGATGGCTGAAATTGCCGATTGGCAAAATCTTGATCTGCTACCCGGCGATGCAAATATCATCATGGATGAAACTTATATTGGCAAATCAATAATAGACCCGAATAGTATTGCAGATACACTGAATCTTTCTTTAGGGAAAGATAAAAGGGTAGTTGTAAAAAGATCGGTTGTAAAAGAACTAAGTAGCCTGAAAACAAGCGGCAATTCAAGCAAGCAAAATTTTACTTACGAAATAGTAGTAAAAAACAACAAACAAACAGATATTAACCTATTACTGAAAGATCAATTTCCTTTGACCAATATTAAAGAACTGGAAGTTTTACTTGACGACAAAGGTGACGCCATAGTGAATACTGAAACAGGTGTGCTAACATGGAAATTAAACCTAAAACCCGGTGAAAGTAAAAAAGTACGATTCAGCTATTCTGTAAAATATCCAAAAGATAAAAAGATCATTAACCTTAAATAGTAACGCATTTATTGATTAACAACTCCCTGAAGTAAGGGAGTTGTTTTGTTTTATGATGTTGTGAAATGTTGTCATTTCTCCTTTAATCTCCTAGCTCATACCTTTGCGCCATGCGAAAATTGAGCATGGAAGAATTAGGTCGTAAATCACTGGATGAATTCAAACAGTCTGATAAATTCCCCATTATTGTTGTATTGGAAAATATCCGCAGCGCTTATAATGTCGGCAGTGTTTTTCGTACTAGCGATGCTTTTTTGATAGAAGCAATTTATATTATCGGCTATTCTGCAAAACCGCCACATAAAGAAATAAAAAAGACAGCACTTGGTGCCGAAGAAACAGTGACATGGAAATATTTTAAAACCTCGGCTGAAGCAATCGATGAATTAAAGATTCGAAAATATAAAGTATATGCAGTAGAGCAGGCGGAAGAAAGCTATAAGCTGCATTCTGCAAACTTCCGGCAAAATGAAAAGATCGCAGTTGTTTTTGGAAATGAAGTAACAGGGGTTGAGCAAACAACTATTCATCTTTGTGATGGATGCATTGAAATTCCCCAGTTGGGTATGAAACATTCTCTGAATATCGCAACAGCCGCTGGCATTGTGTTGTGGGAATTAATAAGAAGCAAAATGCCACCAGCTGTAAAAGGAAGGATTGAACATTAATTGGCTAAAATGAGTAAAGTAAAAAGTTATTTAAGTCTTATAAAATTTTCGCATACCATTTTTGCAATGCCATTTGCGCTAATCGGATTTTGTTTAGGCTTCTTTTATTTTATTAATGAAGCTGAACCGAATTTTTCTCGCGAAGGATTTTCCAAATTTGAGGGCTTGTCAGGTTCTGGTTTTAGAATAGATATTTCGTTTTATGTTGTTAAATTTATTCTTGTCATCCTCTGCATGGTCTTTGCCCGGAGTGCCGCCATGGCATTTAATCGCTATCTCGACAGAAGCTTTGACGCAAAAAATCCAAGAACAGCTATTAGAGAAATACCCGCAGGCATTTTAAAAGCGAGTAACGTCTTGCTCTTCACAATTATTAGTTGTTTATTATTTATTGCATGCACTTTTTTCATCAATAGAATTTGTTTTTTTCTTTCACCGGTGGCATTACTTGTTGTATTGGGCTATAGTTATACCAAAAGATTTACACCACTTTGTCATTTGATACTTGGTTTGGGGTTAAGCCTTGCGCCGATAGGTGCTTACTTAGGAGTAACTGGTCGCTTTGATCTTTTACCAATACTTTTTTCATTTACAGTTTTATTCTGGGTCAGCGGCTTTGATATCATTTATGCTTTACAGGATGAAGAATTTGATAAAACAAATAAACTTTATTCTATTCCTGTATGGTTAGGAAAAGCAAAAGCGTTAAGAGTCTCGGAATTGCTACATGTATTTAGCGCAGTTTGTGTGTTGATCGCTGGGTGGCGTGGAAATTTTGGATGGCTTTATTGGATCGGTGCAGTTATTTTTATCGGCATGCTTATTTACCAACATTCAATTGTTAAGCCAAATGATCTGAAACGTGTTAATATTGCTTTTATGACCGCAAACGGAATTGCCTCAGTAGTGTTCGCGATATTTGTGATTGCTGATTTTTTTTTAAATAACTAATCATTATTAATTGCCAAGAATAATTTCAATCGACTACGGTGCAAAACGAACCGGTCTTGCTGTAACCGACCCTTTGCAGATCATTGCTACAGGTTTGACAACTGTTGAATCAAAACAGCTGATTCCTTTTCTGAAAGATTATTTTGCAAGAGAAGAAGTTGAATTGATCATTATTGGTGAACCCAAAAACTGGGATGATACCGATACTCATGCAACACCATTAGTTGAGAAGATCATTAAGCAACTTGAAAAGAATTTTCCTAAGATACCGATCAAAAGAGTGGATGAACGCTATACTTCAAAAATGGCCAAAGATGCCATGCTTGAAATGGGGCTAAAAAAAATGCAAAGAAGGAATAAAAAGCTTGTTGATGAGATCGCTGCAACTATATTATTGCAGGAATATCTCCGACAATTTTAAATTTTCTATTGCAAACCTCGAATGCAATAGCTGGCCTAATAATCTTAAATTTGCAACCAAAATATTAAATCCGAAATCTGAATTTGATGATCTTACCTATTGTTGCATATGGCCACCCTGTTTTACGAAAAGTAGCCCATAATATTGATAAGGACTATCCGGGTCTTCCTAAACTGCTCGAAGACATGTGGGAAACCCTGTATGCCAGCTCTGGCGTTGGTTTGGCAGCCCCGCAGGTAAATAAGAATATCCGGCTTTTCGTGGTTGATTCAGAGCAGATCTTCCGCCAATTAGAGGAAGACAAAGAAAAACATAGCTATCCTGATTCACCAGGAATAAAACAAGTCTTTATCAATGCTCATATAAAAGAACTGGACGGATTTGAATGGAATTATAATGAAGGTTGCCTGAGCATCCCAAAAATTCGGGAAGATATAAAACGGCAATCAGTAGTAACGATCGAGTATTTGGATGAAGATTTCCAACATCACATGAGAACATACCAGGGGATCACTGCAAGAATTATTTTGCATGAATACGATCATATAGAAGGCAAGCTTTTTATTGATCATATTAGCCCTTTGAAACGAAAATTACTGAAAGGCAAACTGACTGATATATCAAAAGGGAAAATTAAAGTTGATTATAAAATGATGTTTCCTGCATAGATCTTTTCACTCAACTCAGTAGCATGAAAAGATTTCTTTTTCTATCCCTCTTATTCCTTACACAAACTGTCTTTTCACAAAACGAAGATTCAATCGATAATGCACGGCTCTCGCAAATGATACAACTCTCAGAAGTTGTGGTTCGGAATAAAATGGATGTGAATGCATTTATTCAGAGGGTAAAAAACGATACTACATTTTACAAGGCATTCAGAAACCTGAGAGTATTGAGTTTTACGTCAATGAATGACATTCGAATGAAGAATAAGAAAGGTGAAGTAACTGCTTCGTTGCAAAGTAAAACAAGACAACATGTGGTAAAAGGGTGTCGCACAATGGAAATATTGAACGAGTCAACAACCGGCGACTTTTATGACAAAAGACGTGATTATAATTACTACACAGCAGAGTTATATGCAAGCCTGTTTTTTACAAAAGGCCAAATATGCGGGGAAACAAATATTGTAGCAGGCACACAGCGAAATGTAAAATCAAAAAAAGGGATTGAAAAAAATAGGGAACAACTCAAAATGCTTTTTTTTGATCCTGGCAAAAAGATCCCGGGCATCCCATTGATGGGTGATAAGACTGCGATCTTTGATAAAGACCATGCTGACAGGTATAATTTTTCATTAGACTATGTTGACTACAATGGACAAAGCTGTTATTTGTTTACAATCAAAGCTAAAAGCGGAACTGGGGTGGTGATCGATAATATGACAACCTGGTTCAATAGTAAGTCAATGAATATTGTTGCCCGCAATTATGATCTTAGCTATGATGCAGGTGTATATGATTTTAATGTTCACATGGAAGTACAAATGGTACAGTTTGGTGAACTGACCGTTCCAGCCACACTTCGTTACGTTGGTACCTGGGATGTTGCTTTTAAGAAAAGAGAAAGGGGAGTGTTTACTGCTACACTTTCTGATTTCAGCCGTTAAATGGTTAAATTGTTTTATTGTTAAACTGTGAGCTGAAAACTTATTTGTATTGTTCAATAACCGTTTAGCCATTTAACAATTTAACTCAGGATTAATTTCTAATTGATGAATAATCTCTCCACTTCTCAATCACTTCTTTCATATCCTTTGGCAATTCGGTATCAAAAAACATTTCCTTTTTAGTAGTAGGGTGTATGAATCCAAGTGTCTTTGCGTGCAATGCCTGTCTTTGGCAAATAGCAAAACAATTGTCAACAAACTGCCGGTATTTTGCGAACACGGTTCCTTTTACAATTTTGTCACCTCCATAAGTATCATCATTAAACAATGGATGCCCGATATATTTCATGTGGACACGTATCTGGTGAGTACGACCTGTTTCCAAAACACATTCCACTAATGTTACATAATTAAATCGTTCAAGAACTTGATAATGAGTGATCGCTTCTTTGCCATGATCACCTTCGGGATAGGCTTCAAATAATTTTCTGAATCGAAGATTGCGACCAACATGCGCCACTATTGTTCCTTCCTCATTTTTCAGATCACCCCATGCCAATGCGATGTATTTTCTTTTTACTGAGTGATCATAAAATTGTTTGGCAAGATTCGTCATTGCTTTACTGTTCTTTGCCATCAACAACAAACCACTCGTGTTTTTATCGATCCTATGCACAAGTCCATATCGTGGTAATGTTGAATCAGTGATCAATGGGTCTTTTTGCTGGAGATACCATGCTATCCCATTTAATAAAGTGCCGGTATAATTTCCGCTTCCCGGGTGCACCACCATGCCGGCAGCTTTATTTATCACTATCACATCATCATCTTCATAAAAAATATCAAGATCTATTTTCTCAGGCAGAACTTCAGTCTCTTCCGGGCTCATGTCGCTGTACACAATTATTTCATCAAGACCCTTTATTTTATAATTCTGCTTTACGGTGTTTTTATTTACCGTCACCATGCCCGCATTTATCGCCTGCTGAATTTTGTTTCTCGTTGCCCCCTCGATCCGTCTCATTAAATATTTATCAATTCGCAACGGCTCCTGTCCTTTGTCAATTTTCCGCATTTATCTTTCAAACAGTTCATCACTGCCATTCTGTTGTTCCCCTTTTACCTGGTCTTCTTCTGACATATTATTTTATTTAACCGGCTATAGAGCCTTGATTAAGCTTTTGTTGCGACGCTCCATTCATCTTTTGGTTCATTGCCCGGCATTTTCACTTTTTGTCGCTTTTGATTTAGTGAAGATGCAAAAGTACATTTGCAGAATGGATAAACAGCAGGTCTTATTCCGTGATCTTGGTAATATGGATTATAAAGAAGCCTGGGATTACCAGGAGAGCCTTTTAAAAGAGAATACCAGGAAGAAGTCTTTAGTCTTTAGTCGGGAGTCGGTAGTCAGTAGTCAAGACTCCGAACTCCGAACTCTGAACTCTGAACTATCAACTCAGCATTACCTTCTTTTCGTCGAACATCCACCTGTATATACCTTGGGCAAAAGCGGCAATATTGAAAATGTGTTGATGAGTGAAGTGCAACTCGAAGAAAATGGGATCCAATTTTTCAGAACCAACCGCGGTGGCGATATTACCTTTCATGGCGATCAACAGATCGTTGGTTATCCTATTCTTGATCTTGAAAAATTTTATACAGATATTGGTAAATACTTACGCAACCTGGAAGAAGTGATCATCCAAACGATGGCTGATTATGGATTAAAAGGAGCAAGATCAGCCGGAGAAACTGGCGTTTGGCTTGATCCTGATATTCCCGGTAGAGAAAGAAAGATATGTGCAATGGGTGTACGCACCAGTCGCTGGATCACCATGCATGGGTTTGCTTTTAATGTCAATACCGATCTTTCTTATTTCAATAATATTATTCCCTGCGGTATTCAAAATAAACAAGTAACCTCACTTGAAAAAGAATTAGGAAAGAAAATAGATTTTGAAGAAGCAAAGGAAAGAGTAAAGAAGAATTTTGAGAAAGTGTTTGAGGTAGAATTAGTGAGTTGTGAATTGTGAGTTGTGGTGAAATTCAATTGATAAAGGTACTACTCACTATTCATCCGCTGGCCACTCACCATCAGAAATCCTTCGGAATAAAAAACCGGTTCTTCTCTATTAATTTATCATTTTCATATAGCTCAGATTTGAACCATCCTGAATGATAAAAATTGGATTTCTCCAGCATTAGAGAAGCTTCCTTGATGTCTTTTAATTCAAAAAGAAAAGTATCATCATCTTCATAAAATTTGATAGAATATTTTTTGCTGCCAAAATCCAATAATGAGATTCTCACCAGTCCGTCTTTATTTGCAACGATGCGGTATTGTGGGATTACAACATCCGGTTTATTTTTATTTTTCACTATTGCATCGATCTTTCGGTTGACAGGATCGGAATAGATGTCCTGCTTACCGTTCCTGTATCTTCTTAAAAGAAGAAGTTCCTCCGTGGTCAAGGCGCTATCAGGAAGATTTTGACTGAGGATCTTTTCAACCAACTTCAGGTAAAGACTGTCCTTAATTGCTTTTGAAGATGAATCAGAAAGCAGCGCTATCCGTATGCTGTCGTTTGCCGGTCTTTTCGATTTTGAAAAAATAAAATTGGTGCCATCAACTAAAATATAAAGCCTGTAAAACATTTTATCGTTCGGCGCTTTTGAGTCAAGATAACCGTTTTGTTTGTTATTAGGATCGGGTACAGTGATCAATGATTTAAAATTAGAAAGACTATCCGTTGATCGCTGAATGCTTATTTGTTTTAACTGGGGATACTTGTTATTCCAACTGATTACAACACGGTTGTTTCCTTTATTTACAACAGAAAAAGCAGGCAAAGAATCCTGGGCATTGATTAAAGCAGAAGCACAAATCAAAAGGGACAGAATGATTTTTCTCATGGATATAGAACGTTAAAACAAGATTTTTCTTTTGGCCTACAGGAGCAAAGATAGGTATGCAATTCCCAAAACTTAAAAGATTAACGAACCTTTTTGCAGTGAGTCATTTCCCTGCAAACCTCCGCTATGGATCATGAGAATTTTACTGCCTGGTGGAAAGTGATCTTTTTTTATAAGATCGAATAATGCAAAGGCCAATTTACCGGTGTATACAAAATCGGTGGGAATATTTGTAAGTCTGAAAAAATCATTCATAAAATTGATCAGGGTCAGGTTGTATTTTGCATAACCGCCAAAATGATAGTCCAGGAATAATCCAGCATTATCAATCTCATTT
>Ga0193740_1000265_pt1 | contig 15185 bp, 21 predicted proteins | sample L2s1metaG_FD_145072 | JGI IMG/M metagenome (GOLD analysis project Ga0193740, IMG submission 145072) | Soil microbial communities from a riparian zone of the East river system, Colorado, United States - L2s1 | ecosystem: Environmental > Terrestrial > Soil > Riparian zone | place: USA: East River... | reverse complement strand
GTCGCAAGGGCCACCACCAAAAGTCGGCGCCGATCGAGGCCGACGAACTTGGTATAACTATCCCCGGTCATCGAACGATCGTTCGGAACTATGAGGGGGGTTGCTCACCCCGTCCTCGGCGTCGACTACAGGATCCCGTGCCCACCACCCTGACCACACCGCACACCCCACCACCCCGACCAACAGCACGGCCAGGGCGAGGGCCCCTATCACCATGCCCTCGATGCCAGGGGTGAGCGGGACGGGGTGAGCTGGGGTGACCCGGTGGGCGGTGGCCGGTCTCGGTGGTACTCGGTGAACCACCGGTCGACGCCGGCCAGGGTTGCTCGCCAGTTGCCCCGGGCCCGGCGGGTCACCCGCTCCCGGCACACCGGCAGCGGGGGTAGCAGGAGCTCGACCTCGGTGGCGCCTACCCGGGCGGCGGCCTCGGCCCGGGCCCTCGCCGTCGAGGCGCACCGGATCACCACCGCCCGGGCGTTCGTGGTCTGGCCGACTTTGACCATGGCCCGGGTGTAGTGCTCGTCGTCGAACCAGCACGGGTCGTCCCGGTCGAGCACTTGCAGTCCCTCGGCCCCGGCGAGCTCGTGAGCCCGGGTTGTCTTGCCGGCACCGGGCGGACCGCACAACAGCACGACACGGCGGGTGTCGCCCGAGGCTACCGGCGGCGGGCCGTGCCAGTCCCTCGACACCGGTGACGGCCGGCGGGCCCGGCGGGCGAGGCGGGATCCGGTGGAGTAGTTGCACCTCGGGCAGGCGGGGCGGAGCTCGCAGCATCGGGTGCCGTGGCGGTGCTGGTGGCGGGCGAGCGGGGGCACATGGTCCACGGTGCTCGCCCGGGCGGGACACCGCCAGCACCGCACCTCGACGACCTTGAGCCGAGCGGACAGGGCCCGGTGTTCGGGCTCGTCATACGGTCTCACCGCCGGTCCCCTTCCGTGGCCATTAGTTCGAGCGCGGCGCGGGTGAACTCACGGTCACACCATTCACACTTGAGAGCGCTCACGCCGGCGCGTCCATCAATGGGCGAGAGTCTCGGCCCGGTCGTGGTCCTCGTCGAGGGCGGCCCGGGTGCGGTAGGCGGCGATGTACCGGGTGTTGGCCACCCGGCAGCGGGTGCACCGGCACGGGTCGGTGCGGTGGTTGTACCGGGCGCGGGTCCCGTGGGGTGGGACGGGGGCGGCCGGTCGACCTCGGGGCACCTCCCCCACCGTAGGGCGGGGGTGTGACAGGGGAGCGGATCCCGGTGGTGTCAGCCCGCTCGGCGTGGGCACCGCCGTCAGCGCCTTCTCTCGCGCCCTTCTCACCGCCGCCCGGGCGGCGGCGAGCGGCTTCTCCGGTGGCGGGAGTAGCGGCGGTTGACTGATCACACCTGAAGCCTATTTGCCCGATCGGGCACGGCGTTCAACATCCACAGACCTGCCGCGCGGACCGCCGCGCTATCGGCGCGTCAGCGGTCTCCTTGTTGGTCTCCTCTTTTGTCTCCCTATTAGAGGGGTGCCACAGCACCCCTGGTCGCGGCCGCTTGTGGATCACCGGCGAGGGTGCGACGGGGCGATCATCCCGGGGATCATGAAGACGAACGGCGACCCGGGCGGGCCGGCCCGGCGACTGGTGATAAGCAGCGCCTCGCCGAGCTCGCGGACCTCCCGGCGAACGTTGGCCCGGTCGCGTCCGAGCTCGTCGGCCAGGCCGACGAGGGTGATCACCTCGGGGCGCACCTCGCCGTTGCGGTCGGCGTAGAGGCAGAGCCGCAGCATCACGAGCTGATGGCGGGCGGTGAAGGGGTGGGGTCGGCCGTCGCGGCCTCGGTAGGTGCCGGCCCGGACCGCCTGGTCGACCGCCCGGATGCGGGCTTGGACGGTGGGGTGGTTGGCCTCGGCGAGCTCAAGTTGCTCGGCGGTGGGTTTCCGTAGGGGCGCGAGGCCACCTGTGTGGACCTGAAGACGCCTTCGGCTAGATTGCACCGAGGTCACCTGCTTTCACTTGGTCGTAAGGGTGGGGACTGGTCTTACCGGCCCGGCGAGGGATGAACCGTTCCTCTTGCCGGGCCGGTGCGCGTCTGCGCATACGTGTGTCGCGTGGCATCCTGCCACGGTAGGTCGTTGTTACACGACGATGACGGGTCGGGGCCCTTCAGGGTTCCCTCAGCACGGTCGGGGTGCGTGAACCGCCGATAATCCCGGTTATGACGCGACCTCGAACCGACCACCAGCACCCGCCGTCAGGGCCCGCTACCCTCGGCCCCACGCCATTTGCAGAGACCCGCGAGGGTGGCGGCGGACCGGCCGGCGAGCATCCACTGAACCGACCGTTCTGACACCGCCGTCACCCTCCCGAGGGTCAATCAGTAGATCAGCCGTACTGACATCACCGCTACTGAACTGGTGACTCCTGATCGGCTGAACCCTGATCCACTGGGGGTGGCAGGGCGGCGGCCTCGATCCGGACCCGGGCGGCGAGGTGCTCGAGGAACTGGGCCAGGACCTCGGGCCCACCCTCGGGAGCCTCGTAGCCGAACACGCCCGCCGGGTCCGGCCGTTCCGCCGACTGGACGGTCAGATTGTGAACGGTGAACGAGGCGAGGGACTTGCCGGACGGCATCGTGTGGACCCGGACCTCGGCCTCGGTGGCGGCGTCGATCACCAGGGATCCCCGGAACATCACTGCACCCCCGGCGGCCGTTGGAACGACCCGCGGCGCAGGGCCAGGGCGGCGACCTCGGCCCGTTCCCGGGTCGGCGGTGAGATCAGGGCGGCCTCGACGAGGGCCATGACGAGCGTCGAGGCCGGGACGCGGGCCTCGAGCGACCAGAGCCGCAGGGCCCGGTGCGTGTCGGTGGGCAGGTCCATGGTGAAGCGGCGCAGCTCGGGCCGGGCCGAGGGGTCCGGCGGGGGGACGGGCGCGGAGGCCGGGTCGATGGCGGGGCGGGCGACAGGGTCGGCGGGGGTCATACCAGGACCTCCACGGGGCGGCCGAGGGCCCGGGCCAACACGGCGGTGGCCAGGCCGGCGTATTCGTCGAGGACGCGGGCGGTGCCGAACGCGTCCTCGACGGCGGCCCGCTCGGGGACCCATGTCGAGTACGACCCGAGGTCACCGGACACGGCGAGGGGCAGGACGGGCAGGGGCGGGGTCCGGTTGACGAGCGCGGACACCATGTCCTGGGCGATCGTGCGGCGGCGCAGGTCGACCCGGACGAGGGCGACGAGCCAGTCGAGGTCGCGGCGGCCCTGCTCGGCCTCGATGGCGCCGAGCAGGTCGCCGAGGCGGTCGAGGTCGGCGCCGGCCGGCGAGGTCGGCACGACGAGCAGGTCGGCCACGGCGATGGCGGCCGCCAGCATGACGCCGACCTCGACGCCGCCGGCGGGGTCATGGGGCGCGTCGATGACGACGAGGTCGCAGCCGTGGGCGAGGCCGGGGAGCCGGCGGGGCAGGTCGGCGTGGTGATACGCCATGACGGGGACCCGGTCATGCGGCCAGTCGTCGGCCCGGGCCGACCAGGACAGGGCGGTTCGGCCGGGGTCGGCGTCGACCAGGAGTGTGCGATGCCCGGCGGCGCCGGCGTGTAGGGCGAGCTGGACGGCGGTGGTCGATTTCCCGACCCCGCCCTTGACGTTCCCGATACTGATTACAGTAGTCATCCGGTCAGGGTACAGGCGATCAGGTACCCTGAGGTCATGACCTTCCTGAACACGCCGGCCGTCATCGTCGAGGGGCCCACGGTCCTGACCGCCTATGAGGTGACTCCCATCGACGAGCAACCGGACATCCGCCGGTTCCACGTCGTCATCCGCGAGAGCACCTACGGGCCCGTCGTCGTGACGTTCGCCGGCGGGATGAACGACCTGCACGACCTCCTGCTCGGCCTGCACAACGTCCTGTCCGACGCCGCCGAGTCCCCGGACGGCCGGGCCGAGCGGATCGTCCTGGAGCCGACCGAGGCGGTCGACCTAGTCGACTAGCGGCCACGCCCGGACGGCGTCGGCCTGGGCCTGGGCGAGACGGGTGACGTCGATGGCGGGCTGTTCGGCGATGGCGGACCCAGTGCGGAGGGCGACGAGCTCGCCGGGGGCGAGGCGCCGGCGGACCCGGTGGCCGTCGCCGTCGGTGGTCACCTCGAAGTACGTGTCGCCGTCCTGCCACATCAGGTTGGCGGTGATGAACTGGGCGATCCGGTTGTCGAGCAGGGCGCCGACGTTGGCGATGATCCGGTTGTGGTCGTCGTCGGTCATGTCGGGGGCCTCCGGTTCGGGGGGTAGGCCGGGCCACCGGCCGGCGTTGATCACCTCGTAGGCATCCGCGGTGAAGTCGACGGGTGAGGACCAGGATCCGCCGCGGTGTTCCTCGAGGTGGAGGTGGGGGGCCTGGGTGCCGGTGTTGCCGACCTCGGCGATGGGGGTGCCGGCGGCGAGCCACACGCCCATGGGGGCGGTCACCCGGTTGAGGTGGAACATCTTCCAGTGCGTGTTGTTGTCGCCGACGAACCAGAGCCACCGTCCGGCGGTGTGCCCGCCCGAGGGGGTGTAGGGGCCGTCGTCGCCGGCGTTCGCGAGGTGGCCGTCGACGGGGGCGTACAGGGGGGTGCCGACCTCGATCCCGTCGGTGGTTCCCCAGTCGACGCCCTGGTGGCCGCGGCCGTCGCCGTAGGGGGCGGTGATGATCACCCGGCCCCCGGACCGGTCGTACTCGGCGAGCGGCGCCACCGTCAGACGGGACACCCCGCCACCGTACCGTCAGTCGTCCTCGCCGTCACCGGCCTCGGTGCGGTCGCCCCACCAGACCCGCAGGTCGACCCGGATCCCGCCCCGAACGTGGCGCCAGGCCGCCCCGGCGAGCACGACGGCCAGGGCGACGAGGCCGACCGCGACCGCGGCCGCCGCGTCCACTTCACACCCGGGCGCCGATGGCGATCCAGTAGAAGGTGACCGCCGTGGTGCCGAGCGGGGTGCCGGAACGGACGAGCTTCACGACGCCCTGGGTCGCGGACGAGCCCGTCGCCATGACGGAGATCGTCGCGGGCACGACCCCGGCGACAGTGTGGAATTCCGTTGCGACGAGCGCGGGCGCACCGGCGAACGCGGCGGGGTAGACGATCGTGAGCTCGCCCGCCGCGTTGGTGGTGCCCGACTTGAACCCGCCCTGTACGAACCCGGCGTTGAGGGCGTCGGCGACGGACTTGCCCCACGCGGAGGTGATGACGGTGTTCGCGGTGGGGACGACGATGGTGGCCACGCGGTTCTCCTATCGGTGGTCCCAGGGACTGGCATCCCAGCGGGCGGTGTCCCAGCGGGAGTAGCCCTGGGTCTGTTCACCCGGGGCGCACTTGAGGGTGACGGTCCATTGGTCGAGGCTGATGTTGTGGCCGATCCCGTCGACGGTGGCGAGGACCTCCAGCACCTGGCCGAACCGGTGGCGGATGAGCTCGACGCGGGATCCGAGGTCGACGAGGTGGGCGAGGTCGAACCAGTCCTCGTCGTCGGTGGCCACCCCGTCGATCGGCGACACGGTCACCTCGGCGTTACCGAGGCGGGCGAGCATGAACCCGGCGACCGTCGTGGACCAGGCGTCGGACTGGTGGATGAAGTCGGTGCGCTGGGTTGTGCGGGCACCGTGGCGGGCGATGCTCACGGGGTCGGTCACGGTCTGGGCGGTGCCCCCGACCCGGGCGATCGAGACGACGTTCTTCACGAAGTCACGGTCGGTGGCGATCGTGAATTGGATCGGGCACAGACCGTCGCCGGCGGGGTCGTCGGTGAACGTCGCGATCGGCTCGGCGAACTCGGGGGCCTGCAGGCCGGCGGGGTCCACGTAGCGGATCACCCCGCCCGGTGTGCACCAGAACACCCCGCCGTCGCTGTCGGCGGTGAGCCAGGCTTCCTCGAGCGCGCCCTTGGCCAGGGTCGTGGCCTGCAGGGTCGTGGCGCCGGCGTCGAGGTCCCGGTCGACGATCGCCGGTAGGGCGGCCTGATTCATGATCCGGGTCAGGCGGGCGCCGGCGAGCTCGCCGCCACCCTGGCTCGCCTGCTCGAGCCCGTTGGCATCGCCGAGGAAGGACAGGGCGTCGGTGCACGCGACCTGCACGGTGGATTCGCCGCCGTCGTCGGTCTCGGTGATCGTGCGCACGAACCCGGTGTAGATCGGCCCGACGTGCGTGGCGACCCGGACGGGCACGTCGGGCCCGAGGACGGGCCGGCCGAGGTCGGCGCCGTTCGCGTCGATGGTGTTCCACGGCGAGTAGACGCCGGTGGGGTTGTCGAGCTGAAAGGTGGCGCGGGCGGGGGCGGCGTGGTCGAGGGGGCCCGAGCGGCCCCGGTCGATGTTGACGCCGGGGCAGTCGCACGAGGCGTCGATGAAGTTGTCGAAGTCGACGGCGTCCCAGCGGTCCTGGTCCCAGCGGGCCTGGTCCCAGACGTCCTGCGCGGTCGGTAGGGCGATGGTGAGGTGGACGAGGTCGGCGGCCAGGGCGGTGCCGCCGGCGGGCGGCGGGATCGGCGGCCAGGGGATCGCCACTAGCGGACCGCCACCGACAGGGTGCCCATGGGGGCGACGTTGCGGGAGAACGACGAGACCTGGCGGGCGACGTCGTAGCCGTCCGAGCCCGGGGGCATGACGATCGTCAACGCCCCGAACGTGGCGAACCGGGGGATGTCCGGCACGTCGATCCGGTTGCCGCCGAGGCCCGGGATCCAGTCGGGGAACGTGAAGTTCAGGGCCCCGATGGTGTTGTTCCAGAGGTCGGCGATCGCGTTGAACGCGATCTTGAACGGCTTGGTGATGAGGTCGGCGACCCCGGACAGGGCGTCGCGGATCAGGCCGCCGATGCGGCCCATCAGGTCGAGGACGAAGTCGACCCCGCCGCGCACGATCGATTTCACGGCGTCCCAGGCGCCGCCCCAGTCGCCCTTCAGGACGCTGGTCACGAACTTGATGATGGAACCGATGGTGTCCATCGCGAACCGGATGATGCCCATGATGATGTCGAACGCGGTCCGGGCGCCCTCGGTGATCTCGTCGCCCCACTCCAGCCAGAACTCGCCGATCCACGTGATCACGCCGTTGATGAAGTCGGCGACGGACTTGACGCCGGCCATGATCTCGTCGCCCCACTCGGCCCAGAACGCCTTGATGGTGTCGGCGATCCACGTGATGATCGCGATCGCGACCTTGATTTTGGTGACGATCTCGGTGACCCAGAGCTCGGCGATCCGCCCGACCAGCGCCATGATCTCGTCGCCCCACTCGGTCCAGAATGAGCTGATGTTGGTCAGCACCTCGGACACCAGGGTCTGCAGGTCGGTCAGCGACGGCTGAATCTGCTCCATGATCCGGGGCCAGTTCTCCTCGACCCACGCGACCAGGGACTCGATCCCCGGTAGGACCTTCTCGGTGAAGAACGTCGACAGGGTCCCGAGGACCGGGAGGAGCTTGGCGCCGATGGACTCCTTGAATTCGTCGAACCCGATCTGGGCTTTCTTCATGCCGCCGGCGCTGGTGTTGGCGGCGGCCTCGCCCGCGCCCTTGAAGGTCTCCTTGGCTTTGGCGAGGGTCTCCTCGAGGGACAGGGCTTTGCCGTCGGCGTCCTCGGTGGCGATGCCCAGTTTGGACAGGCCGCCGATGGAGCCGAGCTGGGCTTTGGCCAGGGCGGCGGAGACGGTCTGTAGGTCCTTGCCGGTGCCGGCGCTGATATCGGTCGCCAGGGACAGGAGGTCCTGGGCTTTGGCCGTGTCGCCGGTAGCGGTGGCCAGGGTGGCCAGGGCGGGGCGGAGCTCGTCATCCGCGACGGCCGCGGCTTTGGACAGGGTGTCGATGTAGGCCTCGGCGCCGGCCACGGCCTCGTCGCTGGCGCCGGCGGCCTGGCGCAACTGTTGGGCGAGCTGGGAGGCGGCGGCCTCGTCCTCCATGGCGGCCGACGCGAGGTCGAACGCGACCAGGCCGACGCCGGCGATCGCGGCGCCGGCGATGGCGGCCGGGCCGGCGAGCCCGGCCAGGCTCCCGCCCATCGACTTGCCGGTGTCGGCGATCGACCGTTCGGCTTTGTTCGAGGCGCGTTCGAGGTCGCTCGAGTCGCCGGTGAACTTGACGGCGATGTCGCGATCAGCCACCGGGCTCGTCACCTCCCTTGCCCCACCGGGCGGCGAGCTCGTCGAGAGTGCGAATGTATTCCCGGCGCAACACCGGCAGCATGCGGCGCACCGTCGGCCAGAACCAGTACCCGGATTTGCCGACCCACTCGGGGAACTGTTGCGTCTCGGGGCGGCGGCCGCCGCCGTGTTCGGATCCGAAGAACACGTCGCCGGCGGTCACCCGCCGTTTGGATCGGGTGTTCGGCCGGATCCGCTTGGAGCCGCCGGCGACGATCGTGGGCACCCGGTCCGACCGCCGCTTCACGGTCGGCGCCACGAGGGCGGCCTGAGGCGAGGCGGACCCGGCGGCGAGGATGAGCGCGGGGACGAGCTGATCGGCGATCCCGCCGGCGGCCTGGCGCAACTCCTTGTTGGCTTCCTTGCCGTAGCGGTTGAACGCCCGGAGCGTCTCGTCGAGCCCGGAGACTTTCACGTCGGCGTCGACCGACCCGGAGCTCACCGGCGTTTGTTCCGTTCGGCGCGGGCCCGGCGGGCGCGGTCGTTGAGGAGCGCGGCGGCGGTGGCGATCACCTCGGGGGGTTCGTCCCACCAGTCCCGCGGCGCCGTCCCCGTGGCAAGCGCGAGCTCGATCACGGTTCGTTCGACGGTGCCGCGCCGGTAGGGCGCACGGGGTCGTCCTCGACGATCGACCAGTCCTCAACCCGGTCGGTGAACTCGTCGAGCGTGAGGTCGGTGTAGCCGTCGTGGTGGCGCAGCGCCTGGTGCGCGAACCGGAACAGCACCTCATAGGCGGTGGTCCCCCCGGCGGCGAGGTCGTCGTCGAGCGAGCGGCCGGCGGGCATCGCGGCCCGCAGCTTGAGCACGTCGCCCGGGCGGTTCGTGACCCGGACTTTGGTGTCGTCGACGGTGAGCTCGAACGTGAACGACAGGGACATCGCCCTCGCCATCAGGCCGCCCGCTTCTTCTCATAGCCGACGGTCTCGCCGGTCTCGTCACCCTCGGGCCCGCCGGTGCCGGTCGTGGTGGTGGTGGTGCCGATGGGTGCGAACACCGGTTCACCGTCGAGGCCGAGACTGACCGAGGCCTCGGCGATCTCACCGGCGGTGCCGCCGAACGGGCCCGGCTTGAGCCGGACGACGCCGGTGGCCTGGGTGTCCTCCAGTGGCCACTCGACGGTGAAGTCCGCCAGGGCCCCGGCGTTCTCCGACAGGAACAGCGACAGACCGATGGGGACGACCGGGGGGCCCGCCTCGCCCTCGGCCCAGTTCTGGTCGTACTCCAGCTCGAGTACCCACGTGGTCGTACCGGTGACGGTCTTCTGTCCGCAGAGGCGTTTGCGGATCTCCTCGGGGGTGTCGGGGGTGAGGGTCGCGGCGGTCACGTCACAGGACACGTCGACCGCGGTACCGGTCCCCGTGGGCACCGTGAGGGTCAACGTCACGTCGTCGAAATAGTTGCCCATGGTCAGGGCCCTCCGGGGTCGTAGTCGAGGGTGAGCGGGAACGTCGCGGCGAGCATCGGCACGTTCGCGATCTCCGTGGGGGCGACCTCGCCGAGCGGGCCGACCTTCCCGACCCGCGCGTCCAGTAGGGCGCGGCGGGCGGACAGGTAGCCGGCGGCGAGGGTGTCGAGGGTGGTGGCCAGGTCGAACCGGCCGCCCACCAGTTGCACCGCCCACGTCACCTGGGGGCAGGTGCCGACGCGGTGGTTCGGGACGAGCCACGGGTTCGCGGGTCGGAGGATCACGGCCGGTGCGCCGGTGACCTCGGCCGGGGCTTCGTGGCCGGCGGTGACCACCAGGGCGCCGCCCTCGAACCCGGCCCGGATCACCTCCAGTAGCTCGGCGGTGGTGGTCATGCGAACCCGAAGCTGGTGCGGTAGGGGTCGAGGTAGTGGTGCACGTGGGCCATGAGATCCTCGGGGAGCGCGGCACCGGTGTAGGCGTCGCCGCCCACCACCCCACCCGGCGAGGCCGGGTCGTGGTAGATGCGCACCGCCAGGGAGGCGAGGCCGGCGACCACGTCCGGGCCGTCGGGCACGAGGCTGATGGGGTCGGCCTCGGGCCCGTACAGGTACTGGCGGGCCACGGCGACGGCGGCCGCCGACGCGTCGGTGACACGCGTCGGCGGCAGCACGGCCGCGGGGAATCCGAGCACGGTCGCGACCGTGGCGGCCACGGCCTCGGCGAGCTCGGCGTCCGTCACCCTCGGTCCGCCCGCTTCCGGGTGGCGCCGGTCGACTGGTCGGCGGCGACGACGTTGGACAGCACGACGATCCCGGCGGGGATGAACGCGGCGAACGCGCCCATGCCCCACACGGCGACGTCCTCGCCGAGCTTGGGGATCACCGGCGCGGCGACCACGAACGGGCCGTCCTCCATCCACGCCGCGGCCGAGCTGTTCGACACGATCGCCGTGCCGGGGGCGAGGTCGGCGGCGAGGGTGATCTTGAGGCCGGACACGTTCACGTCGAGCGTCGAGGCGGTGGCGGTGCCCGGCACGTTCTGGGTCCCGTAGGGGGTCGGCATCATGGCGGGCATCCCGCCGAACGCGAGGAACACGTCGGTGGCGGCGAGGACCCACGAGGCCGGCGAACCGGTGGCGACCTGCACCATGGCCGACGCCTCGAACACCGCGGCCTTCAGGGCGGACCCGTCGGGGTCGGCGGCGGCGATGTCGTAGTCGACGCTCTGGTGACCGGGGACGGTCGGCAGGACGTCGCCCACCACGTTGTCGGTGACGACCCCGTAGGCGGCGTTGAGCACCCGGAGGTAGGCGTCGCGGTAGGCGGGCTGCGAACGGCGGATGAGCTGCCACGAGATATCGGAGCCGCCGGCGTAGGTTTTGATCGGCGTCGACGCCTTCTTGAACGACACCTTCACGGACAGGACGTCGCCCTTTTCGACGGTCTGCTCGCCAACCAGGGCGTGGAGGTCCCCGTCGAAGTACGGCCAGTCGACCTCCATGCCCGACGGCGGTAGCGGCCGGGTCCCGATCGCGTTGATCACCGGGCGGCCCGTGTCGAGGATCCCGAAAATCTCGGTGAGCCACGCCGGGGGCACCACGCCGGGGTTGTCGGTGGTGACCTGGTCGACGAACGCCCGGGCCAGGGTGACCCGCGCCCGGTGCGCCTGGTAGGCGTCCCGGAACAACAACGGCAGCTCGTCGGACGAGCTGGCGCGGGCGGCTTCGTAGAACTCGAACGGCCCGGTGAACCGGTTGAGGGGGTGGGCGAGCGGGCGGGCCACCCGGCCGAGGGCGCGCTGGACCTCGCGGGCGATCACGGCCCGCGCGGCGGTCGGGGCACCGGCGGGGTTCACGGGCGCCGGGGTCTCGCCGCCCTCGTCGCCGTCGTCGCCCTCGTCCTCGTCGGGCTCCTCGTCGGGTTCGTCGTCGGGGGCGGCCCGTACGGCGAGGACCTCGGCGCCGGCGTAGGCGCCCCGGTGGGGGAGGGTGAGCACGGCGACCCCGTCGAGCTCGATCCCGGTGCGGACGACGGACCCGGCGGCGGGCTCGGCCTCGAACTCGACGGAGAACGTGGCGCCCACGGTGCGGGCCAGGGCCCGCAGCTCGGCCGCGGCGGGGACGTCGGCCAGGACCACGGTCCCGTACAGGCCGTCGTCCCGGGATTCGGCGCCGTCGAGGCGGCCGACGAGGGGGCCGCGGGTGAGGCGGCCCCGGGCGTCGACGGAGTGACCGGAGTAGACGGGGATCACGGCGCCGGCCCGGACGGTCATGCCGCCCCGGGCGAACGACTCGATGTAGCGGCCGGTGCCGTCGTCGACCTCGGCCTTCACGTCCCAGGGGACGAGGCGCCCGGTCAGGGTGCCGGCGTCGTCGAGGTGCACGGGTTCCGCGGAGCGGCGGGCCAGGGTGGCGGTAGGGGCGGCCTCGATCAGCGTGCGGGCCAGGACAGTGGATCGGGCCATCGGTTGGCCTCCGGTTGGTTAGGCGCCCGGGGGGGCGTCGGTGAGGGTGGTGGCGGCGGCGGGCACGGTGGCGGGGGACGACGGTGAGGGATCCTCCAGCGGGTCGAGCCCTTCAAGGTCGCGGACCTCGTCGACGGTCATCCACGCCTGACCGGCGAGGATCCCCGTGTACGCCTCGATGCGCGCCGCGAAATCGGCCCGGACCAGCTCGGTGGTGTCGAACCGGCACGTCTGCCCACGCGGGGTGAGGTCGTTGAACGCGGACTCGAGGCGGTTCAGGTAGGCGCCCAACCCGGTGGCCAACCACCGGCGGAACTCGCCCTCCACGGTCGAATAGGTGAGGGAGTCACCCGAGGCCACGTTCACCAGGGACGGGGGCATGAGGAACGCCCGGGCGATCTCCGCGTTCGCGGCGCCGATGGACTCGACGAGCTGCGCCTCCAGCGGGGACACGCCGAGGGGGCCGATGTCGCCGTCGGCGTCGATCACGCCCGGTTCGTGGCGGCCGCCGAGCGACGTGATGAGATCAGCCTTGATGCGTTGCGCCTGCCCGGGGTTGAGCCGTTGCTTCACCTTCACGACGAGCGAGGGGTAGCCGGCTTCCCAGAACGACCCGGCCATGGTCCAGAGCTGGGTGAGGTAGGCGACGGCGCCGGCGGCGTCAACCAGCGGCGAGGTCCCGAGGCTTGCTTTGCGTTCGACGTGGAACGGGATCCAGATGGCCTCGAGGCCGGGGACCAGGTCGTGGCCGTTGTAGGTGACCGTGTCGAGGTCGCCGGTGAGCGGGTCCCACGAGGCGGTCGCGTCAGCCGGGTCGACGACCCGAACGGCGGCGGGGATCCCGGCGGCGTCGGTGTCGGTCACGATCAGCCACGTGTAGCCGTAGCGGGTGAGGTTGTTGGCCAGGCGGTGGAACGTGAGCCACCGCGGCTCCAACCGGTTGGGCCGGACGGTGAGCATGGGCTGGGTGGGGAGCGGCCGGCGCCCGCGGAGGGTGATGAGCGGGAGCTGGGCGATCGTGTCGGCGATCAGACCCCGGCAGGCGACCACGACGGGGAGTTGCCAGGGGTCGAGCTCAGGGCCCCAGGTCCTGGCGGCGATGGCCTCGGTGATCGTCGCCGAGACGGCGGAGACCGGGGCCACGCCCTCGGGCCCGAGGGCGTGGCCACCCGGCGGCGGTGCCGGCGGTACCGGTGGTGGCGGAAGAGGCGGCGGTGGGAAGGACCGGCCTCGGGTGAACAGCGGCACCCTCCCGAGGGTGACGTAACCCGGAAGTCCCGTCCACCCGCCCTGTGTGGCCGTGTCACGGCGGCCGGGTGAGGGTCACGCCCGATCACCCCACCCGGCCGTGTAACAACACCTCAGAGCCCTGTGACACTAACCGTTGTTACATGGTATCCATGTACATCCACCGTTAGGTTATCACGGGGGGTGTGCGGGTGCGGTCGAGCAGGGTCCAGGCGGCGAGGGCGGCGGCGAGGAGCGGGCCGGCCGAGGGCTCCCGGCGGTCCCAGAGCCAGGCACCACCGGCCCGGGTCTGGCGGGCGGCGGCGACCGCGGCGGTGAACCGGTCGTCGTCGCGGTGGGTCATGGCGCCGGCGAGGATCCGGTCATGCGCCGCGCCGCAGGCGGCGGCCACGTCGCGGGTGTTGAGCGGTGCGGGGACGGTGGGGAGCTCGTCGAGGTCGCGGCGCAGCGCGGCGACCGGGCCGCCGGCGTCCCAGGTGACGGCGAGGGGGTGGTGGGCGTCGACGAGCTCGGCCAGGCGCTCGGCGACCCACGGGCCGTGGGGGCGGTCCTCGACGACCTCGACGGTCACCGCGCCGGTCGGGGTGTGGCCGGCGGCGACGATCACGGAGCGGTCGCGGTCGACGGTGGTCTCGACGGCGAACACCGGCCACCCCGTGAGCGTGGCGGCCGGGTCGAGCGACGCGGCCCACGCGTCGACGAGGGCCCGGTCGACGCGGGTCTCGGGCCAGACGCCGAGGTACTCGCAGGCGAACGTGTCGGGGCGCATGACCTGGTGGTCGGCGCGGAGGGCGTCGAGCAGGACGTGGTGGCCGAGGCCGGGGTGGGCGGCGTACCAGGTGCCCTCGTCGTCGAGGTCGGCGCCGTCGGGCGCGGCGAACTCGACGTACGCGGTGCCGGTACCGGTGTCGGCGACCGTGGCGGCCCGGCCGATGTCGCGCCACCGGATCAGCCACTCCGACGCGGCATCGCCGGCCGAGCTCGCGATCCACACTTGGCCGCCGTCGCCGGTGGCCATGGTCGGGAACATCCCGGCCTCGACGGCCTCGCCCTGGCCGGCGTCGAACTCGCGGGCCTCGTCGACCATGGCGAGGTTCGCCGCGAACGACCGCATCGCGTCGCCGTCGGGCGGCAGGAGCCGGAGGGTGGATCCGACGCCGCGCCACCGGAAGGACTCGGACCCGTTCGCCCGCCGGACGCTCAGGTACCGCCCGAGGGGTGATTCCTCAACCCACGGGATCCAATCGTCGCGCCACATCGCCGCCGCGGTCTCCCGGCGGTGCGAGGCGTAGAACGCCTTGCGGTGGCGGTGGGTGCGTCCGGCATCCAAACCCTCGGCGAGCAGCAGCAAACTTTTCCCGGCGCGGCGGGGCACGATGATCACGACCCGTTGGTAGGCGAGCCTCCCGGTGTCCGGGTCGATCTCACCGGCTACATCGGCGAGGTGACGTTGCCAGGGGATGAGCGGGCGGCCCAGGGCCCGGGCGATTTTCGCGACGCCCGCCCCGCGGGTCGCCCGCTCAGGTCGGCGCCTCGTCGCCCATCGCGGCGAGCAGCTCGTCCAGCGAGGGTCCGCCGTCGTCGCCGGGGTCATGGCCAACCAGTGTGTCGAGCACGCCGGCGTAGCGGGCGATGAGGGTGGCGCGGGTGTAGCGGGATTCGTCGTCGTCGTGGCATGCGTCGTCGAGCTCGTCGGCGGCCACGCGGGCCAGGGCGACGAGGGCGGCGTCGACGGGTTCGAGGTGGCCGAGGTCGCGCATCGCCCGGAGGGTCTCGTCGAGTCCCCGGCGAACCCGGCCGGTTCGCCGGCGTCTGGCGCCGATCCCAGGCAATCGGATCTGATCAGAGCTCATTGCGTGTATTCCTGCATGCAATTTGTAACAGCGATTTAGGGTGTGCGCCTGACCGTGGAGAGAGAAAAACGAC
>Ga0193740_1000263_pt1 | contig 15234 bp, 8 predicted proteins | sample L2s1metaG_FD_145072 | JGI IMG/M metagenome (GOLD analysis project Ga0193740, IMG submission 145072) | Soil microbial communities from a riparian zone of the East river system, Colorado, United States - L2s1 | ecosystem: Environmental > Terrestrial > Soil > Riparian zone | place: USA: East River... | reverse complement strand
AAACTTCTATAGCAACTACGAAGTCAAGACCGACGAAAATAATCAAACAAAGATCAGCACCATCAATACATTCTTAGACGGAAAAAAACCGGATTAAAATAGCCGTTGGATAAACAGATCCTAATCCTTTTGAATTACTTCCACCAGCCTTATTTCGGGCTTGTGTTTTTAGTTGTTCCCCCCGATTTCTATCGGGGGGTTATTTTTTGCGGGGATTATAATTATGTTACCAGCTTTGGTGATTCTAATCATCTTCTGTTGCGTCGCACTCTTGTACTGCTGCAATTCTATTCAATAAAAGAAAATTTCCAAGTTTAATCACATTTTATCGAAGGCAGATGTTTCTTAAGAAGAGTATTAATAAGTTCAAAACCTGGTTTGATATGATCTAAGCTTCCATATTCTTGATGTGTTAAGTGAGCTTCATGTTTATTTGTCGATATTAAGAATTTGCAAAGTATTTCCTTTTGTTCACTTGATAAATCTTCAAGTAACACCCTTGTTCCACCAAGATTTTCAATATTTATATCTGAACCTCCAAGCTTTTTTTGTGCAATGCTTTTGTTGTCTAATTTCAAACCAAGTAACTCTATGAAAAGCCTGCCTTTTATAAGACTTCCAACAAACATAGCATTCAAGAGATGTTTATACCTATGCCACGGTTTTCTTGTATTGCTTGTGTGGGCATTCATTATTCCGAGGCTATAAGGAAGATCGATATTTAGAATGTGTAGTATTTTATCAGGGGTAAGCATATTCATGTTACTAATAAAAATTAAATTTACGACACTAAATTCTTTTATCTATAAAATGTAATCCTGATTGCTGAACTAATCACAACTTTACCATATGGAAACAGTCTTAATAACAGGTGGCACAGGAATGATCGGCAAAGCATTGACACAAGCTTTGATCGAAAGAGGATTTAAAGTAATTATCCTTACACGACATCTTAACGATAAACAAAAAGCCGAAAACGATAAACTGTCTTATGCTGTTTGGGATGTCGAGAAACAAACAATAGATAAAGAAGCTTTTGCAAAAGCAGATTATGTCATTCATCTAGCAGGTGCCAACTTCGCAGACAAACGATGGAATGAAAAAGTGAAAAATGAAATTTTAAGTAGTCGTGTCGATAGTGCAAAGCTGATAATAGAAAGTTTAAAAACCATTCCTAATAAAGTAAAAACAGTTATAAGTGCATCCGGAATTAGTTGGTATGGACAAGATGATATTAAAATATCCAAACCTTTCACGGAACCTGATCCCCCTTCCAATGATTTCATGGCACAAACATGTCAGCAATGGGAAGCTGCTATTGAACCAGCATCGTTTCTTGGTAAGAGATTAATAAAATTTCGTATCGGTCCTGTACTGAGTACTGATGGAGGTGCATATGTTGAGTTTAAAAATCCTATAAAATTTGGCGTTGCTGGAATAATTGGTAATGGAAAGCAAGTTATGAGCTGGATCCATGTTGATGATCTGGTAAGGGCAATTCTTTACGGGATGGAAAACGAAAAAATAGATGGCGTTTATAATGCTGTTTCACCTAAGCCAGTATCAAATAAAGAATTGATATTGGAAATTGCTAAGAGTACAGGAAAATCTTTTACACCAATTCATGCCCCGTCTTTTTCTTTAAAAATAGTATTCGGCGAAATGATTGGTGAAATTTTAAAGAGTACCACGGTCAGTTCAGAAAAACTTCAGAAAACAGGGTTTATTTTTCAATACCCGGATATAAGGGCAGCTATTCTTCAATTATCTCACCAAAAAAATCTTCCGGTCTGACCTGTGAATGATCTTCATGCCAAACATTCGTAAACTCACCAAGCACCGCTTTGCCATGATGAAATTCTAAACGATGAAGTTTTATGTCTTCAATATCCTGGAGTTTTACTTTTCTATACATCGGATGCATTGTTCCTCCCGTTACCCCAGCTGGTTTTGAAGGGTCATATTGAAATTGCGGATCAACCAATGTTCCTCGAGGATACATGATACCGGGTACACCCTGTCCTCTTATATCCATGTTCTTTGGATGATTCAGTCCTATCGTATGTCCATATTCGTGAGCAGCCGTCGTTGAGCCTTTGTACAAATTCTCTAATTTGAAATAACCGCTATTGCAATTCAAACCATCGACAAATGATATATGATTATGTGAAAACTCTTCGATACGGAAATAATTATTCTTTGGATCCATGTTTCTGTAAATATCAAAAGGAGTAATTGATGGATTATGCCATGCATGAATTTTAAACCTAATCTCAAACTTCAAATTTTCAAACTTCAAGCTTGTGTTAGGTTCATTCCACATCGTTTCAATTTCTTCTCCTATGGATCTTGTGATGTCAGGATCAGCAGCGTTACCATAAGTAATAATATTAGAATAGATGATAAGTTGACGATGATGTATGTCTAATTCTGCTGAGCCCATTATTCAAAAATTACTGAGAACAGCTTTTCTTTTTCTGTTCTTCCTTTTAATTCCATTTCACCAATCTCATTTACTTTATAAGCAAATGGCGTGGAAAACTCATGAAGAAAACCTTCTGATACAACAAATGTTTCTTCAAGTTCATGGCATTTACTTCTGATGCGGGCAGTTGTGTTCAACGTATCACCACTATAAACAAGATCTTTCTTAATAATACCGATAACACCGGCGGTTACTTCGCCTGAATGAATACCTGCTTTGAAAGTTGGGCAAAACCCATATCGTTTCATGAATTTGGTCTCACGTCTTTTTAATAAGAAAAATGATTGACGTAAAAATTTAAAACATCGTTGTTTATTCAGCGGTGTATTTTTCCATGAAAGCACAACTTCGTCACCTACATATTGATAGATCTCACCACCATTGGCAAGAAGGGGAATAGTTATCTCTGCAAAAAAATCTCTAAGCAGACGGAAGTATTTCGTATGGCCGAGTTTTTCAGCAATAGTTGTCGCATTATTTATATCTAAGAAAATAAAGATCCTGTTTTCGATTTTTGGTTTATTGTATTTACCACGCATCATACCCCAAAATCCTCCGGGCCCATATTTATCTACTACCTCGAGAATGATGATCGTAAGGAGGGTCATGACTGCCAGGTCAAACATGAAGATCATAAAGGCCCGGGTAAGAAAAACATTTCGGTAGAAGTCGTCAGCAAATTCATCGAGTGTTCCTTCTTGACCAAATACAGAATAACCAGCTAGCAGAACAAATGCGATCAATATAAAAAGTACAAAGGTTAACAGCATTTTTAGCAACACTGAAAGCCAAAAAGGGTAATGGCGAAACGCATTTTTTAGATAAAAAACAAGTGATGCTGAAACTATAAACCCGATAGTAGCAAATGCCAATGAAAAAATAATAAGTGAACGTCCTGTTACATCATTTTTCTCAATAAGAATAATATTATAAAGGAAAAGAAATGCAAATACTACCCAGATGATAGAGATGTTTGCAAGTATAATGAGCTTGTAATTAATGATTCGCCGTGAAGCCATAAGTGAACGTTGAGAAATCAACGTTAATAAAAGTATCAATTTAATTCTAAAGAATACACCTTGGATTTTTCTTTTCTGCCCTTGAATTCCATTTCACCAATTTCGTCGATATGATATTTAGCAGGAACGTCAAAATCGTGGAGAAAATCTATAGAAACTATAAATGAATGTTTCAATTCATGGCATTTACTTCTGATCCTCGCCGTTGTGTTAAGCGTGTCGCCACTAAATACCAGATCCTTTTTTATGATGCCAATATAACCCGCAGTAACATCTCCTGCATGAATACCTGCTTTAAAAGTTGGAGCGACACCATATTCTTTCATGTAATAGTTTTCTTTTCTTTTAAAAGTAAGAACAGCTTGTCTCACGAATTTTAAGCAACGTAATTTATTTTTTGGTGTGTTTTTCCAACAGATGACCACTTCATCACCTACATATTGATAAATATGCCCCCAATTTGTAATGATCGGCTCAGTTATATCTGCAAAAAAATCATGAAGCATGTTGAAATATTTCTCGTGACCTATTTTTTCTGCAATGCTTGTTGAATCATTTATGTCAAGAAAAAGAAATATCCTGTTTTCTTTCCTGGGTTTATGGTAACGGCCACGAATTAAATTTCTCAATCCACCTGGTCCGTATTTGTCTGATATTTCAAGCGCAAGGATCGAGATAAATGATAGTACACCAAGATCGATCATAACCATCAGGAAACTAGGCGTGAGAATCACCTTTTGAACAAAGGTTTTTTCAAATTCAATAAAGCTTAGTTCACCATTATAGCGGAAGATCCAATATGCAAGTAATAAAATAATAGATACAAAAAGAAAAAGCAAAAATGTTAATGTCATTCTCAATATTGTGGAAAGCCATATAGGTATTTTTCGAAAAGCATCTTTAAGAAAGAATGCTTCTGCGCCTACTACTATGGTACCAATGATGGCAAAGGCGAGAGAAAAGAAACTAAGCCTTCTGCTTTCCAACACTTCTTTGTCTATCTCCGTTATATTATAGAGAAGTACTACACTAAATAGCACCCAGATAGCGACGATAGAAAAGACAATATAAAGCCTGTAAAGAAAGACTCTTTTTGAGATCATAAAAAAAGCGTTAGTTTTTGTTAACGCTTAAAATTATTGATTCTTAATTATTAATCCTTAATTATTAATTCCTGACTGGCTTTCCACCTTTTAACACGGATTGAATTCTTTCCAACGTTTTCTTTTCTCCGCATAATGATAAGAATGCTTCTCTTTCCAGGTCGAGTAAATATTGTTCTGACACCAAAGAAGTTTCACTCAAATCACCGCCGCACATTACGTATGCTAATTTTTTTGCAACGACCACATCATGATCGGTTGCATAGTTAGCTCTCCACATACCATTAATGCCGGCATACAATGCCCCGAGTGCTGATTGCCCCAGCACTTTTACATCTTTGCGTTGAACAGGCATTGAATAACCGGAATCATAGATCTCGACCACAGACTTTTTGGCTTCTGCAATTCTTCTCCCCTGGTTCATCACTACTTCATCCAGGCCTTTTCTATAAATACCGATATCAAATCCTTCAAGTGCAGATGTTGCTACTTTAGCGGTAGCAATAGAAAGAAATCTATTTTTAAGAGTAATAGTTTCCGGCTCGTCTTCATGCATTTCATCAGAGGCTCGCAATGTAAACTCTTTTGTACCACCACCACCGGGAATCAGGCCGACCCCAAGTTCAACAAGACCTGTATATGTTTCAGCTGCAGGGCAACATTTATCAGAATGCAGACTAAGTTCACAGGCTCCGCCCAATGTTAAACCATGTGCCGCCGTTACAACAGGTATTGATGAGTATCGGGCACGCATCATTGTATTTTGAAACATTCTTATTGCCATATCCAGTTCATCATATTCCTGGTCAATGGCCAACATAAATATCATCCCAACGTTTGCACCCGCACTAAAATTGGCACCTTCATTAGCGATGACTAATCCCTTATAATTTTTTTCAGCTTTATCAATTGCAGTTTGAATACCGGCTAACACATCACCACCTATGCTTCCCATTTTTGTGAACCATTGCAATCCCAATACATCATCACCAAGGTGATACAATTTGCAACTTCCGTTTTTCCAGATCTGTTTGTCCTGGTAATTGCTCATTACAATAAATGCATCGCCACCGGGCAATGGCTTGTATGCCTTACTATTTTGATCGTAGTATAATTTGTAACCCTTCTCAATTTTATAAAATGTTTTATTCCCGGCTGCTAACATTTCATCTATCCAGGCGGCTACCTTATAGCCGGCCTCTTTCATTACCTTCACAGTTTTTTCTACACCAAGTACATCCCAACTTTCAAAAGCACCGATCTCCCAGCCAAAGCCTGCCATCATTGCATCATCAACACGATAAAGCTCATCACTGATCTCTGGAATACGATGAGAGATGTAAGAGAACAATCCATAATGAAAATGGCGATAGAATTCACCGGCTTTGTCTTGTCCGGCAACAAGTATTTTTAACCTCGTGTACAGATCATCGATTGGTTTGGCAGTTTCTAAGGTTGCGAACTTTGGTTTTGCTCTTGGTTTATATTCAAACGTTTTCAAATCAAGTGTAAGAATTTCTTTTTCACCACCACCACCTTTTATTTTCTTAAAAAAGCCCTGGCCTGTTTTATCACCGAGCCAATTGTTATCAACCATTTTTTGTAGCCATGCCGGAATATTAAACACATCTCTTGCCTCATCATTAAGGCAATTATCTGCAACACCCTTTGCTACTTTAACCAATGTGTCAATCCCAACAACATCCGCAGTGCGAAATGTTGCTGATTTAGGGCGACCAAGGATCGGGCCGGTCAATGCATCTACTTCATCAATTGATAATCCTAGTTTATCAACCAATCCAAAAAGTGACATAATACCAAACACGCCGATTCGGTTTGCAATAAATGCCGGAGTGTCTTTACACAGAACAGTTGTTTTACCAAGATACAGATCGCCATAATTCATTAAAAAATCTATAATAGCAGGGTCTGTATCCGGTGTGGGAATTATTTCCAATAATCTTAAATAGCGGGGTGGGTTAAAAAAATGTGTGCCACAAAAATGTTTTTTAAAATCATCACTGCGTCCTTCTGATAACATATAAATTGGAATACCTGAAGTATTTGATGTGATCAGCGTACCGGGTTTTCTAAACTGTTCTACTTTTTCATAAACCTGTTTTTTTATGTCTAACCTTTCCACAACTACTTCGATCACCCAATCACTATCATTTATTTTTTTCATGTCATCATCAAAATTCCCGGTTGTAATTTTTTTGATAACATTTTTATGATAAACAGGAGAGGGGTTTGACTTAATGGCTGCAGTCAATGCATCATTTACGATCTTATTTCGTTCAGAGGGTTTTTTACTTTCGACCGCCTCTTTGGGTACAATATCAAGTAACAAAACCTGTAAGCCAATACCGGCAAAATGACAAGCAATACGAGAACCCATAACTCCACTTCCTAAAACCGCCACTTTTTTGATGATCCTTTTTTCCATATCAAATTAGTTAGTTAAACAACTATTCAAGACCGAAGTTAAGTGATTTTACGAAACGCTTCGATGTAGAAATACGATTTTATAAGGTCTAGCTAGCAACTTAACTTAACCAGGGTCATTAAATTTAAGTAATTAGATAAATGGTGAAGAACAAAAACAAGAATGAGACCCGATATGCGTTCTAATTATTCGAATCAAGTTCAATGAAAACCAATTCCTCTGCTAAAAAAAACAGCAAGCCAATACTCTCGGTCAGTCATAAAACTGCCGGGGATTTGCCCGACCTGCTACATCATCTTCCCGATGCAGTTATCATCACTGATCTTTCTTTCAATATTACAGGTTGGAATGATGCAGCTGAAAAATTACACGGCTTACCTGGCGCAAGAGGAAAAAATCTTTTTCAACTCATCAAGATCGATTTACAGGGTTCCACTTTTGAAACTATTAATGCCGAATTACTAAAAAAGGGAACATGGGAAGGCGAAATTATCTATCACAGGCATGATGGCGAGAAATATGTTTTTAAAACTTCGGCTACTTCAATACTGGACGACAATAATAAACCCCTAAACATAATATTTGTCAATCATAATATCACCAAAGTAAAAAGCACAGAAAAAAAACTGGCGGAAGCAGAAGCAACATATGAGAAGCTTGTTAATACTTTGGTGGATGGGGTGATCATGCTGGATAAAGACGGCAAAGTAACAACATGCAATAAAAGAGCATCTGCTATTTTAGGAATAAATGAAGCAGAGTTATTAGGAAAGGAGCTAGGTGATTCATCATGGAATGCTATAAAAGCAGATGGAACTCCTTTTCCCTGGTACGAGTTTCCAACTGTTGTGAGTTTGCAAACTGGTTTCCCGCAACGAAATGTAAAAATGGGAGTTAATCTCCCCAATGGTTTATTTGTTTGGTTGCTGATCAATTCGGAAGCATTGATCCGCAACGGCGAGTTTGAACCGTATGCGGTTGTGATCTCATTTTCAGATATAACAGACAGTGTAAACCGAGAAGAAGAGCTTAGAAAGAGTAACGAAAGATTTTTCTACGTTTCAAAAATAACGTCTGATGCTATTTGGGATATTGATCTTGCAACAAAACAGATCTATCGGAGTGAAACATTTTATGAATTATCCGGGTATAGTCGTGATGAAATTAAACCCGACCTCGATTGGTGGTTTAATAAAGTTCACCCAAGAGACAGGGAAAGAGTGAAGAGTAAGGTCCAGGAACATATTCAAAATGGACATGAAAAATGGGAAGACGAATACCTATTTCTTTGCGCAGATGGCAGTTATAAATTTTTACTCGATTCAGGAACTATTTTAATCCGCAATGGTAAGCCGGTAAGAATATTAGGAGCTATTCGTGATCTTACTGAAAAGAAAAAACTGGAGCAACAACTTTTACAGGAACAAGAACAAAAGCATAAAGCAGTAAGCCAGGCGGGTATTGCGGCACAGGAAGCAGAACGCAGTAATATCAGTCGCGAACTTCATGATAATGTTAACCAGCTATTGATGAGTGCAAAGTTGTTCATGAACTCTGCACAGACCGACTCTCAAAAGGCTAATGAGCATATTGAAAAGGCAATTACTTATCAACTGATGGCAGTGGAAGAGATCAGGAAGCTTTCAAAAACTTTGAATACTTCGCTTGTAAAAGTTATCGGTCTTAGCCGAAGCATTGACGATATAATCATCAATATGAAAGCCTTTCAGCAGATCGAGACAAGGTTTCAGTATGATCAAGATCTTGATAAGCTCCTTTCCGATGATCAAAAGCTTATGATCTTCCGGATACTACAGGAGCAAACCAATAATATTATCAAATATGCCAATGCAAGAAATGTATTAATTACTTTAAAAGAAGAAAATAGCAAGATCTATCTTTCAATTACTGATGATGGAAAAGGGTTTGATGCTTCCGTTCAATCAAAAGGCATTGGGTTTATTAATATTTATAACCGTGTGGATGCTTTTGGTGGGGATATGGAGCTTATATCTTCCCCTGGTGAGGGATGTTCTCTTCGAATTAATTTCCCTCTTACTTTAAATTAATCAAAATCTATAGGTGGTAGTTGACGGACCTTTATTTGCCTATTGTATTTTTTCATTAATCGTTTATTCTTTTTTGCTCCTACACTCGATGCTATACCGCTCGTTGCAATTTTTATATAGTAATTTATGAACGATCTGTCACGCAATCGTGGGAAATAAACTACGCCTACTCTCTTTTTGTTTTCATTTTTAATAACAAAGCTGTTTGCAATAAACGTCATCAACCCCTGTAAGAACCTTTTCTTTTCTTCCTTTCCATTTTTTAAGAACTGTACTTTCAGGTCATGATAATACATTTTCATTTCACCCAATGAAAGGTATTCTTGTCCTACGGCACGCATTGTAAGTGTATCGAGATGACCAGATTGAAGCTTAACAGAGGATAAAGCCGGTAAGATCTTATTTAGGTATAGCATAGAATGAGGCTGCATCCTTAAAGTGATCAGAAAGCCCGAAAGTGTATCAAGATAAGATTCCCTTGTTCTTAATCTTATCCATCCTGAGTCAAGCAGGTAAAAATTTAACCTGATCCTGAAGCTATCTGTTTGAGTTAATCCAAAGTTTTTTATTGGAAAAATATCACCGCTCATTCTTGTTACTGGTATAACAGCAGTTTCTTTTGTTTTATCATTTAGTTCTGTATAAACGGCATTACCATTCGAAATAAGTATTGTATCAATAGAAACTTTAAAAGGTATTTTCTGTATCAATTTTGTAGCTAACGGTTTTATGATACCCGCATGAAAGGGCGGCGTTTTATCCCTGTAGGATGTAAAATAAGGATCATCAATTGTGATATTGCCTGATCGAAACACACTGTCTTCAAGATATTGGTCAAGATCAAATTTCGAAACTGAAACCTTCCCGGTTTTTAAGGTAATATAATCAGTTTGCCATTTGCTCGCTGCAACAAATTCATCCCGACTTTTAACAGGATGAAAGGAAATTGAATCGACTGAAAAACTCTGTGCTGGTTTGCTAAAGGAGAGATTATACCAATCCCAGCTGTTTTTTTCCTCAACGATTTGCCCTGAAATATCCGTAACGGTGAATGAAGGGTTCTTTTTGATTATAGCTTTCAAGTCACCATTGATCTCAGAACCTAGTTGAAGATTTTTTAGAATACCTTCATAAATTTTTACATTAGCTGCTTTTTTACCAAGGCTATCAGCTGTAAAATTTTTTGCCTCAACTTGATTAACAGTAGCGGACCAAAATAATTTTTTACCTGAATTCACTACCATATCACTAAGCTGTATTTTCAAGGATCCTTCTTTTGATGTTGTGGTTTTGTTATTGGCATTTGTAATTGAAAAATTTGAAATCGTAGTATTAAATGAGCCAATACTAATCTTATTATCAATTCCTTTGCTCGTAAAATTTTTGAGACTGACATTACTTTTGCTTCCATCCCAATAAATTTTTTGTAAGCCTTTTGAAGCAGTATTTTCCATTGAAAAAACGGGATGTTCCATTTCAAGATGATCAACAAAAATTTCGGGCAACGATGCTTCCCTGCTGCTATCTTTTTTCTCGGTAAACCGGAGCTTGATCACAGGATCAATGATTTTTGCATTTTTAATTTGGGATGATCTCTTTAAAATGCTATTCACATCCGGAGTAAATACTATGTCCGAAGCTTTTATATCGACACTATCACTATCTTTTATTTGCTTAAATTGAAAATTGGTCAATGAAGAGGCAGAATTGTCAGTTAAGGAGAATTTATCTGCGGTAAGTGATGTATGTTGACCAAACCAGTATAGATCTTTCCCATCTGTTTTAAGTCTATCGATCTTTAATTTTTCTTTTTTGTCAATTGATGCAATGGTAAGGGAATTCAAAAAAACCGATAACGAACTTTTTGCATTGTTAATATATAACTGAGTATTGGTTCCTTGTATTTTACTAAATAGTACTGTCAATGACTCATTGGCTTTTTTTCCGGGTTGTAAAAGATTTATTTCGATATCAGCTTTTGTCCAGCTAATTCCATGGCCTGTCAGCATTTTTAAAGAATCAGTATATACCAGGCTATCCAATTTTACATTTCTTGCATTTACATTAAAATCCTGCTGACGATCATAAATATTAACCTTTTCAAACAGAAATTGTTTACTGGTTCCATCAAATGAGGCATTATCCATATTTACAACCAGCCCTTTTGTTTTCATTATCCCTTTTTTAAAATTAAGCAGCTCGACAGATCTTTGCACATTATCTATAGATAAGGAATCCGCAACATTATTGGTGTTTAATATAAGATTGGCATCGTCTAATAACAGATCGATCGTATTTCTTGTTCTTATTTTTATTTTTCCATTTTCTATTACAATTTTCTCAAGACTCATAAAATTATTGATGCCTTCCATCGAATTCACAATTGGATTCCTGCTTTTTGGTTTTGCAGTTGCTGATGGATAATAGTCAATAACAGGATGAATCAATAGGGCTTGCCTCGCAATAACTTTTTGATCAAACAAAAGATCGGCCCAGGACAATTCACTGAGAATAAAATGGCGTACCTGTATGTTACGTTTGTCCTTATATGGTTCGGTATTAATAGAAAAATTACTTAATAATACCCTGCTCTCTCGTAACCGGATACTATCAAACCGTAAAAAATAACTGCTGTCCTTTACAAAATTTTCATAGTTACGAATGGCCATGTCAAAACTCTCCAATGAAATGGGTTGTGGCAGGCTATGATCAATTCGTAAGCCTGTCATCTCGAAATTATTTTTTTCTGAAGTAAATGATGTGCTTTTATCATTTCGATTGGTCGTTATACTCACTTCGGCATTTCTTACCCCTACATAATTTAATTGCATATCACCTGTAAGCTGGTTGATCAACGTATCCAAGGTGGGGATCTTTTTCGTTCCTGCAGTTTTATTTTTTAATTCCAATTCTATTTTAAACTTTGGATCAAGACAATAAACCGAATCAGCTTTTATCAGGCCTTTTTCATACAATGATTGAAAATCAACATTGGTTAATTTGAGGGTATCGAGATAAAGTGAGAAGCCAGAGCCGCTGCCATCCTCTCTCTTACCAATTAACGTACAACTATCAATTTCTATTAATCTCTTTTTGATCTTGATCCTGAAACGACTGAAAGCAAGACGGTGATTTCCGTCTGGAAAAGTAATATCCTGGCCTTTCGTCCAGAATACCAATTTATCTGACTCAAGAAAGTCTTCTGCATTTGTATTTGGATCCGTTTCAATATGAAAATGCATTCTAGTAATAATCAGCGGTTGCTGATTGGGCAAAATCTTATTTATTAATCTGAATTCCCCATCATCAAATTGAAATCGTCTTACTTCAAGAAATTTCAACGCGTCCATGATCGAGTTATACACTTTTCCCATTTCATGAGGAATGGAAATATCTTTCTGTCCTACCGTATCCAAAGGCTTTAATCGTGTTACTGTTATTTTCGGAGCAACAAGAAATATCGAATCGATCTTTAGTTCTTTTCTTGTGAAAATCGGGATCAAAGCTTTTACTCTTATTTTTATTTTATCTACCTGGAAATTATAGTAGGTTGCCAAATCAAGTGAATCATTTGAAAAAAAAGTTATATCCGATAGTTCCACTTTCTTACTGAAATAATTGAACTTGATATTTTTTACTTTCAGTTTTAATTTTCCATTTGATTCTCTTGCTACAATATCTTCTACTAAAGCTTCGGCATTATTTACGACATAGATATGAAGGGCAGTGAGAAGAATAATAATGACTCCCAGGATGATTCCGAGTGTTTTAAGGATTTTTTTCTCAAGCCAAACGATCCACATTCAATTGCGGGGATTAATAAGTTATCAAATTACTCAAATTTGCGCTAATGAAAAAGCCATCTGCGGCTGGGCGATGGCTTCATTAGTTCTAGCTTACTGAGGAACCGGGACTAACTGACTCTTCAGGCTTTAATAAACGAAGTTTTCCGTCCTTGTCTTCAGCGGTTAAGATCATTCCCTGGCTCTCAATTCCTTTCATTTTTCTTGGCGCAAGATTCACAACTACTACAACTTGCTTGCCAACCATTTCTTCTGCTCTATAATGCAAGGCAATACCGCTAACAATTGTCCTGGTTTCAGTGCCAAGGTCAATGGTTAATTTTAAAAGCTTATCTGCCTTTTCTACTTTTTCGCAGATAGTGACAGTGCCAACACGGAGATCCAGTTTGGCAAAATCATCATAAACGATCTCAGATTTCGGATCTGCGTCCCGATATTTATCGGGATCGGATTTATTTTCCACCTTTTTTGTTTCTTGTTTCTTGCCATTTGTGTCTTGTGCCTTAACTAAACCACTTCTCAATTTTTCTATTTGTGCCTTTATTTCTTCATCTTCTATTTTCCTGAACAATAATTCAGGTGGTCTTAATGAATATCCAACACTCAATAATTTTAGTTTGCCTGCATTCTCCCAATCCAGCATTTTCTCAACCACTTTCATCATGTATAGCATTTTCTTTGCCGTGGTTGGTAAAAATGGATTAACAAGAATGGCAAGGTTCGCTGTTAATTGCAAACAAAGGTGTAAGCAATTGTCGATTTCCTTTTGAGCTGTTGTGGACTGTGGTCCGTCATCCGTGGTCTTCTTAGCTTTTATCCACGGCTCCTTCTTTTGCATGTATTGATTTCCTTTCCTGGACAGATCAATTACTTCATACAAAGCATCACGAAACTTATATTCTTCAATCAAGCTCTCAACCTTCAATTTTGAACTTTCAATTTCTTTCATGATCCACCGGTCTTCATCATCTAACATCTCTTCATGCAGCTTCGGCACTTTGCTGTTGCAAAGCTTATGCATCAATACCCATGTTCGGTTAACAAAATTTCCGAATATAGAAGCCAATTCATTGTTATTCCTATCCTGGAAATCCTTCCATGTAAAATCATTATCCTTTGTTTCCGGTGCATTGGCGCATAAAACATAACGAAGCACATCTTCACAACCGGGAAAATCTTTTATATAATCAGGTACCCACACCGCCCAGTTGCGGCTGGTACTTACTTTATCACCTTCAATATTTAAAAACTCATTGGCAGGAACATTATCAGGCAAAACAAAATTTCCATGCGCCTTTAACATAGCAGGGAAGATGATGCAATGAAAAACGATATTGTCCTTACCAATAAAATGAACAAGCTTTGTATCTTCTTTGCACCAATAATCAGCCCATTTATCAGTCAATTCTTTTGTAGCAGATATATAGCCGATCGGGGCATCAAACCATACATACAATACTTTTCCTTCTGCATCGGGCAGCGGAACTTTTATTCCCCAACTGCTGTCTCTTGTCATAGCTCTTGACTGCAAACCTTTATCCAGCCAACTTTTGCATTGCCCATACACATTATTTTTCCACTCTTTATGACCTTCAATGATCCATTCGGTTAACCAGGCCTCATAATCCTGCAATGGGAAATACCAGTGCTTTGTTTTCTTTTTTATCGGCACAGCATCACTCAACGCACTACGGGGATTAATTAATTGTTCAGGGCTTAAAGAAGAACCACATTTCTCACATTGATCACCGTATGCGTTTGGATTTGCACAAACCGGGCATGTACCAATTATATAACGATCCGCTAAAAATGTTTTTGTTTTTTCATCATAATACTGCTCAGTTTCTTTTTCTTCAAACAGGCCATCATCGTACAGCTTTTTAAAAAACGCTGAAGCAGTTTCGTGATGCACTTTATTGGACGTACGTGAATAGATATCAAATGAAATTCCCATCTGCTCAAAACTTTCTTTGATCTGGGCATGATATTTATCAACTATCTGTTGTGGGGTCACACCTTCTTTCATTGCACGAATGGTGATAGGCACACCATGTTCATCGCTACCACAAACAAATTTTATATCCCGTTTACGGGCCCGTTGATAACGAACATAAATATCTGCAGGCACATATACACCGGCCATGTGCCCGATATGTACTGGCCCGTTTGCATATGGTAATGCTGCCGTAACTAGTATTCTTTTATAATCAGTCATCTTTTTTGCTCGGTAAATTTTTATGTCATGAACTTCCTGTTCTCTACTCATCTTCCGTTGCGTCGCACTCTTGTGCTGCATCAATTGCTTCGGA
>Ga0193740_1000262_pt1 | contig 15237 bp, 21 predicted proteins | sample L2s1metaG_FD_145072 | JGI IMG/M metagenome (GOLD analysis project Ga0193740, IMG submission 145072) | Soil microbial communities from a riparian zone of the East river system, Colorado, United States - L2s1 | ecosystem: Environmental > Terrestrial > Soil > Riparian zone | place: USA: East River... | reverse complement strand
TATAGATCGCCAATAATTATTTGAAAACCTTTTTGCATTTAATTTATGTTTCTCTACCAGCATAGGCAAAGTAACAGTCTCAAGATTCCCATTATCGGGAAGGTAATCAAAAATTTCGTTAGAAAAATAATATACACCAGCGTTTATCCACGTATCCTTAATGAATGGTTTTTCTATAAACTTTGATACAACATCACCATTCGTTTCTACAATTCCAAACGAACTTTTCAGAGGAACTAACGCGAGTGTCATTGATCCTTTTTCAGATATCGTGAACAGGTCCAAATTAGTCAAAATATCTCCATTAATTACAAAAAAGCCAGATTCCGTATTTCCATTCCGAATAATGTGGTCTTTTGCATTCTTTAGAGCACCACCTGTTCCCAGTGGTACGTTCTCTTCGATATAGCTGATATTAACTCCAAATTTTTTACCATCAGCAAGATGATGCTTTATTTTTTCTTTGAGATGACCTACTAGTACGATAATATCTGATATCCCGCATTTTTTTAGCCAGTTTACCTGCAACTCTATAATTGGAATATTGTTAATTTGGATCATGGGTTTTGGCCTGTCAGACGTTAATGGCCTTAGTCTTTTTCCCAAGCCGCCAGCAAGTATAACTGTTATCACTTAATCCTCACTCCCACAAATATTCTATATAAAAGTCATCCAAAATTAAGCTGTAGTACACTCTATTCTCGAGAATAGATGTATACACCATCAAGAAAAACTCTCTGATCCTTGTTCTTAACTCTTGTTGATAACTCTATGTTGGCAGCTGTTTGAGAAACATGCTCAAGGTGGAGCCCTGAGATCACCACATCATCGCCTTCTATCGCTACCTTTGTAGATTCTCCTACAATCTTTGATATTCTGGCTTTTCTCTCACCGAAAAAGTTCTCTACATATACTTTGCTGTCTTTTACCTTGACTGTTATTGGAAAATGTGCGAAGACTACTTTCATTTTATATTTGTAGCCGTTCTGAACACCTTTTATCATGTTGTTAATTATGCTTTGTGCGGTTTTTGAAATGGCAAAATCCTTCCTTCTGGTGCCATAAGGTTGAATCTTTACAATATTGTTTTCAATTGTTAAGTTAGCTGGAAGTTTTGTAAAATCCTTCTTAATTGTACCGAGTTTACCCTTAACTGAAATAATTCTATCTTCCAAGGCTACTGAAATGCCTTCTGGTATTTCTAATGTTGAATCATGCTCATTAGTAGACATATCCGACCAATACTCCTCCTATTCCCATTTCTTGCGCCTCATGATGTGTCATGACACCCTTGCTTGTTGAAACTATTAAAATGCCCATATTATACGCAGGTAAAAATTGTCTCTCCCAATTCAGGTATTGGTTCTTTCTAACGCTGAATTTTGGAGTCACTATTCCGCATTTGTTTATTTTTGCTAAGAGTTGAATCTTAAATTTGCCAGCTCTGGAATCATCTATCTGTTCAAATTCCCCAATATATCGATGTTTTTGCATTACTCGCAGTACTTCACTAGAAAATCGTGAAGATGGACTGACGATGCATTCTTTTTTTCTTCTAACTTCGTTATTATACAAAGTGGTAAAAAGGTTTGACAGTATGTTTAATGCAGGCAACTCATTCACTCATTTTCTATTCATATTTCTTGAAGCCTAATTTTATTGCTACTTCTCTGAAGCATTGTCTACATAGCATAATCTTGTAAGCTTGAATTAAACCCGAATAGCAACCACATCGCTTGCACCATCTGGTACCCTTTCCATGAACACGTTGCCTTCTACCTGTGACATCATATTCTCTTGGTTTTGGCACTAGATCATCTCAACTCCCAGATTCTTGAAAAAATCAATGGCCTCATCTCTTGAAATTCTATGTTTCTTTCCCATTTTTCTTGCATTACTCTTGTTAATTATTCTGTAGCCGGGTCTTGACAATGATATGCAGACATTCATTCCAAATATTCCAATATCTGGATTATATTTTGCTCCCGGAATATCAATGTGTTCTCGTATTCCCAAAGAAATATTTCCATAGTTATCAAATGATGATATTTTCAATTGATTATTCTTTGATTGTATTATTCTCTTGGCAAATTCCATTGCCTCAGTGTTTCTAAGTGTAACTTTGGCACCAATTGGTTCCCCTTTGTGGATACCAAAATCCCTTACATTATTTTTTGCGCCACATTGAGTAGGTTTTCTAGAGGTTAATTCTTCTAGTGCATTCTTGGCACGCTCTAAAGGTTCACCTGATTTTCCTACGCCAATATTCATTTACTGTACTCATATTACTTGCTTACCTGAATTAATGAAGTGTCAGTCCCAATTGCCATGACAATGTCTATTGGTAATTCTACAGTTTTCTCAGCGATTGAGACCAATATGCGCTTAGGAAGAGAAAATGATCCCGATTTAATTTCTTCAACCTTTCCAATATTACCAGCGTTCTCTCCTCTAGTTACAATAACACTGCATCCTTCTTTTAGCTGTACATGATTTTTGATACCAAATTTAGGTAATTCGATCAAACATGTGTCATTTACATTATAAGACTCTTCACTTAGAAATGTTCTGCCGTCATGAAGACGATATTGATATACTTTTTTCTTTGAATTAACTTTAGACTTGATTTTTTCCAATTTTAGATTTTTTTCATTTGCACTTATTTTTATAGGTAGTAGCGGGTGTCCATTTGAAGGTACAAATCTGTAAAATTCATTTGAAGGTTTTATTTCTACGGTATCCATCAAACCAACCGGAAAGTTTGGATGATGAATCATTTTGCCATCAACACTAATTAATCCGTTATTTAAGGACCTTTTTACTTCTCGAATATCCGAGCAAACATGTAAAAGATCACGCAATACCACACCGATAGGATAGGAAAATTTTCTAGTATGCGGTCCAGGCATTGTGTTGAGAATAAACCTTGCAGCTTTTCTATTGATTTGCCAGAAACGCGGGGCAAGTTGTCTTTTTAGTCTCTTATCTCCTCCTTTTTTAGCCATGATTATGATTCTTCTCCAATCAATTCCTTCTTAACAGCTGTTTTTTTCACATCCTTCCCTTTTTTTATGTTTGTGTCCTTATCTTTTGATTTCGGGATACCTTTTATTCGATAATCGTCATCAGTATTGAGAGAAATAATCTGAACATTTGAAGCATGGACCTGTACTTTGACATTACCTCCTCGTATTTTTTCTCTCTGAACACCTTCGATAGAGAGTGTCGATTTTTCAGTATTCACTTTCTCTACCTTCCCTTCTATCCCGACATATTCTCCTCTTAATATTCTAACAGTGTCACCCTTAATGACTCTCATACTTCGCTTACTGTGTTGTTCCCTTAAGTTATCAGACAGGTTGGCCCCCAAAAATTTATCCCTTTTATTTTTTGAAATCAGTTTATAGAACATTATCATTCCCTCATATTATCAATGACGCCAAATTTGCTATCCTCGGCCACTTTTCTGCGGCTTCGGCAGCTACCGGTCCTTTTATATCAGTTCCTTTTATTTCACCTTCAGGTGTAACCAATACCGCTGCGTTGTCTTCAAATGATACTCTAATACCATTTAATCTCCTGATGGCATATTTTTGTCTGATAATTACAGCTCCAAACATTTGTTTTCGCAGCTCTGATTTTCCTTTCTTTACAGTTACATTTACAAAATCTCCTACTGCGGCAGCTGGCGTCCTTGAATGTCTGCCTTTGATACGTGTTACTTGAGCAATTCTTAATACTTTCGCACCCGTGTTGTCAGCGCAAACCAGGTTTGCAGTTATAGGTAATGCCCTTGTGATATATGGTTTGAATTCCTCTACTCCTTTTGCAGAGACTGCTCGACTTTTAGACGCCACTCTTTATTACCTCCACAGTTACAAATGATACTGTTTTTGATATCGGTTTACATTCTGCAATCTTTACTTCGTCACCTTCTTTTACGTCCATACATGAAGGAAGAAATGCGTGAACCTTTGAACTACTTCTCTCGTATCTTTTGTATTTTCTCACCAGTCTTGGGAACTCGCGAGACACTACTATCATTTTGTGTGCCTTTGAGCTTACAGTGATCCCTGTCAATATTCTTCCTCTTATTGAAAGTTTACCATGAAAAGGACATAGTTCATCATCGCAAGTTCTTTTTGGCTGTGAAACTGTTACTCCAATATTTCTAGTCATTCTCTATCAACCATCACTTCAGTAAACGATCTTCGGGCCTACCTATTATCATAGAACCATTCATTAAACAAATCTCATCTTTGAAAATCAGCCCTAATCTATTAATTGATTTTTTAGGTATAACATATGTTTTCAAATCATCGGCAAGTGAAATAGTATTTTTAGTTTCAAAAACGATTTTACCATTAATCTTTCTTTGACTGCTAGCCGGCCCATACTCTATTTGTGCCTTACGTCCTATGAATTCATATTTCAGCATGTAATCCTTAAAGGTCATTTTGCTACCTCTCGTTCCTTTAAAATTGAAAGTATCCGTGCAATGTCTCTTCTCTTCCATTTCATATTTCCAGTTTCCTTCTTAAGAGTGCCCTTTGAATTCTCAATTCTCAATTTCAGCAGATCCGCTCTAATTTCAGACAATTTTGATTCCAAATCAACGTCATTAAATTCTCTTAACGTTTTTAATTTAAGTCTAGCCATTACGTTTCACTCTTATTCACGGCTATTTCCTTAACTTCACTATTAATAATATCTTTACTCTCTGGCTTTATCTCTAAATCAGTTGGAATTTTCTCCTCATTGGTTTGACTCTCGCCTGCACTTTGACTTTCCTTTTGACTCTCGCCTGCACTTTGACTTTCCTTTTGACTCTCGCCTGCACTTTGACTTTCCTTTTGACTCTCGCCTGCACTTTGACTTTCCTTTTGACTCTCGCCTGCACTTTGACTTTCCTTTTGACTCTCGGCTTCACTCTCGTTTGGAATTTCAGTCTCGCCCTTCGGCTGAGATTCAATGTCTAAATCAAAATCGGGATGAATTTCTTCTTTTATTGAAATCTTTAGTTTTATTCCTACTAGGCCCATTTTTGTTAACAAGCTATTTGTGCTACTTCTTACCACTTCTTCAGCAACCTTTCCGCTCTTAGGGATGATTCCTGCCGTATGTTTTTCGAAATGAGCCCGTTCACCTCTAAGTTTACCAGAAATTGTAATCTCTACACCCAAGGCCCCAGCACCCATGATTGTATTTATTGTCCATAATGAAGCCCTTCTAAATGCTGTTCCCCTTTCAATAAGTTGTGCAATTCTATTTGCCATAATATTTGGATTTAATTCAGGTTTTGTAACCTCGGTGACAGAAACTTGTGCATTCTCCAAGTTGAAATTCTGTTCTAGTCTGGCTGTCAAATCTCTAATTCCACTCCCTTTTCTTCCAATAACAAGACCAGGCCTAATAACAAAAAGTGTTATTTTAGTCCCTATAGGAGTTTTTTGAACTTCCGCTCCTCCATAACCAGCTTCATGTAAAGAAGAACTCAAGTATTCATTGAGTTCCATATTTCTGAAATTATTCTTCATTACGTTTTTTATTGCACTCAATATACTTTACCCTCCCTAGCCACGATCTCTACATGTGTCAATGTGTCAACTTTAGGACTTGACCTTCCCATAGCTCTGGGAATAAATCGCTTAAGTTTAGTCCCCTTGTGGATAACGCAAGACACTATTTCTAACCTATCAAGGTCCATACCCTTGTATTCTGCATTTGATTCTAAATTATCTAAAAGTCGTAAAAATTCTTCAGAAGCCTTCTTTGGAAACCTTCCGGAAAAAAAACCATCCCTTATATTTGATCTGTGAGCCACTTCATTATGATATCTTCTATAAGGAATCGCAACCTTTTTTTCTATGGCTTGATCTAAAACGTTTCTTGCTCTTTCAATCGAAAGCCCCTTTATCGCAAGAGCAATTTCTCTGGCATGTTTGTGTGAAATGTCGGTTTCTCTCAAGGAGGCTCTGACATGTTTGTTCTTATCAAATTGTGAAAAAGAGTATGAATATGTTGGCATCTAAATCACTTCAATGGAACATATAGACTTGATCTGGAAGCTCCTACTCCAGGCGCACCGTGTTGAACTCTTTTGTTTGTAATAGCGTACTCTCCCAAATAATGTCCAATCATCTCCGGTTTTATGGTAATTGGAGTAAACTCCTTGCCGTTATGAATATTGATAGTAATGTCCACCATGTCTGGAAGAATTATCATGTCTCTAACATGAGTTCGTATAGTTTCATTGGAGTTGCCTTCTCTGACGCTTTTAATACGTTCACGTAATTTTCTCTTTTGGTCATCCATGTATTTTCCAACTCTTTTATCCAAAGACCGTCTTTGTCTAGCATTTAGCAAAGGAAGAAGCGCTTCTATTGATAAATTCTTTAATTGATCTACGTTATAACCTTTAAATTTAAACTCACGAACCAACTAACATAAACAACTCCAAAATACTCCTTTTAAATTTAACTAGATGAATCAACTTAGACCAGACCTAATTTTGTAGCTAGTTGGCGCGCCTCGTCATCTTTGGTGAATTTAACAATTGCTTTTTTTCCTCGAACTGTCCTGAAGATATTTACTTCTTTGACGTTACCTTCATACATTGTCTTTATTGCTTCATTTACATCTTTTTTACTTGCACTGTCTGCGACAATAAAAGTTAACTTATTTTCCTTTTCTATCAAATTGAAAGTCTTCTCTGTAATATAGGGTCGTAGGACGATTGAATGAATATTATCCTTTATATCTTTGCTCATTATTCTGTCACCATACTCTCTACTCTTGACCAAACTGTATTTATCTTATTCATAGAATCAATTGCATTTTTTGTATAGATAGTTAATCTAACAGGTTTTGTTCCAGGCACTAGGTCCATTATACTGAGGTTTTCTATTGAGACAACATTAACACCAGGCAACGATTTTTTTAATCTACTTATTGGAGCACCTTTTGATACAACTATTAGACAGCTCAATGCCGAGTGTTTCTTTCTTCCACGTCGTCGCGGTATTCCCGATGGCACCCTTACTATATTTGTAGATCTTTTAAGATCTTCTTCTAACCCTAGTGCGAGTAATGTTTTTCTTAATTCTGTAGTCTTTGTTGTTTTCTCTAAATCATTTGAAACCACAATTGGAAATTCATCGATTTTTCCGACATTGTGACCGCGTTTTTCAATTATATCTTTATTAGAAGTTGCTGCAATTGCAGAACAGAAACCTAGCTGCTTTTCCTTCTTGTTTATTTTTTTGTGATTTTTCTTCCAAGAAACTGGAGGATGAGTTAACCTACCACTTCTGACTCCTCCAACACCCGCGGCCTGGCCTGCACGTGGAAATCCTTCACCTCTAGCTCTTGCTATCCTAGCTATTCCCAAACCAGTATTACGTGATTCTGCGCTTACCATTTCTCCTGCTGCAGGATATCTTCCCTGTGGCTGGAACTTGTTTGAAAGTACGTTAACGTACACTTTTTTAATAATCTCTGGTCGATAAGGAGTATTGAAAACAGATGGTAGTTCTAAGGATTCCATTTCCTTTCCTCGAAGATCTTTAAGAGTAACTTTCATTTCACCAATACCTCCAAAACTTTAGGTTCGAGTACTTTCTTACCAACAGATCTAATTGGAAAACGCATTTTGACCAATCTTTTAGGAACTCCCGGCACAGAACCTCTGACAATTATATAGTCATTTTTAATCACGCCATAGTGTTCAAATCCACCCTTTGGATTAATCTTGAAATCACTATCTTTTTCAGAATTTGAGATAATCAAAATTCTCTTGTTGTATTCAGTCCTTTGATGAAATCCTCTCTGACCTTGTCTCGGGACAGTATAAGTAACAACTGCAGGAGAAATTGGGCCCAAAGTTCCAAGAGCTCTCACACTTTTTCTTGACTTATGCTGTTTTCGCTTGACTCCAAATCTAGTAATGGGACCTTCAACTCCCTTTCCTCGCGTTATGCCCGAAATGTCAATAAACTGTCCTGTTTCAAAGACATCCTTTATGCTTACCTGTTTTCCAAAATTGTTAACAACATAATCGATTTTTGATTTTGTATCTTTTCCGCCTATGGCTATTTCCCAAACGAATGGTTTTTTTTGAGATAGAGAAGCACTATTGGGATAAGATGACATAATTGCAACTACATGCTTAATCTTATCAACATGAGAATTGATTTCCTCTAATTTACCTTCCTTGAAATTAAACGATGCCTTTTTTGAGAGATACTTGTCAGTATCTTTTGCATAAGCGTCAAAAATTACACTTTTTCCATATGTTGTTTCTGCGTATGCTCTTATTCCAATTATTTTCAATGGAGGAGTAGATATTAGAGTGGATGCATTCATTATATTTTTGCCATAGTTTGGAGTTTTTTCTCTATCGTCGACAGATAGTACATTTAAATTTGTAACTTTATACCCAGCAAAACCTAATAATGATGATTTCTCCAAATTAGGATCCGCCCAGGTTCTAATCCTAGATTCGAGACTTCGTGCACGCACTCTCGGGTAGAATGCCATACTTCCACGTCTAGGTGCACTATATTTTCGGTGACCCATGATTAATCGGTTTTTTGCGATCCCTTTAATAAATTAATAACTTTAACACAGCAAGCAAATTATGAAAACCAGCCTTCTCGATTTCAATAATCCTGATATAGTGTTGAATCAAGCGTGTAAGTAATTATTGATTATGGATAATGTACCCAAAATCGCCTCTTCAAACCTTACCGTTTGAGTACCTTGCATAGGAAACATGTTCCTGAAATTGTCATTGGATGAAATTTTCTTGTTTTCACATTCCAGTATTTTTCTCAATCCAAATTTGGGGCCACCGAAGACAACAAGAAGGTTCTTTGACGCTTTTATCTTACTCATAAGATCATTTACATGTTTTGTAAATTGCGAACCCTCCACCGAAGTCATCAAGACTTCGCTTTCAGTATTCTCCAGCAATGCTGATAATGAATCTGCAAACTGGACATCATATCCCCAATAGCCATCAACATTCTCTTTTGAAACGTCTTCTGCTAGCAACTGAGCATTGTTAGTAATCCTTACTAGGACCTTTTTTCCTAATTGGTTTCCCTTATACTTTATCAACTTTTCAAGACCGACATCCACATATAACGAATCTTTTTGCTTTACGACTAATCCAAACCGTATTTCCTGATCCCTGATTTTATTTATGTCTATCAATGTTTTGTGGTGAGGGGATTTTATGGGTGGTAAAATTCCTGCATGTTTCAATATCCACATCTTGGGATAAATTTTTTTTCTAAGATATGGCGGCGTATCCAGGTATTCTAGTATTGTTTTGAGTATTTTTTTATCCATTTTTTCTGCTTTTACGCTACTATCGTGGTAAATGATGATCTTATTAACACAAAATATCGAACATGAACGAGAAATTTGGGAAATCTTGTAACTTTTGTCTAAAATTGTTTGAGACTCTATAAGACATGAGTCAGGAATTGCAATCCACAGGTTAGTCAAGTGACTTGTAGACCGCTCATTCTGATAATAATTTTTCTACAGTTGTTGCCATTAGACCTGTGGATCCAAATGTCGTTTCACGAAGAATTCCTTTTTTGTCGATGAACATTGTTGAAGGAGTGCCTCTCAGGGAGTATTCTTCGAAAGTCAGGGGACTGTAAGGCTTTGTTTCTAAATATGACTTAACCCGTGAAATAATTTGCTCTTTATCCTTTTGGTGATACAAATCAAAATCAGGAACGTTTGCATTGACAAATTCCATAATTCTCTTTTCTTCGATAGGAAGTTTTTCTTTTAAAAGCATATCCATCCCAACTGGAAAACGAATGCTGTATGATAACTTTCCATCATTTAGTAACTTACTCTGGGATGTAAGAGTAGTAAGGGTTTCCCCAATGACCTTATTTTCATTCAAAAGCAATTTCAAATTTTCAAGTGTGTTCTTATCAAAATCTTCAAATGCTGTGGCAAGCCCCAACACCACCACGTCATTGTTTTTGTATTTCTGAAAGGTATCAATGGCTTCAGGTATTCCGTAAACAAAACACCCAGGGCAATTTACTTGAAAAACTTCTACAACAACCACTTTACCTTGATAATCTTTCAGACTAATAGGACCGCCCTGTACCCACTCGCTAACTTTCAGTTCAGGTGCAGGTGAACCCGCTTTAACTGTCACAAACTTCACAATATATCTTGAATATTTAAACCAATATTACATGAATTTAGAATCAAAAAAAATAAAAATTATTGAGGCGCCCTTTTACTGGCATTCTCTTTTGACTTTGAAGCATAGCTGTCAATATCATTATTTTCAACTCGCTTCATTCTCTTTACTTTGGTATCTATTTGAGCCATTTTTATGTGTCTTGTTCCAGTTTTTTCTTCGCTAACTAAGTAGATTGACTCTAAGGCTAGGCTACTTGCTTCATCCATGCTTATGTCTGCATGATAGTTTTTTTCCAAGAATTCATTTACTTGATCACTGCCATTACCAATAGAAACTGCATCATATCCAATATACGTTCCACTTGGATCAGTTTGGTAAAGTGATGCACCATTCTTGTCAACCCCTGCGAGGATCAATGCAACACCATACGGCCTGACCCCAGCGTACTGGGTAAATTGCTGTGCCATATCTGCAAGATTTTTCGCAACTCCTTCAACATCCACCGGTTCATCATATATCAGTCTATTACTTTGAGCGAAGAATCTTGCGTGATCAACCTGAGTTCTCGCATCAGGAATATACCCTGCTGCTGCTACCCCTATATGATCATCTATCTGAAATATTTTTTGAGTAACATCAGAAACTTGTAATTTCCTAGCTTTCTCTTCCACTGCTAATATCACACCGTCCTTACTTTTGATTCCGACGGCTAAGGTTCCTCTTCTTACGGTTTCTATGGCGTACTCTACTTGGTATAATCTACCGTCAGGAGAGAATACCGTTATTGCTCTATCATAACCAGCTGCTGCGGGTAACAAATCAGCTCTAACTTGTTTGCATTCTTTAATTTAAGTTTACCTTAGTATCATGATTTAAATTGTCAATTGATTTTTTGAAGGACAGACCTAACTTTGGAAGAAGAAATAACATTTCAGGGTCACAAGAATATAGTTTCTCTTCATGCCAGGACAATTGAAATTACTAAGGACTCCAATTTGACCAAAAACGGCGATTGTATTGTTGGCGTTTCAGCTAATAAAGCATGCAATGATTTGAATACTGCATTAAAAGCTAGATTGAGAACAAAGGGCACTATTGTAAAAATAACAATTGTCGTAGAGCCATATGAATTTGAATTAATTGGGTATGGCAACAACGGATTAGATATTACACATGAACATGACATCGTATTGAGAAAATCAAGTTACGTCGACTCTAGAACACTAGTCGTTTCATGTGATAAATCTGCACTTGATATTCCAAGAAACATGGTAAGTTCACTAACGAATTCACAAGTAAAAGGTATAATGAGGATAGCCGTGGAATGACTTGAAAGTATAATACATCGATGAATAAGCTGGAAGAGTGTGCAAATTCATATCTAGAATCATGTCTTTGATATTTTTTCATAAACATACGAGTACCTTTTTAACAGTTCATCTACCAAATTAGAAGGAAGTTTGGGAGGAATGGGCTTCTTCCCATCCTTAGATGCTAGTTTTATTTTTTCTCTGAATCCAACTTTAGTTAACCAATCTCTAAGAAATTGTTTATCATAGCTCACTTGTTCTTCACCGACTTTGTATGACTCTCTGGTCCACATTCTAAATTCATCAGGACCCAGGGAATCAGCTAAAATAATTTCATCCGAAATAGGGTCTTTCCCAAACTCAAATTTTACATCTGCCATTATGAATCCCGCATTATTTGATATATCAAACATCTGTTTGTAAAGCCTTATTGAAGTATTTTTCAAATAACTTAATTCATCTTTGGTCAGGATTTCTTGTTCCAATATTTGATCCTCAGAGATAGGTACATCGTGGATTTTTGACTTTGTTGTAGGATCAAAAATTGGTTTCTCTAGTCTCGACGCAAGTTTCAAATTTGGTTCAAGATCCAAAATGTTCCCTGCAATAGTATACCTTTCAAATAGACTTCCATACAAATACCCTCTAACAACACATTCGAGAGGAATCATTGTAAGTTTCCTCACAACCATTTTATCTTTAGCATCTAACCTTACCATGTGATTTTTAGAATCTAAATATCTAAACCAGAATTCCGCAAACTTGCATAGAATTTCCCCCTTTCCTTTTATGTCGGTGATCATCGGTACATCATAAGCTGAAACTCTATCTGTAAAATGAAATAGCAAATTCTTCTTGTCTAATTCATATACATCTTTTACCTTACCACTGTGAACAAACTTCATTATTCATCATTTAAATAAGATATATTTATCATATCGTGTTTTATTCTCCAAATCCATATTCATCCCATTTTTTTGTTACTAATTTAACAGTACCTTCATCTGGAATTGCTTCCTCTTGTACAGGTCTCTCATAGCCTTCTTCTTTTGTTTTTTTAGTTGCATCAATTCCCATCTTTGAACCTAGATTTAATAATGGAGATGCAGGGTCTAATGTATCAGTAGGTGCATTTTCAACTAACATTGTATCTCTCTTTGGATCTGATCGAGTTGTCACGGCCCAAATGACATCATTCATGTCATGTACATTGATATCTTGATCCACTACAATCAATATCTTTGTGAGAGACAATTGTCCCATTCCCCAAAGACCCATCATTACTTTTTTGGCCTGCCCAGGATATCTCTTCTTTATGGATACTATTGCTAGACCTTGAAACCAACCTGCAGGAGGCATTGAAAAATCAACTACTTCAGGTTGGAAGAGCTTTACTAAAGGCAAGAATGCTCTTTCAATGACCTTACCTATATACGCATCCTCAAGAATTGGTTTTCCTACAACTGTCGTAAGATAAATAGGATTTCTTCTCATCATTATACCAGTAAGGGTAAACGTTGGATAGGTTTCAGGTGGTGTATAGTATCCGGTATGATCTCCAAACGGACCCTCTATGTTAAGCTCAGAAGGATCAACATAACCTTCTAAAACAATTTCTGCTGACGCAGGAACTTCAACATCGACCGTTTTACATTTTACAAGGTCCAGTCCTTTTTTACGGGTGATCCCCGCAAATAGAAATTTATCCAATCCTTCTGGAACGGGTGCGACAGCACTAAAGACAGTTGCAGGATCAGCTCCAATAACTATTGCAACTTCTGTTTTTTGCATATTATCTTTATTTATTTGATAATGGAGAGCGCCCCTCTTGTGAATTTGCCAGTGCATTATGGCCTTTTTGGGACTAATCAGCTGTAATCTGTACACACCCATATTTCGAACATCTGTTTCGGGATTTTTCGTAACTGTAATTCCAAATGTGATAAACCTACCAGAATCATTAGGAAATGACTTGAGTATAGGTAAGCTATCTAAAGTTGGATTGGAAGTTTCAATAATTTCAGTGACAGGACCTGAATTTGTGCTTTTTGGACCATAATCAGAAATCTCTGAAAGTTTGGGAAGCATTTTAAATTTATTCAATAGTCCATGAGGGATTTTTAATCTTGTTAATGCAGTCATACGTTCTCCGATATCCTCAAAATTCTCCATGTCTAGAGCCATCTTCAGTCTTCTCAAGGATCCAAATGCGTTACCAAGTACAGGAATTTTATATCCTTCTACATTCTCAAACAATACTGCAGGACCATCATTCTGATACATCACTCTGCGGAGTATTTCTGCAATTTCTAAATCTACTGAAACTTGAGTTCTTATTCTTTTCAGCTGCCCTGCTTTTTCCAGAGATTCTACATATTCTCCTAGGTTCTCGAAATACACATTGATACTTTTTCTATATGAGATATTAGCTTTGTTGATCTAAAGTTTGTAAAATAAGGTTGATATGTTCCTATTGTTCAATTAACTTTACTTTTTTTAAATAAAGAATTCAATAGCTTGGAAATTGAAAATAAACGTATCAAGAATCAAGTACAGAATTAATTACAATCCTGTAAATTACAATACAAGCACAGGTAAGTATGAGAGCGGAAATCAATCATATACATTTTACAGTCAGGCAAAGGTAAATTTATGGAAATGTGACAAATGCACTATGAAATTCGGTACTTTCAGAAGTTTGAGGAAACATAAATCTGATGTACATGCTTATTGAGTCCGAATGATATCCAGTGCAGTACCGTAGTTATATTTGATCCCTTAAATTATTTTAACCTCTCAGGAGTCAATCCGTGGTGAGAATAGTTTTGCAAGTTGGTCCAGAATTCTTGCCGTAGCTCCCCATATAATCTCATTTTTATATGTAAATTTAGGTAGCTGAGGAATCGAATATTCTTGCTGGTGTTTTATGTCACTCTCTCTACTTTTAAGTAAAGGGATCAGTGGAGCATCTATGATTTTTTCTACCTCATAATTGGTATCAATTATTACCGGTATCCTGTCCAATAACGTAACGTATGGATAAATTATATAACGTGAACTCAACGTTCTCTCTGCATTCAAATGACCAATTACTTGCTCTCTTTTGATCTTGATTCCGACCTCCTCGCTCGTTTCTCTTATTGCAGTTTCTAACATGTCAATGTCAACTTTCATAAAATTGCCACCTGGAAAAGAAATTTCACCAGCGTGATTTTTCAGAAGTCTTGTTCTTTTTATTAAAATTACATTTGGGTTTCTATTCGTGAAATGAATTGTTATCATCACAGCTGCAAATTTGAATTCTTTCATTGGTGATGGAAAAATCGCTTGCTTATTCAAAGCAGGATATATCAAATCCTTGATTAGTTTTTCATCGTACAAAAGAGAATCATCTTGTGTATTAAATAATAAGATCTATCAAGGGAGTTTATTGCAAACATAGACCGTAAAGAAATTTTAAGATTATAAATTAAGGATTTAATTATGATTAATATTGTGAGATATTGATGGATATTAACGTTATTTATGAAATGAACCCTCCAAAGGTTCTTTACAATAATCATTTTGATAATGATACAATAAACAAAAATATTGATCTTTTTTTGTCAAGAACAAAACTTATATCAGAATATGTTGATGGAATCCATTTGACAGATAATGTCCTTGGTGTCCCTCGTGTTTCAAGTTTGATGCTTATTTCAATGTTAAAGCGGATGGGGATATCGAAACCGATAAGCTCTACGT
>Ga0193740_1000261_pt1 | contig 15245 bp, 15 predicted proteins | sample L2s1metaG_FD_145072 | JGI IMG/M metagenome (GOLD analysis project Ga0193740, IMG submission 145072) | Soil microbial communities from a riparian zone of the East river system, Colorado, United States - L2s1 | ecosystem: Environmental > Terrestrial > Soil > Riparian zone | place: USA: East River... | reverse complement strand
GATCGGCGCACCGGTAACTGCAGATCCGGATTGGCTTGCAATAGTAGCTGAAGCAGGAAAATTATACGAGCCCCTGATCTTTACAGAAGGAGCGACATTAGGGTCATCGCCATTAAGATTATCTCTTGTAACAATAAAAGAAGGATCATAATATTTCAATGCCTCTGTAAAATTCAGCGGATTTATTTTCCGCAGATCATTTCCTGATACAATTGTGGCTGCACCGGAAAAATGTTCAAGTGGTCTTTCAAATAATCCGTTTTTATAATTATTAGCTGAAGACTGCATTTCTCTTCTTGCGATCCGGATCTGCATATCAGCTTTTACTTTTTTTGATTCAGCTACATAGCCTGCTTTGGTTGTAGTAAACATAGTTCCCACCGGCACGCTGTCAAACTCAACAACTCCTTTGCTATCAGTATAGCCCCTTTTAGCTCCTCCGAAAACGTAAACACTGTCCACTGCACTTCCGTCCATCAGGTTATTTACAGTGATCTTTACTTTTCCAATTATTTTTTTGGGAATACTGTCTTTTGGAGCCTGCTGGTAGTGCCCGCTTTTTTCAGCAAACACTTTAGAAGAAATACCGGTAAAAAATAAACCAGCAGTTAATAAAAGCATTAATCGTTTCATGAAAAAATTTATAGGTTTTGACTTTCTCAATTCAATTTGGTTTTCACCAGAGGTTTTCGGAAAAGATATCTTCTTCTTGACTCGGATCAACGCTCAGTCCATTTTTGAATAACTATTAATTCCTCTTTTGTAATTCCTGCTTTGGTAGATCCGGTGCAAGTGAAAAATTCCTTTAAGACAAAATTCAGGGCGGTAAGTTAGATCGCTTTTTGGGGTGTGGGGTCGAGTATTAAACAAAGGTCAGGTTTCAGATGACCAAATTGTTAATTCAACGTATGAATTTTTTTGTAAGGCGATACGTCAAATTCATCCTTTAAAAACCCCCAAATGTCAGTTAGCACAAAGTGGCATTCAATAAATTACCAGATTGCAGCATATTTTTCAAATAATTGTACATTGTGGCCGCGGTAACACTAAATACTGATCTCTTGTTAATATCTCCCTTTAGAAAAGGCGGTTTGTTTGTTTTTATTACCCATTGGCTGGCATGGCTCATATTACATTTTATTACGTTTCTTCCCAGTCTCGTTAATATGAATATCTCTGCTATGTGGGAGTCTTTCTTATTTAATCACTTCGTTCTTGTTACCATCAATTTTTTACTGTTTTACATTGTAGCATTTTATATAATGCCCAGGATGGCAACCCTTCAGAAAAAATGGCTCTGGTTAGTTGCATCTTCCTTATTACTGGCTATCATAGTTACTTACCTGAAATTTCGACTCCAGATACCCTTTACCGAATACCTTATGAATAAAAGTCCTATGTTTAATAAATTTTCCAGGAAGCCATTAGAGGAATCTCTCGGGTTTTTCAGTTATCGTTTCAGAACTTATTTTCAGCTCAATATCCTGACCAATGTATCCGTTGTTGTTGTTGCATTTGCTTACCGCCTTTTGTTGCTATGGTTTCAGCAGGAAAAACTCAGGAAAGAATTGGAGAACCAAAAACTACAAGCTGAATTATCTTTTTTAAAAATGCAGGTAAATCCGCATTTTTTGTTCAATGCGCTGAATAATATCTATTCACTTTCTGTGATGGAAAAAAGTACAAAGACAGGACAGAGTGTTATGAAACTTTCAGAACTGATGCGCTATGTACTGTATGAAAAAGAAGATGCCGAAAATAGAGTGAGCCTAGATAAAGAGATCCGGCACATCAACAGCTATATAGACCTGGAGAAACTGCGACATCCCGGGGATGTTTATATTAATTTTTCAATAGAGGGAGATACGAACGGAAAGAGGATTGTGCCTTTATTGCTTTTCCCGCTTATAGAAAATGCCTGCAAGCATGGCATCTTAACTGATGCGCAGAAGCCAGTTGATATCAATTTAAAAATCACTGATCACAAGCTGAATTTTTCAATTGAGAATTCTGTTAATTCTTACCAGAAAGATCAAGTAGGAGGCATTGGTATTCCCAATGTGCAGAAACGTCTTGACCTGATTTACGGAAAAAAATATACACTCGACTTAAGCAAAACAGCAGACAGGTTTATTGTGAATTTACAGTTACCTTTATAAGGGACAAACCTACTGTTTATGCTTAAATGCATAGTACTTGACGATGAGCCGTTGGCCATCCATTTGCTGGAAGATCATATCAATAAGGTTCCATTCCTGCAACTGTCGGGTTCCTTTAATAATCCCATGGAAGCTTTGGTCAGTTTAAATAACGACCCTGTTGATCTCGTTTTCCTTGATATACAAATGCCGCAGCTGAATGGAGTTCAGTTTATGCAATTATTGCAAAACAGGGCACAGGTTATCATCACTTCAGCTTACCAGGAATATGCAATAGATGGCTTCGAGCATAATGTGATTGATTACTTACTGAAACCAATTGCATTTGAACGGTTTTATAAGGCAGTGGAAAAAGCATACAATCAAAAAAACCCAACGCAAAAACTTAATCGGTCCCAGGAGATGCTTCCTGAAACCGGCGGTTACATCTTTGTAAAAGTAGAAACCAAAATGGTGAGGGTGGAGCTGGATGATATTTTATATATCGAAGGGCTGAAGAATTATGTATCCATATATACCAAAACGCAACGTATAGTCACCTTGCAGGTGATGAAACAACTGGAAGAAATATTATCTCCCAAACGTTTTGTACGGGTTCATAGATCTTATATCGTCGCTTTAGACAAGATCACATCCATTGAACGACAGGAAATATATATCAAGGACCGTATCATCCCGATCGGTAATACTTACCAGGAACATTTTTTTAAATTGCTGGAAACAAGGAAAGCTTAAATATTTAAATTTTCCACTCTACGATTTCATTCACCCATTCTTTCCTAAACGGAGTTGTTATTTTGATGTAGTTGTCAGTATAACCTTCCATCATGCCTTTGTTCTCGTGGCCTTCAAACAAAACCTTTCTTGTTTGTCCATGATGTTGTTCGGTGAAGTATTGCATCTTCATGTAAGAAAGATTGCGGAGTGTTTTATTTCTTTCATGCCTTACATTCACCGGTACAATGGGCTTAATACTTATTGCATGTGTATTATCTCTTTCCGAATAGGTGAATACATGGAGATAAGAGATATCCATTGAATGCAGGAAATCAAAACAGTCTTTATAGTCCTCATCTGTTTCTCCCGGGAAACCAACTATCACATCAACGCCGATACAACAATGCGGCATCAGGGTTTTTATCAATGCCACACGTTCAGCATACAATTCTCTTTTATATCTTCTGCGCATTGATCCCAATATCTTGTTGCTGCCGCTTTGTAAGGGAATATGGAAATGCGGCATAAACTTATCACTGTTCGCTACAAACTCAATGATCTCGTTGGTCAGCAGGTTGGGTTCGATAGATGAGATACGATAGCGGTGAATACCTTCAATCTTTTCCAATGCTTTGGCTAATTCAAAAAAATTCTCTTCGTATTTCAAAGCACCATCAGGTCCTTTTCCAAAATCACCAAGGTTGACTCCCGTTAAAACAACTTCCTTTACGGCATGCGATGCAAGGTGCTTGACATTTTTCAAAACATTTGCAATTGAATCACTGCGGCTTTTGCCACGGGCTTGTGGTATCGTGCAGAAAGAACAATTGTAATCACAACCATCCTGAACCTTTAAAAAAGTTCTTGTGCGATCGTTGATGGAAAAAGATGAATTAAAGCCTGTAACGTCTTCAATATCACAACTACAGATCTTAGCTGAATCGCCTTTTGAAAGCTCACGGATATGCTGGGCAAGATTAAATTTTTCAGCAGCTCCCAACACGAGATTGACTCCCGGTATTTCGGCAATTTGTTTTGGTTTTAATTGCGCATAACAACCGGTGATCACTACCAAACTTTCCGGAGCTTTTCGCTGAATACGGCGAACGATCTGCCTGCATTCTTTATCAGCATTTTCTGTTACAGAACAAGTATTGATAACATACACATCAGCCTGATCATCAAACTCTTTTTTCTCAAAACCTTCATTCTCCAACATTCTTGAAAGGGTAGAGGTTTCAGAAAAATTGAGCTTACACCCTAGTGTATGAAATGCTACTGTTCTTGCTTCTGCCATGGGGCGCAAAGATAATCAAGTTTATAGTTTATGGTTTGTAGTTTATAGTTATTGTTTACCTCTGGATTTGAAAGTTATTTGGTGCCAACTGATGGATATCCATTAGGCTTTTGTTGCACAGTTTACCCAGAGCGAAGCGAAGGGCACTCTTGTACGCTCGGTAATTCTGTTCTGCGAACCCACCCCTTCAAATTTTCCTTTATGGAACATTTTTCATCCCCTCCTTAGGAGGAGATGGGAAATTTTCAAAATGCTTGAATATTCTATGGGGTGGGTTTGCCGAGTATAGTTGCTGCAGCACAAGTGTATGACACAAGGGACGGTGATAGCAGCACAAAAGCCGACTCGATAAAAATAAATTATACTTGCATAATGAATCCCCAGGTCAAAAAAGCGGCGCCTGTAATTTTGGTTTTTGCACTGGCCGCATTAGTGTTTATCATTCGACAATGTAAAGATGAACGGGGCACGAATGATAACTCAAAAGGGAAGAGTACAACAACGACTAATCGTGACAAAGGCTTTGACCGTCGTTTATCTTACCTGGAATATAGCAAGCATGCAAAGTGTAGAATGGGGTGCAGAAGGATCTCGCAGGCAGAAGTGGAAGAAGTAATGCAGAAAGGCAAAATCAATTACAATAAAAGCGATCTGCAGAACGCAAGGTGTCCACGTTATGCAGTAGAAGGAATTACCGGTGACAATCAAAAGACAAGGATCGTTTTTGCCCAATGCAATGATAAAACAACCGTTGTTACTGTGATCGACCTTGATTCGGAATGGAGTTGTGATTGTCCCGGCGATGATAAAAAGTATGATAATAAAAATTGATAGATCATTATTGTCCGCATGTAGAAAATGAAAGCAAGAAATGTCATTATCTCGCTGTTGTTCGTTTTGGCTTTGCTTGTTTTTATTATTATAAAGATCCGTAATGAACCCAAAAAGAAATTAGTACTGAACCGGAATCCCTCCCGCATCGAGTATACAAAATTTGCACTGTGCCGGATGGATTGCCATCATATCAATGCAAATAGTATAATGGGAATATTTAGAAATGGGGAGGTGAACCGGGATAAATCGGATCTGCATAAAAAGCCTTGCCCTATTTTTACAGTTCGCGGCTCAACAAAACAAAAAATAAGTATTATCATTATTATTCAACAATGCGGGACCGTAGCCAAAATTTTGGATTGTTTTGACGCCAATGGAACATTGGCCTGCAATTGCATCAATGATGAAGCAATGCCACTTTCATTTTTAAAAATTAGTAATTGATGCGTTTTTTGCTTAGGCCTCTTCAATGGATATACTGTATTTATGCATTCCTTCTGTTTATTGGTATTATGCTTTTGCTTTTTCCATTTATACTTATAGCTTCCTTATTTGGTGCCATTACCGGGGGTAATATGATCTACAGGCTTTGTATGTTGTGGGGTGATATTTGGTTCCCCCTGATCTTTATTTTTCATCGTAATTATTATGAACAGCCTTTGGACAAAAACAAGCAATACATTTTTGTAGGCAATCATATTTCTTATCTCGATGCGCCACTTATAGTGAAAACGCTGAGGCGACCTATCCGTGCATTAGGTAAGACTGAAATGTCCAAAGTGCCTGTATTTGGATTTATTTATAAGTATGCTGTGGTGCGAGTTGATCGCAGTAGTGCAGATAACCGGGCAAAGAGTGTAAGAAACATGAGATCTATTTTAAAAAAGGGAATATCTATTCTTGTTTTTCCGGAGGGAACTTTTAATATGACATCAGAGCCGCTGAAAGATTTTTATGATGGCGCATTCCGGGTCGCAATTGATGCACAAATGCCGATCAGGCCTTTTATATTTCCTGACGTATACGATAGGATGAATTACCGCAGTATATTTTCATTAACGCCCGGGAAGAACAGGGCGATTTTTTTAGAAGAAATTCCAGTAGATGGGTTAACTCAACGTGACCTTTCATTATTAAAGCAAAAGGTGTCTGACCTTATGGACAAGAAACTTCGTGAATACAAAGCGTCATGGATAAGGGCACGCCCCCAAACTCCCTAAAGGGGACTTTAGGGTCATTTGCTTAAGTTGCTATCTTTAATTAGCCATGTCAAAAAGTATCTACGATATAAATGAAATTAACTCTCCGCCGGCTGGCGGAGTCGGGGGTTTTGCAGAAATAATTGTTCCTCTGGCGCTTCCAAAAAACTATACATGGTCTATACCCGATCATATGAAGGAGCAATTGCATATAGGTTGTCGCGTGGAAGTGAATCTTGGAAAAAATAAAAAATATGCAGGCATTGTAAAGAGGATCCACAATGAAAAGCCTGAATTTTTTGAGGCGAAAGATATTTTGAATGTGCTGGACATCGAACCTGTCGTATTTGAAGAGCAATTGAAGTTATGGGAATGGATCGCATCTTACTATATGTGCAGCGAAGGAGAAGTGATGGCGGCTGCTTTACCTGCTCATTTCAAATTAAGCAGTGAAACGATCCTGGTTTATAATGATGAATATGGGGACGATTTTTCTTTGCTGGACCATGATGAATATTTAGTAGCAGAAGCATTACTGATAAAGAAAGAATTAAAGCTGACAGAGGTTCAACAAGTGTTAGACTCATCTCATGTTTACCCGGTTATCAATCGTTTAATTCTAAAGAATGTTTGTTTCGTGTGGGAAGCATTGAAACAAAGTTACGCTCCTAAAAAAGAAAACTATGTATTGCTAAACCCGGAATATAACAGCGAGGAAAAGCTTTCAGATCTGCTGAATAACTGGACAAGGGCGCCAAAGCAAATGGAGCTTTTGCTCAGCTATCTTCACCTGGTAAAAACAGAAGGAGAAGTAACAAAGACAAACTTGTTGAAAAAATCAAATGCTTCTGATGCGCAATTAAAAGGATTAGTGGATAAAGAAATTCTACGAGTAGAAAAAAGAGTGATCGATCGTCTTCAGTATTTGCCCAAAGACATAAAAATAGATTTTGAATTAACAGTGCTGCAACAAGAGATACTTGAGAAAACGCAACAATTATTTACCGAAAAGCAGGTTTGCCTTCTGCACGGAGTAACCAGTAGTGGCAAAACTCTTATTTATATAAAACTTATCGAGCAAATTATCCGCCAGGGCAAACAGGTTTTATATATGTTGCCGGAGATTGCTCTTACTTCACAGATCATTCGTCGTTTACAAAAACATTTTGGCGGGCACATTGGTATCTATCACTCTAAATTTTCCCAGAATGAAAGAGTGGAGATATGGAATAAAGTAAAAAGTGGTGAAATGAAAATTGTGCTTGGTGCCCGGTCATCTATGTTTCTTCCTTTTCAAAACCTGGGCATGATCATTTGCGATGAAGAACATGATACATCTTACAAACAGCATGATCCGGCACCGCGATACAATGGGAGAGATGCTGCCATCTATTTTGCTTCTTTGTTTGGTGCCAAAACTTTGTTAGGCAGCGCAACACCATCATTGGAAAGTTATCATAATGCAATAACAAGTAAATATGGATTGACTGAATTAATGCAACGATATGGTGATGTTCACCTGCCACCAATTGAGATCATTGACACAAAGAAAGTTTTTCAAAAAGAAAAAGGAAAGGTGATGTTGTCGCCCCCCTTGATACGCGGTAAATGAAGTGATGGCAAGACAAAGACAGGTTATCCTTTTTCAAAACCGTCGTGGTTATACTCCTTACCAGGTTTGTAATACTTGTGGCTGGATACCACAATGCAAATATTGTGATGTGTCATTGACCTATCATAAATTTTCCAATAAACTTATTTGTCATTATTGCGGTACTACCTATGCGCCATTGCTTACTTGTGCAGCATGCGGTAATCACAATTTTGTGCAAAGGAATTTTGGTACAGAAAAAATTGAAGAGTTACTGGTGGAACAATTTCCCAATGCAAAAATCGCAAGGATGGATATTGATACAGTGCGGGGGAAAAATGCACACGATGTATTGATCCAGCAATTTGAACAACACCGTATCGATATTTTAGTGGGCACTCAAATGGTGGTAAAAGGTTTGGATTTTGACAATGTTGATCTTGTTGGAATTTTGGATGCTGATGGCTTGCTCAGTTTTGCAGATTTCAGAGTGAACGAAAGAGCATTTCAGTTAATGGAACAAGTGAGTGGGAGAGCAGGACGAAAGGAAGCCACAGGTAAGGTATTAATTCAAACGATTCAACCAACTCATCCTGTATTGCAATTGGTGAAAGAACATGACTATAAAAAATTATATATTGAAGAGATCGAAAAGCGAAAGCAATTTTTCTATCCGCCATTCTCACGATTAATTCATGTTACTTTTAAGCATAAGATTAAAGAAGTGGTGGAAAAAGCTTCTCATTTTTTTGCTGATGGATTAAAAACAAAATATGGTCAATACTTAGTTGGCCCCGCAGAACCTGTCATTAATCGCATCCGTAACCAGCATTTAATGGAGCTATTGATAAAACTTCCCCGTGATACAAAGATGATCGCTAATTGTAAAAAAGATATGCTGGAGCAGGTTGTTCTTCTTCATCAGCATAAAAGTTTTAAGAGTGTGACGGTGGTGAATAATGTGGATGTAGTTTAAGAGATCTTTCTCTTTACTATATTACCAGTTATAAAAAACAACAAAATAGGCAAGCACGACCAACGCAATTATCCACAAAACGTTTTTGACCTGGGCGATCGATCTTTTGAGGTATTCATTTTTTTTCGGATAAAAGAGAGGGTAGGCAGTATAGCATTGCACATCGTATAAAATACTATTATGAAGATCTCTTCTTTCTTTTTCAGATAAATGAAGTTTCTGGTAGCTCCCGTTGGAAAACCAGGCGTCAATTTGTTTTATCTCAGCCGGGCTTGCAGTACCCTGTACAAATCGTTCAAGTTTTGCTTTTAAGATATCTGTTTCCATAAATTTATTTTGGTTTAAAAATTGAAGGTATTGCGAACCCCTAATCGAATATTATTAAATAGTAATCTCCAATCAAAAATAAAACTTTGTTCCTTCTGAGTTATACTTAATCTCGTTTCATTACTCTCTGCGTAAGACCCTTTTTCAATAGGCGTTTTTGGTGACAGCGAAACTGGTCGATAAGCGGATCTAAGATTATTAAAAGAAAATTCGGTATTCAGGTACTTCATCAATTCTGTATTGCAAGGCTCTTCAGAAACTTTTTTGTATAAATAATAAGTTATTTTTTTCCTGACCCTTTCATGCAAATAAAGCTGTATTGAGAAATTAGCGAGAATATAGCAACGGTATTCCCATAATTCAATAAAGATATTCCTGGTTATTTCGGCAGCTGTTTCCTCGGATCTTGTTTTGCCATAGGAGTATTGGTATATACAAAACCAATACCGGCTGATCAATTCTTCAAAAGCAGTGGTGTCATCAATGCGGATTGCATCCAGCAATACCGTATCAGTTGCATGATTGTGGCTCATAGTCCTTCAGTTTAATGGTTGGAAGCAATCTGAAGGTTTTTCTAAGGATGGACTATCAATTTACGACTAAAACTTGTATAAACGTTTAGGCGCTGTGATATTATTCTTAGAAATAATTTTATATGATTTCCTCGCATTTGGAAAATCACTTTAAGCATTAGAGATATCTCTTGTTTATTTTCCTTTAAATGATTGAAAAATAATGGATGGTAAAGGGTATCTAAAAATGAGAAATCGGCATATGGGAAAGTTTTCCAATAGTGGGGGCAACAGCAAATTACATAACCGGTAAGGATTAGTACTTGTATCGTTCTCTAGCTTAGCTTCTTCAAATCCCGCCAAATATAGCAACCATCAAATGTTCCTTTTTCGGAGTATAATCTTTCGCCACCCATTGCCTCATGAAATGCGCAAGACGGATTCTGCGGAACACCAAACAGGGTCATATCATTCACTCCTTTACTTAAGAATCGCTCTACAACATGGGCGAACAATTTTTTCCCTAGACCAAGACGCTGGTAATCGCTAAGCAGGTAAATTTTATTCAGATCACCATTTTGTTCGGATGATTTTTCATTCTTGTTGATTATTCCTTTTGCAAACCCAACCGGCTTGTTATTTTTATCAACTACTAAAATACAAAACCAGCTGCCATTATTTTCTTCTTTGAAAGCTTTATCCCATTGGTATTGCCTTAGCTTGATATTCGGTTTATCGTTATAAGTTTGTGCCCAGGTTATTGCATGAAGTTTTCCAAGTTCAGGAATATCATTTTCTGTTGCATCTCTTAATATAAATGAATCGGGAGTCTCTCCACGTTCACGCAGCTTTTTTAAATTCGTTTGCTTCGAAGGCCTTTTGAGACCATTCAATAAACGCTGAGTACTTGTTATGAAATTTTTCAATTTCATTTTTTAGCCAATTCTCTTATTTCCCTGTTCTCATGTATAAAATATCCTTCCTCCTTTTTCTTTGCTAAAGCAACCATAACTTTTGCTACATCTTTTGATTGTATTGCTTTGTATTTTTCAGGAATGAGAAACGAAAGAGATGTCATAAACGCTTTACCAATATTTTCTCCAAGCCGAAATTCTTTTCTTTCTCCAAGCAACAACGATGGCCGCATGATATGAACTGTTTTCGGCCCAGCTTCTTTTACAGCTTCATCTGTTTCTCCTTTTAATCGTTGATAAAAATTCATGCTTTTAGAATCGGCACCGGCAGAAGAAACAAGAATAAATTTTTCACAACCGGTCATCTTGCAAAATCGGGCTAGGTTTACCGGGATCTCAAAATCAATTTTACGATAAGCATCTTTATCACCTTTTACTTTTTTCATTGTTGAGCCGATGGCACAAAACACCACATCGCTGTTGCTTAATGCTACAAGTACTGAGTCACTATCATTAAAATCAACGACCTTCTTCTCCAGTTTTGCATTAGTGATGTATATTGGCCTGCGAATAAGAATTCTTACTGTATCAAAGTATGTATCGTCCAGCAATTCTTCCAGTAAAGAACTGCCGATCAAGCCTGTGGCGCCAACAAGTGTAGCTGTCATTTTCTATTATTTATAGTCATACACTACATAACCCCATGGTTCGATCTTCCATTCTTTATCACTCAATGGTTCATTTGTTCCCATAAATACATTGTAGGGATTGCCATTCAGATCTTTGTCATTTACTTTTATTGTTTGTTCGGCATTAGAAAGATTAAGAATAACAAAAACTTTTTTGCCATCTTTCTCTCTTAAGTAAGCATATAATACTTTCGGATCACCGACATGTATTTTTTTGAAAGAAGCATCAACTGCAAGAGCAACATTGTTTTTTCTAAGTTCAAGTAAGGTCTTATAAAATTTCTCTCTACTTAATTTGCTAAAAACAATTGTGTCTTTTTCAAAAAATGGTATTGCTTCTAATACAGGTTCTTCTTGCCCGGTATAAACAAGGGGTACGCTTCGATAAAGTGTTTGTGATAAAACTGCAAACGGCGCATGAACTGACCCCGGCATTGTCTCATAGTCTGCTTTATTCCAACTGTTCTCGTCATGGTTGCTTGTAAAATACAATTGCATTGCATTTTTAGGGTAAGCACTATCTAGCTTCTTCAGCACCGAATCGATGGATAAAGCATCTCTTTTACGGTTTGCAATAGCTTTAGTGATATGAAATAACTCCCAGCCATAATCCATATCAAATCCTGCGTCGAATATCCAACTCCCTTGTCCTTCTGCAAGCATAAATACTTTTTTGACTTTATTTAATTCTCTGATGGTATTGTTCCAGAACTCAGATTGATATTTTTCTGTGTGATCGCAACGAAAACCATCAATATCAGTTTCAGCCACCCAAAATTTCATGGATGCCGTCATGCTGTCCTGCATTTCTTTGTTTTTGAAATCAAGAACCCTGATGTCAGTCCAATCAAATTTCCACGTAGGCTTGCCAGTGCTATCCTTCATATAAAAATGTGAATGTGTATTTAACCAAGGGTGATCAGCACCCGTGTGATTGGGCACCCAGTCTATGATAACTTTAAATCCCTTATCATGAGCAGCATTCACAAGGTTCTTCCAATCCTGTATGTTCCCAAACTCAGGATTCACTTCCCTGTAATTTGCCACCGCATAATAACTTCCCAGTGTGCCTTTTCTTTCTTTTTTTCCTATTGGATGAATCGGCATGAACCAAAGAGTTTGCACACCCATTTCTTTTAACCGGTCAAGATGTTTTGCAAAGGCATTGAAAGTTCCTTCAGGTGTATATTGACGAACATTTACTTCATAAATATTCCCCTGCTTGATCCATTCCGTATTCTGATCGGCCGCTAATTCTTTAACTACAGTCTTTGAAGTATCCTTTTCTTTACAAGAAAAGATCAATGCAGATAATAATAGAGGTAAGAAAAGTTTTTTCATATTTAAATATTTTAACGCAGAAATTTTTCCATTAATAATGGTGAGGGAAATTAGTTCTTTCATTTGTAATGAAAAAATACAGAAGTTTGCACTATGCAGATCCATGAAAATTTCCCTCTTAAACCCTACAACACGTTTAGTATTGATGCAAAAGCCAAATTTTTTAATTCATTTTCTTTGGTTGAAGAGTTAGAGGAGACCCTAATGATGTATTCTGAATACCCGATCTTTATTTTAGGCGGAGGCAGCAATATTTTATTTACGAAGGATTATGATGGTGCTGTGTTAAAAAATGAGATCAAGGGAATTGAACTTCAACATGAAGATACAGACCATGTGTATGTGAAAGTTGGGGCAGGGGAGAATTGGCATCAGTTTGTTTTGCATTGTATCCAACATAATTGGGCAGGTATTGAAAATCTTTCATTGATACCCGGCAATGTTGGCGCATCACCCATCCAAAATATCGGCGCTTACGGAGTTGAGTTGGATGATGTATTTTGGAGTCTTGAAGCATTTCATCTTTTTGAGAAAAGGATACACACTTTTACAAGAGAAGATTGCGAGTTTGGTTATCGCAACAGCATTTTTAAAGAAAGATATAAGGATCAGTTTGCAATTATATCAGTGACATTCCAATTAAAAAAGAAACCAATATTTCATACTGATTATGGCGCTGTCAATGAAGAGCTGGAGAAAATGGGTGTGAAAGATCTAAATATAAAGGCTATTTCGCAAGCTGTTGTTAATATTCGTTCTTCTAAACTACCAGACCCCAAAATAATTCCAAATGCAGGAAGTTTTTTTAAAAACCCTGAAGTACCAACTGAAAAATATGAAGCATTGAAATTGCAGTTCCCCAATATTGTCGCATATCCGTTGGCAAAAGGAACTGTAAAACTTGCTGCTGGCTGGATGATAGAACAATCTGGATGGAAAGGATATCGCAAGGGCGATGCAGGTTGCCATGCAAAGCAAGCTCTTGTACTGGTAAATTATGGTAATGCCAAAGGTGTTGAAATTTATGAGCTGAGTGAAGAGATCCATCAAAGCGTAAATAAAAAATTCGGAGTGTTTCTTGAACGGGAAGTGAGTATTATTTGATTGAGCAAACAATATTAATAAAATCGTTTTTGTTAGAGCAGTAGTCGAAGTCTTCTTTTATGAAAAAGAAATTATTTTTTGCAATAAGTTTGATGCTTGTGTCAGGATATTTATTCTCACAAGAAGAAAAATATTCTAAACACGGTTCACAGATTCAAATGGAAATTCTAGGATCAGGTGGGCAGTTTAGCTTTCATTTTGAATCAAGATTTAAAAAAAGGGTAGATGGGTTCGGTTACACTGTCGGTTTTGGTGTGGCTCCTTACGATCTTGAAGAGACTTGTAATGATGGAGGCTTTGTTACAATTCCTGTTGGTTTGAATTATCTTCTCGGAAAAAAAGTACACATGTTGGAAATGGGCGCAGGGATGGTGCTCAAAATATTTGGTGGAGGAACGAAGGTTTATTGCCCCGCAATCGATGATAATTTTTTCGAAAATGGTGACCCTGTTTATTTCTATAGTTTACTGGGCTATCGGTATCAACCTGCTTCAAAAAGATTATCATGGCGAGTTTTTGTTTCTCCATTGTTTCAAAAAGATTTTCCGGTAAAGTTTTGGGGAGGTGCTGGTGTCGGTTTGAAGTTTGGACGGGCTAAGTAAAATCTTCCCCATCATCTTCTTCATCACTGGTTTTTATTCCACCAAGATTAAGCATTGATCCCATCAGATCTTTAAATTCAATTTTTCCCTCAATTACTTTTTTACTGATCATGGAATAAGCGGATAGCCCATGCAAAACAAATTCCATTAATAGTGCTGTTTCTTTTTCATTAGCACCTTTATAAAACTTCTTTACCATCGGATGCAGGCCATCTACTTTGTATAGCTGCACAAGTTTGTCATCATCCTTAGTATTAAAGAAAAGATTCACCTGGTTTCCTTTATCAAACCAGCTAATGATCGAACGATAGGGGTTTTCATCTCTTGAAGGTTCCTCCACATTTTTTGGCCGCATTCTTTTTTTCAGCACTTCAGGATTTGGAAAATAGTTTGAGAATTGCGAACGAATAGCTTTATCCAACAAATTCATAGCAACCTGGTAAGGACCTTCTTGTTCCCCTTCATATACCAATTCAATTTTTCCTGTAATAGAAGGAATGATACCAGCAAGATCACTCAACCAAATCTGTGTTTCCTTTTCATTATTTACAATGGCCCGACGCTCCGCGGCGCTAACTGCATTTTCAAAAGCAGAAATAGTGAGTCTTGCACTCACCCCACTTTTCTTATCTACAAATTCACTGGCTCTTGCTTCAAATGCCACCTGCTCTATCAATCTTTTTACAAGATCGCTGATCTTTATTTTATCTTTTTGTTCTTTAGCGATCACAGCTTCCTGTTCGGTTATCTCAAGGGCGATTTCCAATGTTTTTGGATAATGTGTCAGTATCTGGCTTTCGATACGATCTTTTAATGGCGTTACTATTGAGCCCCGATTTGTATAATCTTCAGGATTGGCAGTGAACACAAATAAAATATCAAGTGGTAATCGCAATTTAAATCCGCGAATCTGTATATCGCCTTCTTCTAAAATATTAAACAAGGCAACTTGTATGCGAGCCTGCAGATCGGGTAATTCATTA
>Ga0193740_1000260_pt1 | contig 15258 bp, 13 predicted proteins | sample L2s1metaG_FD_145072 | JGI IMG/M metagenome (GOLD analysis project Ga0193740, IMG submission 145072) | Soil microbial communities from a riparian zone of the East river system, Colorado, United States - L2s1 | ecosystem: Environmental > Terrestrial > Soil > Riparian zone | place: USA: East River... | reverse complement strand
ATGCCGTAAAAAATTCCGGCTATCAACAGGTAACGGCCAATCACTACGACAAATGCAACCAGAGTAGTGATCAAAAACCAGAAAGGATTGGAAACATCGGGCAATTGCATACAGTAAAACAAACTGAATTACAAAATAGTTCATTTGGATTCCTGCTCCACGGGAAGGTTAATTAAATAAGTTCTTCCATTACTTGCTGTCAGTGATTTTCCTTTCAGCCATGGATTCAACACTCTCAGCATTTTGTAGGTTGTGCCATTATTGATTGCAAATACTGCCAGGTCGGGAATCGTTGAAGTAATGGTGACAGACCGCGTCTCAACTTTTTGATATTTTTTATCTTCATCCACATGAAACCCAAGTTTCTCGGCATTTTCCAGTAAATATTTATACGTAAGGATTCGAAAAATATATTTATTGGTTTCCTCAGGTAATTGCAGGTCGTAATAATTGGTTGTTCTTTGGAATGTGGCTTGCGAATTATATCCTCCCATGCCACAATTATATGAGGCTGCGGCCGCCGTCCAGTTCCCAAGCCGATTTGAAATATTTACAGGCAGCATCGGTTGCTTTCTCCAGGTGCTGCCGCTGATCAACCTGTGAAGAAATTTCTAAACCATATCCCGCTCCGGTACCGTGCAAAAATTGCCAGTAACCTACGGCACCCGATTTGGACACGGCCCAGCTTTGCATGTTGCTTTCCGCGATACATAAATATTTAAAATCATCAGGAACACCGTTCGCTTTCAGGCGTTCAGATATAAATGGAAAATTCCTGTTCGCCAGTTTAATTAGATAAAGAATTCCCCCCGGACTATAATAGATCTGCAGAAACTCCTTATCAAATTTTTCCCGTACGTCCCATCGGTCAACAGGAACTTTTTCATTAGCGAAAGAAATTTGTTCGGGCAGGTCAGGAGCATTCCACTGGTTGCTATTACTGATTCCCTTTACACTTTTCTCTTTAAATGCAAATTCTGAAATCAATAATAAAGAACACAATGACCCCAATAAAAAATTCCCGGCTACACGAATCGTCTTCATGATTATAAGTTTAAGGATGAGACGGGGATTGATACAAAAAAAATGCCCGCACATAATGCCAATTCTGCCTGTTACCTGGGAAAGTATTGTGAATGTTGGTATAATATGCGGTCTCTTTAACATTTCCTTCGATGCAAAGCCATTCAATGGCACCATCTTTTCGATAACTTAACTGAACTAAATACTGATCTATGAAAAAACTTATTACTTTATTAATTGTAGCCGGTGCATTTATTTCCGTACATGCACAAACATCAAAAGATGATGCCCGCAAAGTGATCCTCGGCCAGGAAAAAGGAAGTTCTTCCGAGTCTCGAAATGGCAGGGATGTTATCCTTGGTGGCGGCAATGAAACAAATTATCCCGATTCTTATCCCAACAATTATCCTAATGGCTCAAGACAGGCCCAGGTGGACCAGGTGAACAGGGAATATGATGCGAAGATCCGTTCAATCCAAAACAACAGGACCCTTACACAGGCCGAAAAGGACAGGATGATTCGCCAGTTAGAACAGGACAGGTCAAGAAGAATCCATCAGATCAATAAAAATGATAATGATGATAGAGATGGTGATTATGGTGATACAAAGAAGTCAAAAAATGGAAAAAGTAACAATGGAAAACACCTGGGTTGGGAAAAAGGAAAGGGAAACCCGCACAAGAACGGTGGTAAACCGGGAAAAGGGTAAAGTAGGTTAATTTCAAAAACAATGTCAACAAAATAAAAACCCTCAGAATCTTCTGAGGGTTTTTGATTGAACCAGGCTGTTTTAAACCCTGACTCAGATTTTATTTTTTTATGAATACGTGCAGGAGGAATTCAAGTTTCGGATTCAGCAATTAGGAATTACAATATCCATTTATAAAATAAAGGAAACTCGTTTCTCCAGGTAGGTTCATTATGTTTTCCTTCTGCCCTGATCACCGTTTGTATTTTTGCTTTCGAATACCTGCGCATTTGTTCAAACACATGCAGCATACCAGGCACCATCTGTTCGCCTTCTGCCTGCCCTGCATAGAAATAAATTTTACCCTTTACCTTTTTCGCCTGTTCCGGATCGATATTTTTTAGTTGGGGAGTGATCCAGAATGCAGGGGAAAATACACCGGCGCCACCAAATACTTTCGGGTATTTCAATATCGCATAAAAAGAAATTAGTCCTCCCATTGAACTACCCGCAACAAAAGTGTTCTTTTCATCTTTTTGAGTACGGTAATGTTTATCAATGTAAGGCTTCAATGTCTGCACTAAAAAATCAACATAGGCTGCTCCCTCACCTTTTCCATATTTTTCCATGTCGTAAGGCGAGTATTCATTGATGCGCTTATCGGCACCGTTGTCAATTGCAACAACAATGATCTCCCTGTGTTTTTTGCCGAGCGAATCCAATGCTTCGTCCACTCCCCATTCACCATAAGCGGAGGTGGCATCATCAAAAACATTTTGACCGTCATGCATGTACAGCACTGGATATTTTTTCTTTGATGAGTTATAACTATCCGGTAGATAAATCCATACTCTCCGGCGACGATCCAATTGAGGGATGTAAAACGAATTATCAATTATGTGAACATTTCTGCTGGCAGTACTTTGCTTTTCCTTCCTGGGAAAATGATCGGCCCAGTGCTGTATTTCAACATTGATGGTAGTGTCGCTTTCAAGCACGATACTCCTGTTTTGTGTTGGAATACCCTTGTCAAGCGATTCCACACCCTCCCAGCCTCCTTCGGTGAACTTATATTCATACATACCTTTAGCCAATTCAATTGTGATGCCGGGCTTTCCATTGATGGTTTTCAACACCATCTTCTCATCACGGGGATTCCAGTTGTTGAAATTTCCAACCAAATAAATTTTGCCGGAGGGTTTATGGTATGCCGGAAGATTGTTCACAACAAAACTCACTTTGTGTTGAGCCAGTGAAAACAAATGAATCAGCATTAGCCCAATTCCAAAAACAGTGTTCCTCATGAAAGCGATGAATTACTTTACTTTAGGGAGATATTCTTTTAACTGTTTATAAACACCCTCACTTAATGGCACAAGGGGCAAACGCAGGTGATTTTTAATTACTCCTTTTTCCGCCAGGAATGCTTTTACGCCGGCTGGATTATTTTCCGCAAATAAGATCTCGTATCCCTGTAACAACATATTGTTGATCCTTCTTGCTGCATTAAAATCGTCTTTCAATGCATAGGTTACCAGTTCTGAGAATTCTTTAGGAAAACAATTGGCGGCTACACTGATCACTCCCCGCATACCGCAGGCAATTTGTGCAAGTGCCAGGTTATCATCACCGCTTACCACTAAAAATTCCTGTGGTTTGTCGCGAAGGATTTGCATGCACTGCATCATATTTCCGCTTGCTTCCTTAATACCATTGATGTTCTCCACTTCATTGGCCAGACGAATGGTAGTAGCGGACGAAATATTGCTTCCCGTCCTGGCGGGAACATTGTATAACATGATTGGCTTGGTAGTGGAGGATGCCAATGCCTTATAATGCTGGAACAATCCTTCCTGTGAAGGCTTGCTATAGTAAGGACTTGCTGATAAAATAGCCTCCGCTTTTACTACCGGTAGATATTCCATCTCCTTAATTACTTCGGCAGTATTGTTACCCCCAATACCAATGACTACCGGAACTCTTTCAGCAACAAATGAAAATGTTTGATCAACGATATCCTTTTTCTCTTCCTTTGAAAGTGTCGGAGTTTCTCCCGTAGTTCCCAGTGTTACTACATAATTTACCCCGCCATCAATAACGAAGTTGATTAATCTTTCCAAACTGTCGAAGTCTATACTCCCGTCTTCATTAAATGGTGTTACCAATGCTACACCTGTGCCCTTTAACTGATCTCTTAGTGACATTTATTAGTTTGTAGTTTATAGTTTGTAGTTGAAGCCGATACTTATCAGGCAACCATTGCTCATTGAACACGTGAATATTCAATACTTCTTTATAAAAACCCTCGTGTAATTCGTCATCATTCGTCCTATTAATTTTATATTGTAGGTTACATAGAAGCGGTTTCGCTCGGTACATTTCCCAGGCCATTTTCTTTGTGCGGTCCCTCTTCAAAAGAAGAATGTTGGGGTGAAGCGGGCAATTCTTCCCAGAAACCCATCTTGCCAAACTTCACAATACGCTCGTTAATTCTTTGCTCAGGCGAAAGGGTTTTTAATTCATCCAGCATATTCAGCAAATGTTCTTTTACAATATTTGCCGACTCCATGTAATCCCAATGTGCACCACCTGCAGGTTCAGGAATGATACCATCCACTAAACCGAAGTTCATCATATTGTCGGCAGTCAGTTTCAATTGTTCTGCTGCCACTTCTTTTTTATCCCAGCTTCGCCATAAAATAGAGGAACAGCTTTCCGGTGATATTACAGTGTACCATGTATTTTCCATCATGTGAACCCTGTCGCCAACACCAATGCCTAATGCCCCGCCCGATGCACCCTCGCCAATAATCACAACAATTACAGGCACCCTCAGGCGTATCATTTCATAAATATTTCTTGCAATGGCTTCACCCTGTCCTCTCTCCTCTGCTTCCAGTCCGGGATAAGCTCCAGGCGTATCAATTAAAGTAATGATAGGTTTATTGAATTTCTCCGCGAGTTTCATCAATCGCAAAGCTTTGCGGTACCCTTCGGGATTGGCCATCCCAAAATTCCGGAGCTGTCTTGTTTTTGTATTGATCCCTTTTTGCTGGCCAATGAGCATAACGGTTTGATTGCCGAGCATTGCAAAACCACCGATCATCGCTTTATCGTCTTTCACATTCCTGTCACCAAACAACTCCACGAAATTTGTGGTCATGTTCTGGATATATTTCAACGTGTAGGGCCTGTCCGGGTGGCGGCTCAATTGCACTCTTTGCCAGCTGGTAAGATGTTGAGTAATGTCATTTCTTCTTTCCAGGATCTGCGTTTCCAGTTTCGAAATGGCATCAGTGTAATCTATTTTTTTGTGTTCCTGGGCATGCTTCAGCTTTTCAATCTCGTCGATCAGGTCTTTGATCGGTTTTTCAAAATCCAGGAATTGTCTGTTTGCGTTTGACGGCATGGCAATTTTTAGATTGGGGGTAAAATTAGGGAAATATGCGTTGGGAAAGCTGAGAGAAATCAGCACCGCAGTTTCCCATTTTAGATTCAAAAATTTGAATCTAAATGACTAAGCAAAAGCACTTATTTGATTTGATGAATCAGTACAATAGTGCAGTATAAAATCTTGTGAGTATGAATTGTTCCGCGGTATCAGGATATTATCAGTTTGAAAGGGTGAAAAATTTGGGAAAGCCCAAATAATTTTTCGCTTACTAGTTGTTATTGGGTTAGATAGTAGTGCCGATTTCTAAAGCAATTTTTCTTCATTTACTTTTTGACATTGCCCCCAAAAAGTAATCCCGCCTGAGGCGGGACCACTGCAACACTCCGATAATTTTTATTTGTACATAGGTCACGGCAGCTTGATCATTTTTAGAAGTGCCTTGGTCGTGTATACAGTCTTCACTTCATTTACCATTGGGAAAGCGCTTTGCAGTCATTGTCTTGTATACAGTCACCCTGCCGCCGGAGCGCAAGGTCCAGGCAGAAGGTTAAACGATGGTTGTTCTTTTCTTCCTTTATAGTACTGACTGAATAATTTTGGTGAAAGATAGATAAGCAAGCAGTATAATGTTTGAAACGAATGAGCGTTTTAATAAAGCCAAATGCAAACTCTCCAAATCTAATGATTGTTCAAGCGCCTCATTTTTCACTTGTTCAATCATTAGGCAACTAAACACATACAGTGAAAAATTCAGCGCCTTTAAGAAACCTCGCAAAGCACGAAACGGAGTGGTTGTAGTTAAAGTGCCCGCCCTAAATGACTGTTGCTTTTGCCAATTCGTAGGAGGAAATGATAAGCCATAATGAATATCCCAGATCGAATTGGCTAGCATTTTTTGTTACTTTTTGTTGCAATGTGTCTGTTGCACAACTCACATTAGTGGATATTTTTCGTTTTAAAATATAGGTGTGTTTTAGTTATTTTATTTCCATGCAAGGAAAGAAGCAATACCAGGAAAGACTGTTTGTAAGTTTTCAACTTTCTGACTATGTCCCGGAAGATAATTTTTACCGCAGGCTCAAAGAAGTCATTGATTTTAGTTTTTTGTATAAGAGAACATCTGCCTGTTACGGGAAGGAGGGACAAAAAAGTATCGATCCTGTAGTTTTTATGAAGCTGATGTTGGTAGGTTATCTGGAAAACATAAACAGTGACAGGCGCATTATCAATGCAGCCCGGATGCGTCTTGATATTTTATATTTTCTTGGCTATAACATTGATGAGGAACTTCCATGGCACAGCACTTTAAGCAGAACCAGGCAGCTTTATGGAGAAGAAGTATTCAAAGAAGTATTTCAATTAGTTCTTAAGCAATGTATTGAAAAAGGAATGGTGGCAGGCAGAAGGCAATCTTTGGATAGTGTGTTTATTAAAGCCAATGCTTCACTGGACAGCATGGTAGAGCGGGAAGTCTTGCGGGACATTGCTGACTTTGCAACTGAACTGGACCAAAATGTTGAAGAGGTAAAAAAAGCATTGGTAGTAAGTCTTCCTAAGAAGGCTCACAAAAAAGGCCTTACTGCTAAAACCAATCCTCATAATAAAACACACTATAGTCCTTCGGATCCTGATGCAAAGATGTCCACCAAACCTGGTAAGCCTACAGCCCTTAATTACCTGGGGCAGGTGGGTGTAGATACTGCCTCACATGTCATCACACATGTGCAGGCTTTTGAGGCGGACAAACGCGATAGTCAGTGTCTGCCACAGGTAGTGGAAGGCTTACTGGGTAATCTAAAGCCACAGGGCATTGAGATAGAAGAAGTTCTTGCAGATACAGCCTACAGCAGTGGCGAGGCTCTGAAAGCTTTGGAACATCATAATATCACAGGATATATTCCAAACAGGACACAATTTGTTTATGAAAAACCAGGCTTTCTTTATCATGACAAAGAAGATTATTATAGTTGTCCGGGTAATGAGAAGTTAATTCATAAAGGCACCTTCCAAACACTTCCGGGAGTGTACACCAAAGAATACAGGATAAGCAAAAAGCTTTGTAACAAATGTCCGTTGAAATCCAAATGCTCTGCTTTCAAAAAGAGTAAGAACGGAGCAATTATCAGAGAAACGATTGACAAAGAATATTATCAAAAGATGCATGAAAGAATGCAAACAAAGAGAGCGAGACATTTGATGAAGCAAAGATCTGCTACAGTGGAGCCCGTTATTGGGACACTTATAAATTATCTTGGAATGAAAAAGGTCCATACCAAAGGATTAAAAGGAGCGAATAAATGCATGCTGCTTTCAGCCACAGCTTATAATATCAAAAAGCTGTTGAAGCATGCTTCTTTATTTATCCAAACTAAGGCAGCGCAAATGAAGAAAGCCTTGAAAAATCCTTTAAAAACAACGGTCACCCTTTTAAAGTTGTTATACCTCGTAGATAGTTGCCATACACGTATACATCCTTCAAAAAAACTTTATTGCTGATGCAGTGAAAACAATAAGCATATCCGCTGATTAACATTAAAAACAAAAGTTGTGCAACAAACACGCAATGACAAAAAGTAAAAGAACCTAATAAACAATCTGGTGTGTCTGCTTAATCACTCCCATCACAAAAACACTCTGCACATTCCCAACATTCTCGATCTCACTCAAACGGTTCACGTGAAAATCATAATACGCATCCATGTTTTCAACAATCACCTTCAGTAAAAAATCAAACTCACCCGAGATGGTCAGGCATTCCAGCACTTCATTCATTTCCAAAATACTTTTGATAAATTTTGCTCCTGCGTTTTTACTGTGCTGTTTTAAGGAAACATAACAGATCACCATCAACCCCTTCCCTATTTTGGCGGCATTAACCAGCGTAACATATTGGGTAATGACTCCACTCTCCTCCATTCTCCGGATGCGCTCATGCACCGGTGTAGTGCTGAGGTGCACCTTATCGGCAATTTCCCGGACAGTGATCCGTGCATTCTGTTGAAGAAATTTCAATATCTCTAAATCCTTCTTATCCAACGTAGCTGTTTGTTCTTTTTGAACTGATTTGGACATGGCAAAAAATGATTTAATCCTGCAAAATAGAAATAAACGTGAAGTTTGTCCTGAATTTTCTTTTAATGGTAGAATTTTATCCTGAAAACATACCTTTGGTGCCGTCGATAGTCGATGGCCAACAGTCCACCGACAAACTCAAAACCTTAAACTCAAAACTCTAAACAATAAACATGTCAACTCTTACAAAAACAAACATTGACTTTGGACTGAAATACAAAGTCCGCGACATCACTCTTGCCGAATGGGGCCGTAAAGAAATTCGTTTAGCCGAAGCCGAAATGCCAGGACTAATGGCGATCCGCCAGGAGTATGCTGCATCACAACCTTTGAAAGGTGCCCGCATTGCCGGTTGTTTGCACATGACCATTCAAACCGCTGTATTAATTGAAACTTTAACTGCACTGGGTGCGGAAGTAAAATGGAGCTCATGCAACATCTTCTCCACGCAGGACCATGCTGCTGCTGCTATTGCTGCTGCAGGTATTGGTGTGTATGCATGGAAAGGACAAACACTGGAAGAAGCTGATTGGTGTATTGAACAAACTTTGTTCTTTGGTTCTCCTGAGCGTCCGCTGAACATGATCCTTGATGATGGTGGTGATTTAACCAACATAGTGCTGGATAAATATCCCGAGCTGGTTCAACACATCCGTGGTATTTCTGAAGAGACCACTACCGGTGTTCACCGCCTGTATGAAAGAATGGCGAAGGGCACATTGCCTGTTCCCTGTATCAACGTGAACGACTCGGTTACAAAAAGCAAATTCGATAACAAATACGGTTGTAAAGAATCGTTGGTGGATGCCATCCGCCGTGCTACCGATGTAATGATGGCCGGAAAGGTTGCTGTTGTCGGTGGTTATGGTGATGTGGGTAAGGGTTCTGCTGCTTCATTGAAAGGTGCTGGATGCCGGGTGATCGTTACCGAGATCGATCCTATCTGTGCACTGCAGGCTGCCATGGACGGATTTGAAGTAAAGCGTATGATCGATGCAGTAAAAGAAGCTGACATTGTTGTTACTGCTTCCGGTTGCCGCGACCTGATCACGGCTTCGCATTTCAAACTAATGAAGGACAAAGCCATCGTTTGTAACATTGGCCACTTTGATATTGAAATTGATGTTGCCTGGTTGAACGACAACTATGGTCATACAAAAGATACCGTAAAGCCTCAGGTGGATATTTACAATGTAGATGGTAAGGACATCATCCTGTTGGCTGAAGGAAGACTGGTGAACCTTGGTTGTGCTACAGGCCACCCAAGCTTTGTAATGTCCAATAGTTTCTCCAACCAGACATTGGCGCAGATAGAGCTTTGGACAAATGCTGATCAATACGAGAACAAGGTATATGTTCTACCCAAGCACCTGGATGAAAAAGTTGCCCGTTTGCACCTTGCAAAAATTGGTGTAACCTTAGACGAACTGACACCTGCACAGGCGGAGTATTTGGGAATTGGAAAAGAAGGTCCATTTAAGCCGGAGCATTATCGTTATTAACAATCACAATGTCATCCTGACCTTGTCGAAGGATAATTCAACTAATAAAGCTCTCCTATCACGGGAGAGCTTTTTCGTTTCATAATGAAAGATGAATATGAGGGCTTTTACGAAGATGGCTTCGCCCACAGAGGGGATTCGGATGGGAGCTCTCAGATTTTTATGGGGGCTTTGTTGGATAATATTCGTCTATGTTTTGAGCATTTGGTGCAGCTTGGCCCGCATTGCATTGCCACTTATGTACTTTCAAATATCCTTCGTCAATAAATCGACATCCCAATCTTTAAAAAACATCTTTTAGGTTAGAATTTGGAATGAATACTAGGTACAATTTATCTTAGCACACATAATAATTATATGCCATAAACATGATTACTTCCATTGAAATCAATAATGAAAAGTTTCCAGGTTTTGAAATAGTCGGCGAACAAAATGGAAATGTAAATAATCTCACTAAAATAAACATTCTTATTGGGTCCAATAATTCGGGAAAAAGTAGGTTTTTAAGACACTTAATAAACCAAGATCTATCCATTCAAATTAAGCAGTTTAATAGCAAAGAAATTTCTTCAATAATCAACCAACTAAAAAAAGAAGTTATAGAATATCTAACGCCTTATACAAGAAATGCTGAAGTCCAAAGTGTATTAAATAAGGTCCAAGATATTCACGATAATGAATATTTAGATTCGGCCGCTCCTAAAATAAACATGATGTTACAACAGATTAATACTTTATCATCTATAAGTACCAACATGATTAATGACGGAACTGGCTTCAACCCCTCAATCATTTTTAAAGATACCAGAGAAAAAATATCTCGGTATAAAGATCACATTTATGCTTATGCCAAAGATTTTAACGAAGATCATGTAAGGCTTAAGAAATTTTATATTCCAATTTTGAGAGGCTTGAGACCTTTACAAGCTGTTCAAGGTTCGGCAGCAATTTCCTTTGATACCTCTGTAAATAATTATTTGCAAAGAAGTATTTATGATTACAAAATTGAAATCAATAAAAAAATACACGTTCATACTGGACTGGATATGTATAAAGAGGTTACAGAACTTCTTTTAGGCGAACATGAAGATCGTTTGAAAATAAAAGAATTCGAAGATTTTATGAGTAAGACGTTCTTTAATGAACAACCAGTACACATTGTTCCTAGGATAGGAAAGGACGTTTTATTTATCAAAATTGGTGATGAAAAGCAGTATCCAATATATGAACTGGGCGAAGGCATTCAAGCAATCATACTATTAACCTATCCACTTTTCTTTAACACAGGGGTAAATGCTGTATTTTTTATAGAAGAGCCGGAACTTCACTTACACCCCGGTCTGGAAAGAATTTTTATTGAGACACTCAGAAACGAGCGGTTTAACAGTTTTCAATATTTCGTAACAACTCACTCTAATCATATCCTGGATTTAACTTTAGAGTATAATGACATTTCTGTCTACTCCTTTCAAAAAGAAGTAATAAATGATAACTCTTCTTTTTTGATAAACAATGTAAATTCAAATCATAAACATATTTTGGATTTATTAGGTGTTAGAAATTCGTCGCTTTTTCTATCAAACTGCACAATTTGGGTGGAGGGTATAACGGATAGACTTTATATTCGGAAATACTTAGAACTTTTCAATTCGGAATGTAATTTTCGTGAAGATTTTCATTATTCTTTTATCGAATACGCAGGGAGTAATCTTACACATTGGTCTTTTTTGGAATCGGACGATCTAGAATTTTCTAACATAAATATCGAAGGTATATGCTCTAAAATTTTTTTAATTGTTGACAATGATGGAGTTGAACTGCCAAGTAAACGAGATAAATCGAAAAAAAAAGAAAGACATCATAAATTAAAACTCAAACTCGGTGACAATCTGTATGTAACCAAAGGATTGGAAATTGAAAACCTACTAAGTAAGAAGACAATTAAGGAAGCTATCAAATCTATAGAGGGTGCGAACGCTGCACAACTTGACTTCACGGAATTTGACATAAAGTCACATACTAATATTTATCTAGGTGATTTTATTGAAACAACTGTAAAGGGTTTTAAAAAAAAATACAAAAGCGAGTATGGCACGATATACAACAAAGTAAATTTCTGCAAACAAGCAATTAGGCACACAAATTCAATAGCTGATATGTCTAATGAAGCAAAGGAGCTGACCAGCACGATACTAAAGTTCATTAAGCAAGCAAATTAAGAACACTAAATAGAATTTATAACTTGACCCTCCCCAGGTTAAGAAGGTGCTTACTCTCCAACTGCCTCCTGGATAGCCTTATGAATAGAAACGACACGGCGAATTAAAAGTTGGAGGCAGAATACCAATTGTTGCTATATACGGCCTTCGCAAGCTGTCCGTAGTTTTCCAACCTTTCAAGAGGCGGGCTCATAGTCAAATTAAATTCATTAGTTTGCAAACATGTCGCAATCAACCCTTTAATTAGCCGTTCCACACCTTATCGGTTTTCCGATCATTTTCTAATTTTGAATCACTATAAATTTATTCAATGAGAGAATTGACATTAATCATTCAAACTTCATTAGATGGATTTGTGGCAAGTCCAGACGGAGAATTCGACAAGTTTCTAGGAGGTGAAGAAAATTTAGGATTTGTTTGCAGCATTACTGAGGATGCGGACACTATTTTATTAGGGCGGGCATCTTACGAATTATTGAATACAAGCTGGCCGTTAGTGGAAAATAAACCAGGTGCCAGCAGCAATGAAATAAAATATTCCAGGTGGTACAACTCATCACCAAAGTATGTACTATCAACAACGCTTACAAACGCAACAAACGCTAATGTGATTTCTATAAATCCTGACACTGAAATCAATCGTTTAAAACAACAACCAGGTAAATCCATTTTAGTTTTCGGCAGTCCTACAGCAGTGCATTACCTATTTAACTTGAACCTGATTGATAATTTCTGGGTAATTGTTCATCCTGTCATTTTTGGAGAGGGTATTTCATTTTTCAGAGATAGAAAAAATACAATCAAACTTGATTTGGTGGCTTCAAAGCAATTATCCAATGGAACTCTATGTAACAAATATTCCATTAACAAGTAATCAATTTGTACCAACCTAGCTGTAATCTTCAAACCAATAGCTGGCCTGCAGACAATCCGTAGGGTTCCAATCCTTCACAACCCAAGCTTTACGTAGTCTTCCAACCCATCACGAAGCTGGCCTGAGTCTGCGACTCAGGTCCGTCAAAAAAGCTGTTTCTTAAAAGGCTTTCTTAGTCAAGATACTTTATAAAACCATGGGCTTTAGTTGCAAACTAAAGCCAGCCTTAAACTACAACCATTTTTTAAACGTAAGGAAAAATTTTTCGGTTACAACCAATACATTTCTGTAAGTTTAAAATACAACCAAAACCAATGAGCATCGGTGGTTATAAAATCAGGAACAAGCAGGAAATTCATTTCATAACATTTGCTGTGGTTGAATGGGTAGACGTATTTACAAGAAAACAATACAAAGATATTTTGGTCGATAGTATCAGGCATTGCCAAAAAGAAAAAGGATTAATCCTTTACGCCTGGTGCATTATGAGCAACCATATTCATTTAATGGCAGCTGCCAAAGAAAATAATTTGAGTGACATTCTTCGTGACTTTAAAAAGTTTACTTCCAAACAGCTCATCACAGCTATTCAAAATAATGAACAGGAAAGCCGGAAAGAATGGATGCTTTCTATTTTTAAACAGCAAGGAGAAAAGAACAGCCGAAATAGCCTGTATCAGTTTTGGCGGCAGGACAATCAACCAAAAGAATGTTACAGTCCTGAATTTAGCGTTCAAAAATTAAACTACATTCATAACAATCCTGTTGAAGCAGGCATTGTCGAAAAACCTGAGGATTTTCTATATAGCAGTGCAAGATCTTATCACCAAAAGAGGAAAGGACTATTGGAGATAGCATTCTTATAATGAAAGACGAAGGACAACTGGGCTTTATTGCAAACTAAAGCCAGCCTTAAACTACAATCAATCTTTACTGGATTCAATTCCTTCTTTAAAACTACAATTAGCATTACAGGTAAGTAGTTGCAATAACGAGCCGGTTTCTGTAAGTTTAAAATACATCTTAAAATCAGTATCGACTTCAAAAAGTTTACATCCAAACAAATTATTGCAGCCATTAAAAACAATGAACACGAGAGCAGGAAAGAATGGATCCTTGCCATCTTCAAAGAACAAGGTGACAAGAACAGCCGTAACAACGAATACCAGTTTTGGAGACAGAGCCTGTCCCGCTCTGCGGGAATAACCAACCAAAAGAATGTTACAGTCCCGAATTCAGTGTTCAAAAATTAAACTACATTCATAACAATCCTGTTGAAGCAGGCATTGTTAAAAAAGCAGAAGATTATTTATACAGCAGTGCAAGGTCTTACAAGAGAAGAAAGATGGATTCTTACAAATCGAACGCTTATAACAACGAAACTCAGAATAGCGAGAGATCCTCGGACCAACAAAATCTAATCACTGATAACAAATTCCCTTTCAAAAACATCTTTATCAAGAAGCTGTTTCTGAGTTTTGGTATCCCTGTCAAAAGGCCGGTTCAGGTTATTGCCAGCTAAATCTTCCAGGATTGCTTTTACCTGTATGCGATAATTCCCTTGTTTCCAAAATTGTTGCGGATTGAAAGCAAGCCTTCTTTCTGTATCGGTAATTTTTATTTCACCAGGAATGATCTCATTTTTATCATTTATGATGCTTATGGTCTCGCCGAGTAAAAAATAATCAAGCGATTCTCCAAAATTTATCTGCAATGGTTGTTTTGTTCCTGCCTTTGGTGTTTGAATGGTCCAGGAATCAAGTTCCGGCACACGACTGTCTCTTCCTTCCACAAAAAAGTTCTTTTCAAACTTCTTTCGTAGAGACAATCCCTGCACATCTTTCCATTCGGGTGAAACCACCAGCGTGTACCGGTTTCCTTTTTTTAAAGGATTTCCCATTTTGCGGTTAGGAATTAAATCGCGTTTGATCCTTCCCGGGTCCAGCCAAAGTGTCAATGCCGTTCTTTCCCTGTTCCATAACTCTGTTGGAAGGTCCAGGAAAATATCGTGTAGCGTATCCTTGTTTTCATCGAGAAGATGAACATACTGAAGTGCTTCTCCTTCCCGCATAGGTGTTGAGAACTGCAGATAAATTTTTAAAAGATTTTCAGGAAGGGTGTCAGCAGTTGGAAATAGGCTAGCCAACACCGTTTGCTTCGCACTTACAGGTAACGGAACAAAAACAGAACCAATCATTTCTTTTTGATAAAAGATCTCATAAGTCAATCCCGCGGTCAGGGGAACCACTGGCTTAAACACGATAGCATCATCCTCTTCGTCAAATTGACCAAGCACCGGTTCAACCTGCTTTTGTAACCGCACCTGTAGTTGATCAATATCCCCGGAGTAAAAAACTGATTTAGGGATTACGAATGCTTTTGCACGATTTTCCTCCCATACAATAGAAATCTCCTCCCTCTGCTTACAGGAATTCAACAAGGTCAGAACAAAAAAAATCAGGCTAAGCCAAAAGCCTAACCTGAT
>Ga0193740_1000259_pt1 | contig 15262 bp, 21 predicted proteins | sample L2s1metaG_FD_145072 | JGI IMG/M metagenome (GOLD analysis project Ga0193740, IMG submission 145072) | Soil microbial communities from a riparian zone of the East river system, Colorado, United States - L2s1 | ecosystem: Environmental > Terrestrial > Soil > Riparian zone | place: USA: East River... | reverse complement strand
CTAGTTCTTCTCTCTCCGGGTTCAGCCGCACACCCTAAATCGCTGTTACAAATTGCATGCAGGAATACACGCAATGACCTCTGATCAGGGCCGATTGCCCGGGATCGGTTCCAGACGCCGGCGAACCGGCCGGGTTCGCCGGGGACTCGACGAGACGCTGCGGGCGATGCGCGACCTCGGCCACCTCGAACCCGTCGACGCCGCCCTCGTCGCCCTGGCCCGCGTGGCCGCCGACGAGCTCGACGAGGCATGCCACGACGACGACGAATCCCGCTACACCCGCGCCACGCTGATCGCCCGCTACTCGGCGGTCCTCGACACACTGGTCGGTCATGACCCCGGCGACGACGGCGGACCCTCGCTCGACGAGCTGCTCGCCGCGATGGGCGACGAGGCGCCGACCTGAACGGGCGACCCGCGGGCCGGGCGTGGCCAAGATCGCCCGGGCCCTGGGCCGCCCGCTCATCCCGTGGCAACGTCACCTCGCGGACGTGGCCGGTGAGGTCGACCCGGCCACCGGGAGGCTCGCCTACCAGCGGGTCGTCGTCATCGTGCCCCGACGGGCCGGGAAAAGTTTGCTTCTCCTCGCCGAGGGTTTGGATGCCGGACGCACACACCGGCACCGCAAGGCGTTCTACGCCTCGCACCGCCGGGAGACCGCGGCGGCAATGTGGCGCGACGACTGGATCCCCTGGGTCGAAGAGAGCCCGCTCGGTCGCTACCTGAGCGTGCGCCGCGCCAACGGCTCGGAATCGTTCCGTTGGCGCGGCGTCGGCTCGACCCTCCGGCTGCTGCCCCCGGACGGCGATGCCATGCGTAGCTTTGCCGCGAACCTCGCCATGGTGGATGAGGCCCGCGAGTTCGACGCCGGCCAGGGCGAGGCCGTCGAGGCCGGGATGTTCCCCACCATGGCCACCGGCGACGGCGGCCAAGTGTGGATCGCCTCGAGCGCCGGCGACGCCGCGTCCGAGTGGCTGATCCGTTGGCGCGACCTCGGCCGCGCCGCGGCGGTCGCCGACACCGGCACGGGCACCGCCTATGTGGAGTTCGCCGCGCCAGACGGCGCCGACCTCGACGACGAGGCCACCTGGTACGCCGCGCACCCCGGCCTCGGCCACCACGTGCTCCTCGACGCCCTCCGGGCCGACCACCAGGTCATGCGGCCCGACACGTTCGCCTGCGAGTACCTGGGCATCTGGCCCGAGACCCGCGTCGACCGGGCCCTCGTGGACGCCTGGGCCGCCTCGTTGGATCCGGCCGCCACCCTCACCGGGTGGCCGGTGTTCGCCGTCGAGACCACCGTCGACCGCGACCGGTCCGTGATCGTCGCCGCCGGTCACACCCCCACCGGCGCCGTGACCGTCGAGGTCGTCGAGGACCGCCCCCACGGCCCGTGGGTCACCGAGCGCCTGGCCGAGCTCGTCGACGCCCACCACCCCCTCGCCGTCACCTGGGACGCCGGCGGCCCGGTGGCCGCTCTGCGCCGCGACCTCGACGAGCTGCCGACTGTGCCGGCCCCGCTCAACACCCGCGACGTTGCCGCCGCGTGTGGCGCCGCCCACGACCGGATCCTCGCCGGCGCCATGACCCACCGCGACGACGACCGGTTCACCACCGCGGTCGCCGCCGCCAGACAAACACGCGCCGGGGGTGCCTGGCTGTGGGACCGCCGGGAGCCCTCGGCCGGGCCGCTCATCGCCGCCGCCCTCGCCGCCTGGACCCTGCAGGACCGCACCCGCACACCCCCCGTGATAACCTAACGATGGTTCAACATGGATACTGTGTAACAACAGTGAGTGTCACAGGGCGCTGAGGCGCTGTTACACGGGTCGCGGGGGTGAACGGGCGTGTCCCACCCCCGCGGCCCGTGAGCGGGCCACACGGACGGGTGGACGGGACTTCCTGGTTACGTCACCCTCGGGAGGGTGCCGCTCTTCACCCGAGGCCGGTCCTTCCCACCGCCGCCTCTACCGCCACCACCGGTACCGCCGGCACCGCCGCCGGGAGGCCACCTCCTCGGTACCGGGGAGGTGGCCCCGGGCGCCGCCATCTCCGCCACGATCACCGAGGCCATCGCGGCCAGGACCTGGGGCCCCGAGCTCGACCCCTGGCAACTCCCCGTCGTGGTCGCCTGCCGAGGGCTGATCGCCGACACGATCGGCCAACTCCCGCTCATCACCCTCCGGGGCCGCCGGCCGCTCCCGACCCAACCGATGCTGACGGTCCGCCCGAACCGGCTCGAACCCCGCTGGTTGACGTTCCACCGGCTAGCCAACAACCTCACCCGCTACGGCTACGCCTGGCTGATCGTGACCGACACCGACGCCGCCGGGGTCCCCGCGGCGGTCCGGGTCGTGGATCCGGCCGACGCGACCGCCTCGTGGGACCCGGTCACCGGGGACCTCGACACGGTCACCTACAACGGCCACGACCTGGTCCCCGGCCTCGAGGCCATATGGGTCCCGTTCCACGTCGAACGCAAAGCGAGCCTCGGCACCTCCCCGCTACAGGACGCGGCCGGGGCCGTCGCCTACCTGACCCAGCTCTGGACCATGGCCGGGTCGTTCTGGGAAGCCGGCTACCCGTCCCTGGTCGTGAAGGTCAAGCAACGGCTCAACCCCGGCCAGGCGCAACGCATCAAGGCCGACCTCATCACCTCCCTCGGCGGCCGGCACGAGCCGGGGGTGATCGACGCCGACGGCGACATCGGACCCCTCGGCGTATCGCCGCTCGAGGCCCAGCTCGTGGAGTCGATCGGCGCGGCCAACGCCGAAATCGCCCGGGCGTTCCTCATGCCGCCCTCGCTCGTGAACGTCGCGTCGGGGGACTCGCTCACGTACTCGACCGTGGAGGGTGAGTTCCGGCGGTGGTTGGCCACCGGTTTGGGCGCCTATCTGAACCGGTTCGAGTCCGCGTTCAACGACCTCACCCCCCGCGGGCAGACCTGCCGGTTCGACACGACCGAGCTGGTCCGGGCCGACTTCGCGGCGCGGATCGAGGCGTACACGGGGATCCTCGCCGGTCAACCGTGGATGACCGTCGACGAGGTCCGCGACCTCGAAGGGCTCGACCCCATGGAGGATCCCCCGCCACCGACCCCCGCCACGGTCCCCGCGGCGGCCACCACCCTCACCGACGCCCCCCCGGGCGCCTAACCCAACCCCGGAGGCCACGATGGCCCGACCCAAGATCCTGTCCCGCTCGGTCATCGAGGCCGCCCCTATCGCCACCCTGGCCCGCCGCTCCGCGCAGCCCGTGCACCTCGACGACGCCGGCACCCTCACCGGGCGCCTCGTGCCCTGGGAAGTGCAGGCCGAGGTCGACGACGGCAACGGCCGCTACGTCGAGTCCTTCGCCCGCGGCGGCATGACCGCCCCGGCCGGGACCGTGATCCCCGTCTACTCCGGTCACTCCGTCGACGCCCGCGGGCGCCTCACCCGCGGCCCCCTCGTCGGCCGCCTCGACGGCGCCGAATCCCGCGACGACGGCCTCTACGGGACCGTCGTCCTGGCCGATGTCCCCGCCGCAGCGGAGTTGCGGGCCCTGGCCCGCACCGTCGGCGCCACGTTCTCCGTCGAGTTCGAGGCCGAACCCGCCATCGGGTCCGTCGTCCGATCCGGCGTGATCCTCGACGGGGTGGCGGTGTTGACGCTCCCCCACCGGGGCGCCTACGCCGGGGCCGAGGTCCTGGCGGTTCGTGCCGCCCCCGACGAGCCCGACGGCGACGAAGAGCCCGACGAGGACGACGACGGCGACGATAACGGCGACGACGGCGACAACGGCAACCCCGTCGTCCCGGCCCCCGGGGCGCCGACGGCGGCGAGGGCCGTGATCGCCCGCGAGGTACAGCGGGCCCTCGGCCGTGTCGCCCGCCCCGCCGCCCACCCCCTCGCCCGCTACACCGGCCCGTTCGAGTTCTACGAAGCCGCCCGGGCGTCGAGCTCGGATGAGCTGCCGTTGTTGTTCCGTGACGCCTACCGGTCCCACCGCGACCGGGTCACCGTCGGCCGGGCGTTCGTCGACCAGGTCACCACCGACAACCCCGGGGTCATCCCCCCCGCCTGGCTCTCCGAAATCTTCGGGATCCTCGACACGGGCCGCCCCGTCATCAACGCCATCGGCACCCGCCCGCTCCCCCCCTCCGGCATGGAGGTCGACTGGCCCTATTTCAACGGCGACCTCCACGCCCTGGTCGGCGAGCAACTCACCGAAAAAGCCGACGTCACCTCCGTCAAGGTGTCGTTCCTGAAAGCGTCGGTCCCCATCAAGACCTACGCCGGCGGCAGCGACATCTCCTGGCAGCTCATCCGCCGCTCGCAGCCCGCCTACCGCGACGCCTACCTGCGGGTGTTGAACGCCGCCTACGGGGTCGTCACCGACAACGTGGTGGGCGACGTGCTCCCCGCGGTGCCCGGCCACCAGACCGTCGACTACGACGTCGCCGCGGCGGACCCCGACGGATCGGCGCTCAAGGCCGCCGTGTTCCAGGCATCCGCGATGGTGCAGACGGCGACGGGTTCGCCGGCCTCGTGGGTCCTCGCCGCCACCGACGTGTTCCTCGCGTTCGGTTCCATGCCCGCCATGGTCGCCTCCCCCTACGGGACCCAGAACGTGCCGGGCACCGCCACCGCCTCGACGCTCGACGTGAACATCTCCGGGCTCAAGGTCACGCTCGCCGCCGACCTCGCCCCCGGCACCGCCATCGTGTCCAACCGCTCCGCCGCCGCGTGGATGGAGGACGGCCCGTTCGTGGTCGCCGCCCCCGTCATCCCCAAGCTCGGCGAGGACGTGGCCATCTGGGGCATGGGCGCGTTCGCCGCGTTCATCCCCACCGGCATCGTCGTGCTGTCCAACGTCGTCGCCGCCGACGCCTCGGCCGGTAGCCGCAAGCGCGCCTCGGAGCGGTCCGACCGGTGACGGACGCCGAGCTCGCCGAGGCCGTCGCCGGAATGGTCGCGTCCGTGCTCGGTTTCCCGACCGCGGGAACGCCGCCGACGCGTTGCACCGCCGCGTCGGCGGCCGCCGTCGCCGTGGCCCGCCAGTACCTCTACGGCCCCGAGTACGACCCGATCAGCCTCATCCCCGACGGGCCCGACGTCATCGCCGGCCTCGCCGCCCTGGCGGTCCGTATCTTCCACGACCCGGCGTCGCCGGGCGGGATCGTCGGGGGTGACGCCTACACCGGCGCCGCCCTACCGGAGGACCTGCTCGCCCACGTGCACCACTACCTCGCCCCCTACCGCACATCGTTCGGATTCGCATGACATTCGCCGCAAAAGTTTTACCGAGAATGTCACCCCCTGGCGGGTGGTCCTGGTGACCACGGCCGAGCTGTTGGAGGTGATCCGTTCGGGATTCGAGGCCGCCGCCCTGGTGGTCACCGCCGGCCAACCCGCCCCGGCCGAGGTCACTGCCACGCCCGCCGTGATCCTGCGCCCCGCGAACCCGTGGTTGCGGGGCAACCGCCGCATCGGCGGGTGCCCCGAGGTGACCTGGTCGGTCCAGTTGGTGGGCGGCCGGTTCGACCTCGCCACCACCCTCGACACGATCGCCTCCGGCTACCTCGGCGCCCGCCAGGCGTTGACCACGGCGGGGATCGGTCAGGTCGGCCCGCTCGGCGAGGTCGCCCCCACCGAGATCGCGAACGTGCCGATGCTCGCCGCCACCTTCCCGCTCACCCTCGAATACGACCCGGGAGACTGACCCCCATGGGCAACTACTTCGACGACGTCACCCTGACCCTCACCGTGCCCACGGGGACCGGTACCGCGGTCGACGTGTCCTGCGACGTCACCGCCGCCACCCTCACCCCCGACACCCCCGAGGAGATCCGCAAACGCCTGTGCGGCCAGAAGACCGTCACCGGCACCACCACGTGGGTCCTCGAACTGGAATACGACCAAAACTGGACCGAGGGATCCGCCGGCCCCCCCGTCGTCACCCAGGGTCTGTCGTTGTTCCTGTCCGAGAACGCCGGGGCCCTGGCGGACTTCACCGTCGAATGGCCACTAGAGGACACCCAGGCCACCGGGCAAGTCCGGCTCAAGCCCGGCCCGTTCGGTGGCACCGCCGGCGAGATAGCCGAGGCGTCCGTCTCCCTCGGCCTCGACGGCGAACCCGTCTTCGCACCGATCGGCACCACCACCTCGACCACCGCCGGGCCCGAGGGCGACGAGGACGAGGACGACCGTACGGTCGGGTACGAGAAGAAGCGGGCCGCCTGATGGCCCGCGCCATGTCGCTGTCGTTCACGTTCGAGCTGACCGTGGACGACACAAAAGTGCGGGTCACGAACCGGCCCGGCGACGTCCTCAAGCTCCGGGCCACCATGCCGGCGGGGCGGTCCCTCGACGACGACCTCGCCGCCGGCGGCACCACCGCCTATGAGGTCCTGTTCCGGTTCGCCCACCAGGCGCTGCGCCACCACGACGGCTACAACACCCTGACACTCGAGGAGTTCACGGACCGGGTGGAGGACTGGTCGATCGTCGAGGACGACCCCGTGCGCCCTACCGGCGCGGCACCGTCGAACGAACCGTGATCGAGCTCGCGCTCGCGACGGGGACGGCGCCGCGGGACTGGTGGGACGAACCCCCCGAGGTGATCGCCACCGCCGCCGCCCTCTTGAATGACCGCGCCCGCCGGGCCCGCGCCGAACGGAACAAACGCCGATGACCTCGGGCCGGGCCATCGAGGCCGACGTGCAAATCTCCGGGCTCAACGAGACGTTGCGGGCGTTCAACCGCTACGGCAAAGAAGCCAACCGCGAGTTGCGGCAGGCCGCCGGCGGGATCGCCGACCAACTCGTCCCCGCCCTCATCCTCGCCGCCGGCTCCGCCTCCCCCCAGGCCGCGCTCGTCGCCCCCACCGTGAAGCGCCGCTCGGACAGGGTGCCCACGATCGTCGCCGGCGGATCCAAACGGGTCCGGCCCAACACCCGGTCGAACCGCCGGGTGACCGCCGGGGACATCTTCTTCGGGTCCGAGCACGGCGGCGGCCGCCGCCCTCAGACCCAACAGTTCCCCGAGTGGGTCGGCAAGTCCGGCTACTGGTTCTGGCCGACCGTCCGCCACATGCTGCCGGTGTTGCGCCGCGAATACATTCGCACCCTCGACGACCTCGCCGCGAAGTGGGGCAAGGGAGGGGACGAGCCCGGTGGCTGACCGCGACATCGCCGTCAAATTCACCGGCGACTCCTCCGACCTGGAACGCGCCTCCGACAAGGCCGAGCGATCCATCGCCGATACCGGCAAGTCCATGGGCGGGAGCCTGGCCGGGCTCGCCGGGCCCGCCGCCATCGCCGGCGCGGCCATCGCCGGGGTCGCCATGGTCGGGTGGGACCTCGCCCAGTCCGCCATGGAGGACGAGGCCGCCGCCAGCCAGCTCGCCCAACAGCTACGGCAGGCGGCCGGCGCCTCGGACGAGGCTGTCGCGGGCGCCGAGACCTACATCGAGACCCTGTCCAAAGCCGCCGCGGTCGCGGACGACGAGCTCCGCCCCGCCCTCGCCACCCTGGCCACCGCCACCGGCGACACGACCAAAGCCCAGGACCTCCTCGCCCTGGCCACCGACATCTCCGCCGGTACCGGCAAGGACCTCGGCACCGTCACCCAGGCCCTGGCCAAGGCCCAGCTCGGCTCCATCGGCGGGCTGTCCAAATTGGGGATCGCGACCGAGGACGCCGACGGGAAAGCCCTGTCCCTCGAGGAGACCCTGGCCAAAGCCCGCGACACGTTCAAGGGCGCCGGTGAGGCCGCCGCCAACACCTCCGCCGGTGGGATGAAGAAAGCCCAGATCGGGTTCGACGAATTCAAGGAGTCCATCGGCGCCAAACTCCTCCCGGTCCTCGGCACCCTCTCGACGTTCTTCACCGAAAAAGTGCTACCCGGCATCGAGTCCCTGGTCGCGTGGGTCGAAGAAAACTGGCCCCGGATCATGGAACAGATCGGCCCGTCGCTCACCGACCTGCAGAACCTGGTCACCGAGGTCCTCACCAACATCAGCTCGTTCTGGAATGAGTGGGGCGACGAGATCATGACGATCGTCGGGCGGATCGCCGAGCTCTGGGTCACCGAGATCGCCACCAAAATCCGGATCGTCGTGGCGATCATCACGTGGATCGCCGACACGATCAAGGCGTTCTGGGCCGAGTGGGGCGACGAGATCATGACCGGCGTCAAGGCCGTCGCCGACTTCATCGGCGGGGTCATCGAGTGGATCGGGGCGTTCTGGTTGGAGTGGGGCGACGAGATCACCGAGGGTGCCCGCACCGCGTTCGACATCATCATGGGCATCGTCCGGTTCGCCATGGACGTGATCGGATCCGTCATCAAATTCGTCACGAGCGTGATCACCGGGGACTGGGGCGGCGCGTTCGACGCCCTGAAGCACATCGCTCAGATCGGCATCGACTTCGTCCTCGACCTGTTCAACAAGGTCGGCGGGCTCATCAACGCCGCCCTGGCCGGGATCGCCGACCTCATCACCAGACCGTTCAAGGCGGCGTTCAACGCGATCGCCGACCTCTGGAACAACACGATCGGCAAGCTCGAATGGACCGTCCCCGACTGGATCCCGGGCATCGGCGGGAACCGCGTCGAGGTCCCCGACATCCCGAGGTTCCAGACGTTCGGGGCGCTCACGATCGTCATGCCCCCCGGCTCCGACGGCTACGACGTCGCCCGCCAGGTGTCCTCGTTCTCCCGCAATGTGGCCCCCATGGGCACCCTGTCGGTGGCGGTCCGGTGATCGCCTGGCCCACGATCCCGCCGCCGGCCGCCGGGACCGCCCTGGCCGCCGACCTCGTGCACGTCACCCTCGCCCTCCCGACCGCCCGCGACGTCTGGGATATCGCCCGGTGGGACCAGGACCAGTGGGACGCCGTCGACTACGACAACTTTGTGGACGCCTCCTGCGACTGTTCCGGGGTGTCCATCGAACGGGGCCGCAACGGTCCCCTCGACCACGCCGCCCCCGCCCGCGCCAGCTTCCAGCTCGACAACCCCACCGGCGTGTACTCCCCGTGGAACACCATCGACGTGAACGGTGCCGACCTCGGCCGCCCCGTCCTCGCCCCCGACGTCCCCGTCCAGGTCGCCACCCACGCCGGGCCCCTGTATACGGGGTTCGTCAGGACGTTGGCCGAGACCGACGACGGCGGCGAATCCACCGTCCAGGTCGCCTGCACCGACGCCCTGTCCTTCTTGGGCGATGCGAACGGCTTGGAGCAGGCGAGCCAGGGTGGCGGCGAGCTCGCCGGCGCCCGCCTCACCCGGATCATGAACCAGGCCGCCGTCCCCGACCTGGTCGACCGCGACCTCGACCCCGGCGTCACCACCCTGCAGGCCACGACCCTGGCCAAGGGCGCCCTCGAGGAAGCCTGGCTCACCGCCGATAGCGATGGCGGGGTGTTCTGGTGCACCGCCGCCGGGGTCATCCGCTACGTCGACCCCAACGGCCTGCAAGCCGCCGAGTTCACCGAACCCGTCGCCACGTTCACCGACGACCCCGCCACCGACGGGCTCTGCCCCATCCAATTCACGATCGCCACCGACCGCGACCAGGTCAAGAACGTCGTGTCCGTCGCCCGGGTCGGGGGCACCGCGGCAACCGTCACCGACCCGGCCTCGGTGACCCGCCACGGCGTCCGCTCCACGCAACGAACCGACCTCATCCACCAGACCGACGCCTGGTCCGCGACCGTCGCCGGGTTCATGCTCGCCCGCCTCTCCAACGCCGAGACCACCGTCAGCCCCATCGACGGGGTGGCCACCGACGACGACGGCTGGTTCGCCCTCGCCCACGCCGTGGACCTCGGCTCCCGGGTCGAGCTCATCCGCTACCGGTTCGGCCAGGTCCTCGAGGTGTTGGCCACCGTCGACGGGATCGGCCACAACATCACCCTCGACCAGTGGACCGTCACCCTGAAGTGCGCCCCCGGCGAGCAGGTCCAGGGCTACAGCCGGTGGGACTCGGCGGTCTGGGACCAGTCCGTGTGGGATCACCGATAGGAGAACACCGTGGCCAAGATCGTCGTGCCCACCCCCAACACCGTGATCACCTCGGCCTGGGGCAAGACCGTCGCCGACGCGCTCAACGTGCCGATGATCCAACACGGCATCGCCAACGTCACGTTCACCGCCGGGGTCGGCGGGGTCGTCACGTTCCCCGTCGCGTTCGACGCGAGCAAACCGGTGACCGTCGTCGTGGTGTGCGGCGTCGGCGCCACGATCCTGATCGTCCCCTATCCGACCGTCACACCGACCCAGTTCCAGGCTCACGGGTTCGACGCGAACGGCGCCGCCCTCAACGGCGGGTTCCCCGTGTGGTGGATCGCCGCCGGCGGGCGCACCTGAAACGGTGGACCGAGCCTCGGCGGTCGCGCTCGGGCTCGTCGCCCTGGCCATCGCCGTCGCCGTCTGGCGCCACCGCCGCGGCGGCCTGCACCTCGACGTGAGACTCTGGTGGGACAGCGATCCCGACGACCGCGACAGTCCCCCCGATGAGGTGACCGATGCGTGAGCTGACGTTCTTCCCGCTCCTGCAGTCGTACCCGAAGACCTCGAACTACGGGTACCGGTACGACCCGATCACCGGGGCCCCCGGGTCGTTCCACCGGGGCGTCGACTACGGCGCCCCCACCGGCGCCCCCGTGATCGCCCCCTTCGACGGCCACGTCACCACCGGCAACGAACCCGGCGGCGCCGGCCAGTGGCTGTGGGTCGCCAACGGGCCCGACCTGTTCAAGTCGTTCCACCACGTCAACTACGAGGTCTACTCCGGGTGGGTTAGCGCCGGGGCCACGGTCGCCTACATCGGCTCGACCGGCGCCTCGACCGGGTCCCACGCCCACCTCGAACTATGGGACAACGGGGTCAACATCGACCCCACCGGCTACCTCGACCGGGCCCCCCTCTACGGGCCCCCGCCACCCCCGGAGGACGACATGACCGAGGACGACCACCACCGCATCGTCGCCAACGTCGGCGCGCTGCTCGACAACCGCATCGCCCAGCTCCTCACCGTGAATCTGCTCTGGCACGACGGCGACAACTGGTACGAGGTCCTCACCGCGGATGGGCGCCGGGTCCGCCGCCGCCTGCAGGCCGGTGAACTACTGGCCCTGCGCACCGGGGCCGTCGCCGCCGAGCAACCCGTGGTCGAGGTCCAGACCATCGACCCCGGCGCCGCCGCCGCGTTCCGCGCCTGGCCCGAGGTCACCGACGACTAGTCCTCGAACGGGCCCTCCCTGAACCCGTAGCCCTCGGGGATCTCGTCGAGCTCTTCGCCCAGGCGGTCGAGGTCGGCCGCCTCGACCGGGACCAGGACCGTGCGGTCGGCCCGCCCGTCCGGGCTCGACCCCCCGTCCACCAGGACATTGTGGAGGCCGAGCAGGAAATCGTGCAGGTCGTTGAGGCCCCCGACGAACGTCACCAGGTCGGGCCCGTACGGGTCGGTACGGACCGACACGTGAAACCGCCGCACCCCCGGCACCGCCGGCGTCACCTCATAGGCCACCAGGGCAGTCTCACCCTCGACGTGCAGGACCGGACTCGATATGCGTGACATACGGTCCATCGTACCTACTGCAGTAGGTCCGGTCCTACTGACCTACTGCAGTACGGTGGCGGGCATGACCACCACGATCGCTACCGCCAACGTGAAGGGCGGCGTCGGGAAGACCACGACCGCCGTACAGCTCGCCCTTCACGCCTCCGCCCTCGGCCGGCGGACGCTCCTCATCGACGCCGACCCCGGCCGATCGGCCCTGTCGTGGGCGACCCGGGCCGCCGACTGGCCCCATGATCGCCTGCCGGTGATCGCCCACCATGAACCCGACCTGCCCCGGCGCCTGCCCGGCCTGGCCGACGGGTTCGACCTCGCCGTGATCGACACCCCGCACGACCCAAGCGGCGCCGCTCAGGTCGGGCCCATGCTCGCCTCGGCCTTGGCCGTGGCCGACCTGCTCGTCGTGCCCACCTCGCCGAACCCGGCCGACCTCGACCGCCTGGCCGACCTCGTCGACGCCGTCACCCGGGAGCGGGCCCGCCGCGACCTCGACTGGCTCATCGCCCTCACCCGGGTCGACCTGCGCTCCCGGGCGGCCGCCTCCGAGGTGGTCGAGGCGATGTTCACCCGGCAGCTCCCCGTCCTCGGCCTGACCACGTACGTGGGGGACCCCGGCGATCGGGTGGTGACGGCGACGTGGGTACCCGAACGCAGTGCGGTGCGCCGCGCGTTCGGCTCGGCCCGGGTGCTCGTCGAGTACGCCGGCCTGGCCACCGCCGTGCTCGCCCGCGCCGCCCACGGCCAGGAGGTGACCCGGTGAGGGACGCCGACGGTCTCGACCGCCCCGTGATGCACGCCCGCCCGTCCCCGGTGCCGCGCCCGCTGCGCGAGACCCGGCGGTTCACGATCGACATCCCCGCCGAGGACCACCGGGCCCTGCGGGGGTGGTCGGTGGACGTCGAGGTGCCCGCCTCACTGCTGGTGCTCGCCCTGTTGGAGCTCGCCCGGAACGACCCGTCGGTCCGGGTCCGCGCCGACCGCCTCGCTATCGAACGCCTGTCCGACCGGCGTGCAGTAGGTCAGTAGCCCCGGTCCTACTGACGGGTGTGACGACCCCTCGGGCGGGTGACGGTGGTGTCAGATTCGGGCTCCTGGTGGATGCTCTGCGCCCGACCACCGGCGCCCGCCCGAGGGGGGAGTGAGCGCGTGAACGCAAGGCTAGCGGGCCCTGTCGCCCGGTGCTTGTTCACCCTTCCGGGTCTTGTCATAACCCGGATTATCGGCGGAACAGGCACCCCGCCCGACCTGTAGGAACCCTGAAGGGCCCCGAGCCAGCAAGGTGAAGTAACAACGACCTAGCGTGTCAGAATGCACACGCGCAACGACCCGGCGTCGAGAGGGAGTGAACATTCCCTCGACACCGGGCCGCTGCAAAGAAGAGTCCCCGCCCCAATCCGCATCGAAAGCGAGTGACCTGCCGTGGAGCTTAACCGTGCCCGCGCCCACCTACGCAACGTCTCAGCGCCTGACCCGACCCCGGCGCCGCTCGGCCTTACGGCGACGCAGCTCAGGCTCACCGAGGCCAACCACCCGACCGTGCAGGCGCGCCAGCGCGCTGTGGCCGACGCGGTCCTCGCCGGCACCTACCGAGGCCGGGACGGGCGTGCCCACGCGTTCCAGGCGCGCCACCGCGAGGTCATGTTCTGGCTCTGCATGGTGGCCGACCGTGCCGGCGAGGTCCGCCCCGAGGTGATGACGGCCGGGCGCCTGGCCGACCGCCTCGGGCGCAAACACACGAACGTATGCGCCGACCTGCGCGACCTCGAGACCGCCGGGCTCGTGTGGCGCCACGCGCTACCGGGGACCAGAGGACCGCTGTACGTCTACTGGATCCCCGGGATGACGGCGCCCGTCCGGGCCGCCGGGTCATCCCCAGGACCGTTCCCAGGGTGATGCTGGGGCATCACCCCAGGGTGATGCTGGGGCATCACCCCAGGGTGATGCTGGGGCATCACCCCTATAGGGAGACCACTACTGAGACCACTACTGAGACAGGCCGCTGTAGTCGCGCGGTCCGCGCGACAGGGCTGTGGATCAGTTGACGACCTGCCCGATCGGGCAAATAGGCTTTCAGGTGTGATCCATCAGCCGCCTCTGCTGCCGCCGCCGGCGGCGCCTCTGAAGGCCGCGAGGGACGCGGTGAGGCGGGCCCGCGAGCGGGCCCTGACCGCGGTGCCTACGCCGAGCTCGTTGACGCCGCCGGGATCCGCTCCCCTGTCACACCCCCGCCCTACTGTCGGGGAGGTGCCCCGAGGCCGTCCCGCCGCCGACCCACCCGCTCACGGCACCCGTGCCCGGTACAACTACCGGCCCCGACCGTGCCGATGCGTCCGCTGCCGGACGGCCAACACCCGGTACATCGCCGCCTACCGAACCCGGGTCGCCCTCGACGAGGACCACCAGGCCGAGACCCTGGTCCGGTGAGACCGTACGACGAGCCCGAGCACCGGGCCCTGTCCGCGAGCCTGAAGCTCGACGTGGTGCGTTGTTGGCGGTGTCCCGCCCGGGCGAGCACCGTGGACCATGTGCCCCCGCTCGCCCGTCACCAGCACCGCCACGGCACCCGCTGCTGCGAGCTCCGCCCCGCCTGCAGCCGGTGCAACTACTCGACCGGGTCCCGCCTCGCCCGCCGAGCCCGCCGGCCCGCCCCGACCTCGAGGACCTGGTAATGGCCACCCTCGACTGCCGGCCCCCGGACCTCACCCTGAAGCTGTACGCCGGGGACGACACCACGATCCAACTCACGGTGCTCGACCAGTACCAGGCGCCCGTCGACCTCACCGGTGACGTGGTCGCGCAGGTGCGCCGCCACCAGACCGACGAGGCCGTGGTGTGCGAACCGGCCGTGTCCAACCCTGACGGCCCGGCCGGGGTCGTGTGGATCACGTTCACGCTCGCCGACACCAACGCCCTGCTCGACGACGGCGGCCACCACGTCTGGGACCTCCAGCATCACGGGCCCAACGGCACCGAGACCATCGCCACCGGCGCCGTCCGCACCGACCCGGACATCACCAGGCCATGAGAACCATCACCGCCACCGTCACCGTCCCCACCCGCGCCACCGCCATCGTCACCCGAACCGGCGGACCCGGCCCCCCCGGCGACACGGGCCCGCCCGGACCGGTGGGACCTCCTGGCCCGACGGGCGTGGGCGAGCAGGGCCCCGCCGGCCCGCAAGGTGAACAGGGCGAACCCGGGCCCACCGGACCGGCCGGGCCCACCGGCGGTGTCGCCTCGGTCGATGGCCGTACCGGCGTGGTGACCCTCGGCGACCGGTACGTGGACGTCGGCGGGGACACCATGACGGGTGCACTGCGGGCGCCGAGCGTCGCGGTGGGCACGAACCCGGCGGCGTCGGGCGCGCTCCGTCTGCCGGCGGACGGCTACCTGACTTCCCGCAACGCGACCAACACCGGGGATATGAACCTGCTCGGGTTCGGTAGCTTCGGTTCCATCCTGTTCGCCAACATCGCCGGGGTCGGCGTGTACTTCGGTCACGCCTCGGGCACCCTCGGTTTCTTCGGCAAAGCCCCCGTTGCCAAGCCGGCCGGTACCCCCGCCGCCGCCACGGACGCGGCCACGACCATGGCACTGGTCAATTCCCTGCGGGCAAGTCTCATCGCGCTCGGGCTGATCGGGTGACGTGACCGGGATAGTTATCCCGCTGGTTTTGGAGGCGGGCGGTGCGACA
>Ga0193740_1000258_pt1 | contig 15285 bp, 12 predicted proteins | sample L2s1metaG_FD_145072 | JGI IMG/M metagenome (GOLD analysis project Ga0193740, IMG submission 145072) | Soil microbial communities from a riparian zone of the East river system, Colorado, United States - L2s1 | ecosystem: Environmental > Terrestrial > Soil > Riparian zone | place: USA: East River... | reverse complement strand
TATTTTTTTTTTTAGATCTATCTATAATTATTAGTTATATTTTTTGATCATATTTTTTTTTTTCCTTGCCCTATTGCCTTAAAATAATAAGGCAAGGAAAAATTTAATATTTAGAACTTAATTAAAATAGAAAAGAAAAGCTATTTAATAATTAAATATTAAAAAATAATACCAAAAAAAGTAAAATATACTCTTCTTATATTAATATGAAAAATTATTTCAAGTATCAAATATAAAGATAGTGTAAATTTATAAATATTTAAAATTTTTATTTAAATTATTAACCTATTAAAATTTAACTCTTTCCTTAAGGCTAAATTGGTAAATTAAATATTCTAAATAAAAAATATAATTTATATGACTATAAATATGGGCAATATAATTAAATATTATATTATTATATAAATTATTAAATTAGAAACCTGAAGCCTTTCTACCCTTAAGGTAAGGGTAAAGCCTTTCTACCCTTAAGGTAAGGGTAAGGAGACTAGGAAAGGGGAGGTTGTAAAAGGAAAGGAGAAAAATAAAATATTTTTTTTTTTTAATAATTTTACAGATATAACTTTAAAATATTAAATAATTGCAAATTAAATATAGTTATATAACGTTAAACAATAAAAAATATTTTAGTAAAAAGGTGGAATTAAATTAATTGGTAAATGATACCTTGTGGCAATAACATTCAGAGTTCGAGTCTCTGATTCCATATTAAATTTTATATTAAAAATAAAAAATAACTGATTATATAGTAAATGTTTAAATTTATTATTCATATTATTTTATTTAAATAAAATAAATTATATATTTTTTTTTTTCTTGTATAAATCTAAATAAATATTTTTAATTAAAGGTTTAAAAGGATTCGAGCATCTGTAAAGAGTATTAAAAGCACACTACTTAAACTACTTAACTATATAACCTTATTATTAAAAATGAAAAAAAAAAATTTTTTTATAAGGTAACATGGTACAATAATATTAGCTTATTTAGTTTAGAGTAAAAAAGGGGGTTAAACTTTAATATTAAAAATAAAGCTAGGGAATAATATTTATACATAATAGGAAAAACCTAAATAAAATTAAATAAGTAAGACAAGTAAAAATAAAAATATAAATGATTCAAAGTTTTATTATCTTTTATACATAGATCTTTTTTATATTGTAATTGAGCTTTTAACATATTATATTGATTTGTAGTTAAAACAGGTTTAATTATTTCTATATTGTTTTTAGCTTTTTCAAAAACTATTACAATTTTGAAAACTTTTAACTCTTTCTTTCCTTAAGCCTTAAGGAATTTCTTCAACTTTACCCTTTCACCGACCTTATCCTTAAGGAGGAAAGGGGACAAAATTTAAAGAAAGAAAGGCAGGCAAGGAGGGTATGAAAGGCTTAAGGAAAATTTTTTGTCTTTTTTTTTTTCATATTTAGAAAGGATTAGGGGGTAAAATCTTTAAGATTTTAAATTTTTACGAGAAAGGAAAATAGGTGCAACCATTGCTAGTAATAAAATAATACTTAAAATTATTAACAAAATTGCTCCATATGTGTAGAGGCAGTGACCTATAGCCTGAATATGTAAAAAATTTGTAAAAGTAGTATCGGCAATAATTGGATTATATGTTATGAATAGTGTATCTAATGAGGAAGAAGTATTAGTTTTAAATAACAATAAATTTAAACTATTCAAAATTTCCAATAAAGAAGTAATAGCAGATACATTGTTAAATGTGAATGGCATAATAGTATATAATTCGTACATAAATAAAGATCCAATGAAAATAGCAAATGGAATATTTTTAGTATATTGTTTTCCTGTTTCTAAAATATGTGTAAGCTTAATATTAATCATCATTATTACAAATAAAAATATAACTGCAATGGCACCTATGTAAATTATTATATAAGAAATACCAATAAAAACTATACCTGATAAAATTAAATAAAGAGCAGCACTTACAAAAGTAGAGATTAAAAATAGAATTGATATAACTGGATTTTTAGAAGTAATTACTAAAATAGCTGAAAAAAGAGTAGCAAAAGCTAATATGTTTACAATTAAATTATTCATATCTAAAAACTTAAAAAGCTTGCATTTTTCCACCCTTTCCTTATCTTTTAGTATCCTCCTTAAGGCTTCTTTATCCTAAAAGGTGAAGCCTTACCCTTAAGGGTAAGAGGATATGGTTCTTTCCTTACTCTTACCCTCCTACCTACACCGTTGGTGAAGGATTAAAGGGTGGGTAAGGAAAGGGGGAAAGGGTGAAAGGAAAGGCTAAATGCTCAATTAATAGTTTTATTTTAAATAAAACTATAAATGATAAAAAAGCTGTAACAAGAGTTATTAAACTCAAGTAGGTACCACCATAAAATTAAACTTTATTTAAAATTTTTAAAACAAAGTATATTAAAAATATATATTATACTATTATTAATGTAATCTTTATTAATTTTTTCAGGTTAGGATACATATCTCCTCCCAACTATCCACCCTTTCCACCTTTTCCTATAAAAAAGGGAAGGATGGAGGGTAGGGCGGAGGAAAGGTTTAAGGAAGGCTAAACATGAAAATGTAAACTTAAAAAAATTTAAATTTACTTTTTTATATTTTTTTTTATTAAAATTTAAAACTTTAAAAAATAAAAAGTATAATATAAATCGCTAGAAACTTAAATTAAAAATTTAAATTTGCGAATAAAACAAAAAAATACAAAAATAAAAAAAAAGGGGGTAGAAGTATTTTAATAATAAGTATAAAAAAAAAAGTTAAATAAAGCAATTTAAAATATTAATTAAAAATAAAAATTTATAAGTTTTAATGATAATTGAAATATTAAAATCATTTAAATTTTAATGTTTTAGGTGATTTTAAGTTTTATATTGATATTTATTATTTATTTTCAATAAAAAAAAAACATAGGTTTTTAATTTTAAAATAATTAAATAGTTTATTATAGTTTAGTTGAATGTTCATAATTATTAATAGTTGAAGTTACAAAAAATAGTGCAAAAAGTAAAATAATAACTAAACGTGGATCTAATAAAATATCTTTAATTAATATTTGACTAAATACAATAAAATTTATAATAATTAATCCTAATATAATATATAAACCATATGTTGTAATTATTCCAGTATCTAACTTTGCAATATTTTTACCAGTATTTGTTAATGTTAAAGACAATCCGTAAGGACCTATAAGTTCAATTACACCTCTATCTAAAAATTTAGATATAGCATAACTGATTTTTAAACCATAAGAAATAAAATAATGATTGTAAATTATATCAAAAAAATATTTACCATTTAAAAATGTGTATATTTTTTGACCTATTGATTTATCTGTTAAGTTAATAAGTAATTCTGGAGATTTATGGTATAAAAAAATAGCGGCTAAAACACCTATAATACTTACTAGTAATGGAAATAACTTAATTAGTAATGGTAAGCTAAATTCGGCTTCTATTATATTTATGTTGTTAGGGTGAGTAAATAAAGAATTTCCAAAAAATCCTGAACCTACTCCTACAAATAGATCAGAAAATATGTAACCAAAGAATATACTAAATAGTGATAACACTAATAATGGAAAAATAACAGCTAAATTTGCTTCATGAGAATTTAGATAAGATATTCGCGGACCATTAGGTATAGTTAAAAATACTAAACTAATTAATCTAAAGCTATAAAAAGCTGTAATACCTGCTGTTATTGAACCTAATGTGAAAGCATAAATACCACTAAAACTATACTGTCCATAAGCTAATTCTAAGATTAAATCTTTACTATAAAATCCTGTAAGGAAAGGAATAGCAAGTAATGATAAAGTACCTACTAACATTACAGAAAAAGTAAAGGGTAAAAATTTTACTAGTCCACCCATTCGTCTTATGTCCTGTTGATCTGAAAAACTGTGAATTACAGCACCTGCCCCAAGGAATAATAATGCTTTGAAAAATGCATGATTTACTGTGTGCATTAAAGCTACGTTATATTGACTAAGACCTACAGCCATTACCATATCAAAATACTTTATATATTTTATATAAAGTTTGGAATTTATCTTGAAAAAAAAAAGGATAAATATTTTAAATATAATATATTTTTTTTTTTTCTAAAACATAAATTCTCTGAGGTTTTAACCTGCTGATTATAATACAAATTTTAAATTTTATATTTTTACAATAATTAAAATTTTTAAATACTTCCAGCATATAGTTTTATTTTATTAGATCATATGGTTTTATTAATTTTATTATTTTTATTATTTTGTTTTGCTAGATTTAAACAACATTTTATATTTTTTATTATCTATTTTAACATCTAAAGGTTTTATTTTATCAATTCTATATCTAATATAAAAAGAATCCTTTAAATTTAAAGCTCGAGTAGCTAATCTTATACCATCAAATTTCATTAAATATTTACCTGTTTCAAAATCATAACAATAAACAGCTTTTTTTCTGGCTCCTATAATATGATTAAGTTTTACTTCTTCAGACAATATTCGATTTTTAAGTTTATTACTAATTTTAAGTTTTACAGAATCAGGAACTGTTTTACCAAATCTATAATGATTAATACCTGTAAAAGGCTGTAAAATACTTTGAATATTATATGAAGGTTTTAATAAATTATATCAAAAATTTTCTCTATCTGAAAGATATTTATTTGATTCTTTTTTATCAATAATTTCTAAAATATATAAAGTAAAATTGTTTATATTATTTTTGTAAATTGATCCACAAATAGCCATTTTATTTTTATTTTCATTTATATAACTATATGAAAAATATTTACTTATTCTAATATATAAATTAACAGATTTACCTACATATGATCTGTTATTAATATTATTAATTCATAAATAAATTCCTTTTATTTTTAGATATTTTTGCTTAATAATAGATCTTCCGCTATAACTAAAATCAGTGTATTTATCTAAGTATTTAATAGAAGGTTTAAAATTAAAAAATTTATCTGTAAATTTTTTAATTTCATTTAAATTAGAATTATTAGATATAGGTAATACATTAGCACAAGCTGCTTGTAAAATAGAAAAATTAATATCAAATATAATTTCATTTGTTAAATTAAAAATAATAATAATAATAAATAATAATAATTTATTTTTAAAGTAACCTAATTGAGAAATAGTACTAAAAGCAATAATTCTTTTTAAATCATTTTGTACTAAACCACAAGTAGCTGCGAAAAAAGCAGTAGTTGCTCCTACTAATGTAATAATTAATAAGGCAGTAGAACTAAATTCTAATAATGGAGACGATCTAAGTAGTAAATATATTCCTGCTGTTACCAATGTAGCAGCGTGAATTAAAGCACTAACAGGTGTTGGCAATTAAATTGTTAACAGTAAATTTCTTTACTGATCGGAGTATATCTTATTAAATTATTACTTAATTTAAATCTTACATAACATTTAGTCTCTGAGGATACTACTTTTAGTTTATTTTAATATTATAATTCAATATTATAATTTCGTTTTTCCTGCTGATTGCCCATTGTTCTTTTTATTGAAATAGTTTTTATAAGCTAAAAACCCTACGGAAGAAAAGTATATCTTTAAAATTTTCTTAAATAATAATAATATTTAAATATTTAAAGCTTTAGAGTGTTTCAGCATATAGTAAGATTTAAGGAGAGCCCAACTTTTTAATTAAAATTTTAAAATATTTATATCTTAATTACCTAATTTATACACAAAATCTTTATGCATATGTGGTGATACTAAGTCCCGTACTAAAGGCATACTAGTTTTACTAAATCTAATTCGATAAGTGTCTTTATCTTTATTACGTATCTTTAAATTTGTTTTAATACCTAAGTTCAATAATAAAGATTGAAGTATTATACATTCTGATTTAGTAAAAGATTCTGTACACAGTAATATTGTTTTAGTTCGACCATGGGAATCAAAATAACCATCATCCATAATCCAATAAGCTAAAGAAATTTCTGAGAACATATCAGCAATGTTTGATGGTATTATTTTTATATATTTATTTAAATTATCATCTCAAGAATATCATAAATCGTGAAGACAAGAAAATAAAGGAAGTGAACGTGTACTAAAACTATATTGTGTAACTGTTTTACCTAAATGTTGTGGAAGCATAATATTTGGATAAGGATATATACCTGAAGAACTAAATTGCCTATAAATATTTTCATATAGATGATTTAAATAATTCAAAGAATAAGTATCCATAGTCATTCCATATTTAGCTTTTCCTGATAATTTATTTTTTAAAGGAGATTTAGAAGACCTAATAGAACCATCTCCTAGCATGTTCCCAGTTATAATATGTAATGTTTTTTTAGGTATAGTACTTAATATAGGTGGTAAACTTAAAGTATAAATTTCAAAATTAAAATTTAAACTATTATGAAAAAAATATATATCTAAATTTAAAATTAAAAATATTATTAAAAATAGTTTAATAATTGTTTTTAAACCTTTTTATTTAATATTTTTTTTACTTAAAATTATTTATAATACAAGCCCTCCCTACCAGAGTAGGGGAATGATTTATTCTCCTATTTTATATAACATAGATTTAATTAAATGAGGTTTAACTAATGATTTTAGAATTTTGATGTTATTAGAATCTTGACTCAATCTAATTCTTCAACATATTTCCTTATTATCTTTAATTCTTTTGTTTTTACCTGCAATCAGATTAAAGTTAATATCTAAAGTATTAATTAATAAATCTACTTCTTTTGAAGTAAAATTATCAGTACATAGATATAAAGTTCCTGCTGATCAATAACCGTCACCCATTATTCAATGAGCTAAACCTAAAGGTGTAAGTAATTCTTTAATATTTAAAGGAACTATTCTTACAAATTTGTTTAATTCTTCAGATCAAACATATCATTGTGCATGAAGTTCTGTTAACGCGGGTAAACATCTTGAATTGAAAGCATATTGAGTAGGTATTTTACCTGTTTTAGGATTAGGTCAAGGTCTAATAGGTGTAGAAGTACAAATTGAAGAAAAAATATTACTTCATAAATAGAAAGCATGATCATAATGTTTTAGGGTCATAGCATAAAGAGCATTACAATTTAATTTAGGTTTACCGTTTTTATCTTTTTTAGTAAATCTTAAATGACCATCACCCAATAATTCACCAACTATAGCTTCCTTTAAATTAGAAGGTAAAGCTATTAAAGGTTTTTTAATGCTTATAGTTCTACCTTTTCCATCTCTATTTAAAATAATAGGTAAAGTACTCATTAGATAAAATTCTAAACTATAATAATTGTTATTTTCTACAAAATAAATAAATAAATTGTTAAATATTAAATAATAAATTAAATAAAAAAATAAAAAATTAAAAATTAAGAATATTAATATTTTATTAAATTTTAATAGGTTGTATCCTGAACCCTCCATACTTCCAGGCAGTCAACTATGAAGAGGTATTTGAGCTGATTTAGCCATAGCTCCTGAAAGTAATAATAAAGCAATTATAGTAATAGTAGTTTCATTCATGAAAGGTACAATACTAAATACTGAAGCATAATTTAAAGAACCAAAAAGTGCAAACATAATAAAAAACCCTATACTCAATCCCATATCACCTACTCTATTCATTGTTAAAGCTAAAATAGCTGCTTTATTAGCTTGAATTCTAGTAAATCAAAAATTGATTAGTAAATAAGAAACTATTCCGATACCTTCTCACTTTTTATTTTGTTAATATTTAATCTTTAATTTTATACAACATAGTTTTATGCATATAAGGTTTAACTATATCAATTAAAATTGTTTTTTGTTTTACAGGAATATAAATTACTCACTGATTTTTAACTTTTTCAATTGCTTTAGTATACAAGCCAAAATTAGTTTCAAGTGCTTTCATCAATAAATTAATTTCCAATTTAGTAAAAGCTCTAGTATGTAAAATTGTTTCATTATTAGAGCCTTTACCTCCATCATCCATAATTCAAAAAGCTAATCCTCTCCCTACGGGCGGCAGTTAATAATTCAGAAATATTTAGAGGAACTTGTTTGATATTTTTTATATTTTCTTTATAATAAAATAAATCATAATAATAATTAAGGCAAGGCATAGATAACGTTGCAAATCTAATAGAATTATATTGTCTTCCTGTTCTAATATCTGTTTTTCTTTCTTGAATTTTTGGTTTCATGTTAGTTAAAGGTTCAAAAATATTATATAAAAATAATAAATATTCTTTATGTAAAATTGATTGTTCAAATCGTAATCTTGCATTTTTAGAACGTTTACTTTTTTCTATGCTAATATCTCCTAAAAGAAGACCAATTAATATGTAAATAATTTTATTCTAATTTTCTATTTGTATTCATTTTTGATTTAATTGTACGTATTAATTCTAATCCTTCAATAGTTAGATGCTTTCCTTCATTCATTAATTTTGCAACAGCACAAAAATCTAAAAAATCTAAAATTTTTACTCCATGTAAGGTATTTTTTTCTAAAAATGGAATTATTTTGTTATTTAAATCTGAAAATTTAACTATAGTTAAACTAACAATAGATTTACTAGAATTTAATTCTATTCTTCCAGCACCTAAATAATTAATTAATAGTTCCATTAGTTTTAAATCTCTTACATGTTGTGAAATTCTAAATCTTAATTTCACTTGATATCCTAATTTTTGTTTCGAGTTATGAATAATAGAAACATCAAAATTACCTTCACCTGATACAAATCCTGACAGTCATTTAGCATTAGGTATATTATTAGTTAAAATTAAGGGTCTATCTACCGGTTTAAACTTAATAAAGTTAGATTTTAAAACCTCAGATAAACCTAAATTCATTGATGCTTTTATATTAATTATTTTATGAAGTCCGTCTAAATTAAGATGCTCTTTATTTTTAAGAAGTTCAACTATTTGTTTAAACAAAATAAAATCTGCAGATTTTTGAGTTAATAAAGAATATTTATCAAAATGAGGAATTAGAATATTTGTTAAATCTTTAATAGATTTTATTGAATACTTTACAATATTTTGAGTTTTACTTTTGCTTATAAAACCTATTCCACCAAAATAAATTTGTAGTTGTAATAATAAAGGTAAATCTCGTTTATGGAGTGATATTTGAAATACAGAAAAAACTTGTACAACTTTTTTCTGTTCATTATTTCAATGAATTATTGCCATAAAAGAACCTTCACCATCTATCAATCCTGTTACAAATCACGGATTTAAATTAGAATTAGAATTAAAGGTAGAAAATTCTCTGTTTGATATGTTAGATAAATTTCTTAATTTAACACAGTTAACTAAAGCTTCTTTTTGTTCAATAGATAATGAATAAGATTCTTTATATTCTTTAGAAAGTTTTAAATTATTAGTAGTTAAAGCTACCCCTACGGTAGATAATGAAGTACAAATATTAAAGTTTAAATTATAATCAAATTGCTATAAATTTACAATTTTCATTGTAAAATGGACACTCTCTTCATCCTAATTTATTTAATTTTAAGTCAAACTAAATTTAATTAGGAGCAACATGTAAAGTCTCTGAGGATTATATTATTTTTATAATATATTTCCTGCTAATTGCCCAATTTATATAAATATTTATTATTAAGTTTATTATATAATTTAAGGGTGTTTTAGCAAATGATAATGTACTATTTTTTTTTTTATTATTTAATATTTTTATTAGTAAAAATATAATTTATAATAATTAAAATGTTATAATAAATTACTTTATTTTTAGGCCAAGAAAGACCAACAAACATTACAAAAAAATTACCACCGGATACTAAAAATAACATAAAAAAAGTAAATAACGATAAATATGAAAAAAATCTTTGATTATGCATGGCACTCAAATTTATCTTGCAATTAAGTATTAATTATATCTCTACCAGTGTTCATTCCCGAACTAATTTCTCGTATTAATTTCAATCCTTCAATTGTATGATGAGAACCCTCATTAATTAATTTAGCAATTTTACACCAATCCAGATAGTCAAGTAGTTTTATTCCTAACAGAGGATTTTTATCAAAAAAAGGTATTATTATATTAGTTATATCTGAAAATTTAAATATTGTTAAAACAACTGCAGGCTTTCCAGGATATTTATATATTTTCCCTGAACCCAGATATTTACTTAAACACTCCATTAATCTTATATCTCTTTCATGTTGGCTTATTCTAAGTCTTAATTGTACTCGATATCCAATTTTATTGGAAGACTGCTGGTTAACTCTAACATCAAAATTTCCTTCTCCAGTTACAAATCCTGTAATCCAATTAGGATCTGGAATGTTTTCAGTTATAATAACTTGTCTTTCAACCGGAATAAAATTAATAAACTCAGATTTTAATAAATCAGATAAACCTAAATTCATTGCTGCTTTTATATTAATAATTTGATGTAACCCTTCGATAGTTAGATGAACTTTATTATTCATTAATTTTACTACTTCTTTAAACAAAATAAAATCTGCTGCTTTTTGTGTTAATAGCGGATATTTTTCTAAATGAATAATCAGGCTTGTTAAATCTTTCTTAGAGTCAACTGAAAAATTTACTTTTTTTAGACTCGGACTTATATATATTGAACCAATCCCACCTAAATATTCTTGTAATTTTAATAATAATGAAAGGTCCCGTTTATGTAGACCCATTTGAAATTTAGCTTGAACTCGCCAACCTAATTTACGATTATTGTTTCTATCTATTATAATGCTAAATGAACCTTCTCCATCAATAAGACCTGTCCAAAACCAAGGATTAAAGTGAGATGTACACTTTCCCTTAATGGGAAAGGTAGAAAATTTTTTTATGTTTAATTGTTTAGAAAGGATTTTGATTTGATAGTTTCTTTCGAAACCCATTAGAGTACACCTTAGATGGTTTAAATTTTTCCATCAACTACCGTCTACTCGTTGCTCTTTTACAAAATTCGATATAAATTTTGATTTAGATCCGCGATAACCCATTTTCTTTTCATCTATCTTCTGAATTATTTCCGTACATGAATCATTACTTCATCCACTTATAGTATTTCTAATATAGTTTGGCACCAGAAGCTTTAGGGCGTCCCCGGAGTTTGATAGTTTTACCCACAATAGTGTTATCCCACAACACAAAGCAGGATCTTGAGACATATAATCAGTAGAAAAAATGTGAATTAATAATGATATATATATAACAGGAATAAACATAGATACGGTTAACTGATCAAATAAAAATTCTCATGAAATATCCATAAAATCAGAATTAACTCATCTACCTAAATTAATAGAAACCGGACTTCCACATACACCTACTTCATAAAAAGCAATTGTTGCTATTATGGAAGATAAAAAAAGACAAATACAAGTAATTAAATGTGCTCCTGTAACACCTATTTTTCTACCCATAAAACCTGAAACTAAAGAACCTAATAAAGGTAAAATTAAGATTGATATATACATTATGATTTAAGTGAAATATTTCCTCTTCGCGTTTCCCCTTATCCATAGAAATATAAAATTTTATACTCCCTTAGGAAGGCTGGGTATACCCATAACTTTTAAATTATGCCTGACTATATCTTAAGCAAATAATTATTATAATCATTTTATTATAATCATATAATTACAAACAACCTCCATTTAGTCGATGAACTGCACACCTTAATTTTGCATATTTAAGGTGCTTGGCTGCGGATTATCTATTTCATTTCTTCATACAAATCGTTTTTACCTTACCACGAGTCATTACCTGTGCCATTAATTACATTACTGTATTAACTTGGTATATTTGTCTTTAATAACTTCCCGCAATTTGAAGGTTTCGCCTTAAAAAAAAAATATTTTTATTAAGACTAGAAGAGGGTTTACTTCTCCTTTTTTGATCTAATTTCTTCATTGCCTGTCTCATCTCTGTGATTATTTATAGCTTTATCTTTGTTAATTAATGAAGAACTAATTTTTAATTGTAAAATTTGTTCTAAACCCTTACTATTTAAATGTTCTTTATTTTTAATAATATTTGCTGCACTCTTAAAATCTAAATAATTAAAATTCTTTGATCCTATGATTGGATACTTTTCAAAGAAAGGAATTATATGTAATATTACGTGGTCTATTTTTGTTACAATAAACTCACAAATTGCACGTTTTTTATATTTAGTTACATAACCACAACCGAAGAAATTTACAAGACTATCTAATAATAACAAATCTCTTGAATGTTGACCAATAGAAAATCGTAATCATACAGTTAATCCGCTTTTAGATTTAGATTTTTGAACTGCAATAAAGAAATTGGATTCTCCAGTAGAAAATCCTGCTACTCATTCTGGTAATAAATTATTATAAGTTGATTCGCCTTGACAAGGAGAAAACTTATTATATTTTTCTCCAGGAATAACCTCAGGAAAAGCTTCTTTTAAATTATTAGGTAAACCTCAATTAAGAGATGCTCTAAGGTTAACTATTTTTTGTAATCCCTCTAGATTATTATGTTCTTTATTTAACATAAGAAAAGCAACTTGTTTAAATAAAATATAATCAGATAACTTTTTAGTTATTAAAGGATAATTATCAAAATGTGGTAGAATGATGTTAATTATATCTTTTATAGAACTAACTCTAAATTCTACCATTGAGTTATTATTAGGTTTAGATACATAACCTATACCTCTAAAAAATTCTTGAATAGATTGAATTAAAGCTCTATCTTTCTCATGCATTTTCAATTGAATTCTAGCTTGTACATTTCAACCTGTTTTATATTTAGAATTTTTTAAAATTGTAATTACAAAAGAACCTTCCGCATCAAAAAGTCCAGTAATAAATCAAGGTTTAAGTAAAGGGTTTTTAGATAGTAAGGTAGAATAATTTTTAAATTGATAAGTTAAAGTACTTCTTATTATTTGTTTATGATTATTAACACTCTTTGGTACATATACACAAGGTAAAGAATATGAATTTTTTTTGCCACAGGATAGACAGAATGAGATTAAAGAAGAATAAAATCTGTAATAAGCTACTAAAATACTTAAACCTATAACTGATTCAGCTCCTGCAATAGATATAATATATATGCTAAAAGTTTGTCCTATATTATCATCAAACCCAAATGAGCTTGTTAAAATTAATAAAGTACTTTTTTTAAATAATTTTAATAATAATAATATAAAGATTAATTAAAAATAAATAAGAAATTAAAAAAGTATAATTTAGGATTTATTTTTTTTTTTATTATTAAATTTATAAAAATGGACTATTTCTTAATCCTATTTTAAAATAGGAATCCACGTATAGTCTCTAAGAATAGAACTTCCATGATATTTCATTATAGTGGAATTTTTCATAACTATTACTAGTTAAGGCTGTTACTTATTATTTAATAATTTTTAATTAAGAGTAATAATATTCTGATTTTATTTTTTTTTTAATTTATATTTTAAAGTTATATTTAATTATAATTTATATATTAAGTATATGTTCTAAATTTTAATTAAATATTATCTAATAAAAAAGGGGGTTAACCTAATCAAATAAAAAATAAATTAAATTTATTTAAATTTTAATCAAATTTTCTACCTGAATTCATACCTTGTGCTATTTTTACTATTTTATTTAAACCTGTGGAGTTAAGATGCTCTTTATTAAGATAAAGACTATAAGCAAATTTAAAATCTATAAAATCCCTTTGTTTAGCTCCTAATAAAGGTATTTCATTACATATTTGAATTATTTTATTTATACTTTCTGTATTTGAAAAAACTAACGTAGCTATACTTCTACCTGAGGATGGTTTTAAAATATAACCGCAATTTAAATAATTTTTTATAGATTCCAATACTGTTAAACTAATAATGTCTTGATAAATTCTAATCATAGGTATAATACCATAATCCATGTTTTTATTTTTACTTTTACTTTTAGTTAAATTTAAAGTAAAAGACCCATCTGTATTTATAAATCCAGATATTCATTGTGAATTCATTAAATCAAAGTTTATATTGTAATTGGGTTTTATTTCTGGTTTAGAATTTAGGAAATTTTCAAATAAATCTTTATTTAATCCCATTTTAAAAGCTGATTTTATATTAATTATTTGTAATAAACCTTCATCAGTTAAATGAGAATCTTTTACCATTAAGTCTAAAATTTTAGACCAAAGTTCAAAATAAACTTGTTTATAAGTCATTAATGGATATTTAGTAAAATGAGTTTTGATAACTAAACAAATTTTTAATCCCATTATTCTATAATGATATGTATTTTTATTTTTAGTTATATGACCTATTTCCCAAAAAAATGATTTAATTTTTATAAGCATATTATAATTATCAGGATTTACACCAGCCGCGAGAGTAAAAGAAGGTATTACTTGTCATTTTATTTTAGATTTATTTTTAATAATACTTACATTAAAATTTCCATCTCCTACCTACGGTGCGGTAATACCTGTTACTTGAAAAGGTAAAATTTGAGCAACTGAAAGTTGATATAAACTAGATAAATTTTCATTAGAAAAATAAAAATTATTTACAAAAATATTAAAATCTGATAAATAAGAGGTATTTGTAACAGCAAGAAGCATAATTTCTATTGCAATACAAACATATTTATAATAATATATTTTTATATAAAATTAAATAAAATGCAATTAATTTTTATTTAATATTTCACTTTATTTCACAATTTATTATATAAATTAAGACAGTTAAAATATTTTTATTTAAAATTTATTTAAAATTTCTTCTCCCCTCTTCCTCCTATCCTTACTCTCCTTACCCTAAGGATAGGAGGAGGGGAAAGGCTTATTTAATATCACAATGACCTTTAATTTGTTCATTTGTATTAGTAATAATAAATACGTTACTTAATAAAGGATATAAATAAAAATAAAAAGGAATAAATTGAAAAGTTAAGGGTAAATAATTAAATTCAGGTAAATAATTTATAATTATTAATATAATAAATTCTATTTTTTATATTACCCTCCTACTTAGGGCTTAAGAAAAAAAAAAATTAGTTTATTTTTTTCGTAATGCAATTAAAATTTTAAATTAAAAAAAAAATTTTTTTTTTTTAATTTAAAGTTTTTAAATAAATGCTCTTATTACTATAAATATGCTGGACTATGTCTTTATTTTAAAAATTTTAAATTAAAGTATTTAACGTACAGTCTCTGAGGTTATTTTTTAACCTGCGAATTAACTTTCTTTTTTATAGTAAATTTTATAAATATATTTAAATGAAAAAAAAAAAGAATTAAATAATCTTTTTTTTTTTATATTTTT